>Ga0209390_10005073_pt1 | contig 19074 bp, 12 predicted proteins | sample BON01_FD_187212 | JGI IMG/M metagenome (GOLD analysis project Ga0209390, IMG submission 187212) | Freshwater microbial communities from Lake Bonney liftoff mats and glacier meltwater in Antarctica - BON-01 (SPAdes) (version 2) | ecosystem: Environmental > Aquatic > Freshwater > Ice > Glacier...
GGACCGTTCGCAAATAAACTACCGAAGTTTACTTTTGTCTCGGCGCGATCTCATAGTTCCAGTCACCCTGAAATGCATTACGTTTGATTTTGATTTCCGCCATTTTGGCGTCGCTGATCTTGCGGCCTTTGAGGTAATCATTTTCATCTAGTTGGCAATGAACTTCTAGCCCTGCATCGGTGCGAGTAGAGCTGACAAGACTGACGACAACCTGATGGCTTTCTAGCGGAACGCCTCGCCAGTTGCGAGTGATATGACAGAATAGTCGATGTTCAATTTTATTCCATTTGCTCGTGCCCGGTGGATAGTGGCAAACCTCGATGATCATTCCAGTCTGATTGGCTAGGCGTTGCAGCTCATATTTCCAAAGTCGATTTCGGTGTCCATTGCTTCCGCCGCTATCTGCGGTGATTAGTAGGCGCTTCGGTTTCTTATATCGCTTCTTGCCCATCAGACGCCACCAGCGCCGGATTGCTTCGACGGCAAACTCGCCGGTATCCCGACTGATCCCGACCGACACCCAAGCTTCGTTTGAATCAATATCGTAGACACCGTACGGAATCGCTTTACCAAGTTCTTTGTCGGGAAAGTCATGGGTGTCAACCTCTAGCGGCTCGCCTTTGGGACGGTATTCCTTCCCGACATTTGCCTTCTTTCCTAGCGTTTCCTTCTTTTTAATGTCGACCGAGACAGCCGGGCGTCCTTCTCCCCGCTGACACGCGCGAACACGACGGGCGATGTGTTCAAACTGCGCATTGCGGTCGGGATGATCTGTGCCTTCTCGCGTTTTTCGATTGCCCTGCAGCGAGTACCCCAAAGACCGGAGCACTTTGGAGATTTTCGTGCGTCCGACGTTATGACCTTTCGAGGCAAGCTCACGCTGCAGGTTGCTCAAGCTTTTGCATGTCCACCGCAGCGGAGACTGCGGGTCGCCACGCTCGGTCGGCTCTACGAGACGATCAATTGCGTCAACTAAATCAAGCTGAGTCTCCTCCAGACGTTTTCGCCCACCGCCTCCTCGTCGTTGCCGACCACTTGGCAAGGGATTGTCACTCTGAAGTTCCTTAATGCCGTTGCGAATGGTGCGATCCGAAAGCCCTGTGGCTTGCGCGACTGCTGTAACCCCGCCGTACCCGAGCGCCATAGCTTCGGTAGCTGCCCAACGTCGTCGCCCTCGCTCATCAAGATCCCCAATGAGCGAATTGAACTTAAGTTCCAATCCATCTATAACTTGTGCGTCGTGCATCGGGACATTGTCCCCGATCTACCAACAATCTTCCTATAGCAGTTCGGTAGTTTATTTGCGGACGGTCCCTAACGTCTTATTTGCGATCAATTCCTGCACCGTATTTTCTATTTCGCTACGCACGAAGTCTAGTGTCAAATGGTGCTTTGTGGCAATCGATTGGCAGTCATCGTATTCCACACAGAAGGTCAATCGTTGCTTGGGACGTTGAACGAACTTGACCCAAACATCGCCCCATAGGGTAGTGACCTGGATGATTTCCCTAGGCAAGATCGAACGAAAAACTCTGTGTCGTCTGATACCAATGGTGGGGGTGTGAGTAAATAAGAGGTGTTCGACTGTGGACAAGTGCGTATCGTCGCAAAGAACGGTTAACAGACTGGCAGGTCGATTCTTTTTCATTTGGATCGCGGTTACAAAGCAATCGTTGACGCCCGCATCGAATAACTGCTTTTGACAAAATGCAATTTGTTGACCTGTTGCATCGTCGATGTTGCAATCAAGTTGCCACAACTGATCTTGAGGAAAAGTGTTACCCGAATCAGCGGCGGAAGATTCGTTGGTTGGATTGAGAGTTTGCGACGCATCTTGTTCAGGCCAAACTAGCTTTTGTCCGGATTGGATCCTTGCCTGCCCCAGGTAAGCCCGAACGACATTAGGGCGATCAGGTAAATCTTTGGTGCCTGCACCCATTCCCACCGCTAGAATTTTCATTTCGGGAAGGCCTAGCACAGGATTGGCAAACGCCGCGAGGACCGCCGCACCCGTCGGAGTCGCAAGTTCCCCTTGTGCGGCACCTGCCAGAGTAGGAATCCCTTGCAGAAGCAGTGCGGTTGCAGGCGCGGGAACGCTGACGGTTCCATGGGCGATCGTAATCGAACCAAAGCCTGTGGTCACAGCGGAACAAAAAACTTGCTGAATATTCAGTGTATCAAGGGCAATCGCAATGCCGGCAATGTCGATGATAGAATCTACCGCGCCGACCTCATGGAAGTGAACTTTCTTCAGTTCGCTTCCATGAACCGTTGCCTCGGCCTGACCCAGCGTCACAAATATCCGCTTCGCCAGAGCGATCGCACGTTCACCAATCTGGCTGGCATCCAGGATTTTTTCGACATCACTTAGGTGACGATGGGCGTGTTGCGGCGGGAAAGCCACGTCAAATTTCTTCGCCGCAAAGCCCTTCTTCTTGACCGCCTGCAAAGAAATTTCGACATCACCCAACGGCAATGAAAGCAGTTTCTCCTGCAGAGCGTTGAAGTCCAGCCCCAGGTCCACAAAAGCGCCAATCAACATATCGCCAGCGATTCCGCTTGCGCAATCCAAAAACAAAATCTTCTGGTCGTCCGAGGCAATCATTGGAAATCCAATTGCGGGCCAATTTTGGTTTCTGCAGATAGTGGTTGATTGACGCACCGCCTTCGAAAGTCGCTGCCTTCGAAAGTCGCTGCCTTCGAAAGTCGCTGCCTTCGAAAGTCACCGCCTTCGAATATCAATCGTCTTCGTCTTCGTCCACATCTTCCATGGCTTCTTCGTAGACGATTCCTAAAGACGATAGATCAAATTCTGCCGGATCAAAGTCATCCGTCCCCGGATCATTAGGATCCACCGAATCGAACGAAAATTCCTCGGCTTCGACCAAATCGTCTTCTTCCTCGTCGGTCCAATACTGATCAAAATTGTCAGGATCGGCTGGCTTCTTGACCTTGGGTTTGACGACTGGTTTTTCTCTTGATTTGCGACCATCCAACTTGCTCTGTGCCTCGACCCATTGTTGGATGCCATCGGAAGCGACATCAAGTAAGTCGTTCTCCATCAAGTCTTTATCCGTAGAAATCTTGTTGGCAAGATTTGTATCCGACGAACGCGGCGTCGAATGGGAATCGCGTTTCTCAAGGAACATGCGAATCGGAACCTCACCGAACTTCAATTGATCGCGGAGGACTCCCAGCAGGTACCTACGATAGGTTCTGGGGAACGCGTCGGGTTCATTACACTTGACGACAATCGTTGGCGGCTGTGAAGCCACTTGCGTCGCAAAGTAAATGCGAGGACGACGGGGGCCAATTACTGGTGGTGGATGAAGCAACATCGCCTGCCGCAAGAGACGATTCAAGGTACCAGTGGAAACTCGCCACTGAGCCTGCTTGTATAGCATTTGAGCGTGATTCAACAACTTCCGAACGTTCTTACCTTCAATGCCCGAAATGAATGCGATCGGAGCGTACCACATTGTCGTGAAGATCTCTTGCAGATAATCTGCCCACTTTTCGGTTACGATTTTGTCGGCGACCAGATCCCACTTGTTAACAACAAACAGCACCGGTTTGTGATTGGCCTCGATATAGTTGACCAACTGCCGATCAACTTTGCTGATCTCGTCCGAGGCATCGAAAAACATTAACACTAGATCAGCGTAACGAATACTGCGTTGGGCGCGATGCGTGGAATAATACTCGATATCGGTTCGAACACTCTTTCGCCGTCGGAAACCAGGTGTGTCTATCAAAATGATGGTCTTGCCATCGATTTCAATCCGGACATCGATACTGTCTCGCGTGGTACCAGCCACTTCCGAAACAATCATTCGATCGGACTGGGTCAATGAATTGACGAAGGTACTTTTGCCAACGTTACGTTTTCCAACAATGGCTATCCGAAATTCTGGATCGGCGGTCGCTTGGTCGACCTCGTTCCGATCGGCGACTGGCAACTGCTTGACCACTTCATCCAGCAGTTCACTCTTGCCGCGATAGTTTTGAGCGCTAATGCAAATCGGTTGTCCGAAACCTAATGATAGAAATTCCGACGCTTGCCAACTGAACTGTTCTTCGTCAGATTTGTTGGCTGCAAAAATTACCGGTTTACCCAGTGTGTGTAATCGCTTGGCAACGACGCTATCCAGCGGAGCCAAGCCTTGACGAATGTCAACGACAAACAAAATAATCTGAGCCGAACGGATGGCTGCATCGATTTGTTGATCAATTTCCGCGCTCAAGTCGTCGATGTCGTTGATGCCGACGCCTCCGGTGTCGATGATCTCGAAGTAGGACCCTTCATGTTCGACCACGCGGATCATTCGATCCCGAGTCACACCTGCAACACTGTCAACGATTGCAAGTCGACGACCGACCAACCAATTAAAGACACTAGATTTTCCAACGTTTGGGCGACCAACGATGGCAACGGTCGGCAGAGACATTTTAATACGGCTTTAGGTGGACGATGTTGGTGACCTGTATCGGGCAACTTGAGTATTGGCACGTCAAGTTCAACTGGCCGAGTGAATCCTGTATGATAACGCTTGGCCAATATTCTGGTTAGAGCCAACGGTTAATTTCTGCACGCTTTTTTTCGCACTTTGTGAAAGTGGGCTAGGTTGATCAAAGAATCGGGCTGTCTGGGCTGCAATTGTTTTCCCGCAGACATTGGGCCGTTTCTGCTCGCTCGTAGGCTGACCTGCCAAGGTATAGGCGTCCCCAACGGCAGAACCGAGGGCAGAACCAACGGCAGAACCAACGGCAGAACCGAGGGCCTTCGGCTAAGATGTTTGCGTCAAGATGCAGTGTTTGCTTCAAGATGCAGTGTTTGCTTCAAGATACGGTGTTTGCTTGAAGATACGGTGCTGGGGGCATTCCCTTGGTTGAATCTATGTGGGGTACCAAGTGGCCAACCTCGCCTAGGCAGCACTTGGGCGGGGACCAATGGGTGGATCCCAAAAGTATTTTGGATCGCAAAAATTACGTGCCGAAGAATTTCGTTGGCTTAGAAGCTGGTTAATTGAACTCATGACGAACCAAAATGCAGACAATTCGGACAGCCAAGGACCATCGTTAAATCACCAAGGGCGATCTTCCGCAATGAAGGATTCGGAAAGGGCTGCGACGGTGGAACCGATTTCACTGGCGGATGCGGTCACTTCGGGTCGACAATGGCTGCGAATGTACGCTCACGCAGGCTTAACCTTTGTGCCGGACGTTTCAAGTGATTTGAATGTCCGCGAGTACTCTGGCGTCGGCCGAGTTTCCGACTTCTTGGGCGACGTGATCCAAGTCGAGGGCGAAACCGAGGCAGAATCGGTGGCAGAATCGGAGGTCGCGATGGTCAAAGCGACGACGGGTCAGCAGAGCAGGTCAGCGGCTGACACCCAGGCCACCCTCCCAAAGGGAACCGCCGTTCCAATTGCTGAAAGTAATGTAGGTACCAGTCAGCCGGTCTTGAATGCCAAGGCGAACCAAAAAGGTGCGGGGGCGAACAGTTCCAGCTTGGGTGCGTCTCAAGGTTTGACTAAGCCATTGAGTGCGTTAAAAGACTCAGGGGTCGCAATCGATGACGGCGTCGAAATCAAATTATTGCCGGATTTGGACGATCAGCAGCGTCAATCTCAGTTATCGATTTTGAATCAACAGGTTCAATCCTGCATCAAATGCCCTGATTTGGTTTCGTTTCGAACGAACCCCGTGTTCGGATCCGGCAATTTCCGACCTCGTTTGGTTCTAATGGGTGAAGCGCCCAAGCCGGACGAAGATCGACTAGGGCAGCCAATGGTGGGCCAAGAGGGCGAATTGTTGGACAAGATCATCGCGGCGATGAAATTGAGACGAGAAGACGTCTACATTATGAATACCGTTAAATGCCGGCCTCCGCAGAATCGGAATCCTTCGCAGGATGAATGCCTGAATTGCAGGCCTTATTGGCGGCAACAACTCGAGATATTGCAGCCACAGTGCATTGTATGCATGGGCGCGGTTGCATCGAAAATTTTGCTGCAAACTGCCTTACCGGTAGGTCGGCTTCGGGGAAGTTTTCACAATTATCGTGGAATTTCTGTCGCCGTTACCTATCATCCGGCCTATCTTTTACGAACAGAATCGGCGAAGCGTCAGACTTGGGAAGATATGAAAATGGTCATGAAATTGCTGGGAATCGAAGCCTAACATCTGTTTGGTTTCGGTTGGCCAGCGCCAGATTGTTCCGATTAAGTCAACTTTGGCGTTTGTTTTCGTTTGATCCCATGGCTTTGGTTGTGTATTTTGCCTATTTTGTTGTCGTTTCGGCTCTTGGCAATTACCATACCAGGGTGACGAAGTTCGTTTTTCGAAGCGCCTACCGGAAGTTGAAGCTTGGTAGGTGAAGGCTGGCCGCATTTTTAGTGGTCGCAAAACGCCGTTGGTCGAAATTTCGGAATCGTTGACTGAATGTTAAATCTTATCCCAAGCAGTAATCAACTCATATACAACGGCGTGGTTCAAGGAGATTGTTCACTATGAAGTGGTCATTGGTGAAGTTATTGTTAGTCGTAGCAGCCTGTGTGGCATCCTTCGGCTTCTCGACTTCGGCTCAAGGTAAGCAAGCCGGTATCATTGTCGATGCAGAAGGCGTCCTTCGCAACCGTTCGGTTGCCGATCCATCGGGACAGCTTAATCGGCAACGTGCGGGGCAAGCGGTTGCGTCGTTGAATCAAGACTTGGCGAAGGTCAGTCCCCTTCGCAAGGTATCGTTGGGTCGGCTGCAAGCCGAGATCAAACGATTAAAGGACAGCGGACAGTCGGTCCCCGAAGATATCAATTTTTTGGCGGGTTTGACCGGTATCACACATGTTTTCTGCTACCCAGAATCGGGTGATATTGTTTTGGCAGGTCCAGCCGAAGGATATTTCGCCGATGTAAACGGTCACGTTCGAGGCGTGCAATCGGGCGAAGCAACAGTACAACTTCAAGACTTGGTTGCGGCCCTACGAGCCTTTCCAAAGCAAGGCCAAAGCAAGACATTTATTGGTTGTTCGATCGACCCAACCCAAGAGGGTTTGGCTCGGATGCAGAACTATGTCAGCAGCGTAAATTTAACCTCGCCTAATCAAGCGAATCAAATCGCTGAAGGCGTTCGCCAATCCCTTGGCATGCAAACGGTTCGCGTTGACGGCGTTGCTGCCAACACTCACATGGCTCATGTTTTGGTCGAAGCTGACTATCGTATGAAGCTGATGGGACTTGGTTTGGCTCGCGTCAAAGGCGTTACCGCTTACATTGACAAGATTCGTGGTGGTTCAAGCAATGGATTGGTACGATGGTTTTTTGCCCCTAAGTATGATTGCGTCAAGGTTTCGCAGAACGAATTGGCAATGACCCTGGAAGGCAGTGCTGTTGAACTGTTGACCGAAAATGAAATCGTTGATCAATTAGGCAATCGTCAAGAGACCGAAGGTGAAGGGAATATTCCCAGCCTAGCGTTCTGTCGTTCGTTTACCAAGAACTACAAGAAGATTGCAACGGTTGATCCAGTATTTAGCGAACTAAGCAACGTTATGGATTTGACCATTGTTGCGGCGTTCATTCAAGCGAAAGACTTTTACTCGGTCAGTGGGTTGTCGCTAGAACTGTTAGGTGATGAGGATCAGTTTCCAATCGCCACATTCCAAACGATTCGCCAAGTTGAATCAGTGGTAACCGCTGTGTTCAAGGGTGGACGTTTGATTACACCCGTTAGCGGTGGTGTTAGCATTTCGCCTCGAAATGCATTGAAAGAATCGGTAATCGCAACCGATGAAACCGGTCAGACCGACAAGTTGCGTGACACCATTACCCTGGAAAACTTGGGTGAAAACCAATGGTGGTGGGACTAACGTTTAGCCGCTACATTGAAATGAATTGATAACGAAAAGGGCCAATGCTTTTAAATGCATTGGCCCTTTTTATTTTCTTGCATCAGGACGAACTGAATCGGCTGCGATAGAAAAAATAGCAAGCGATAGGCACGCGGCAAGCGATTGTTCCTATACCGAACGAACTAATTTACCGCAGCAGTCGCTTGCATGATCTTTCCAAGATAAGTTGCGCGCTCTGCCTTGAATTCCTCGCGGTTTTGGGCTGTCCTGAACAGAACAATTGCGGGTTGACCTGGCTTCACTTCACAAAATACTCCGAAGCGACGTAACCCTTGAATCATCTGTCCGTTGCTGACGAAATCTACGGGATCGAAACCCGCCAAAAGTGGGCTTAGTCGATCAGGTTCAGTTAAGAACTGGTCTAAGGCTGCCTGGCTGCCAAACAGGTAAAGTTGGCCACGGTGATAACAGCCAAATCGCTGATCGCCTTTCGCCCATTTCTGCTCCGTCAGTAATGTGACCGGGCAGTATCCATCTAACGCGGCTTCTGTCTGTGGTTTAGCTATAGCAGCTTCAGTACTGACCTGCTGATTGACCGGCCTTTTGGATTCTTGGACGTTCGCAGGAATCAATGCATTTGAAATCGGAGCATTTGGCAAAACACGAGGCATTGGCGATCCCCGAGTCATGCTTGGCGAAGGAAGTGCGGGTGGTGGAAGCATCTTGGAAGGATCGTAGGTGCCAGATGCTTTTGCGGTGCCAGGCGTGGCATTTGACACACCATTTTGCATCAGAACGTTAGACAATCCAGGAACTGCCGCGTTTGGCAATGCTTGTGGGTTTGGGATTGTAATGTTGTGGTGTTGGTCTTTGGGAAACATATTTGGAAGGGTAGGCAGGCCGGCAGCAGGTGTGAATGTGGGTTCTGGGAACGACTTCTGTTCAATGGTGTGAGTTGGAAAACTCTCTGCAGCAACGTTGTGGTTGGCGAAAGTCTGTGGTGCGGTCGCCTGAGTCTGCCGAACGGTGGCCTTAGGCAGCGTAGTTTGCGCGATAGGATTCGAAACTTGCGACCCAAATTTGTCTCTGGCATTTCCAGCTTCTGCTGCGACTTCACCCAAAAACGGCGAGCGAGCTTGGTCGTCAGCGTGTTGCTTGCCGATTGTTGACATCGCTTCCAACGCCTCGCGTGACTGCTTGGTACCCTGGGCGGCAATCTTAACCGCGGCGTCCAGCATGTTGTTGTAGTTACTGCTACTGCTTGGGCTGATCCGCCGGAAAAGGACTTGCCCCGAAGGATCAATAAATACGTCTTGAGGGATCTTGGAGATCGAATAAGCTTTTGCGATTTCCGGATTATCTTGAGTGTTGACCTTAACAGGTATAACTTTTTCATTGATTTTCGCAGCGACTAACGAATTGCGAAAAACATACGCGTCCAAGTCTCGGCAAGGTGAACAGTGAGACGCCCAAAAGTGTATCAAAACCACTTTGTTTTCGGCGGCCGCGACCCGCTGTGCGTCCTGGATGGTCGCTTGCCAATTAACATCATCTGCGTGAACACTGAGCCCCCCGTTTAGCAGGACATGCAGGAAAGCGTAAATGGCAAGACCGAGGCGGGCGATGGTTGATGATTGAATTTTCATAAGAATCGTTTTCTCCACGGCCATTCTCAGACTGGGTGGCATTCTACGGGCAGACCACCCCCTTGGTGATTGCCATCGGCGGTCAGTAATCGTAATCTTCAATCTGATTTTGACGATTGTACGAATTAGTTGGGATTCTGCAGGATAGGTGCTTTGGGTGGCCTCTGCAGTCTGTTGTGGTTGGTTTGGGAGAGGAACAATTATGTGTCCCAATTATGTGTCCCAATCATGTGTCCCAATTATGTGTCCCAATTATGTAATGTTCAGGTCCAGCAGGCATCAACCAGGGCGTTCCAGGTCAGGGCGTGGTCATACGGTGCGGCTGTTCCCCGATTCCACGCTTGGACCCAAAGGTGGTTGTCTGATAACCCGGAACCGAAGTCGTTGAGTGATCCTGCATGGTTTTTCGAACTTAATGGCGTTCTTGATCCGCAAAAGAAATTTGATATCACGCGTGAACATTCACTGCAAAGGACTGTCTACTTGGGTGTGATTAAAACGCAGGACCGAGTCAAAAGCTGCTCAACAGTTATGGCTCGCGAAACCTAGTGGAAACCAATCGCGGGTTGATCACACATTGTATTTATGTTCGACGCTTGATTTCCAACCAGGACGTGGCGATTTTCGATGCACTATCAATCAATGACCTTCCGAAATTTTGGGGCGAAAGTTCCGAGAGCCATAGGGTCGCCAGAATTATTGCCGTTGGCTGAGAATGCGAAAGCCAAGTTCGTCCAAAAGACTGCACCGACTACGATTTCGGCTCGACACCTGAACCATTTGATTCATGACTTGCCGTTATCCCAATCGGAATTGGTAGCGATCTACAAACCGACCGAATTGGCAGGAATCCTTCTTCCGCCAACCTGAAACGAACCTGACTTTGGAATAACAGCACTTAAAAAGTGTTATTAAAGGTCCAAGTCCATGGTGACTGGGGCCTTTTTTTTTGGATTTGGAAACATCGTCACCCGGCGTTATTACGGTCGTTGATCCCAGGTCAGGCTGTCTTGTATTTGAGGCGATCTTATGTCCAACCCGATTTGCGATTTATCAATGTGCAGTACGCCAACGGCCTGAGCAATCGGTTTTGGAAATCGATGTTTGTGAGTTCGAATCTCACCTGCACAATTCGACAAATTTACCTATTTCAAAAATGTAAGTCCGAAGTCCACGAAAGGAACTGTAGGAATGACAAATCGATTCACAATCGTATTAGCAAATGGACGTGAGGCCACTTTTGACAACGGTGCCAAATTGGACGCATGGGTCAATTATCAACGCGATTTCGACGCGGTACCTCAGCGAGCCACAAAACCAAAGTCTAAGCGCGAGCAAAGGCCATTCCGCAAGTGTCCGCCCAAGATCGATACCGATCAATCCCAAAAGTCCGTGTCTGCCGCTGATGCCTTTGGTCGAAATTCACCGTCAAGATCCCAGGGCCAAGTATCGTCTACGGCACCTTTGGCTAAGTTTTCGCGTCGGACTAAACGAAACCAAAAAGACAGTCTCTAAGTCAGTAGGATGCATAGCTTTCGATCGACCAGCAGGCATTCTGGGCATCAGTGTTATGGTTTGTCTCGGAATGTTCCATGTTGGGTTGTAAGGACGTCGAAAGTTAATGTGGTTAGCTCAGTTGGTTAGAGCATCAGATTGTTAATCTGACAGTCGCAGGTTCGAATCCTGCACCACAACCGGAGTGCATACTAATGCACTCCACCCACTGAAGTTCCAAGAACTTCGCCTTCGCCTGATAGTGGTTCGCAAACGCGGTTCCATCGTTTTCGCAAGATTCAGATTCGACTATTCCTAGCGGTGGTTTCGGCCATCGCTTATCCGTAAACGGTCTGTGGTCCGAGGAGACGCAAACAGATTGGTAAACACTTTGAAGTGCAAGGATACCGTTTGTATTTGATTTCAGTATAGATATCGGAAGTTGAATTCAGTTCACACTGGGGCTGGAGGAACGATAGTAAGCGACCGACAAAAGGGGAATCAACGCAAGCTGAATTTCACTCCGTGTTTTGAATCTGGGAACTGGATGATTTCGCAAACCGCTTGAAGGCATTTTATACACACTCCCATCATAATCTTCGGCAGCCAGCCGTTCCAGATTAGCACTTCCGAATTGTGATGTTGCAAGGATAGTTAAACAAGGGGATCAATGATGTACCTGTTCAAGACGATTCGAATTCGCAGTTTCGAAGCGGGTCTGCTGTTCCGTGATGGCGAGATTACGTCCATACTAAATGAAGGAAAGTACCGATTCTTTGACCCATGGAATCGAATCAAAATTGACGTTTTATCCAAGCGTGAGCCTTTAATTTCCCACGAGAAATTGGATCTTTTAGTACGCTCGGGTAAGTTGCAAGACATTGCGACAGTTTTCGAATTTAGTCAGTCGCAGCGAGGAATCGTCTGGGTCGATGGGCGTTTGCACAAACTGTTGTCGTCGGGACGATTTGCGGTTTGGAATGACTTTGCTGAGGTTAAGGTTGAACAATATGATATCAACGACGTTCAAGTGAAGCACAATGACCTGCGTGCAATATTGGCGTTGCCTGAATCAAGATCCATGATTGATGTTTTCGATGTGAAACCGGATCACGAAGGTGCGTTGTACATTGATGGCCGACAAACTAGTTTGTTGCCTTCAGGGCGTTATGGATTTTGGAAGGGGAAACGGGAAGCCAAAGTGGTTGAAGTGGACCGTCGGAATGTACTGTTGGATATCGCGTCACAAGAAATTATGACGGTGGATAAGGTGACGTTGCGAGTCAATGCAGTGGTCACTTTCAAGGTGGTCGATTCGGTGAAGGCTCTGTCTTCAACCGAAAGCTACCTGCAGTCGCTGTACCGGGATGCTCAATTGACACTGCGTTCGGTATTGGGTGCTGTGGAATTGGACGCGTTTTTGCAAAGCAAGGAACGGGCCGCCGAGGAAATGAGCGGGTTATTGATTCAACGAGGTCAAGAATATGGTTTGCAAGTGATGTCGATGGGAATTCGAGACGTGATTTTGCCTGGCGAGATGAAGGATTTGATGAACAAAGTGACCGAAGCCAAAAAGGCTGCCGAAGCGAACTTGGTTTCACGCCGCGAGGAAACTGCTGCGATGCGATGTCAAGTTAACACCGCAAAGTTGCTGGCTGATAACCCAACACTTATGCGTTTGCGTGAACTGGAAGTCTTGGAGAACATTGCGTCTTCTGGAAAACTGAATGTATTGCTAGGCGATAAACAGATGGGTGGCTTGGGTTTGGCAGACAAGGTGACCAACCTTTTGTAATGTCATCTGATTGTGATGTACTTTATCAGAAACCTAGCGGCATGAATTTGCCGCTAGGGTTTTTTCTTGTGTAGGACTGGCTGTTATTCCAAGACAAGCATCACTTCTAACCATTAGTGTTTGGTGCAGCCAAATGATCAAAGTAAGCATTTGGGTCATTCACGCCAATTGTTTGTTCTCGGGTCACGCTTAAAAAAGGTTACTCACTGGGTGTCTTCGACTTGGATTAGCGTTTTTTGACGTTTGGCAAAAGTTGGTTCCAGGGCAGGTTGATTTCCTGGCCGTGTGGTTCAATCGTGTTCAGGATTCGATACAAGGAGTCGTGTGCGGGACATTGTGCCTGAAAAATCGTTACATCGGGTCTAGGTTGCCATGATCGATTGAATATGGTCACGTTTTCATCGGTTTTGCAGCTAGGAAGTACAATTCAACCTAGCCTTCAATATCATTTGCCTTTTTATGTTGTCGAGTGGCGACATGAGGGAATCTTACTCTATGTCACAAGTATTTGTGTCTCGGGAGTGTCGGTGTGGCGGGACTACGATACTAAAACACCGCCGTTAGCGACTGGGCCGTGGCAGCAATGTTGTTGGCTAAATATCGTTTGCAAAATTGCCCGCCTGCCAAAGCAAGAAATTCGTTTTCGATCGATCCATCGGGCTTGGATGATCATGCACAGCAAACCACTTCCACTTATTTGAATTTGTATTGGAACTAAAAGTGATGCAAGAATTCAGTCAAGCTTCAAGCGTAAAATTTACTGATGATTTAATTTCGATTGCTCCCGCTTCGTTTGCTGATTGCGTGGACATTAGGCCCTTTTCGTTACAGCATAAATTGCCATCGCATCCTCTGTTTCAACTTGAGAATCTGGTTGAACTTGCCAAACGCTTGCCTGCTGGGCAACGCGAGTATGTGTTTGCGAAACAGGAATTTGGGTCACATGATGATCTGAACCAATATCGCCACGCTGCTGAAAATGATGAACTGTCTACCGAGGAATTGATAAACGCCATTGAGCATCAGAACGTTGTTATTGTGTTGCGGAACGTTGAATCAGATCCGGTCTACGGAGAATTTGTCAATGATTGTTTAGATTCATTGGCTAAGTTTGTCGAACCGGCTGCGGGACAAATTTCCGGCAGAGAAAGCTTTATCTTCGTCAGTCCACCAAACGCCTACACGCCCTATCATTGGGATCCCGAACAGAATTTTTTCATGCAAGTTCGTGGTAGAAAGCAAATGGCAGTCTACGATGTAAGTGACCGTTCAATTATTTCCGAAGAAGCCTTAGAGAAATATTACAGCCAGGGTCAGTTGATCACCAAGTGTGACGAACAACTCTTTGACAATTACCAACTCTTTGATATGAACCCAGGCGATGGAGTTTACGTTCCAGTCACCGCTCCGCATTGGGTCAAGACACTTGATGAAGTCTCGGTTTCGGTGAGCATCAATTTCAGGACACCAAGTTCGATTCGGCGTGACCGAGTTTTCCGCTTCAATCAAATGCTAAGGAAGATTGGCCTACGTCCATCGGCCGTCAGCCCTCGAGCCGATCGCTGGACCGAATTGACGAAAGTATCCGTGTTGGAATTACCGGCCAAAATTAAGAAAGTTTTGGGTAAGTAGTCGGGAGCGACGCTAAACCGCGACGTTTGGCCATGGGAATCGCGTTGGATTTAGGCCGATTCGCACGGTATTCGCCATTGAAAAATGGCGGATGCCCACTTTCCAACCGTTGTAATTTAGCTGTCGGACCTTTATTGGTCGAGCGGCAAAAGAGACCTTACCGCAAGACACGCACGCGGTGAAAGCGAAGGCAATTTCCATTTGCTTCCGCAGCCTGCGGGTGTTTTTTATGACTGCCGCTCTTCTAGACACTATCGCTAAAAACGGTGTTCGACCAATGTGTTGGTTGGTTCACAACAGCAAAATCTGCACGTGCTGACCACGTTTGGGTGATGCCGGGTCTTTGTCGACGTTCTGTGACGGATCGTGGAAGATCAGGCAGTTTGCGTTGGAGGGTGAACGAAGATCAGGCGACCCCAGCCACGGCAGCGGCTTCACGATCAGCGAGTCCTCTTCTGGCGTGCGCGCATTTGACATTGAATGCCATTCAATGATGCCGGGCCAGAACGTGCCTCGGCCTCCGCCGATATTTAAATCTTCGGACAAGGTCCCAACAGTCCATTGCGGCGGTTGGCTAGAACCCAGTATTTGTTGCACCAATTGTTTCGCAAAAATGCTGAAAGTGACAAAGCTGCTGACAGGATTTCCAGGTAAGCCTAGAACATAAGTCCGGTGGCTTGTGCTCTGCGAACCGATGTTGATCGGGGGCTGGTCGAAGTAGCCAAACCATACTGGCTTTCCGGGCTTCATGCGAACGCCATGGAAGACCTTCTTTATCTTTAGACGTTCGAAGACCGCTGGCACTTCGTCTTTTTGTCCTGCGGAGACTCCACCAGTGGTGACAATGATATCGACTGGTCCTTTGGGCGACGCCCCATCAATCTGTTGGGCGATCCAAGAATCCAGTTGATCAGGTTGATCTTTGATTTCTGCGACGTCGACGGTGTCTAGATCCAACGACTGGGCCAAGGCACGAAGCATGGGTCCGTTAGAATTATAGATTTGGCCAGGCTTCAGGGCTTCGCCGGCATTCACAATTTCGTCACCGGTGACCAAAATTGAGATTCTGGGTCGTGATCGACATTCAACGTGTTGGATATTCGCACTCGCCAAGAGGCCGATGTGTTGGGCATTCAAACGAGTGCCCGATTGGATAAGCACCTCACCTCTGGAGAACACTGCCCCTTTTCCCAACACAAATTGTTGGGGTTTCGGCGTCTGATTTAAAGTGACATGGGTAGCCGATTGGGCTTGTGTCCAACAGCTTGGCGTCTGGGAAGGCAACGCTTGTTCAGCATGGTCCCCAGTAGTCTCAGATAATGTTGACGGTGGCGATAATTGGTGATGCCAAGTGACATTTTCGATCATCTGAACACAATCTGAACCAATCGGCAGTGGTGCGCCGGTCATGATTCGAACAGCTTGTCCTGATTGGATTTGGACGTTGGGCATTTGTCCGGCAAAGACTGTGTCGACCAATTGCAATGGTGCGGACGGATCGGTTTGTGAAGAAAACGCAACCCCGTCTCGTAACGACTGGTCAAATGGCGGATGATCAAAGGAGGCAAATACGTCGGCCGCTAAGACTTGATTCAATGCCAAAGGAAGCGTCAAACTGGTGATGCCAACAGGCAAGGCATGTTGATGGATCAACTGGATCGCCTGAGCGACTTCGATAGGCTGCATGATTACGACCGTCCAAGGGCAATGAAATGGTAAGAACGTTTTCAGTGGTTCGAACAAGTTGCGGGGTGGGCCAGAAAAGACTGGCAAGGTACCAAGTTTAGAGTTTTGAATTAAGAATTGCGATGACCGATCAAGTTGTATCAACAGAAGAACGTTTTGCACGCTATCGCCGGCAGACCGTTTACGGAAAAATCGGCCAGGCTGGGCAACTGAAGTTGTCGCAGTCGACGGTCGCAATTTGTGGGTGCGGCGCTTTGGGGACCGCTCATGCGAATCTGTTGGTGCGGGCCGGGGTCGGTCGAGTGATCTTGATTGATCGAGACTTTGTCGACTTGTCGAATTTGCAGAGACAGTCTTTGTTTGACGAACAGGATGTGAGAGAACACATGCCAAAAGCGGTTGCGGCAGCCAATAAGTTGCAAGCCATCAATTCAGAAATCAAGATCGTTCCCGTCGTCGCAGATCTGTCTTTCGAGAACATCGAGTCCTTGGTTGATCAAGCGGATTTGGTGTTGGACGGAACCGACAATTTCGAGACTCGATTCTTGATCAACGACGTTTGTTGCAAATTAGGAACGCCTTGGGTGTTTGGCGGTTGTTTAGGGGCCGAGGGGCAATCGATGACAATTGTGCCTGGCGTGACCGCATGCTTTGCCTGTTTAATGCCCGAAGGTCCGCCAGCTGCCGGAGCTATGCCGACATGCGATTCAGGCGGGATCCTTGGAACAGTGATTCAGGCGATTTCGTCGATTCAAGTCGCTGAAACAATCAAGATTTTATCGGGGAATCGGGACGAAGTTAGTCAAAATTTGACCGTCGTTGATCTGTGGAATCTAAAATTTCGCACCGTAAACTTAGCAAAGCTGCCAATGAAGAAAACATGCCGAGTATGCGTTGAAGGGCAGTTTGATTGGCTTAATGGCCAACGGGCGACAGTTGCGCATGTGATGTGCGGTCGAAACTCGGTTCAGTTGGCCTCGATGACCAAGCAAGCGGTCGATTTGGTGCGTTTAGAAGCGCAGCTGCAATCGTGTGGAGAAGTGCTGCGAAATAACTACTTGTTACGATTTCAAAAAGATAACTTCTCGATCACGATCTTTCCCGATGGTCGAGCCATCGTGACCGGGACCGAAGACCCGGTTCAAGCCAAAGCATTACTGACACAATACATTGGAGCTTAATCAGATCAGTTTAGGATGGAAGCGTTTGGGTTGGCTTGGGCAGGACTTCTACCAGTGTTTTTCCGTTTTCGCTATGTTGCGTGATTTTAATATTTAGGAACGATTTCAGCACGGTGATGTGAGTCAAAGAATGGTCGGTCAGTGGGCCCGTTAAGAACTTGCCGCCCCCGAGTGCTGAGTGTGATACAGCGTCATGCATCGTTTTATCATTTTTCGCCGTCACGTGGGTAGCAGATTCTGTTGTTGCCGCGTCTTTCGTTTCTGCCTGTTTCGTCGCTGCCAAATGGGCGCTGATTCCCAAGGGCAGTAACAGTTGATCGGCCAGATGGGGACCGATCGGCACTTCTGATTTCAGGTACGCATTGACTTGGCGAACCAAGCGATCGGCGACCGATTCGGACGGGAGGCCTGGTTTGCCGAATTCTGTCATGACTTCGGTTAGGTTCTCGTAGCGTAGTTGTGCGATACAAACATTACCGGCGCTTCGACTGTTTTCGAAAGTTTGAATTTCGCCTTCTTTGGACTTCCATTGCAGCTTGCGACAGCACTGCGAGATTTCTTTTTCGCCGATCGATTTAGGCAAGCGAGAAAGTAGGGCGACTATCTTCCGCTTTAGGAGTTTGCCTCGGTCTAAAATGTCGAGTGAGCGAGCCGCCGCAAACGGTTGAATCGTGGCCTTGATCATGCCGCCGCCTGCTGGGTAAAAACCAGGGCGTATCAATTCACATTCAATGGAAAAGCCGATCTTGCCCAGCAACGGAAGATACGCTTGCACCAAAAAGTCAAACGGAGGTGCCATCGTATTGTGCGTGCCACCTGCAATTTGAATCGTGCTGTGTTGCGGCAAGGTCATCAGAGCCGGCATGATCGTTTGCAAGACAAGCGTGACGCTACCGGCCGATCCGATATCGAAGTGGTAATCGCCGGCCACGATGCGTGACGGGTGGAAGGAAAATTCCTTAGCCCGAAGTTTCGCTCCAACAGCTACTGCCTGGGAGACTTCTGCGGCTGCCAGCACTGCAGTCAGATGTTGACGCTGCAATCCAGGATTCGAACGCCGAGCGCGAACGTTGGTTAACGTGAACGGTTGGTTGGTCAACATGGACAAAGCCAAAGACGAGCGGACAATCTGTCCGCCGCCTTCGCCTTGAGCTCCATCAATATGAATCATGATTCTGGAATCGGCTGAGAAGATCGCATTGCAACCAATGGTTGCATAAGGGTTCGTGTGACATTTGGTGATTGGACACCATTGAATCCGATTGTGTTCAGGCTCACTGGAAGAGGAAGCGTCCCCAAAATTGTTAAAACTTGAAAAGTGGTCTCCCACTGAGCAAACTTGCTCAGTCGGAAAGTTTCAAGTTTTAGACAACGGTTAGCAGCCGTTGGGGAGACCACCATAATTGATTTTAGTTTGCTTGGCCAATTGGATCAAGTTTCAGATAGCGAAGCTGGTAAGGTATTTCGGGTTTTTATTCGCGGTCATGTTCGCGACTTGATTTGCCGGGTGATGGCCCAAGAGGTTAGCCTTCTTTGCGGCCCGAAACATCTGCCTACCGGCGGTGACAAATTCCGCTCGGGTAGCAGCACCGGGCGGATTCAGATTGACGGCAAACGTGAAGAAATCATTCGCCCTCGCCTCAGGCAGCGAACATCCGGCAGCGAACGCCCGAAGGCTGCAGCGAAGAAGTGATCCTGCGGAGTTACGAATCGGCCAGTGATCCAAGCGAACTTCATGCTTCGATTCTCGCCGCACTCAAGGCTGGTGTCAGCACTCGCCAGGCCGCAGA
>Ga0209390_10005075_pt1 | contig 19072 bp, 15 predicted proteins | sample BON01_FD_187212 | JGI IMG/M metagenome (GOLD analysis project Ga0209390, IMG submission 187212) | Freshwater microbial communities from Lake Bonney liftoff mats and glacier meltwater in Antarctica - BON-01 (SPAdes) (version 2) | ecosystem: Environmental > Aquatic > Freshwater > Ice > Glacier...
GCATTGGCTCTCGTGGAAGTGGATGGGCTGTCTGATTTGAATGATGGCGAGATGGAGTTGATTTGTCCGCAAAGTATGACTTTTGGAAAATCCCAGCGACCGTTTGATTTCCACAAGGGTAAGGCGGGTCGCGTTGGCATTGTGGCTGGGTCGCCGTCTTTCACGGGGGCGGCTCTGATTTCAGTTCTGGGAGCAATACGGGCCGGGGCAGGGCTCGTTACACTCTACGCTCGAAGGGATATCTGCGAAGCGATCCGGGCCCGCCTACCGCTTGAGGCGATACTGAAACCCTGCGATGATCCTGCGGAATTGCTGGGGGAGAAACTTGACTCGATCGTTGTCGGGCCGGGGCTTGGAGAGATGTCCGAGAGTTATTCAAATGGCTTGTTAAAACTAATGAAACAAACGACCGTTCCAGTCGTGGTTGACGCCGATGGACTGAATCTTATTTCTAGGAATGGGTTCGAGATCGACGGGCGACATCTGCTCACACCGCATCCGGGTGAGTTCGCTCGACTGGCAGCGGAGTTGGATGGGAAGGGTAGGGAGGATGCGGCTCGCGCTTTTGTCGGGAAGTGCGAATCCGTGCTGCTGCTGAAAGGGGCACGGACGATAGTCGCGCAGAAAGACGAACCACTGCGGATCAACTCAACTGGAACACCCGCGATGTCAAACGGCGGGCAGGGAGATCTGCTTTCGGGTGTTCTTGGCGCGCTGCTGGCTGGCGGGATTGAGAATTTCGATGCTGCGGCTCTGGGTGCTTGGCTATGCGGTCATGCGGCGGAGCTTTCCGTCGCGGAAAACGGCGATGTCTGCACGGCGACCGATACGGCGGTCAAGATTTCCGAGGCACTGAGGGCTTGGAGGCGAAGAGCGAGGTGAATGGCACTGTTTTAGAGGGTTTGCCAAAAGTCCGTGCGTGTATGTGAATTCTTGCGGCAGGATGCCCCAAGAACGGACTGCAGCAAGATGCTCCAGCCACGATTGAATACGCACGGACTTTTGGCAAACGGTCTAAGCCGGAATACAAGTCGGGCGCTTAGCGAGACGCCCGTGCTTGGTTCTGCGAACCGAGCGACTTCTCGCTAAAGCCAGAAAGGTTACTACCTACTTCCTGCGTTTCTTCCCGCCGACTTTTTTCCTGCGGATCGGTTTGATGGGATCGGTGTCGAGGAGTGCGGTGTAGATGTAGGGGAAGTCGGGGAGCTTCTCGCGTTTGATCTCCTTGTTGACGAAGATCTCGACGGATTTGGCGAAGTCGAGTTCGTCGGCGGTGAGGATGGTGAAGGCGTCGCCTTCTGCTTCGGCCCGGCCGGTGCGGCCGATGCGGTGGACGTAGTCCTCAGCGTTTTCCGGGACGCGGTAGTTGATGACGTGGGAGACGCCCGAGACATCGATTCCGCGAGCGGCAACGTCGGTGGCGACGAGGATTTCGAATTCGCCGCTCTTGAAGCCGGCGAGGGCTTTCATGCGGTCGGTCTGATTGATGTCCGAGTGCATGGCGGCGACCTTGGTCTGGCCGGTGGCTTTGATCATGCCGGTCACCTCGTCGGCCTCGCGGCGGGTGCGTGTGAAGATCATCACGGAGTGGTAATCAGTGTATTCTAGGAGGGCGAGGAGGAGTTCGTCGCGTTGGTCGATGGAAACCGGGTAGAAAGCGTGGGAAACGGTTGCTGCGACTTCGGCGCGGGCGATTTCGATTTTGATTGGATCGACGAGGCACCATTGGGCGAACGTCTGGATCGCGGCGGGCATGGTGGCGGAGAAGAACAAGGTCTGGCGGCCTTCCCATGGGCAGAGATTGACGATCTTCCGGACCTGTGGGAGGAAGCCCATGTCGAGCATTCGGTCGACTTCGTCGAGGATGAGGATCTTGATTTCACCGAAGCGCATCGCGGCGCGATAGAAACAATCGACGAGGCGGCCGGGAGTTGCGACGACGATATCGACGCCTTCCTCAAGCTGTTTCATCTGCTCACCGAGGCCGACACCACCATAGAGGAGGGCGACTTTCATGCCGGTCTTGGCACCGTATTTCTCAAACTGCTCGGCGACCTGGTGGGCGAGCTCGCGGGTTGGTTCAAGGACGAGGATCTGAGGTTTGCCCATTTTCGTGATCTTGGAGAGGGAAGGCAGGGCGAAGGCAGCGGTCTTGCCAGTGCCGGTCTGGGAAGCGCCGATGACGTCCTTGCCTTCCAAGATCACAGGGATGGCCTGTGCTTGGATCGGTGTCGGATTGGTATAACCCGTTTCCAGAACTGCTTCTAGAACGGGGGCGGAGAGGCCGAGTGTGTCAAATCCCATGGAACGGAGGGTTTATGCGGGGTTTTGAGGCGGGTCAAGGATGGATCGCAACGGGTAGTAGTGACTTTCATTCGCCATTACCTGCGGATGGCCGGAAACGTGTTGGCGACTGAAAGTCACCACTACGTTTCCTTTCTCCTTTCCAGCTCCGACAAGTTTCCCAACTCTCGTCCATGGCGAAAACCGCGAAGAAGCTGACCGAGTTAGAGGAGATGATCCGGGATTTGAAAGCGTCCCTGCCGGCGAAGCAGGACTGGCGGACAACGGACGGGCAGGAGATCGCGCGGCGTCAGATCAGGGCGCTGGAGAGTCCCCCCTCAATTCGGAACCTGACGCCGGAGCATCGCATTTTCTCTACTTTCGAGGTGACATCGCCGGAGAGTGGGCTGTCTTACTTGGTGGAGATCCGGGATGTGGCGGGGCGGGATTTTCACTGCACCTCTCCAGACTTCGCCCACAACAGGCTGGGGACCTGCAAGCATACCGAGGCGGTGCTGTTTCATCTGCAGAAGCGTTTTTTAGCTATCTACAAAGCGGCGGTGAAAAACGGTAGTAACCGCTGCGAGCTGGTGGCTGACCGTGACGCGAAAACGCTGCGGCTGTTAGGTCCGGCGAACTCGGATCTGCCGCCCGCTTTCCGCTCGAATTTCGATAGCAAAGGAATGCTGAAGCCGGGGAAGGACGCGGCGAGAATTCTGGAGAAAGCGGCGGAAATCGCGGACAGGAAATTCCGGGTTTCCCAAGAGGTTGTTCCTTTCCTGAAAACGCTGACGAACCGGCGTGAGAGTATCCAGTTGCGGCGCGACTACGAACAGCGGGTGCGCTCCGGCGAGTATCCGGCGCACGAGACCAAGCTCCCGCTTTTTCCCTATCAGCGGGAAGGGATGCTGCACTTGGCTTTCACCGAGCGGGCGATGGTGGCGGACGAGATGGGCTTGGGGAAAACCATTCAGGGAATCGCGGCGGCGGCACTTCTTCGCCGGATGGGAAAGGCGGAACGCTGCCTGATCGTCACGCCCACTTCGCTGAAAGCCGAGTGGGAGGAGCAGATCGAAAAGTTCACGCACCTCCCCTGCGAGGTTGTTTACGGCAGTCGCAGCGAACGCGTGGCGATTTACCAGGATCCTAGTAGTTTTTTCACCATCGTGAACTACGAGCAGGTGCGCAGCGATGCGCTGGATATCAACCAAGCCTTTCGGGCGGATATCGTGATCCTCGACGAGGCGCAGCGGATCAAGAACTGGGCCTCGAAAACCGCGCGGGCGATCAAGCGCTTGGAGAGCCGCTATGCCTTCGTGCTCACCGGCACGCCCATCGAGAACCGGATCGATGAGATTTATTCGATCACGGAATTTCTCAATCCGGCGGTGTTCGGCCCCCTGTTCCGCTTCAACCGGGACTTCTATAAATTCGATGAAAACGGGAAGCCGGAGGGTTATCAGAATCTCGCTCTGATGAGAGAAAAGCTGGAACCCATCGTGCTGCGGCGGCGCAAGGCGGATGTGGAGACCGAGCTGCCGGAGCGCACGGACGAGACCCGTTTTGTGGAGTTGACCAAGGGCCAGCGGGAAGAGCACGACGATCTTGCCCAGCAGGTGAAACAGCTTCTCGCCCGGGCGCGGAAGCGCGCACTGCGGAAGGAGGAGCATGAGTTTCTGATGATCCTGCTGGGGAAAATGCGGATGCTGTGCGACACGCAATACATCCTGGACAAGGAAACCAAGGTCTCTCCGAAGCTCGACGAGCTGGTGGAGATTTTCGATACCGCGCTGGCGGATCCGGATACCAAGGTGATCGTCTTTTCCGAATGGGTGAAAATGCTAGAGCTGATTCGCGGGCACCTGGAGGAGCGGAAGATCGGCTTCGCGTGGCACACGGGAAGCGTGCCACAGAAGAAGCGGCGGGGAGAGATCAAGGCGTTCAAGGAAGATCCGGACTGCCGCGTTTTCCTCTGCACCGAGTCCGGCGGCGCGGGGCTGAACCTGCAGAACGCCAGCGTGGTCATCAATGTGGATATCCCGTGGAACCCTGCGAAGCTGGAGCAGCGCATCGCTAGGGCATGGCGAAAAGGCCAGCAGCGCCCGGTCACAGTGATCAACCTAGTCGCGCGCAACACCATCGAGCACGGCATGCTCGAAACGCTGGCTATGAAACAGGGACTTTCCGACGGGGTGCTGGACGGCATCGGTGAACTCGGCGAGGTGAAGTTGAAACGCGGTGGCGAGTCATTCCTCACCCGCCTTCAGCAGACCCTCATGGTCGGGGAAAATACGGAGGTCAGGAAATTTCCCGGGAGGAAAAAGGTTTCATCCGATCCCACGGCGGATTTCGCGCGCACTCTCCACAAGGAGCTGAAAGAGGATCTGGTTTCCTGCGAGGAGCAGTTCACGGGCGATACCGAGTCTCCGGCCAAGCTGGTGGTGGTGCTGGAAAAGGACGCGCTGGCCACCCGCAAATCCATCGTCAGGCATTTGCTGGAAAGCATTCCGCATCTCGCGGGATTGTCTCCAGAAATGATCGCAGACCGGCTGGTGGTCATGGACCGGGCCACCGCCGAAGCACTCGCGAATATGCAACGGCTCGGGCTGATCCAGACCAACGTCCGCGCCCGCAGAAACCTCCTCGGAGTGACGGAATCGACTGAGAACCATCCGCTCGACGAAGAGCAGCGGGAGCGGGTTTCCCAATTAGAAACCGAGCTGGCGCGGAAACTCAAAATCGCCGATCTCCTGCTTCCGGCGGATCTCTGGCAGGAAGCGGTTCCCGCACTGAAGGCGGCGCTGCTCCTCAATGCCGAGATTGCCGCGACCAAGCGCAACGTCCCGAATCCGCGTAGCGTAGAGGAACTGCGCAATCCTGAGTTCCAATACCTGCTCGAAGACCCGGATCTGGTTGGTCGATTCTTAAAGGATGCGGATTCGGGATTGGCTGCGGATATCGCGGTGATGCTGAAACGGAGAGAGGGTGTTTGATAAAAATGTCAGTTTCCCACACGTCCCCAGCAGAGGAAAAGATCGCGCTGTTCCGCTCGCTTTTCCGGGGGCGGGAGGAGGTGTATCCGAGGCGTTTTGTGAGCGGGAAAACCGGCAAGCAGGGCTACTCGCCGGTTTGCGGGAATGAATGGGTGCGCGGTGTCTGTGAAAAACCACGGATCAAATGTGGCGACTGCCCGCACCAGAACTGGCTTCCCGTGACGGACGATGTGGTGCGCTGGCATCTGTCCGGTAAGGATGTGGTGGGGCGGGATTTTGTAATGGGAGTTTATCCGATGCTGCTCGATGAAAAGTGTTCCTTCCTCGCGGTGGACTTTGATGGCGATCATTGGCAGGAGGATTCGCTAGCGTATCTGCAGACGTGCCGTGCGAAGGGAGTTTCTGCGGTTCTTGAGAGATCGAGATCCGGGAACGGCGGGCATGTGTGGATGTTTTTCGAAATGCCTGTCGCGGCAACATTGGCGAGGAAGCTGGGGACGGCGGTTCTAACCGAGACCTCGGAGCGGCGACCGCAGACGACCTTCGCCTCCTATGACCGATTCTTTCCGAATCAGGATACGCTGCCGCGCGGCGGGTTCGGGAATCTGATCGCGTTGCCGCTGCAAAGAGAGCCGCGTGACAAGGGAAATAGTGTATTTTTGGATGACGACTTGCAGCCGTATGTGGACCAATGGGCGTTTCTGGCCGGAGTGCGGAGGGTGCCTGTTGAAACGGTGAGAAACGTTGTGGAGAAGGCCGAATCCACGGGACGGCTGATCGGTGTGAGAATCGTCCCTGCGGATGAAGAGGACGGGGGAGCCCCCTGGATGACTGGACCGAGCGAGAGTAGAAATCGGAAGCCAGTCGGAAACATGCCGAAGTCACTCGCGATGGTTTATGCGGACCAACTGTATTTTCTTAAATCCGATCTTCCGCCTTCACTCCACAATTCTTTGGCCCGGCTTGCTGCTTTTCAGAATCCCGAGTTTCACAAAGCGCAGGCCATGCGTCTGGCGATCTACGATAAACCCCGTATTATTTCCTGTGCTCAGGAGATTGGGGGTTATCTGGCCCTGCCGCGAGGATGTTTGGACGATGTGTCACAGCTTTGCAATGAGCTGAAAATTGATCTCCGAACTGCTGACAAGCGCTTTGTAGGAGAGAAGCTCGATCTCGCTTTTCAAGGAGTTTTGAGGGCGGATCAGGAAAAAGCCGCCGATGCGATGCTGGCTCACGAGACCGGAGTGCTTTCCGCGACGACCGCTTTCGGCAAAACGGTTCTAGCTGCGTGGCTGATCGCCCAGCGGGGAGTGAGCACGCTGATTCTTGTTCATCGGCAACAACTGATGGATCAGTGGGTAGAGCGGCTTTCGCAGTTTCTCGACCTTGATAAAAAGGAGATCGGCAGACTGGGTGGCGGACGAAAAAAACTCACAGGAAAGATCGATGTGGCGATCATCCAGAGCTTGGTGAGGAAAGGGGAGGTGAAAGAGCTGGTGGCTGATTACGGGCATCTTGTCATTGACGAATGCCACCATCTTTCCGCCCGGAGCTTCGAGTTGGTCGCGCGGCGGGCGAGGGCGAAATACGTGCTGGGCCTGTCCGCAACCGTAGCGAGAAAGGACGGTCATCATCCGATCATTTTCATGCAGTGCGGATCCGTCCGGCACCGGGTGGACGCCCGCCAGCAGGCCGATGCACGACCTTTTTCCCATGAGGTGCTGGTTCGTCCGACCGGATTCCGCATACCGGGGGAAATGGAAGCGGATCCTCGCAAGGCTTTCCAGCAGTTGTGCGATGCCGTGTATCAGGATCATGCCCGGAACCAATTGATCGCCTCGGAGGTTCTCGCAGCCATCCGCTCCGGGCGCTCGCCGCTGGTGCTGACAGAGCGGACGGAACACATCGATCTGTTAGAACATATTTTGAGAGAGGAAATTCCAAATATCGTCATTCTGAAAGGCGGTCTGGGAAAGAAGGGGCTCGCTGCCGCGATGGACAAGCTCAGAGCGGTGCCGGAGGATGAGCCGAGGCTAGTGATGGCTACGGGGAAATTCGTGGGCGAGGGTTTTGACGACCCACGGCTCGACACGCTTTTCCTGACCATGCCGATATCGTGGAAAGGGACAATCGCGCAGTATGCGGGACGTCTGCACCGCCTGCATCACGGCAAGACGCTGGTGCGGATTTATGATTACGCGGATCTGGATGTGCTTATGCTTTCGCGGATGTTCGACCGCAGGTGCGCCGGTTATGAAGCGGTCGGCTACACGATCCTTTTGCCTGCGAGCGCATTGCCGGGCTGGCCGCCGGAAGTTCCTTTGCCAATTGATCCACAATGGAAGGAAGATTACGCGGCGAGCGTCCGGCGGTTGATCCGCGATGGCGTTGACCAGCCGCTGGCGGAGCTTTTCGTCCATGCGACCCGGCCACCTTCCCCGGAAGCGGAGGGTTCCGGGCGGGCGAGGAGTGCCAGCGAGGCGTTTCTTTTCAAACGTCTGGAAAGTCTCCCGGAGACAGCGGGCCGTTTCCGGCTGAACGAGAATCTGGCGATACCCTTCAACGATCGTGGAACCATGGAGGTGGATTTTTTCTGCAAGGATCTCAAACTGGTGATCGAGCTGGATGGCGGGCAGCATCTCGGCGATCCCGCCGCTTATCGCCGGGATCGCAGGAAGGATGCGGCATTGCAAGAAAACGGATATTTCATCCTGCGCTTTCTCTGCGAGGACCTGGGAAAAAATCTGAATCTGGTGCTGGATACGATACGAAGGACGATGGTGTCCTTGAATTCCAAGCATGAGAAGCGGCAAGGATGCTCCGATCTCTGAGCAATCGGTAAACGGTTTTCCCAGCGGAGAGGCGCCTTCTCTTGCAAAATTTGAAGGTTATTGGCGTGAGTTTCATGAGATCTGGTGTTGGATGGGTCTGATGAGTCGGAAGAAAGATGATGCCGCGAGTGCTAGATCGGAGCCGCCGAATGTTTTCGGAGCTTTGGATGCACTTGGTGACTTGCCTGCGGGGCCGGAGGAAGCGGTTCCCATGGTCCCGGTGAAAACCTCCAAGCGCGGTCAGAAGAAGACCAATCGAGGTCGGGTCGACATCATCCGCCAGACGGCGCACCGTGGTGGCAAGGGGGTCACGGTCGTCAGAAATTTCACTGGGATAGCCCTTTCTGAAAAACAGGAACTTGCAAAGAAGATCCAGAAAGCCTGCGGTGTCGGAGGCACCGTAAAAGATGGCTGCATTGAAATTCAGGGCGACAAACGGGACGAGGTGAAGCGTATTTTAACCGACGCAGGCTTCAATCCGGTTTTCGCTGGCGGATGAATCATAGCGCTATCCACATGCCGATCAAACACGCCCTCATCCTTTTTCTCGGAGTTCTCGCGGTCGGGTGTATCAAGGAGCCGGTCAGTGATGATCCGGATTTCAACTCCCGCGTCCTCGTAGCAATCCGGACCATGCCCTCCGGCGGCGGATACGACGCTAGTGATGCGACCAAGAATCTGTTGCACGGTGCCTGTGATCTGGTGGACGGAAGAATCCTTGTGAACGCGAACCGCGCCAAACCCAGCTTCTGCTCTGGAGCGACATATCTGGTGTTGCTTGAGGCTTTGGGCAGTGGCTCGGAGGCACTGCTGCCAGAGATCGATCAACGGGATGGGCACGGCGTATTCGGTCGCTGGAACTCAAACGGTCCGGGTGCCGCGAAGCTGGTGGCCGATCTCGGTGCTGGGAAGAACTTTACCTCATGGGACGAGGCGCAGCCGGGGGACTTTCTCAAGATCTGGTGGACAGATCAGATCGGCGGTCGCGAACGCGGTCACCTCGTCGTCTATCTCGGGCACGATGAAAAAACCGTTCGCTTATGGTCCAGCAACCAGCCCGCTGGTTATGGTGCGAAATCGGTGCCACGCAGCGATTGCCGCCGCGTTCTCTTCACTCGAATCAGCCGCCCGGAAAGATTCGCTGCTGGAAAGAACCTGCCCGCCGTGGACCCATGGCTTGCGAGGATGCTGCGGGAGGATTTCACTTGGAACGAGGTGGCGGCGAAATGCCGGGTGATGGAGTGACGGCAAGTTTTGCCATGAGACCGAAGCAATAGCCTGAATTTCGAACGGCCACGTTATGCGAAACGAGGAGCCAGTTGTTCGTGGGTATTATCAATCATTGCCACCGTATCTTCCCAATTCATACAGGCATCGGTAATCGAGACTCCGTAGGTAAGATCTGAAAGCGGTTGCGGAAATTCTTGAGCACCGCCGCCGAGGTTGCTTTCAATCATCGCACCGACGATAGCGTTTTGCCCCGCGATCAATTGACTGACAGATTCTTCCAAAATTTTTGGCGAATTAGCGGGATCCTTGCCGGAATTGTCGTGGCTGCAATCGATCATCAAAGCAGGGATCAGGCCCTTGGCTTTTAACTTTGCCGCGTAATCATCGACAAACTCCCTGGCATAATTTGGTCCCGATTTTCCACCGCGCAGAACGAGGTGGCAGTAGGGGTTGCCTTTGGTGGTGACTGAAGAGGCGTGGCCATCCTGGTTGATGCCAAGAAAAGTTTGTTTTTGGCTGGCGGCTTTGATGGCGTTGATGGCTGCATCGAGCGTGCCATCGGTGCTGTTCTTGAAGCCGAGCGGCATGGAGAGGCCCGATGCCATTTGACGGTGCGTCTGGCTTTCGGTGGTGCGAGCACCAATGGCTGTCCAACAAATCAAATCAGCAATATATTGAGGCGTGATCGGGTCCAATAATTCCGTGGCCGTCGGCAAACCGTAATCGATCACTTCTTTGAGGAAACTCCGGGCAATGCGCAACCCTTCGGGAATGTCATCGCTGCCATTGAGATGCGGGTCCATGATCAAGCCTTTCCATCCAACCGTTGTGCGTGGCTTTTCAAAATAAACCCGCATGACAATGAGAATGCGGTCTTTTACTTTCGCCGCAACCTTGGCAATACGCTCGGCGTATTCGCGACCGGCTTTTAAATCGTGAATCGAGCAAGGACCGACCACGAGGAGAAAGCGCTTGTCGTCGCCAAAGATGATACGGTGGATCTCCTCCCGTGATTTCGTGATGAAGTCCGCTTGCTGTTCGGTCTTGGGATCGAGGCTGATAAGTTCCTTAGGAGAAGGTAGCTCGCAGGTCGATTCGATGTTGATGTCGTTTGTCTGGATCACGGGGTTTTGGCTAATTAGCTTAACAACGGCGTATCAAGAAGGAATCCGGGCTCTTATTCAAACTCAAACCCTTAATTTGACGGGTATTCATCGGAATCCGGTGAGATCGCGTAAAGGGCTGCACTCAACGCGATTGTTGGGGGAGATTGAATCGCGGACGATTGGTTTAAAAAACCTATTGCGGACTTCAAGAAATACGCTAAAACTATCGCGAACAAAAATTCACAATAAATTCATACAATTAATGAAAAGCGGCACCATCCTGATTTGCTACGGCCTGTTCCTAATTCTTGCCGGTTTGGCGGGCTATCTTTCCAATCCTGAAAAAGCGAAAACCGCGTTGATGATGGGCGGAACGTTTGGGGCTCTCCAGATTCTGGTGGGTGTTATCTCCAGCAAGGGTTGGAGGCCAGCGCGGTGGGTTGGTATCGGGGTCTGTGCGTTCCTCGCGCTCCCCTTCGCATGGCGCGCCTATGTTGGCTGGGTGGCAGTTGCCGGGGGGGCGAGCGAGAAGCTTTTTGCTGCTTCGCTGATTTCACTGATGCTCGTTGCCAGTGTGGCGACGTTTGTCCTGCTTCTGAAGCAAAAGCCAGCGAGTCGTTAAATGACTCTAAATTGAGTTGGCAGTCGGCTCAAGTTTCTGGGGCTGAGGAGAAGGGACATTCCTGTCCCTTCAGTCGGGTGGGATGGACAGGAATGTCCATCCTCCTTATCGGTTTGTTTCCCGCGACCGAACTCTTTTAGCTTTGAAACAGCGGCTTCAGATCGTCGTCTTTGATCGCCATCTCCTTGCAGACTGCGTCCAGGTCCGTGGCCTGTTTTAGTAGCTCCCGGGCTTCGTCGAATTTCCCGGACACGGAAGCGTAGCAAGCCAGATTGTAAATGATGATCGCTTGCTTTGGGTGAGACTTCCGCGCCTCGACAAGGATCTCTCGTGCTGCGTCCACCGATTCCAATCGCCGCACGGCATACGCCCAGCTGATCCACCACTGGGGGTCAGTAGGTGAACTGCGCGCGAGCCGCTCTGCCAACTCCCTCATTTCCTGCCACATCGACTGCCGGGAAAAAAGGTCGCAGCGGAGCATTCCAACCACGTCCAGATTTTGGTCGATTGAGTCCAGCTCTTCTCGGGCATCGACGAGTAGCCCGAGCTCGATGTAACCCTGCACCGCTAGTATCTTTCTTGCTGCCTGTTCGTCCATGGTTTGAGTGTAGCGTTAGGTTGATGTTTAGTCACCCAGAACGAGCCTTTGTTGCTTATGGCCTTATAGCTGGGAAAAGGAGCTTCCAGACGTTTTGCGCGACGATTGTCTGTCCTTCGGGGGTTGGGTGGATGCCGTCGGGTTGGTTGAGTTTTTCGTCGCCGCCTATGCCCTCGAGGAGGAAGGGGATGAGGGTGACTTCGGATTCCTTGGCGGCTTCTGGGAAGACGGCTTTGAAGCGGGTGGTGAAGTCTGGGCCCATGTTGTCGGGCATTTCCATGCCGGCGATGAGGATTTGTATATCCGGGTTTTTGGCGCGGGCTTTTCCAACGATACCGAGCAGGTTTTTTTTGGTCTCTTCGGGTGAAATACCGCGCAGGCCGTCGTTGCCGCCAAGGGCGATGACGAGGATGTCAGCACCACTTGCCATGGCCCATGCTACCCGGCGCAAGCCGCCAGCGGTGGTGTCGCCGCTGACTCCGGCGTTGGCGACGGTGTAGCGGAGTTTGGCGGCGTTGATTTTTTCTTGGAGGAGGGCGGGGTAAGCTTGTGCCGGATCGAGTCCGTAGCCGGCGGTGATGCTGTCGCCTAGGATTACGATGCGCTTGTCAGCGGTGTTTGCATTCGGGGATTCTTGGGCGAACAATAAGCCGCCTAGGGCGAGAAGTAGCCCGATCAATAATTTCCTTAAAAATGTCATCTCCATCGATCACGAGCTTAGAATCCGCAGCGGGTGCTGTCAAACGACCCATTCTAAAGGTCTCCGGCCTGCGGAAAACTCATCAGACGGCGAGGGGTGATCTGACGGTTCTGAAAGATGTGAGCCTGAGTTTGGAGGCGGGTGATACGCTTGCGATCGTGGGGCCATCGGGCAGTGGTAAGACGACTTTGCTTGGGCTGTGCGCGGGGCTGGACGATGCGAGTGCGGGTGGCGTGGAGCTGGATGGGATGGCGATCGAGTCGCTGGATCAGGATGCGCGGGCGGCGCTGAGAAACCGGCTGGTGGGTTTTGTTTTCCAAAGTTTCCAATTGATCCCGACGCTGACAGCGATCGAGAACGTGCTGGTGCCGCTGGAGCTGCGCGGTGAATCCGGCAGGCAGGCGGAGGCGGAGAGCCTGCTCACCGAGGTCGGTCTGGGTGACCGGCTGCATCATTATCCATTGCAGCTTTCCGGAGGTGAGCAGCAGCGGGTGGCGCTGGCGCGAGCTTTCATCCACCGGCCGAAAATTCTTTTCGCCGACGAGCCGACTGGAAATCTGGATTCCGAGACGAGCGCGCCGATTGTCGAGATGCTTTTCCGGCTGAACCGCGAGGCTGGGACGGCGTTGGTGCTGGTGACGCATGATCCAGCGCTGGCGGCTAAGGCGCGCCGGGTGGTGACGATGAGTGGTGGGACGATTGTTTCGGAGGACAAAAATGCCGACGTCTGAAAATCGACCACTGCCAAGCAACATCTTGACGGCTTTGTTCCATCCGTGGGTCTGGCTGATGGCTTGGAGGGACAGCCGTTCGCAGAGGTTGCGATTGGTGATTTTTTCGCTGGCGATTGTTTCTGGAATTGCGGCGCTGACGGCGATCCATTCGTTAAAAGCGAGTGTCGAGCGGGGCATTGCTTCGGAGGCCAAAGCGCTGTTAGGGTCAGATCTGCGGGTTTCCTCGCGAAAGGAATTTAGCGATGACCAGGTGGACAAGCTCGCTGAGATGGCGAAGCGCTTTAGCCGGGAGACGAGCTTTCCTTCGATGATGCGGTTCCTGCCAGGCGGCGGGGCGCGGCTGATGCAGGTGCGTGGGATAGGCGGTGAGTATCCGTTTTATGGCAAGGTGGAGACGCGACCTGCGGATGCTTGGGAGAAGTTGCGTGAGGAAGGCGGGGTGCTGTTAGAGCCGGCGATACTCGATCAGTTCGACATTAGTGTCGGGGATGAGGTGGAGCTGGGTGGGATTCGTTTAAAAATTCGCGGAGTGGTGGATAAGCCCGCGCCGCGCGGCAGTCGATTTAGTGGATTTTCGCCGGAGGCCTATGTCCGGCTGGCAGATATCGAGCTTACCGGGTTACTGACCCAGAACAGCATGGCGTCTTACGATTTGCATCTTGAGATTCCCAAGGGCCCGGCTTCGCAGGAGCTAAAAGACAGGGTTGAGGGGAATTTTTCCGATACGATGTGGCGATTGGAAACTCCGGAAGATCGACGGGAGAACCTTGGTGACGCGCTGGATAATTTTCAGCAATTCCTCGGCTTGATCGCGCTGGCATCGCTGGCGCTTGGAGCGATCGGGGTGGCGGGCGCGGTGCATGCGTATGTGACGCGGCGCATCCCGACGATTGCGATTTTGCGTTGTCTCGGGTGCCCGGGCCACCTTGCGTTCGGGATTTATTTTGCGCAGGCGCTTGCGCTGGGATTGTTAGGTGCTTTGCTTGGAGCGGGGCTGGGGATCGGGATGCAGATGGGATTGCTGGGGGCTTTCCAAGGCGAGTTACCGATCTCGGTGAGTCCCTCGCCGGAGTGGAAGATAGCTGCAAAGACGACGGCCATGGGTTTTGCGGTGTGCTGTGGATTCGCGCTGCTGCCGCTGATGCGGATCCGCGAGATTTCACCGGCGGTGACCTTGCGTAGCGGTGGAAGTTTGAAAGGCGGATTTCTCCGGTCGCTGCCGGTCTATGTATTGCTCGTGGGCCTGTTGGTGGCTGTGGCGCGCGCCAATGATCCGAACTGGACACGCTCTCTGGCGATGGTCGGTGGGATGGTGGTGGCTTTCCTCGCTCTGGTGGCGGTGGCGCGTGGCTTGATGTGGGTGACCCGTCGTGTGGTCGGGATGCGTTGGCCGTATCTGCTCCGGCAGGGAGTTTCGAATCTGCATCGGCCCGGCAACCAGACGCTGCTGTTTTTGCTTTCGCTGGGGCTGGGGACTTTTCTGCTGGTGACGATTTTGTCGGCGGGGAAACTTCTTAATGATAGACTCAGCATCCAGGAGTCGGGAGACAGCCCGAACCTGTATTTGATCGATGTGCAGCCCGACCAGGTGGCTGGGGTTAGAGCGGTGTTGGAGGCGGATGGGTTGCCGGTGTTGGAGGCCGCGCCGATGGTGACGATGCGGATACAGTCGATTCGCGGAGTCGATGTCAGTGAGGCTGAGGGTGTGCCGAAGTGGGTGGCGAGGCGTGAGTTTCGCTCGACCTATCGGGATTCCTTGAATTTCACCGAAACCTTGGTCGCGGGTGAGCTGGCGACCGAGCGAGCGGATCGGGCGGGGGTGGTGCCGCTTTCGCTGGAGGAAGATATTGCCAAAGACATGAACGTGGGGATCGGTGATGAGATCACGCTGGATGTTCAGGGCATTCCGATCCGGACGAAGGTGACGAGTTTGCGGAGGGTGGACTGGAGCCGGTTTAACCTGAATTTTTTCATGGTGTTCCCGCCGGGGGTGTTGGAGGACGCGCCGGGATTCCATGTGGTGACGACACGGACGCCAACACCTGCCGCATCGGGGGAGTTGCAGCGAGAGTTGGCTGGGAAGTTTGCGAACGTGACGGCGATTGATCTGACGCAGATTCTTGAAACGGTTCGCGATATCCTAGGTAAAATTTCGACGGTGGTCACGGTGCTGGCTGGATTTACCGTGCTGGCCGGGCTGCCTATCCTGATTGGGACGTTGCTGAATGGTCGCGATGTGCGGTTGAAAGAAAGCGTGCTTTTGCGGACGCTTGGGGCATCGGCCAAGCAGGTGCGGATTATTCTGACGATCGAGTATGCTGCGCTGGGAATTCTTTCCGCGCTTACCGGAGTGCTGCTGGCGGTGGCGGCGAATGCGGCACTGGCGACTTTTGTTTTCAAAGCCTCTCCGTGGCCGGATGCGGGGCTGCTGATGATGGCTTTTGGGACGGTTACGGGGATTGCGGTGCTTGGTGGTCTGGGCTTGAGTCGGGGAGTGACCAGCCATCCGCCGCTGGAGATTCTGCGGGGTGGGGGCTGAGGAGAAGAGACATCGCTGTCCCTTCTGGTGGATGGGATGGACAGGAATGTCCATCCTCCTTGGCGCGGCTTGCTTTTACGGGTCTGCTGGATAAGAAGCGTGAAGGCGAATGGAAAGCGAAGATGAGAGCTTGGACCTGAAAGGGGTGATGTGGATGCTGGCTTCGGTGGCGTTATTTGCCGGGAACACGCTGCTGATTCGTGGTGCTTCGCTGGTGACTGCGGGGGCCGATGGATGGATGGCTACGCTGTTCCGAGGCGTGGTGGGTGTGCTCATCTTGTTGGTTTTTTACTCGAACGGTCGTGGCTTCGAATGGCGGCGGATGTTTACCAATCGGCTGGTGGTGATGCGCGGGCTGATCGGTTGCTTAGGCATCATCTGTTTTTATATTACCATCACCGAGTTGGGCGCAGGTCGTGCGATCGTGATCAATCTGACCTACCCGATGTTTGCGACCGTGATCGCGGCATTGTGGCTTAAAGAAAAGGTGCGGGTGGTGACTTCCTGCTGGCTTGTCGTGGCGATGGCGGGGCTGGTGGTTTTTCTAAGTGACGGGAGTATAGACTTGGCGCCATCGAGGTATGACATGCTTGGTCTTTTGGGCGCGCTGGCGGCGGGTTTTGTGGTGGTGATTATCCGCAAGCTGCGCCACCAGGAGCATCCGGCGACGATTTACGGAGCGCAGGCGACTGCCTCGTTGCTCTTGGGTTTGCCCATGGCGGGAAAGGTTGTTGAGTTGCCCTTTGCTGGTTGGGGACTGCTGGTGGTCGGTGCGGTGGTGGTGACTTTTGGGCAGTTGATCATGACTAGTGCTTACCAGCGGCTTTCGATCGCGCACGGTGCCTCTCTGCAAATGACCCTGCCGGTTTTCACCGCTGCAGGGGCGTTCTTCTTTTTCGGGGAGAAATTCGAAACTTACGAGATCATCGGGGCGTGTGTGACTTTGGTGGCAATCTGGCGGGTGGCGGGGCGGCGGAAATTTCCTGCGACACGGAATTGAGGTGTCAGTCATAATTCTGAGCTCGGTGCCGAATTTAGGTAAGGGGGCAAATTGTTGCTTTAAAGCGAAGTGAAAGGAAGGTGTGGATGGGAGGTGCGTTCTCCAAAACGCGATTGAAGGGGGCGGCTCGCGTTCTGGAGAACGCGGCTCCGGGCTTGCTTTGGCTGATCGCTTGGTAGATGAACGGGCCGGATGTCTGCTAGGGCTACATGGAAGGTGAGTGCGGCGGTGATGCTGAGTCGGGTTCTCGGCTTGGGGCGCGAGATGATGTTTGCGGCGCTCTTCGGCGGGAGCCGGTGGATGGACTGTTTCTATCTGGCGTTCCGGGTGCCGAATCTGTTGCGCGATCTTTTCGCGGAGGGTGCGCTTTCGCAGGCATTCGTGACGACGTTTTCGAAGAAGGTGAAATCCGAGGGGCCGGACGATGCCTGGGTTTTGGCGAACCGGATGGTGACGCTGGCGGCGGTGTTCATGAGTCTGGTGACTTTGATCGGGATAGCAGTGGCGCCATGGATCGTGGAGTTGCTGACGGCGTTTTCGAAAAGCGGTGAGACTGCCCGGGATTACAATCCGGAGGAGATCTCGCTGATGGTGGAGATGGTGCGGGTGATGTATCCTTTTATCGCGCTGGTATCGATTTCTGCGTTGGTGATGGGGATGTTGAACGCGCGGGATGTGTTCGGGATACCGGCCTTGGCTTCTTGCTTTTTCAATATCGGTTCAATGGCGGGTGGTGCGGCGATCGGATACTGGATGGATCCGGAATGGGGGCCGCGGAGTCTGGTTGGTTTTTCGTGGGGTGTGGTGATCGGTGGGGTTGCGCAGTTGGTTTTTCAGTTCCCTGCGTTGCGGGCGGTGGGTTATCAGTTTGTCGCAGATTTTCACTGGAATGATTCCGGGGTGAGGAAAATTCTGACCCTGATGGTGCCTGCAGTGATAGCGGCTTCGGTGACGCAGGTGAATGTGGTGGTGAACTCGATGTTCGCATACGGGGTCGGTGAGGGGGCGGTTAGTTGGCTGAGTTATGCGTTTCGCCTGATGCAGCTGCCGATCGGGGTGTTTGGGGTCGCGGTGGCGACGGTGACTTTGCCAGCGCTTTCGCGTGCGGCGATCAATGGGGTGGGGGAGGATTTTGCGCCGACTCTGGCGAAGGGTTTGAAGCTGGTGATGTTTCTGGTTTTCCCGGCGACGATCGGTCTGGTGGTATTGGCTGGGCCGATTATCAGCTTGCTGTATGAGAGAGGGCAATTCGATGCGGTGGATCGGGTTGCGACAGCCGGTGCCTTGCAGGCGTATGGCTGCGGGCTTTTGTTTTACGCGGGGCTGAAAGTGCTGCAGCCGGCGTTTTACGCGATCGACAAGCGTTGGCTTCCAATGATCGCGAGTATCATCGCGCTGTTTGTAAACATCGGCTGCAACTACACTTTTGTATTCGTTTTCAAATGGGGTCACGAATCGCTGGCGCTAACGACCAGTATCGTTGCGAGCTTGAATTTCCTGTTCCTATACTTCGCGATGATCCGATACGCGGGTGACATCGGGACCAAGGTGCTGGTGGTCGCGTTTCTTAAAGTTGGAGTTGCGACGGCTGTGATGGCCGGGGTCTGTTATTTCGGGAACGTGCTTTTATTCGGCGATCTGGGCGCGATGGTGCTTTGGAAAAAAGCGCTCTGGCTTGGTGGCCTGATTGGAGCTGCCGGCGCGGTTTACCTGGTAGTCGCGCTCGTTCTGAAGGTCGATGAGATTTCCGACGTGGTTGCGATGCTGAAGAAACGGATTGGCGGTAATAAGCCTCCGGTCTAACGGGTGACCGTAACGTTGCGGATCTCGATGGGTTTGCCCTCTGCTTGAAATGCGATGGCACCTTGGTTGACGGAGAGGTTTTTCCCTTGGTTGACGAGGACACCATTGACGAGGATGAGGATCTCATTGGGGGAGCACTTGACCGTCATTGTATTCCATTCGCCGAGAGGTTTCTCCTTGGGATCGCTGGTCCGGATCCAGCCCTGCCCACCGTCCTTTTCATGCCTAAAAAGGCGAAAAAACGCTGATTTCATAAAGGTTTCAGCGTTTTTTATTGTCCGCTTCAAGTGTGACAAAAATGCACGGAAATGCACCGAAAAGCACCATTTTGACGATTCTATTGCATAACCCGTTGCATAAATTAACGCAACAAATTCGCGGTAAGGATTCCGGCCTTCACTTCGCGCCGGGGAGGTGCTTGGATGAAGGACTATGACAAAGCAATTCCCCATCGCCGAAAAGACCGCGCCTCAAAACCTACCTGCTGGATTCATCCCTGTTTCATGGGATGATTACGGCAGTTCCATCATCGGCATGGCGAGCGGTCGCCGGGTGAAGTTCTGGCCGATGGATCGGGTGCTTCAGTCGCTGCCTCCGGTGCGGTGATTGCTTTCCTGTGATTCCCATGTCTGA
>Ga0209390_10005076_pt1 | contig 19061 bp, 16 predicted proteins | sample BON01_FD_187212 | JGI IMG/M metagenome (GOLD analysis project Ga0209390, IMG submission 187212) | Freshwater microbial communities from Lake Bonney liftoff mats and glacier meltwater in Antarctica - BON-01 (SPAdes) (version 2) | ecosystem: Environmental > Aquatic > Freshwater > Ice > Glacier...
TTGCGCCCTAGAAAAGCGGAATGCTGACCGAGGCTGGACTTCACCTGCCCCCAATACCGCAAGCCTGGGACGGCCACAGGTAGATCACTCCATTTTTCTAAGGATAAAGATGCTCCCACGAATTCGTAGCGGTTGGTTCTTGCCACAGCCAAGTGAAGGTCAGCGTGGCAAACCAAGGGTGCGTTCTCCTCGATCAGAGGAGAGGATAAAGCTGCGAGTTCTTCCTCCCACGCCGTCTCTGCCGCACCCATGTGATTGGAACGGGCTAGTTTGACTGTCAACCAGCAGAGTCGCAACAAGGGCGAAATAGAGACATTGTCCGGGGAAAATACCTCCAACCAGTCCACAGCGGGGCCCAATCGGGCGAGGTCCGCTTCTCCAGTGGACATACGCAATCGTGTTTCTTCCAAATAGTTAGCCCAGACTACAGCGTCTGCTTGGCACTCCACACCCAGATTCCACAATAGCGTTCCTACCATCGTCGCGGGACTGTCTGCCGAGGGTAGCAGATTCCACCAGAGTGATGGCGCAAGGTTTACGCCTTGGGCAAAGAAATCCCAGGCTATCAACAGGTCACGGGAACTGACGTCCAACAAACATGGCCCACGCAGCTTAGAAAGCCTCAATCTGTCTCGGGAGCTTTGGGAAGTTTCTGCCCACGTATAGGCGATAGCATCGACATAACCGTTCAATGGGGAACCGCTTTTCGAAATGACCCGAATTTCAAGATCTATCCACGCCGCCGCAGAGGGAAAAGAAAGTGCCATTCGGCGGAGACAATCCCTCTCCACGAGTTGCCAGTGTTGGCCTTGGGTGAACTCGCCTCGGTTTTCAACAAGAACCTCAACCTTTGTGGGGCCGTTAACAGGCAGCAACCGTAGGATCCAATCGACCAGCAACCCCACTCCATCCATCCATCGTTCATTTGGTGTGACCGGGAGACTGGAAACCTCAACTCCAAGCACCCCGACCTCCGCATCCAAAACAGCCTGAAATACGGTATCAATCTCTTCATTGCTGTTGCAATCCACAGCGTGCCATCCCTTGGGCAATGGGTTTAATGAGGGCGGAGAAGATGGGACGACTATGCCAACAAACTTGCCACGCTTACTCCGGGTGGCATGAGCCGCATCGGGTCCAAAATCGACCCCGGTCTCATCGATCAGGATCGTCCACGTAGGACTGGATGAAAGTGACCGAATATCGGATCCGTGTAGTCCGATCGGTGGTTCTGTTAAACCACGCCTCTTGGCGAGGGGCTTGCCTCCAAATGTAGGCGTCAGAGACCCTCTTGTTCTTGGTTTCACACTAGAGAGAACATCCCCTTTTCTCATCGCCTTTGTCTCATTCTCACGTCTGGAATAATTGTTCTGAGCTCGGTCAAAAGTCTTCTTCAGAGAATGAATCGCCCATGGCATTTTAGATGAAACGTAGTTTTGTAGATCAAGTGCATCAGGGTGCATGCTTCCATTTCGAGAAACGATTCCGTATGCATCTCTCTCAAGATTTTGAAATTCTAAGCCTTCCTTGATCGCTATCGTAACCAAGTGTTCGTGACCGGGATAGGCGAGCGAAAAAGCCCCCTTTAACTCCTCAATCCGCCTTTTTCCATCTTCACCAGACCATGAGGCGAAATGACGGATCTCCTTCAATTGCCTGAGGGCAATTCCGTCCAAATCACCTGGTGGGAGCGACGGCATTGAGGTATTTCCATCAATCTTCGGTGAAGTTAGGGAGATGGAGTCAGCATCTTCTTCGTCGGTTCGATTTCCCTTTAATGGAGATTTATTTCCGATAACCAGTTCCAATAGTCTGGATAGCCAAGTGATGTAGTTGTTTGTATTCATGAAATTAATCAATGCTCCTCGGATTATTATATTTTATCGAAATTTTTCCAAACATTGGAAAATGCTCGAACGGTATTTTCCAGCCTGGCCTCATCCAAGGAGCCGGTGAGCGTTGGCAAAGACAAGGTTCCCGCATTGTAGCGCTTCGCGGACGGAAACCGTTCCGGATCGAGAGCCGCTTTTGGCCACGGACCGACGGGAAATCTCGTAGGATCGAACAAAGCCAATTCGTGGAGGGATGGGGATCCGGGTTCATCCACTTCAATGCCTTCCGCCTGCAGGGTTCTGACGAGATCACAGCGCCGGATGCCAAGTCGTTCGCAATCGACCCATGGTTTGAAGCCATACCATGCACCCATCGAAGTCACTTCCGGCCGGATTACAGGCGGCACAAGACCAGGTAGTCCCGAAAGTCCCTCCCTCAATTGCACCAATGAATCGCGGCGTTGTTCCAGCCAGTCGTCAAAGTGGTTCCTCAATTGGTCGAGAACCACGACTGCGGCGAGTGGATGGATACCAAGCTTGAGACCGTAACCGGTGCGCCCCAAATCTTCGAAACCGGGTGTCCGGATGTCCTGTTTGGAGCGGAATAGGTAATGACTGAAAAGCACCGCCCGGTCCATCAGGTCGTCCCTTCGCCCCATGAGCACGCCACCCATTCCGCCAGTCAACATTTTCTCGGCTCCGAGGCTGGCGCAGGCAAGGTCGCCCCAGGTTCCAACTTGTTGACCTCTCCATGAGGCCCCGTGTGCGTGGCTGATGTCTTCAACCCAAGCGAGATGGTGACGATCACAAAGCGCACGGATAGCGTCCTGATCGACCGGATGCCCCCATTGGGCGTTTGTGACGATGGCCTTCGTCCGAGAACTCACCGCAGCGGCGGCGGCAAGTGGATCGATGCAACCGGTCTCGGGATCCACGTCAACCAAGACAACCTTGGCCCCAAAATGTAGGGCTGGCGTTGCCGTGGCATGGAATGTGACTGTGGGGCAGATTATTTCGTCGCCCGGTTCGAGACCAATAGCGAAGAACGCCGTGTGGAGCGCTGCGGTTCCAGAGGAGAGTAGGATTGCTCGGGGTTGGTCGAATCGTGCGCAGAGCACGTCCTCACATTCGGCGATGACGCCATCGCGCCCCTTCGGAGTTATGGAACCACCTTCAGCAAGATAACGGCTGATTGCGGGCAAAGGATCATAGCTAGGTGGTGGCCATTTCCATTTGCGTATCTGACCCGAGTTTTTTTCGGCTGAGTTGGCGTATGTCGAATTGGAATTCATCTCGCTGCCTTTTTCGGTTCTGTCTTTCATGGCATGAAGGAATCGCGAATAGCCCACCACGCCTCATGGTCATTTTCGGCAGGACTCTGCCCCCACCATGGAGCATTCCGAATCTCGCCCCCCGCGACCGGCCTCTCGACCCCTGTGGTATCGCCCAGGCCAGGTGAGGGTGGAGAGTTGGGGAAATGGTTTTCGAGCACCGGTGAAGCAAAAGTCGGAGCACCGAGGGCCCGGCTCCAACCCGCGAACCACCAGTGTTCCGCGAAGTATTCGGGTGGGAGAGTCTCCACTGCTTCTGAGAGCGTGGCAGACAAGACTTCGACCCCACTTGCACAGCGTGCCTTTGCTACCAATGTCCAAAACTTAGGCATGCCTTGGAGCCCATTTCTCTCAACCGATTGCAGGCGGGATGAGTCGCCAGACCTCGCTGCCATAAGGGCCAGTCCAGCCGCCGCATAGGCAGCCGTGACGCCTTCACCGACGGAGTGCATGGCAAGACGATAAGCTAAGGTTGCAGCCTTCTCACCGGTGTTTCCTAGGCGAGACCACGCATGTGCCTCGTAACACCGAACCCGACCGGCGTAGCGGTTTCCTGGCCCCAAAAGGGCAATATCCTCCGCAAATGAAGCCGCTGCGTCTACTGGGCGACCGGCCCGGAGCAACACCTCCCCTCTTGCTCCCGCCGCTTGGGCCATGAGATCCAAATGCTCGTTCCTGCTAGCGGTGAGCCATGAAAGGGCACACCAGTCCAAAGCTGCAACCCACCACCCGCTGTCAGAAGCCACCTTGGCCACGCCCAGTTGTGACCAAGCCTTCAGCCATCCGTCCTCCTGTTCTTCGGTTCCTTCCAGGAACGCCTTGAGCGCTTCCCGATAGCGTCCCCTGTAATACGACTGCCAGCCGAGAACGACCGATCCGGCCTCAGCCGCTGGTTGTCCCTTCCTAAGGAACAGGACTTCAAGCAACTCCGGATCCTGCCGTGCTGCCTCCAATGCGTCGTCCCATCGTCCGGCCTCCGCCAGATTCCACGCTGCGATAGTATGTTGCCAGTTCCCCCTCATGATGTGAGTCCTTCCAATCCATGAATATGCGCCATCGCATAGGCGCGCTCGACAAGTTCAAAGGCCGTCAAATGATCCCACAAATCAACCGGCAGCGGATCTCTCCTTGCCGCGCCTTCGGCTAATTCCACCAGCCTTCCCGATTCTGCCGCCTCCCAAGAGCTACTGCATTCATAAAGGGTGCTTCCATCCGGCCTGAGGACCTGCTCGCGGTTGCCAAGCCAAACTCCATCGGCAGTCCTTGCCCGAATCTCTTCCCGGCGCGCCCCGCCATGGCGGTCAACTTCAATTCGTACCCAAGTCGTCCCACAGCGGCCAAAAAGTCGTGCCGACGACTCAATTCCGGCCGCCAGATCCCCCGAATTTTCAAGGAAACAAGAGACGAGTTCCAAAGGCTGTCCGAGCACGAAGTGGACTAGGTCGAGGGCATGGTAGCCAAGATCCAACAAGGCCCCACCGCGGCAAAGGGAGCGATTCGCACGGTGTCCGGCAGGCAGATCTCCCAACGGTCGTCCGAGCGAGAGACACATCGAAAGTTCCGACGGGCGGACTAACTGAAGTGCAGCCCGCAATGCGACATAAGATGGATGGGAGCGCCGCTGTACCCCTACGATCAGTGGAATGGGATTAGACTGCAGCGCGTCCTGCAGTTCCGCCAGTTCGGTAAGCGAGCCGGCCAGAGGCTTCTCGACCAGAATCGCGAGATCTCGACGCATGCATTCCCGCTGGACTTGTCCGACCCTCGTGGGTGGAACTGCAATTACCGCCGCACCCACACCCTCCAACGCACCCGGATCGTCAATGCTAGTGAAGGAGGGGATCCCTAGGTTTTCCCAATGCTTTCTGTAAAGTTCATTTTGCTCCACAATCCCCCTCAAGGACCACATCAAAGGCATCGTCCGGATGCGATCCACCCATTCTCCACCCCTTCCCCCCGGATTGGCCCCGATCACAATGATCCCCATGGGTGAGGAAATCAGTGGAAGACGCCAGATCTCCCGGACTTTATCAAACCGCCCGGCAAGTTCAGCCCCACAGAGATACCACCCCTCCCGTCGCAGAATCTTCTGCATACCAGTGCGCTCCTGATAAGTCTTCAGCCACACTGAAACCGCTCCGCTCTCCTTGGCACGATGGACAACTTCGCGAAGAAGGCGGGTGCCCAGTCCATTGCCTCGATAATCCCCGGAAACGGCAAGAAGCCAGCAATACCAGGAACCGTCGGCTCCCTTCTCCACCGCAGTCGCTGCCACTGGAATCAAGTCCGGCCCGCGGAAGACAATGAGGTCGGCCCGCTCAAGGCGGACCAAATCAGGCTCCTCCCCGAGAGCATCACGCAAAAGGGCCGCCGTCTCTGACGCCGTGGCAGCAGAATCGAGAACAAGGTTCGGTAGATTCATCTGGAAAAAGGGAAGGCTTCGGTGGATTTTTAGTATTGATAAAGAAGCTGAGGATTAGTCTGGGGAGCTGAACTGCCATCTAAGAGATGCCTTGCACGAAGCAACCATCTGTCTGGAGCAACGGCTGACTCAGGATGGATCTGGTTCAATCCTTTAACTGCTTCGAAGATCTCAACCGACTCTCTAAGGAATTCCACAGAAGCGCTATGATTTTCGGCGCTGAGACTCTCACCGGCCTGAAGCAGGATGGTTCCGCGAATGAATGCCAGCAGCCACCCACCGGCCGGTTTGAGAATCGCCGATGCTTCGTCGAAATCACGTTTCGCCCCCTCAAAGTCGCCCAATTTCGCACGATAAGTGCCCCGGTATTTTAGAGCGGTTGCCGCGAGCCACCCATCTGCAAAATCTGGATCCGGAATATCAGGGGTGTTCTCAGGCCACCACGGCAGCTCTGGTCCAAATCCAAGAAGAATGGAGCGATAGCGGGCAAGGTGGGCGACCCGGTGAACAAAACCCGGCCCATGGGGAGCAGAAGTGGCAAGCTCCAAGGCCTGTTCATAAATTAGTCCTGCTTCAGAGGGACGAAACAAGGCGTGCCATAAAAGTTGATACGTTAGATTTCTTGCAACATTCGATCTGCCATTCGATGCGCCCTCGTCCAATTTCACGGCCTGTTCGATGGCCATTTCAAGATCCACTCGTGCCTCATCTGCCATACGTGCGTCTCCAGTTTCCAAGGCATGGTAGGCTTTCGCCTGTCCGCGAGAGCCGAGCGCTTTCATCCGGATTTCAGCAGCACTAACCGGGGAGAGTCTGTCAGCCGCGTGCAGGGCTTCGGTCGCGAGGCTTTCGGCGCTTGAATACTCGCATTGGTCGGTTCGGGCGACCGCAACGCGGATCACCGCTTCGCATTCCTCAGAGGTATTGGGCTCGCCAAACTTTTCAAGCAGGTGAATGGCTCGCTCGGGCATACCCTGATGGCAATAGACATCCGCCCGGAGTTTCATCACCTTGCCGCGTGTCGCCACCCAGCGAAGGGAAGTTGATTGTTCGGAAAGCCCGGCGAGATGATCCAATCTGGCTGCGGCAGCCTCGTAATCCTGCCTTCCGAAGCGCATCGATTCATCAAGACTTTCCAACTCTCGTTCCACATCTTCTTGCGACAGCCTGACGGAAGATGACAGGAATTGATCCGCGAATGCGGCTACCCTCTCCGCCAAGAGATCCGGTTCCGATAAGCTGCCGGGTTCAGGGAGCAGACAGCATTCCAGGGGAACGCCAACAGCGGCGATCAGATTGCCCTTGGCCCGCCATTCCACCATCGGGTGGCCGCCACCGCAACCGGTTAGCGGTTGCCCAGGCGCACCCGACGCCGCCCAACCAAGCGATGGCGGCTTGATTCCTTTTTGACGAAAGCGAATTGCGATGAGGAAGGGTAACGTAGCGCTCGCTCCTTCAAGGAATCCAGCGACCAAAGGAGAGAGACTGAGCAGTCTAATTTGGAGCAAATCCCCATCGTTGACCCAGCCTGCTTTTTTCGCGACGGCCCATGCGGTGTCCCAAGATTGGCGCAAGCCCACCACCTCTTGGCCTGAACTATCGACCGTAACTACGAAGGGATCATCTCTTCTCGTGCGGAGCGCCAGCACAAAAGGAACGGCTACGGCTTCCTGAGGATGAATGCTCCCATGATTTCTTAAAACCAGAGGAATGAAACCATCGGCGGCTCGCCAGGATTGAAGTCCGTGATTTAGGTGAGACACCGTTTGATAGCCGGCTGAGCTGGCATCCGGCAATTCGATTCCATGATCCATGCACCGGCTCTGCTGATTAAGCGAAAGCCAATCACGTATTGCGATCTCCAGATGAACGGGAAGCACCTGCTCGGGAAGCATGCCAACAGGCCAAGGCTCGCTCCGCTTGGTCAACCACGCTCGGGTAACCACTTCTGCGGCGACCGATGCCAGAAGTTCCGGATCCTGGATTTCATCTCTCTGGCAAAGAAACTCCATCAGGCTGAAAACCTCATCATTCCCGCACAGCCGAAGCCAGCTTCTGGATTGGTAGATCCTGCGAAGCAAGTTGCTGTTTGAGGTATTTGCCGCAGGCATCACAGGCTGCTGGGCTGATACAAGAGTGAAACCGGTTGGCCATCCGCCAATTCGATCCGAATGACCCGCGACATAAATACAAGCGGACTATCATGGGTGCCGACGATCCCGTTGCTTATTGAACCAAGCGGAATCTCGGTTTCGGAAAAAACCGCGGCTTCCTCCAGCAGGCCGTCCGGGTCGTTCTCCACCCGCAATGTGAATCTCCCGGGAGAACCGAGCAGTTCGAGAAGATGGATCTCGATCGGCGTTCCTTCAACCAGCCACACATGATATTCCAGTTCAGCATCCGGCGTTTCGCTGGCTGCAGCCAAAGTAAGGGGCCTCTGAGCCTTAGGAATCTCAGTAAAGAACGGGACGATATTCTCAGCCGGCGCCTCACTTTCAACCCTGTCCTGCTGGAGAGCCAGGCCAGTTAGGTAGTCAAGCCTGGCGTTCTCGTCCTCCAGATATTTGACCCTGGGGTCATTGGGATCTAGGACACGGGTTCCCACTCGCGCGCACAATCCGGCGGGTAGATTCTCATCGCCGGAAATCATGGAGGAATAAAGTGCGAGGGCATCGCCTGCCAATGATTTCGGTGCGACCCCTACGAACCAACTCTGACGGAGCATTTCTTCGGGGCAGGAGCGGGCGTTCCAAACCTGTAACACCTGCACGGGATCGGGGTCCATCCCACTCAGCAATTCCCAGTTGGTGGCTGGGGAAGCGAAAATGGAGAATGGCATGAACCAAGACCAATCGGTGTCCCAATCCCCCATTATAAGGATGTAGGTGGGACGGAGAGGATCACCGGTCACTGCGAAACTCAGTAATCGAATCGAACCCACTTCAAAGCCCGCAGGTTCCAAATCATATTCGGGAGCAAGGTAAAGCGGGTTCTGTCCATCCCTCGATTTCGGGTCTGGCCTTACGTCGGCAGGTGAATCGTCGGTCGTGGCAAGCAACTGCTCGACTTCCCATTCCTCAGACCAGATTCGATGGTGCCGCTGCCGGCTCTCATATTCCGGCAGGCCGTCGGGTTGAAAAAATGGTTTCATCGGGTCGTTTGGTGTTTCATGTGTCATCCCTCATAAGGCACCCGCTGATGCCGCATTCCGGGGAATATGCCCAATTGCCCAATATTTTTTGCAAAACGTGCGCAACACCGAACGAATCCCTGCGGGAAAGGTTCTTCTTCTCAAGGATCCCTCTGACCTTTGCCACTGCCTTTGCCTGGTGCAGATAAAGTGCAGAATGCCCCATTCCAAGACGACTTGAAATCTGGTCATCCTTTAGGGAGACATTGCCTTCTTTGGCCAGCAGCAAGATTTTGTCCCTTGCATCAAGGGAATTGAAGATTTTCTCAGCGACTTGGATGTCTTGATCGAGAGGCAAAAAAACCTCCCCCTGTTCATCAGGATCATCCCTGTTGCTTGCGCTTTCCACCTCCTTTTCTGTGGCTAACCGATAGCGTAATCCCTTCTGGATCAGTTTCCTGCAACGGGTTCTAATCAAAAAGTCCGTTGTGGCTCCTTCGAGGTATTTGCGCCTTGAATCCAAGTCCGGACATGAGAACGACACTTCACGATAGAACTTCTTATACAGCTTCGAAGGTGTTGATGGACTTGCCGGAGTTTCTCCGGTTTCGGGTGGCTTTGGCGAATGCCAATACTCTGCCTCCAAATCCCGCCAACATGCGCCAGGTCGGGGATCATGAAGTAGATCTTTTGGTTCGGAAGGCATTTTGTCCTCGGAAAGTCCTCTCTTGTCCAAGTACTGGATCAGTTTTTTCTCATATCGAAGATGCGCGAATTTACCCAGAGCTCCTGCGGTTTCAGCGCAGCATCGGTTGATCGAGCAAAGCTCAAACCATTCATCCCAGTGTTTGAGGGTCGTGATGTTGCCGGGTTCATTATTCATGATTCCTGCCATAGGCCCTTCTCCCGAAGAAATTCGACGACTTCGGCATGTTCATCCTCTGCCAAACACGGCTTAAAGCTATTTCTGCAAATGGATTCACTCTTGGCAGCGCCTTTCCGCACCACGAAATCGGAGGCCCCGAACAAACCGGGTTTCAGCACCTTGCCGAAGTGGCTTGCCCTTTCCGGGTGTTGCACACTCAAACCGACAACTTTGAGCGGACCCATGGCGGACACGCCCAGCAATAGGGGCCACGGTTCGATTCCGGTTCCCGATGACGAGCGCTTCAAGCAAAGACCGGGATGCCGCCCTTCCTCCCTCGCGACAAAAGTCGGATACTCTCTCCACCACAAGCAGTCCGGAACCCACCACAACGAACCGAAATCGACGGAAAACAATGTATCCACCAACCGATGAATGCGGATTCGGTTGGATTCCTGCTGGGAGATTTTTTCCATGACTTAAACCTGAAATATTTCAACTCGTCCAACAGACTGCGTCAATTAGTAATGCGGTTCAGATTTCATTCTTGAGACTCCGGGTCGTCGTGAAGCGTTCATTGATACATGGGGTTGGTTTTAAGTGGGTACGACTTTACGGGGGAGAGGCTCTCCCCCTCGGCGGCACGTTGTTGCCGCCGCCCCCTCTCAGCGGGGACACCCCGCAACGCCCCGCTAGAGGCTGCGCCCACCCACGGCCTGCGGGATCGCTTGGAGCCGGGTCCCGATACCCATCGAGCTCCCGCCTTACCGGCCGGAAAAAGATTTTCCGGTCGCCCGGTAGGCAGGCTTACGAGGGTATCCCCATCATCAAAGCGCTTTCCTCGTTCGCTGGGGAATTATGCCCGGGCTACGGGTTTGTTTTTTAGGGGGTAGGTGGGTTTGAGTTGGCAACACTGTGGGGATAGGAATTGCACGGAACATCAACCATTCTCGGGATGGTAAGCCTTACTCCGATTGCCTGATCTTTGCTACTTCTTTACACTCGTCGATGACATTGGCACCCGTGGGGTGGCGGGACAGTTTCCGCTTCCTGTGCTGGTGCCTGTCGTCCTGCCCGATGCATCGCGGCGTGTGCCGCTGACGAATCCCGATCCCCCATTCCCATTCGTCGTCTGACTGCCTGCGGATCGGTTCGATGCGTCCCGGAAGTCGGTGCGGCTACCGCTTGTGCCGCTTGGCCGGGAGGTCGAGCTGCCTGTTATGCTGTTACTAGAGTTACGGTAGGTCGTATGGGATGAGCCAGAGGATGTTCCGTTTGTGGTTGCGGATCCGGTCGTGCGCCCGGAGGCGTCGCGGTATGTGGTCCGGGTATGGCCGCCTGAACTGGTCTGGCTGGTGGAGGTTCCGATGGTGCGTCCGGAGGCGTCGCGAATGACGGAGCGCACTGTCCCGTTACTGCTTTTCTGATGATCGATGGTCTGCACTACACGCCCCGATGAGTCACGCACTACCTCGCGACAGGTCTCTGCTGCGGAGAGGGCAGTCAGCGTCAACGATATGGCCAGGACGCGTTGAAGTAGATTCATGGGGGCTTCGACTGCTTTGCGGCGGGATTCATTCGAAGGGAGAATATCGTCACGATCCAATCGCTGCCGGACTACTGCCGACCGCTCACCTGTTCGGACGACAACGCGAACTCAACCCGAAAGGGGTCGGACACTGCTCGACCGAGGGCGCTTGCCACGAGGTAACGGATCTGAAAACGTCGGTCATGCCGAATATCTCCGAAAGCGACCGAGCGGGACGGACACGTGCCCCGATGCAGCGGATCTACCACATCCATGAAGCGGTGTCCGAGGGGAGAATGCCGAACTGCTCCGTCTTGGCCGGTGAGCTGGAGGTGACCGCGAAGACCATCCAGCGCGACATCACTTTTATGCGCGACAGGCTGCAGCTCCCCCTCGAATACGACGACCAGTGCCATGGCTACCGCTACACCGGGGACGTCAGCACTTTCCCGGTCTTCGAGGCCAGCGCGGAGGAACTTGCGGGGCTTTTCCTCGCCCGGCAGGCGCTCGAATCGATCAAGGGCACGCAGCTCGAACAAACGATGCGCGAGGTCTTCGCCAAGCTCACCCGCGCGATGGAAGGCAAGGTGAACTTCGCCTGGTCGGATCTCGACCGTGCGCTGTCCCGCAAGCCCGCCGGTGCGACCAAGACCGACCTCAAGCTCTTCGGAAAGCTGGCCGAGGCGGTGCTGCACCGCCGCGAGGTGGAGTTCAACTACCGCAAGCTCGGCAGCGACAAGACCGAAAAACGTAAGATCCAACCCTACCACCTCGGAGAGGTTGATCATTGCTGGTATCTGATCGGAAAGGATTTGGATCGCGAGGGGCTGCGGACATTCGCCTTCCCCCGGATCCGCGCCGCCAAGGTATGCAGGGGCACGTTCAAGGTTCCTGATGATTTCAACGGCACTGCCTACCTCGGCACCTCATTCGGCATCTGGGTCGATCCCGATCGTCCGGACTTCAGGCAGGAGGTAAGGATCGAGCTATCCGGCTATGCTGCGCGTCTGGTGCAGGAACGCCGTTGGCACCCGAGCCAGCAGATCACCCCGCTCAACGCCACCGGCAGCCGCGTGGAGGTGCGCTTTGAGGTCGGACGCCTTGAGGAAGTCGTGCGATGGACACTGAGCTGGGGCGGACAGGCAAAAGTTCTCGAACCAAAGGAACTCAAGGACATGGTTCGCGCCGAGGCGGCGAAAATCCAGGCGCACTGAAAATCAGAACACCTCTTACAAACCATCGCGAAAAGCGAACACGGCGAGGTGCTGTTCCACCTCCCGGAGCCTACCCGGCAGCAGGATGGCAACGATGCGGCGATGGAACCGCTCCGGTGGACAAGCACGGCTGTAGGGCAGCTGCCAGATCAGGCGTGGTGCCAACAGGCAGGCCCTGCGAACCAACCCCGCAGCATTGCCGCGAACAATACGCTTCCGTAGGGTGGTCTCCACCTCGTCACGCAACCACCGGCGAACAACTTCGAGTTCCCATGGGTCAGGGTCAGGATCAAGCAGCACCTCGCGAATATCATCCCAGAGACAACTGTTGCACTGGCTTAGCCGGGAAGGTTCCTGACGTGCACGGCGCACCACAGCCGGTCCCAATGACTGTTTGCTGCGGTGGATCATGACGGGACGGTGGGACAGTGTTCGGATGCAACCCGGCACCCTGTGATGGACTCATTCATTTGAACACCATTTCACACCCGGGGGTGGGACAAAGACAGACCCACCAGTCCGAAAATTTCACGATCCATAGCAATCCCTTGTTTGAAATGGTTCGGCGGGCACGGCATGGAGAACCCGATACCATGCCCGCCTGGGGGGGAATCCTAGCTCTTCCCTTCCTCTTCCGCGACGATCTCATCCATCGGCTTGTAGAGATCCGGGTTCTCCTGCAGATTCATCCCCTGCTCACGCATCGCACTGACCTTGCGGGAAATGCTCTTCGAGCTGCTGTAAATCCCTGCACGGGAGTATTTCACCTCAGCCGACATTGAACGCTCGATCCCCATTCGGGCGGCGGTGGCGATGGCGTCCACGTTGGCACCCAGGAACAGGAACTCCCACTGGTAGTTCGTCCTCTGGTGGGTGATCATTTCCTGGATCTTATCGAACGTAAAACGCGTGGATGCGTTCTCGTAGCCATCCGTGAAGATCGCGACGATGACCTTGCCCGGGCGCTCTTCCTCGGGCAGATCGGCGAGCTGCTTGCCCAGGTTCTCAATCATCGTCCCGATAGCATCGAGAAGCGCCGTGCTCCCTCCGGTGAAATAGGTCTCGGTCGTCAGTGGCCTGACATCCTCCAGGCGTGTGCGGCTGTAAGGGTTCAGGAACTCATGGTCGAAAAGCAGCAGCGAGAGGTTGGCACCACCCGGCGTATCGAGCTGCTCCTGGAGGAACTCGTTGAAGCCTGCGATGGCGGATTCGGTCATAGGATCCATCGATCCTGAGCGGTCGAGGACGTAGGCGATTTCGGTCAGTTTGGTATTCATGTCGGTTCGTGGTTGGGGTTAGGCGATCACTTTACGAACCGGGGTAGGACAAAGGCTGTCCCATTCAAAAAAAAATCCGAACCTGTCCTTTTAGATTGCCCGCCCGCTGCGTGTTTGACGGCGAGCCACGGTCACCGCCGACAGTTATCGCGTACAAACTTGACTTCGAAGGAGCGTGATGCTTAATTTGCGTCATGACCGCTGAGCCCTTCGGACAACTTCGAATATGCAGCCCCAATGCTTGTGCATTCGGGGGTGTAGCTCAGTGGTAAGAGCGGGTTCTTTATAAGGGCCGGGTCGAGGGTTCAAATCCCTCCGCCCCTACCAGATGCCAACAGGACGAAGGATCTCATTGGCGGATATTATGCGGATTGAGCCCAAGGCTCGGAAGGGTGACCTTCGCCGTATTCCTCAACTTCACGCTGTGGCGGATGAATCCCGGCTTACCGGACCGGCCTAGATGTTGCCGATTTCAGATTTACCCACGCCTCTCACAAAGCGTTACTTTCGGCGACGCCAACACCGGCTCCACCCACGCCAACTCGATCAGAGAACTCCAGTGGCTCAATACCTTTTGCCGGATGGCGCAAAACGGGTGTGACACGTTCTGACGCACCTCTGTGGGTATGGTTGGAATCTTGAAGTGAATCAGCGCTTCGAGGCGATCAGCTGAGAGAATGACCACCCGCACCAACCAACCAATCCGCCCCGGAATGACGTTCCGTGCCGGGAAACTCTATGACTTTTCCAAGACCGGAATCATTGTGGCAAGCCAATGGCCGGATATGAGAGCATGGAGAAAAACTCCGAAAGGCTCCCGGTGGATGCAAATCCGCCCACTTCTGAGGCTGGAGAAATCCTCCAAGGGCTGGTCATTCGATCTCGACCGGCGCGAACCACGAATGCAGAACCGGGTTTCGGGGAAACCGATTCGGTTTCGCATCGAACAAGATCCATCCGGCGAGGAATCGATGGATGCCGATGAGTTCTTTGCGGAATATCGGATGGAGCTTGATGATGACATCCCTGAGGATGGCGAAAAATCGCCGTATGTAGTTTGGTGGGATAAGGTCGAAAAGCAGCGGCGGGAAGCTAAGGCGGAGTATCTCCAGCCCATTCCGGAAGCCGTTCTCGACGCCGTTGCCGACTATCCATGCAGGCACTGGCATCTGCTCAATCTCGTGTCCCGTTGTCCGGGCGCATTGGATCTCGTCCGGTCCAATCCGGCCCTCGCATTCTGCCTCGCGTCGCTTTGGGTCTTCAGAAATCCCGCCCCCTGCCGGCCACTGCGTTCCGCACGCTCGCTGATCAGGAAACCACAGGCGGAAATTGCCGCATGGCTGGGCTTCCCGGGAACCCGTAGCGCGGTTCGTGTAATCCGGAAACTTGAAGCCAGGGATTGCACCATCCCTAACCTTCTGGCGTTGAGGCAACTGTTTGCATCGCACGGCAAGAAACTCCGACATCTCCCACGAATCGACAGTGAATTACTGCGGTTGCTGACCTGGGAGGGCGACCATTGCCGGTTTTCCGTCCGCTTCCTTCACGAAATGGTCTCATCGACGTCGCCCCTGGAGATGTCAGATTCGGCCTATGTGCGGGATGTGCTGTGGATGCGTCAGTATCTGGGCGAGGGTGGGGCTTTGGTTGTCAGGTCGCGCCTACAGCTCTCCAAAATGCATGACCGCTGCGTGGATCGCATGGGACGCACTGATCTCAGGGTGCTGAATCATCCGCCATTTCCCGATCCTCCCTTGGCGCCTTCGAACCCGTTTCTCGAAATGGCTCCCCTACAGAACGAGGCGGAATTGCTAGCGGAGGGGAAAATCCAACGGAATTGCGTCGGTGCGTATGGCCGTCGTGTCAGAACCGGGAAGCTCTTCGTCTACCGCTTGCTTTCGCCGGAACGCGCCACGCTGTCCGTCGCCTTGGCACGCTCGGGTCGCTGGCAACTGAGCGAAATCAAAACCTCACACAACGGAAAGGTCGGGACGGAAACCCTTGAGGCGGTCCAGTATTGGGTTGATGAGGCATGGCGGGGAAGCCTGGCCGGTTGCGCGAGCAGGGATGAGCCGTTTTGAATTTTGACCTTCAAGTTTCAGAAAAACCGTATTCTATTCTGTATTGTCATGATCGATACCTGCTTATGAGCGCTTCGAAAAATAAATCTCCGGGGGAACCCATCGTCATTGGCGTTGATCCAGCTCCATCAAAAGGACTCTGTGTGTATGCGCATGCGCATGGCTCCAGTAATTTAGGGGAAAATTGCGGATTCAAGAAGCATTACGGCACTACAGAGTTGGAAGACTTCACCACCAAAATCAACAATCTGGCGAAAATACATCCTGTTTTGATTTGCTGGGATGCTCCCCTAACGGTGCCGCATGAAAGCAATCGATTTTACACTCGGGAGATTGAAGCGATTTGGATAAGGGGAAGGGCTAATCGAAAGGGAAAGACTCCCGAAAGTGAAACTGCATGGGCTTCTGTCCAAGGTTTTGCAGGGTGCTCTCATTGGGCAATCACGCAAAGGATTCTTGGGTTTCCGTCTTTGGATAACAATTCATTAGCTGGAGTAATGCTAAAAAACACTACGCTAATTTATGAGGAGCCAGTAAAACCCAAAGAGTTTGGGAATAGTGTCTATATTATTGAAGTGCATCCTGCCCTTGCGATGCAGGTCGCATTGGGTAGCAAGAAGGTTAACGAGTTTAAATCAGGCGGAAGGTTGTCAGGTGCTGGATCCTATAAAAAAGTTTCCTGGACCAAATTTGATAAGGCTAAAAAAAATAACGTGACTGATGGATTCAAGGAACTGCTGAAAAACGTCAAAAAGGAATTTATAGTTACTACCGGAGATGTCGATTTCCTTCCGAACCGCTCTGGAACAGGCGATAAAACCAATCCTTCCGACCACCTTGATGCATGGGTTGCAATGCAACTCGGGAGGATGTGCTTGGATGGCAAAGCCAGAATTTATGGAAACGAGCGGCTAGGATCGTTTCTACTCAAAGTGTCCGAGAATGTTAAAATCGAATCGGAAATCATTGCCAAGATTGAAGAGATGGAAAACCGCAAGGGCGACCGTGCCCTTATCCATACACCTCCGCCGCCTCCCGCAGCGTCTTAGCCACCGTCTCCCGGAGTTCCTGCGGTTCCAGCACTTCCATCAGTGGTCCCCAGGAGCAGATCCAGTTGGTGAGTTCGCGGAAGGTGTTGACCTTGAGTTGGAGCATGAGGGAGCCGTCCTTCTTGCGGGTGATTTTCTGGGAGGCATGCCAAGTCCGTTCACCGATGAGATGGGCGATCTCGGAGGAAACCCGCAATCGGACGGTCACGGCTTCCTGGTCCGACCATTTCACGCCGAATCCGCTTTCAAGCAGTTCCGGGATTCCGGGGAGGCCTGCGGGATCGAAGGATTTTTTCGTGACCGTGACCTTGCTCATGCGGGAAAACACGAAGGAGCGGGTGGCCTCGCGCTTCAGGTCATGGGAAAACAGATACCATTGGCCGTTCACGAAGGCGCTGTGGAGCGGTCTCACGTGTCTGCGCTCAACAGGTGAACCCGCCGTTTTCCGATAGTCGAAGCGGAGTTCCAGGTGACGGCTCAGGCCCTCGCTGATCGCATGGAACGTCTTGACTTCGGCGGCACCGAGGCCGGAAACCTTGGACGACAGCAGGTCTGACAATCGATCCCACTGGACGGATACCGTATCGCCCAGGAGAGCAGAAATCCGCTGGAAGGACTCACGCACCTGAGCGGCGAGTTCGTCGGTGCCGGCCTGCTGTAGCAGGTGCTGGCCGACGAAAAGCCAGAGCAGATCCGACTCACGAACCTCCAGCAATGGCATGCCGCCGATGGGCTCCGAGAGATAATACCCCCGTTTTTTGGGGTCATACTCGATTGGGAGGTGCATGCGGTCCCGCAGGTAGTCGATGTCCCGCAGGATGGTCCGGCGGTTGACCTCGAAACGTTTCACGAAGGTGCTCGCATTCAGGTAGGGCTTGTCCCGGATCGCGCGGAGGATCGCGTACATCCGTTCGTGCTGGGGATGCGTGAGTTTGGCCGGGCTGTCCCCTTCCCCTTGTTTCATGGGTTGAAGTTATCCTGTGGATTGGAAGCCGGGCAATCACAATGACCGGAAGGCACCGGATTCAGCCGTTAGAGGTGGATCCGACCAATCACCTCGCCCTGCCAGTCGGACTCCGGCCAGCCGGGTCGTCCTGCGGCTATGTAGGCGGAATCCAGCATCGGAACGACAACATGTGCGGGCAAGCCATGGGCATGAAGAAATCCCCCGATCACCGTGCCGGTGCGGCCCCTCCCTCCCACGCAATGGATGACAACCCCGCCATTACCAAGTCCTGCCTCAAGCAGCCGCACCGCCTTGTTGACGAGTTCTTCCTCGGCTACCTCAGCAGCCTCATCGCCCCCCTCGAATTGGTCTTCCAAAAGGATTTCCCCAAGCAGGGCCAGCGGTGATGGATCGTAGCGCGGAAGCGTTACAGCCAAGCGAAGAACGCTGCGGACTCCGAGGTCATACAGTTCAACCCAAGCGGTATCCAATCCCGGTTGTCTCATGGCAATGATCGGGGGAAACCCGGTGAGTTGCATGCGGAAATGGATCCAGGGAAGCGGTTGGTCAAAGACGGGTGGGTTCATGGTGATGAGGATACACGGGAAGTGTGCCATATGAAGTCACACTCTGGAAGTCAAATGGGACGGGGATCTGGCACACCGGATGTCACAGGTGGAGTGGGATGATCACCGCCATGACCCAATCCATCGACGCAGCTTCCACTCCCTCCGTGTTCACAATCATCAGCGGAGGCCAGACCGGTGCCGACCGAGCTGGCCTCAACGTCGCCATCGCCCGAGGTATCCCGCACGCCGGCTGGTGTCCCAAAGGCCGTAAATCCGAGGACGGCCCGCTGCCTGCCTGCTACCAACTCACCGAGACCCGCAATGCCAGCTATCTTGTGCGCACTGAGCGCAACGTCGCCGATTCCGATGCCACCGTTCTTTTCACGCCCGGCGCACTTACCGGCGGCTCCAAACGCACTGCGGAATTTGCCAAAATCCACGGACGCCCACTTCTGCATATCGCAGTGGAAAAGGCTTCTGATGATGTCTCTGTGGATAGAATCGTCGCCTTCCTCAGTGCCTACCCGATCACCCGCCTCAATGTGGCGGGGTCGCGTGAAAGCAAGGCCCCCGGCATTCACGCCCATGTCTTCCGGTTGCTGGACTTGGCGCTCGGGCGGATCGTTTGAATCCAGGAATATCAGCAGCACCTCATACTAACAACCAACAGCCCCAACAACATGACCCATCTTGAAGCAATGTTTAAAGCCACCGGAACTGAAGAAGAAATCAGTATGCAGATTCGTATGATCAGACTGATCAAACTGCAGGAGGAGGAGATCGAGCTTAGGAAGCAGGACATCAAGCTTAGGAAGGC
>Ga0209390_10005079_pt1 | contig 19049 bp, 12 predicted proteins | sample BON01_FD_187212 | JGI IMG/M metagenome (GOLD analysis project Ga0209390, IMG submission 187212) | Freshwater microbial communities from Lake Bonney liftoff mats and glacier meltwater in Antarctica - BON-01 (SPAdes) (version 2) | ecosystem: Environmental > Aquatic > Freshwater > Ice > Glacier...
GTCAAACGAACGATATACTTCTTCTCACTCATCACAAAACCCTCCGTGGATTTAATTTGGTTCTGTGGATGAGCGCCGATTTTTCAATTCGACGCAACCCTAGTTTTCATCCCTGACAATGCACTAGATGCAGATTGCAGAATACTCAGCGAGTTCTGATACGGAATTCGCTTGAGCCCACTGCAAATCGGCAAACTCGAACGCCGGAGTTGCGTTCCCGTCGTTACGACACCAACAAAAGCAATCGTGTTTTAGACAGACTGCTGGCCTGGACCGACGCGTTCTGCCTCGTCAACGCTGCGTGCCAATGCCGGACACGTAATTCTGTAGGTTGCTGTAGAAGCCATGCGAAAACTGCTCAGGCGAACTTGCCAACACAAGCACGACGTGCGAGCGAATTTTGCAGTGGCTGGATGCACTTGTTCGCGTTGCGGGCTTAAAAATTTGCGACTACAGGACTCTCTAGTATTCGTTGTCTTCAGAAACTTCTTCGACAATCGAAAACGTCGACTTGGCAACCTGGCGAATTGTCTGGTTGTTTCGTTCGTCTGTTAGCTTTCTTAATGCATCAACGAACGACATCACACCCAGATCTCCGTCGATCCGGCAACGAACGGCGACCGCATTTTGCTCGGCTTCTTTGGGGCCGACAACCAGCATGTAGGGAATCAGGTCCATCTGAGCATCGCGGATTTTTGCCTGCAGCTTAGCACTTTGAAGATCCGTTGTGACACGAAAGCCGGACTGCCGCAGACGCATGGCAACATCTTTCGCATAGTCATCAGACTTTTCGCTAAGCGGCAGCACGCGGATCTGTTCCGGGGCCAGCCACAACGGAAACGCTCCAGCAAAGTGCTCGATCAGCATACCGACAAATCGTTCCATAGAACCAAAGGGAGCTCGATGAATCATCACTGGCTGATGCTGTTTGTTGTCGCTGCCCGTGTATTCCAGCTCAAAACGTGCGGGTAGATTGTAGTCCAGCTGGACAGTTCCCAGTTGCCATTCACGGCCAAGGCAGTCTCGCACCATGAAGTCTGCTTTCGGTCCGTAGAACGCAGCTTCTCCCGGCATTTCAATAAAGTCGAGTCCGGCTTCTTTCAGTACTTTTCGCAGCGTGTCCTGAGCGTTTTGCCAGAGTTCGTCGCTGCCGACATACTTGTCTGAATGTGGATCCTTCGTCGACAACTGAACACGATAGTCGTCCAGACCGACCGCTTCCAGGACGTACTTTACCAGGCCCAGAGTGTCTTTGAATTCCTGTTCGACCTGTTCCGGCGTACAGAACAAATGAGCATCGTCCTGAGTCAGACCGCGGACCCGCAGCATGCCGTTCAGTTCCCCGGATTGTTCGTGACGATAGACCGTACCGAATTCAGCCAGACGAACTGGCAGGTCTCGATAACTTCGCGGAATTGCTTTGTACATCTGAGCGTGATGAGGACAGTTCATGGGCTTAAGCAGATAACGTTCCTGCTGTTTTTCCCACTTGCGAAGTACGGCTCGCTTTTCATCTGCGGAGCCTGCCAAAGGAAAGTTTTCGCCACTGAAACCGAGTACCATGGCGGCGTCGAGTAGTTTCTTTTCTTCGTCAACAGTTGGCGGCTGTACGCTGTCTTCATCCGGGTCAAGGCAGCGAATCCAATAGTCAACAAGCTGACCGGCCGAATGTCCAAACAGCGGCGCAAACTGCGAATCTCGATAATACGGGAAGTGGCCGCTGGTTTCGTATAGTTCGACTCGTCCGATGTGCGGCGAGTAAACTGGTTGGTATCCCCGCCGAGTTAACTCTGTCTTGATAAAATCTTCAAGCGTCGCTCGAATTGTGGCACCCTTCGGCAGCCACAGGCAAAGCCCCTGTCCAACATCGGGATTGATCGTAAACAGTTGCAGGCGACTGCCGAGTACTCGATGGTCACGTTTTTTGGCTTCTTCGATTTGCTCGAGATATGCGGCCAGTGCTTTCTTGTCGAAGAAAGCAGTGCCGTAGACCCGCTGCAAAGAGCGATTGGAAACATCGCCTTTCCAGTGTGAACCGGCGACGTTGAGGATCTTGAATGCCTTGGCCATGCCGGCATTTGGAATGTGTGGGCCTCGGCACAGGTCGACAAACTCGCCCTGTCGGTAGAAGCTAAGTGATTCGTGATCGGCTAGGCCTGAACGAATGTGCTCGACCTTCAATTCCTGATTCAGGTCAGCGCAGAACTGAATGGCTTCGTCGCGTTTCATTGTGAAGCGTTCGAACGGTTCTGCCTGCTTCACGATCTTCTTCATTTCCGCTTCGATCTTCGGAAAATCGTCCTCGCTGATCGGAGTGGCCAGATCGAAATCGTAGTAGAAAGTGTTCCCTTTCACCGGGCCGAATGCCAAGCCAACGCCTTCGTAAAGGCGCATGATGGCTCGGGCCATAATATGAGCACAACTGTGGCGCATAACGGCCGCCGCATCGGCATCTCGAGTCGTCAGTAATTGCAGAGGAATCGGTCGCAGGTCGGTGAGTTCGGAAAGCGGTCGCATGGCATCAACCGTTGTTCCATCAATGACGGCCGCTGCGGTGGCTCGAGCCAACCCTTCGCTAATGCCCGTCGCGACATCCAAAGCCGTCGCGTTATCCTGGTGTTGAACAATAGTGCCGTCAGGCAGCTGTACCTCGATCATTTTTACGTAGTTCGATTCGTCAAGACTCTACAAACAATTCGTGGCCGCAACAAAAGGCCCCGAAAAAAATCGTCGTTGGCTGCGGATTTATAGCTGTTGCAAATGATTGAAGCAATGTCCTGACCGCGGGGTTACAGCGGCAGTTTCCTTCGACGGCGGCAATTCCAGACACAAAATGCCATGCCACTGAAGGTGATTATCCCTATCGATCGCGGCTCCGGGACGCTGGCTGCCACAATCTTCATTGTGAAACCACCAAAATCGGCCGTGTCGGTGACATTTGTCGCGGCTGAAGTAGGCTCCGGGACTTAGCTGACTTAACAGTAGTCCGCTGACTGGTGCGCTTCCGCTGATGTCGTTGAGCAAATCAAAGGTGAAGCGGTTTTCTATGCTTGTCAGTAAAGAATTGCTGTCAATTTTGATGTCTGACCCGCCAGAGCCTGATGCGGTAAATATAATCTTGTCGTGAAAATTTACGTACGGCGATGATGTGGCCGTCTTTCCCAACATGGTCAGTGGAAAGTCGAGCATGAAAGTAGCCGACACTGAAAACGGCGACCCCGAAAATTATTGAAGTTCAATATAGCCCGAGGGTGACCTCTTGCTCCGGTGTCCACCGTTCCAGATCCTGACCAAATCCAGACACGCCCGATCCCGATTGGCTCAAGGTCGAGGATAATTTCACTCATAACAGTGGCAGTTAACAGAACGAATACGCACAAAGCCTAAAACACTAGTCTCATGAGAAAGTCTGCTCTCGACAAAGTCGATAGACTAAAACTGTTGAAAAGCTGCAGGTATTCCCCACCTCAGGCATCCTCGTTTTGTGCGGTTCTTAAGCAAATGTCGCATTGGGTATTTTGTGTAGGAATTCATAAACATTTGGCCCTTGGCAAATTTTCACGGTCCTAGGCTTGCCTCTTTAGTAACCGTCGCTGGAATGTAACCGTCGCTGGACGGTTACTGTCGCTGGAATGTAGGCGTCACTCCCGAAATTCACATAGTTAGCAGAAGGTATTGGTCAACATGCTGAACACACGACGTTCTTTTTTAGCCTCTTCCGCGGGTTTGCTGGCAGTAGGCGTAGCGGGTCAGGTATCGGCGGCTTTCACGGCTGCAGCGGCAGCTCCGAAATTTAAGATTTCATTGGCCGAATGGTCGCTGCATAAGACTCTGCAAAGCGGCAAGCTCGACAATTTGGACTTTGCCGCGACGGCCAAGAAAGAATTTGGCATTGAAGGTATTGAATACGTTAATCAGTTTTTCAAAGACAAGGCCAACGACAAAGCGTATCTGGCTGAACTTAACAAGCGAGCGGCAGACAATGGTGTGACGCAGCTGCTGATTATGATTGACGGCGAAGGACAACTGGGAGCTGCTAAGCTTTCTGAGCGTTCCAAGGCCGTCGAAAACCACTACAAATGGATCGAAGCCGCCAAGGAACTTGGTTGCCATTCTATCCGAGTTAATGCTGGCAGTTCGGGTAGCTACGAAGATCAGATTCACCGAGCCGCAGATGGTTTGCGAGCACTTACCGAATTCGGTGCCAAGCACGACATCAACGTGATTGTTGAAAACCATGGTGGCCTTTCATCCAACGGCGAATGGCTATCGACTGTGATCAAAAAAGTCGATCATCCGCGTTGCGGCACTCTGCCAGACTTCGGCAACTTTGCGATCGACCGCAGCAAGGACGAATGGTACGACCGTTATCAGGGAACGAAAGAATTGATGCCGTTTGCGAAGGCAGTCAGCGCCAAAACGCACGACTTCGATGAATCCAAGCCATTCTTTACCGTCGATACGCGTTCCGGCAAAGAAACCGATTACGTGAAGATGCTGAAGATTGTTGCTGACGCTGGCTACGAAGGCTGGATTGGCATCGAATACGAAGGCAGCAAGCTGAACGAATTTGCCGGCATCAAAGCCAGCAAGGCTCTGCTGGAACGATCTATCGCCGAACTCGGCTAATCCGGCCGTGGATTTATTCTGGAAATGACAGATGCCCGGCTTGTCGAAAGCCGGGCATCTTTTTGTTGTACACCTGCAGCAGCGAAGGTTCACACCAAACCTGCCTGCCCGATCTCCCAAACAGAACCGTTCATGTAGGCTGTTGAGCGGTACACGGTTCATCAATGACATCACGCATCTATTTCGATAACAACGCGACCACAAGGATTCTGCCCGAAGTCGCCGACGTTATGGCGTCTGCCTGGCAAACGGCTTTTGCAAACCCTGGAAGTCAACACAGCTTTGGTCGTGATGCTCGACCTGTTTTGGAAGACAGTCGAGAAACCATTGCCGGAATTCTGGGAGCTGATCCCACTGAAGTGATCTTTACCAGTGGAGGCACTGAATCCATCAACTCGGCGGTTTACGGATTAACGCTGGGGCGAAAAGGCTGCATCGCTTTGACGGCTGGCGAACATCCCGCGACAACGGCAGCCTGCGAAAGAGCTCGGCAGGCAGGGCTTAAGCTGGTTTATCTGGACGTCGATGCGACCGGCTTGCTGAAGCCCGAACAGTTCGCGTCGCTGCCATGGGGTGAGTTAAAGCTGGTCACCGTAATTCTGGCTCACAACGAAACCGGCGTGGTTCAGGATCTGGCTGAGTTGTCGAATTTGTGCGAACAACACCGAGTGCCGCTGTTGATTGACGCCGTGCAGGCTGTGGGGAAAATTCCCGTCAACTTCCGAGAACTCAAGGCCACCGCTTTGGCATTTGGTGCTCATAAGTTCCATGGTCCTCGCGGTGTCGGTGGGTTGTTATTGCGTCGCGGAGTTCAGCTGCCTCCGTACCTGGAAGGCGGTTATCAGGAATCCGGACGACGAGCGGGTACAGAGCCTGTTCCATTGATTGCGGGAATGGCGAAAGCTCTGGAAGTGTTCACCGCCGAACAGCAGCAGCGGATGCAATGTGTGCAGCATCTGCGAGACAGCCTGCAGAATCAGTTGCAGAAATTGTGTGCCCCTGCGATTGCGCACGGTGCCAATGCCGCTCGATTACCGAACACGCTAAGCATCGCTTTTCCCGGTGCTGATGGTGAAGCCATGCTGGTGAACTTTGATCTTGAGGGAATAGCGTGTTCTTTGGGCAGCACCTGCGCCAGTGGTTCTGCAGAGCCAGCTCCGTCTTTGCTGGCGATGGGCTGCTCGCCTGATGTCTGCAAAAGCTCAGTGCGTTTTTCGCTGAGTAGTCAGAACACGATCGAAGAAGTCGACCAGGCGGCTATGCGAATCGCATCTGTTGTTTCACGCCTTCGTAAAGTCTGAAATGTTTTGCTATTGGCGTCGTCTCTGCGTTTTGGCTACCAGCCAAGTTCGACTTCTTCATCAGCGTCGCCTTCGCCTGCCCAGTTGGTTGTCTGGGGTTTCAGCGGGCTGGTGAGTCCAACAGGCTTAGCATGGTGTCGGCATGCCAGCAGTACGCCTCGCTCTGGTTGGAATGTGCAACCTATCTGATAACCGCCTTCTGTGTTTAGTACCCAACGTGGATGAATTCCGATTTCGATTCCGGATTCCTGAAACATGACGTTGGCTGGATATTGTTGCTCCAGAGGAATTTGTTCCTGGCACAGAAAGCGGCAACCGTTTAACGAATAATCCAGCATTCTGCCGCGTACTTCAGTTGTATCGTTGATTTGTACAGCCAGCGGAAGGTCGACGGGAAAACGAACTTCGCTGCGGGGTTGATCATATGTCCACTGTTCAACGACTTCTCCCAGCGGATCAACTGTGAACAAAGCGACAACGTTTTCGCCATGAATAATTCCCGACCAGTGTACGATGCATTTCTGATGGCTCAGTATGCTCCATTCTTTGCTGTTCAGAGAAACTTCGACAACCTGTCCGTAGACTGGAATTGTGGTCAGGCAGGCCACGTCCAGCACAATGTCATGTTGTGAAACAGCTCGAACGCCGGCTCGGACAATTTTGCCGTTTGCAAGTTGCACTTCAGCGGCCAGTCCGGCAATGGTTGCACTCAGCAGGCGAGAATCCGGTGAAGGTTCGCCGGCGACGCGTTCGTGTGGCCATCTCCACGCAGAAGGCTTGACGATCGTTTGTTTAATTCGTCTGGCATAACGCGATACGATTGACTTCGTCATGGTTCTGGCCCTATCCAAAGAATAATAGTGTGCTTTGAAAACTAAAGGTGGTCGCATCGACGGCCGCCGTATTGCGAAAAAAAATTCGCACAGGAGCCTCCGGGTCGCTCAGCAGCAAAAGGCGTGACATCCCTGCTCTGCGGCCAACAGTTGTCGATTTTCCACTACACACTATGTTGCGTTTTTGCCACACGACGTCGCTTGCCGGAATTTGCTCACGACGGCGCAGGAGGTGCCGACCAATTTTCGGTTCTTAACGATTATCCCGTCGTCCGATTTGACAGCAGCAGAATCGTCGCGGGATCAGGCAGGCGTCAGGCAAACAGTTGGAGCGGAACGCACGTCCTGCTACATCCTGACGGACGATATTCTAACCGGTTTGCGGCAGGTCCAGCACATGAGCAAAGCGTTCGAGGACGATTGTCTTTAGAGCATGGAATTCCGCAGAATCGAAGTCACCTGTGCGGACCAGATCATGTGCCATACGTCGGGCAATCTGCAGAATGCGCAGGTCGCGGATCGGATTTGCGACGCGTAATGGCAACGCACCGCTTTGTCGCACGCCCAGCACATCGCCGGGGCCACGCAGTTCTGCGTCGCGTTCGGCCAGTTTGAAACCGTCGGAAGATTCTTCCATCGCGCTAAGTCGCTGATTGGCTTCCGGCGTTTCTGAATTTGATACCAGGAAACAATAGCCCTGATAGCTACCTCGACAGATTCGGCCTCGTAGCTGATGCAACTGAGCCAGTCCGAATCGTTCGGCCTGCTGAACAACCATCAACGTGGCGTTGGGTACGTTTACGCCAACTTCAATTACAGTGGTGCTGACAAGGATGTCGATTTCCTGAACGCGAAAACGATCCATCACGTCATGCCGCGTTTCACGATCCATCCGTCCATGCAGCAGGTCAACCTTCATTCCTGACAGTTCAGTTCGCTGCAGATTTCGGAATACTGTCTCAGCCGCCGCATCGTCATCTTCAGACTGCCCTTCGACTCGAGGACACACGACATACGCCTGGCGGCCTTTCGTGACGTTCTGGCGAATAAAGCCCCAGGCACGTTTTAGCTGATCTTCGGTTTGAATTCTGCTGGTGACGACCTTCTGTCTTCCGGGCGGCAGTTCGTGAATGGTAGAAACATCAAGATCTCCGAATCGCGTGAGGCACAAACTGCGAGGAATAGGAGTCGCCGTCATGACCAGCACGTGAGGTTGGCGTGGTGGAAAACTGTCGCTCGTGGAGTTTGCTTCATCGACCGCTCCAAAGGCCGCGCGCTGACGTACACCGAACCGATGCTGTTCGTCGATAATTGCCAGGGCAAGATTTCGGAACTTCACTGACTCCTGGATGACGGCCTGAGTGCCAACCACCAGTTGACAATCGCCTGACGCAATGTCGGCCAGCAATTGACGACGTTCGGCGACCGGCAGTCCTCCAACAAGAAAACCGCGTTTTACACGGCTATCGGCCAGTAACTCTTCAAACGTTTGCCAATGCTGCGTCGCCAGCACTTCCGTCGGAGCCATCAGTACGGCCTGGTGTCCAGCAGCCACAGCGGCCAGCATTGCGTAAACGGCGATCGCCGTTTTTCCGGCGCCAACATCGGCCTGCAGCAGACGGTGCATGGGCTGAGGTTTCGCCAGATCTACGGCGAGTTCCTTAACCACCTGATTTTGACCATTAGTGAAGCGAAATTCGAACAGCCGACGAATGCGAGCATCAATTTTTGCGGTAACGTCCACCGGATAAGATCGAGAATTTGTACCCCAAATGCGTCGGCGTAAAGCCAGTCCGAGTTGAAATTCGAACAGGTCGTCCAGAATAAGACGATCGCGTCCGGCTTCGAACAGCTTTGCCGACAGCGGTGCATGTAGCCACGTCATTGCCGTTTTTAATTCCGGCAGGCTGTGATGTTCTCGATAGTATTCGGGTAAAGGATCGACAACGTACTGAGCAAAATGTTCCAAAGCTGATTTTGTCATGCGGCGCATCTGGTCCATCTTGATGCCGTCCGTCAGAGCATATCTGGGCAGAACTCCGACGGTACCTTCGACATCTTCGTCGGTGTCTTCTTCTGCCAGCCAGTGAACTCGAGGGTTCCCGAATTCCCATCGGCCGGATTTGCGGCTCGGCTTTCCGCTGAAGATGACGTGATCACCGTCCTGAAACTTTTTCAGCATCCACGGCTGATTAAACCAGGTGCCTCTTACAAACTGACTGTTGCAATCCAGCAGGATTCCAACAATTGTTCGTCCCTTTGTTAAATTGCGAATGTCTCGATCGACGACTCGACCATGTACCGACTGTTCAAGATCCTTTTCCAGTTTTTCAGCCGGTCGCAGATCGCTGAAGTCGTTCACGCTGTGAGGCATATGAAACAACAGGTCGAGAGCCGTGTTGATTCCCAGTTTTGCCAGCAACACAGCGCGCTGAGGTCCCACTTCGGGAACAAACTGGACGGGCGTTTCCAAAGGAGACTGGTTTAACGCGTTAGCGTCGTCAGCGATTTGATCAGACATGCGATACAGAGTACAGAAATCGACGGGCAAACATGCGACAGCAGAAACTACTGACACGAATGGAATCGTCTACTTTAGGCGCGGTGAGTAAGCTCGTCAATTCGCGACCAGCACGGAAGCACGCCAACTCAGTTTTCAATCTGCAGGTTTAGTGTCACGCAGGGTTTGTCAGTAAGTTTCGCATTTGCCGGAACTTGACTTGTTGGCGTTGAGTGTTCGCAGGACAAGAGCGTAGCTCTGTTTAAAAGCGATTCTCCGTGAGTACGAGTGTCTCTGAATTCAAAGCTCGCAACAAGAGGCGGTCCTGAAATTGGAAATTTACAGGCGCGCGGCGCGAGCAAGTAAGATCAGCCATTGGAAAAAACACTCACTCGCGTCGTGCCTGGATTCAGAAGTTAGCGGGAGCGGTTTTTGAACAGCTTACAGCAGGGTGTCTTTAGCAGGTTGACCGGCTACTGGGATTGCAAAAAAAAATACAGCCGTGTTGCAGCGGCTGAGGTTTCTAAAATGTATTGCGGTTTGAGTTGCCTGCTTACCATCTCCAGGTGGCGGTTCGCACTTTAAGTGGCACAAAGTTGTCATCGCCGGATTCGCGGAAGAAGATTTCTTGAGTCAGCGCGAACAGATTTACGGCCTTCATGAACACCTGATACATCGGATACAACGGCAGCACCAACAAAAGCTTCATATCGTGTAATGGCCGGTCGGAATAGAACAGCAGTGCCAGCACCTGCAACAGTTCGACGCATAATCCGCAGCAATAAAGCAACATCAGAATGTAGATGGAACTCGATGGGTAGACGATCAGCACCCAGATGCCGTACAGCCAAAACGTATAGACACAGATTACGTTAAAGAACCATCGTTCCAGCATCAGAACGAAATTCGACCAGCGAAAGTTTGCAGTGAATGGAATGCCCATATCGTTGTGTTTGCGACATTCGAAAGTGATCACGGTACGGTCCCAGCGACAGCGCTGCCAGAACAGGCGGACCCATGATGTCGGCACATTTGTATAACAATGTGCGTACGGAGCATTTTCTATCGAATAGCCTGCTTTGCGAAGCCGTAGAACAAGATCTCCGTCTTCTCCGGGGCCGACGTCCCATCCGCCGAGCTGCTTAAGAACGCTTGTTCGGAATGCTCCGAATGCCCCGGACACAATTCCCAGCACCCCCATTCGACCTCGCGTCATTCGGCTGATGAAAATGGTCTGACGGTATTCGTAAGCCTGCAACATTGCTGCAAGGCTGGAAAACGGATTCCATGCCAGTACCGTTGCAGATACTGCCGCAACTTTGCAGTCCTGAAGTGGCTGGACCAGTTCATAGATTGAACCTTCACCAAGTCTGGAATCGGCGTCAACGGTTACCAGCACTTCGCCGCTGGCGTGCGCCAACCCTATATTAAGTGCCGACGACTTGCCGCCACGATCCATTGATCTCAATACTGTGATCTGCGGTCGCCCTTCAGCGAACTCCATCGCGGCTTGGGCCATTCTGTCGGTTGAACCATCGTCCACAACAATCAGCTGCACGTTCGGATACCCGTTCAGCACCGACTGCATCGTTTGTTGAATTGTGTCGGCCTCGTTGTGCCCCGCAATTACTACGCTGACGCTGGGCTGATAGCCAAAGTCAATAACGCCAGGGCCGGGAAGACTTCTGGTCCATGTGTATTTGATAATGTCCCACAGCGCCATCGCCAAAACGCTGTAAGCGTATCGCGGAGCGTCAACCAGCAGCAGTCCTCCCAGAACCAGCAATAGTTCGTCCGGACGAAGGCTGCACACCCAGGAAGACCATTCAACTAACATGATATCACAGCACTCCGACAGTCCAGTTCAGATTTTTCTCCAGCAAACGTTGACTGGATTTTCATTGGATCAAACAGGGATTGGACTAAAAAAATGATCTTCCGCAAAGATAGGGGCGTTTGAGCCACCAATACTCAGTTCCACGTTATAGGCGCGGTTGCGACCTGCTTCTTTGGAGGCTTACAAAGCCTGGTCGGCGATGCTTACCAGATCTGCAGGATCTGAGATCTCCTGCAGGTTATGAGCGACAGTCGCACCAACCGAAATTATTGGAATCGGTCGTGGCGTCGATGGATCCGTCTGTAACGCCAGCACTGTTTCGCGGATGCGGCGGAGCACAATATCAATTTCGCCGGGGCGACATCCGCTGCAGACCACAGCAAATTCATCCCCGACAAAGCGAGTAACCATGTCGCAAGATCTCAGCGATGCTCTCAAAGCCTGGGCGACAACATGCAATGCAGAGTCGCCGGACGCATGACCGAATGTGTCGTTGATTTGCTTAAAGTGGTCTAGGTCTACCAGCAATGCAGATACGGAATGCTGCCAGCGTTCCGCTCGGTTGCAGTCGGCTTCCAGGTGATAGTCGAATGATGCTCGATTGGGCAGGTCGGTCACGGCGTCGCCCTGCGAATTCTCAACGGTTTGTTGAATTGACTTCCAGCTGATCAAAACATCGGTGTCGGTAATCACACCCAGCAGTTTTCCATTCAGTGAAACCTTGGTGTAGTCGTGCGATCCTTCGGGATCACTGAAAAACTCGCCGCTGGGCATTTCAATCCTGCCTTGCAACGCCGAGTCCGCCGGCATGTCCATCCGCCGTCGCATTTCAAACGGATTTGGACGAGTGATCTTTTGCAAAATGTCGGCTGCAGCCAAAACGCCGATTGGTTGCCCATCTTCGTCTTCGACAAAAAGATAGGGACGGCCACTTTCTGCCGTTCGCTGAAACACTTCCACAAGTCTCGTACTTGCCTTAACGCTGTAAAGGGAGCTTGGAACGTTTAGCCCTTCGTCAAAATGAGCGCTATGAAATTCCATGACTGACTATTCACCTAAGCGAAACGCTTAAAAAGAGAGAGGCTGGTATTGAATTGCAGGTGCCAAACATGAAACTATCGCGACAGCGCGGAGTTTGTCCTGGCATCGATGCTGTGGAAGTTTGGCGCCGAGATTTTCGCCGAATATGGTGACGCTCCAACCTGATAACCATAAATGTCCTGCACCTTGCCTTCCGACGCATGGAATCGGTGTTGGCACGAGACACAATGCCCAATCATCTCGGCCTGATTAAAAGTCGCATTGCAGTCTGAACACTTGCGACAGCCTTTGATTTGATCAAAGTCGGATCCGGTGACAAGATCGTTAAGTCGACACTTCGGACACGTCAGTCCCGAGTCTGCGTAGAATTCTGTTTCCGGTCCCACATGAGCACACGCGTAGTGATGAATCAGCACTTCCTGTTCAATCCATGCACTTCCGCACGCTCCGCAACCAAGGCGGAAGGTGGGAATTGCTTCGCATTCCGGACAGACGATGATCCTATCCAATGGGATGCGTTTTGTATCGGGATCGTCTTCCCAGCGTTCAATGAGATTTTCGAAACGACCGAACGTAAATCTTCCCGACTTCGCGTCGAATTCCGGGACAAACATTTTCGGTTCTGCAACAACATCCGAACCCAATTCGGCCAGAGAATGTGGTTTGTCAATTCGCAGTGTTTGGTCGGCCGGAATAATGCTGGCTCGCATCCGTAGTTCGCGAGGTTCAAACGGTGCCACCAGTAGGTCTGATGCACCGGCAATCAACGCCTCGGCGCCACTGCTGAGTTCACTTTGTTCAAGGATCACAATCACGCAGAGTTTTTCACGTGAGCGGAAACTGCGAATCTTTCGGCACAGGTCCGTTCCCTGAATCTGCTTGCCGATGCATCTGACCAGCACCAGGGAAATGGTCGGGTCTGCTTCGAGTGCATTCCACGCTTCTGCGTTGGATGCAGCGACGATGTATGATCGTTCCGCATCCTCCAATGTTGAAATTGTGGTCTGAAGTGACCACGGGTTGTCATCAACGATAAGGGTATTGATTGTACCCATTGTTTAATTCCTTGTTCTTTTTCTAACGCTTGGCGTTGACTGAAAACAGCAAAGATCAAGGTGTGTGCTCAGGTTGTAGCGTTGCTGCCGAATGACTTTAAATGTTAAGAAACAGAAGCTTATGTTTGAGCAGCAGTTGATGACCGCCACACCTGTTTTAGATTGCTCTGTACTACTACAGAGATGTGTTAGCCGCGGCCCGCAAAATGAGGCAGTTTGGCGACGGCACCGATTGACATTCTCTTATCGCCGGCAAAGTTTGCTGGCGGCTGAACTTTGATCGGCAACAGCTTGACGTCCTTGCGATAGAAGACTTCGATGTTGCTTGGCGGCTGACGGTGTGCGCCACCGATTGCTGTTACTATGCATGGCACCAGTTCAGGAAACGGTTCAATCTTCAGTCGAATTGTGTCGCCCACTTTGTATTTGTCCGTCATTTCCTGAGGCAGGTACATTTCAATCTCTAGAGATGCTTCTTCGATGACTGAAAACAGTGGTTCGTGTGATTTAACGCATTCGCCGGCCGGATGATGACGATGCAACACGGTACCGTTTACCGGAGCTCGCAGGTCTCCCTGAGAAGCCCAGTCTCGGATACGCTGAGTTTCATTCAGCAGCATGTCGACTTTCGCAATCAGTGGTGCAATCTGTTCGGCACCAAGTCGCGGGCTGTTTGCGGCTGCTTCAGCTCGATCTTTCAAAACCTTCAGGGCCTGTTGAACAGAAGCCAGCTTTTCCTGCTGAGCCTGTTCCTGAATTGTTTGTGTCTTCAGGTCCACTTCGCGAGCTGCTTTGCTTTCGATCAGAATGCGGGTTCTTTCCAGTTCGTTACGAATCACACCCAGATCACCGTTCGTTTCGAACACCTGTCCGGCTCCTTCGTAGAAGTCAGCCAGTGACTTTGACATTTCCGTATCCTGTACCTGAGACTGCCATTGCACTTTGGCAATTTCGGAGTGCAAAGTGGCTTCGGCCACTCGCAGTTCGTCGGCAATGCGACCGAGACGTTGGTCGTTTTCAAGATCGAAGACTGTGCCGAGGCGACCCTGCTGCCGAACTTCGTCGCCTTCGCGAACGTGGATGTATTGCAGCACGCCGCTGATAGGAGCCGAGATTTCAATCACCTTGCCGGTAACAACACCGTAAGCCTGGTAGCGTAGCAGTGAATCCCAGACCGTCGCGACGCCCGCACTGCAGGCAGCAAACATCAGACCGGCAATTAAAAAACGACCTCGCGGCCGAGTCTTCGGAGCTTTCGGTTGTGCTGCGGAATACGGCTCGGTTGGAGGTGACTGAGCTGGCTGGAATCGGAACTGGCTTCGAAGTTGTTTTGGATTATTTGTACTGGTTGACGTGGTCATGGCGACGTTCTATCTTTGAATGCCGTGGTTAATTTTGAATTCGTTCGCGGCTCACAAAATACTGATGCAAGAGCTGCGTAGTTGAAACGATGACTGGCAGAAACATAGGTTGCAGAATCGAAACATTGCGCCGCCGCGTATTGCCGAAAGAAAGCTTCGAGTAAACCAGCAGTGGAGTTTTCGAAATTTCCGTGTGCGACGAAGATTCCGCAGTTTCCGTTTGTAGTGCCTGCGACGTTCGGCACTGAACATTTGGATATGTGGATGATGCATCCGACAACCGCATTCATTTGCTGTCTGGCCCAATCGCTTGCTTCGTCAGCGTTCGCCTTACACGTAACTCTTTCCTTAATTTACTGACCGACATGCTGTCGCAGTATTCCGTCCCGCGCCGCGAGTTTCCCGAAGTAGATTTCAGTTGCGGTAGGTATGTTTCCCCAACGCGTATTCACCCTTTGTGAACGCGCTCGGCAAATGTGTTGTCTGGGCGAGCTGTCAATACGACATTCAGTTACTGCGCGACAATGCCCCACCTGACGATGCACCTGTGGAGCTGAAGAAGCACCTTTGTCGAGCAAGCCATTTTAAAGCTCGGTTTGTGTAAGGGATATGGTTCCTGTGAAAGCAAAATACTACCCCCACGTCACGATATTTGGCGCCGCTGCGTTGCTGGCGGGGCCGTTGTGTCTTGTGTTGTTACTGCCCTATCTAAGTTCCGATGTTGAATTCGAAGACGATTTTTCGATTGTCGATGTGAAGTTGGATTCGCCTCGTCCGAAAGTTCACGTGGACGAAATAATTCCCGAATGTGCGGTCGCGAAGGCAGATTTCGGTCTGTCTGAATTGGCTAAGCGGAACCAGGCAACTTCACACAATACGCGCATCGCGATGCGTCCGTCGGAAAATGAATCGGCGCGGTTCGCGGTGGACATTGGCGAGCCCCGATTTATAGCGGCAGAAATCAGCGATGCCGATGCTGTTCTGGACATGGCCGGTTTAGAGGAAACTCACGCCGACACGCGATCGCCGATATTGTCTGAATTTGTGCCGATGCCGTCCGGAATCAGTGCGATGGCCGGACTGGCAAAACCTGTTGAGGACTTTATCGAGCCGATTATTAGAGCTCCATCGTATTTTGATTCGACGGGACACCTGGCATTGACGCACGGAGGCAATGGAGCGATGGCCGGAACTGCCATTCCGCCAATTGTGATCGTGCCGAAGTCTAAGGCTTCAACGGAGAATGATCATGAGACCGAAGCGACAGTTGTTGCGGACGCGTCGGCAGGAAAGCCGGAAGATGTATCGACTCGCGCTGGCAACCGAACGCCTCGATCACGTATAGCAAAAGCAAAAGCCGACGCGCAGGGCCGGAAAGTTCAGGACGAACTGACGGTGTCTACCACTTCGACGAACAGCAGTCGGATGTTGTTAAGTGGTACGTTTGGAGAAACGCCTCCGGAAATTCTGGTAGACGTAATCCTTCAACAACCATTGGAATCTCGTGCTGTGTTGCGCATGGAAAATCTTGTCGCGGTGACTCAGGCAAAGGGCTGGCCGGTCGCGTTGGTGCGATCGGATCTGCCGGATGATGAATGGTGGGTTCAGCAGATGGTGGGCATTCGAGGCAACGCATTCGCGGCTCGAGTAAACTTTGGTAACGAATATTCGATCTCAGGAAGTGTGTACCACCTTGTGTTTGTATTCCTCGATTCGCCAGATGAAGTGCGACGATTTCGTATTGCAAAACAGTTCAAAAAACTGCCCGAAGGAATTCGGCACACCCGTGAGTTCACTTTTGTACGCCAGTAAGTTTGACCGGGCCTCGTCAGCGTCTGTAGTCGCACTATTTGTCGTTGGCAGAAATCAAAGGTCAGGAACACGCACGTGATTCAGTCTGGAAAAGAACACGATTCGTCCTTGCCGCCGCTACAGTCATCAGGGATCGGCATAGGTGTGTCTGAACGCGATATCGCTGGCCAGGTTGCGCAGTTCAACTCGGCAACATTGGCCTTTGCAACACAGGTCGTCATTGATTGTGGCGTGCCACAGATGCTGCAGTTTTCTGGAGCAGATCATGATGCTCACAACGCAGCTTTCGAGACCAGAGCCGTTGTTGATCAGCCGCGATTACCTACGATGAGCGAACAGCAGAAAGCCGCGACGTCAGTTGAAACTTCGACACAGCCAGCATCCCCTGCACCACCAACTGTGTCACAACGCTGCCTGAACAGGATTGACTCGAAAAAAGACAGGCAATCGGTTCAGTGGAAAAAGATTCTGGAGCAGAAATACGAGCAAAGTAAATCAGGCGAACAGGTTCCAACTGCATCTATCATGGCTGTTCTGGAACCGGCGTCTGAAGAAACAGGATCCGAGCAGATGCTTTCAGGGAATGCGTCGTCGACACCTGCTGAGGTTGACCGCGCCAAAGACGCAGACATCGCTGTCCCGCCGGCAACTTGCTTCAGGCAGAAAAACGGTGCCAGTCCAAATGGCGGTGCCAGTTGGAGTGATAGAGTCAAACCGAACGACAGTCTGAAGCCGAACGACAGTCTGAAACCGAACGACAGTGCTGGATTTGCTGACAATGATAAAGCCTCCCAAACCGGGAAGCAGAAGCGAAAACGTTCTGGTGCAAAGTCCCCGACGATCGTTGGTGTATCGCCACAATATGTGCCGACTGAGCGGTTGGATGGCGGCATGACTTCCAGCAGTTTCATGCCCTTGGTTGCGGAAACGCCTTTCTTCGGTTTAGAGAAAAGGGCGTCCAAAACCAGTTCCAGTGCTGCAAAGTCAAAAGAACAAAGTTGGTCGAAGACTGAATCGGTTGGTCTTGTGTTGAAAGATCTTCAGCCTGTAACGGATTTCGCTAATGCTTCCACACCATTCAGTTTATCAGAGCCACCGCAGAAGGAAGAAGAGCACTACGCGGCATGGTTAAAACGCGTTGTTGTTAGAAAACGTTGGGCCACCTGGTTCACAACCTTTTACGTGCATTGGTTGCTGTTGCTGGCGTTGACGGCGATCATTGTACACGGTCCGGAAAAGACGGCGAGTCTGCTGATCAATGCCACACTGGCAGATGTTGATGACGTCGAAAGTCCACCTTTCGAAGTTGTGATGCCGGATCCTCAGCCGGTGTCCGAACCCAAACGTGCAGCAGAACCGGTCAAGGAATCTCAAGCGGCTTTCGAAGAAAAAGAGGTCGCTCTAAGTGAATCCGTGGTCGATCAGTTTGCACCGAATGGAGAGCGTTTGTCACGCAGTGAGGGCCAGGCGAGGGAAGTGGAACCTAAACGCACCCAACCTGCGAAAAATCCAGCGCCGCCAACAGCTGTTTCGAAAGGAAGTTTTTCGGTATGGACCGAACCGGCTCAACCTGCCGCCGGTGAACCCTACAGGATCATTATTCAGATTTGCCTGCTGGAACAAGTCAAGCGTTACAACATTGCCGACCTTGAAGGCGTTGTTGTTGGCAGCGACGGATATCGAAAATCGATTCCGGGTTCGCTAACAGGATTTCTTCCGGTAGAAGGCGGCTATGTGCGTCTGGTTATTCCGATCGTCGGCGCAGACGCGACGGTTCGAGACTGTGTGTTCATTCGTTCTAAGTTGCTGAAGGAAGCTCAGCAGCTGGTAATCGAATTCTGAACGAACGGTCTTGTGCAACTCTGTCCGAATCGGAGCTTCGGAACTACTCGGTAAAACGTTGCTCTACAGCTTTGCGGTTGGAAACGTGGCGTGCTTGTTATCGAGCGGAGTATCTACCTGTGCGAAACATGTCAATGTTCTGGGCGTGCAATTTGCCGGGAGAGCACGCTTTTCGCGTGCCGTTTACGCGGCGTCGACAAGTTCTGAGTTGAAGTCCTCGTCAGACATCTGGTCTTCATCCTCATCAGCATCGGCATCTTTTGCCAGTGCTTTTTCTAAAGCCTGTTTACCTTTTGTACTGATTTGGTAACGCAGGCCGACATTGCTGCCGGAGATTTCGAATTGCAGGAAGCCCAGAGCAATCAGCTGGCCATGCTGCCGAGTCAGGTCTTCCTTGGCAAAATTGGGGATTTCGTTGATTCGATCCAGCCAGCCATCAAAGGTTTCTGTGGTGGCCTTCTGCGTTGCAGCTCGCAAAGCATACGCCTGCATCACCAGCAGGTTGTGCTCGTTCAGTGAATCAAGTTGGAGCTGAAATGGGGTCATACCGCGAGTTATCGACGGCGGGCGAGCATTCTTTCAGCATCACTGTGAGCTACGGAACGATCGTTATGACGTGCGCAGTTTAACTGATCGGAAATGTCACAGCACTTCGCCGTTCCATCCTCAGGTTTCAGGTCGCCGAACGTCGGCTCCGGTATAAACACCACCCTACCTATCGGGGCAGCGCCACTTCGGGGCTTGTTCTCGGCGTAAGCTTTGATAACGACTGTGGTTATCAGCCTTGATGTGGGAGCCAAAAAGAAACGACCCTCCGTGTGTTGATTGGTTCACGACG
>Ga0209390_10005080_pt1 | contig 19048 bp, 19 predicted proteins | sample BON01_FD_187212 | JGI IMG/M metagenome (GOLD analysis project Ga0209390, IMG submission 187212) | Freshwater microbial communities from Lake Bonney liftoff mats and glacier meltwater in Antarctica - BON-01 (SPAdes) (version 2) | ecosystem: Environmental > Aquatic > Freshwater > Ice > Glacier...
GCGGCGCGACAATGATCACCAGCCAACTGCCCGTCAAAGCCTGGCATGATGTTATCGGTGAACCAACCTTCGCAGATGCCATCCTGGATCGCATCGTTCACAACGCCTACCGTCTCGAACTTGAGGGTCAGTCCATGCGCAAAACCATCACCAAAATGGATGACGAAAGCCCTCAGGACTGATAACCAAAACACGCTGCCTCACGGCAACGCGTCACAGGTGGCCGGATACCCCGGAACAGGTGGCCGGATGTTGTCGGAATGGGTGGCCGGATCCTCCGGAATACGCACGCGTTACCAACAGGGAGGATGCTGTACGCGGCCAAAGCCGTAAAGCTTACTTTGCAGCAGTTGCTTTTTTCGCAGCCGACTGAACGTCAGCCGTTGCTTTTTTCACAGCAGCAGTTGTTTCTTCTGTGGCTTCTTTGCCAGCAGCCAACATCAGCTCAACAGTTTCCATCTGAACTTTTTTCGCGATTTCAGCGAAAGCAGCCATGTTTTCAGCAGCCATTTCAGCAGCTACCGAAGCGAAATCTGTTGCCGCTTTGGTGTATTCAGCAGGGTCTGCCTTGGCAGTTGCCACGCCGGATACTTTTGCGATGGTGTCTTTTGCCCACTTGGACGAAATCTCGGTCGACTTTTCAGCGGCTTCCAAAGTTACTTTGGCCATTTTTTCGGCCATAGCAGCTTGGGTTTTGAATGCATTTTGAAACGCAGTGTTATCCACTGGGAATGCAGCCATCATGTCTTGAACCATTTTCGTCATATCTGGTGTCTTGGTCATTTTCAGTCTCCATCTCGAGCGGTAAGGTGTTCCGCGGTTTCTTGATGAGACAGGTATAGATGCTGCGACGCAGCATTGCAAGTTTTTTCTGCAACGCAGCATTGTGATCGACGCAATGCTGCGTTGCAATATTTGCATGAAATAGGGATTAAGCCCTAAACAACTGATTCTGCAGGTTTTCCCTGTGGTGTGGCGCTGACATAGGTGCCGGGTGCCGGGGCAAGCACCGGGTTATCAGGGCCACCGGGCGCACGCGCAGGGACCATTTTACCCGATTGTACGGCCAACCATTTGCCCCAACGCGGCCACCAGCTCTCTTTATGGAAGGTCGCACCTTCCATAAACGACTCAGGTGTCGTGAGGGGGGCGTCGTTGGTGTAATGGCCGTATTTCTGTTTGGTTGGCGGGCTGATGATGCCTGCGATATGGCCCGACTGCGCCATGATAAAGGTTTTATCCTTGCTGCCGAATTGGCGAATACCATTAAAGCTGCTTTTCCAAGCGGCGATATGGTCGGTCTCGCAAGCGATGGCACAGATCGGGGTTTTGATGTCCGACAAATGCACCGGCTCGCCAAACACCGGAAAGACCCCGCGCGCGAGGCCGTCGGTTTGGCACAGGCCGCGCAAGTATTCCATCGCCATTTTGGCCGGAAGATTGGTGCCATCGCCGTTCCAAAAAAGCAGATCAAAAGCGGGTGGCGCCTCGCCCATCATATAGCTTTTGATGGCGGGTTGATAGATCAGGTCGTTCGAGCGCAGGTAAGAGAAGGTGCGCGACATGAAGGTTTTATCAAGGATACCATCGGCTGCGACCTGCCGTTCGATGCCGTCGATAAAGTCATCCGAGAGGAACACGCCCACCTCACCCTGATCGGAAAAATCGGTGAGGGTGGTGAAGAAAGTGGCGGATTTGACGGTATCATCGCCAGCCTTTGCCAGATGGCCAAGGGTTAACGAAAGGGTTGTACCTGCGATGCAATAGCCCACCGCGTTGACTTGTTTGGTGCCACAGATACGCCGCACCTCGGCCATGGCGCGCAGATAGCCGTCGCGGATGTAGTCGTCCATCCCCACATCAGCATAGGTGTGATCGGGGTTGACCCAAGACACGATGAACAAGGTAAAGCCTTGATCTACAACCCATTTTATTAGGCTATTTTGCGGCTTTAGGTCCATGATGTAGAATTTGTTGATCCATGGTGGGAAGATAACCAGCGGGATGTCGTGGACGGTTTCGGTGGTGGGGCTGTATTGGATGATTTCCATCATCTTGTTGCGGTAAACGACAGCGCCGGGGCTGGTGGCGATGTTTTCACCGACCTTGAAGGCGTGTTTGTCGGCCAAAGTGATCAGCAGATCGCCTTGGTTGTTTTCAATGTCGCGGACGAGGTTTTCAAGCCCTGCGACAAGGCTTTGCCCATCGGTCGCGACCGCACGTTCCAAAGCATCGGGGTTGGTGCCAAGGAAGTTGGTGGGCGACATCATATCGACGATTTGGCGGGTAAAGTAGTCCACCCGCTTTTTATCGGCGGGGTCCATGTGATCCAAACCCTCCACAGTGCTGGAAATCATTTCAGAATTCAGCAAATACTGTTGCTTGAGGTAATTGAAAAAGGGATGATCTTCCCACAAGGGATTGGAAAAACGACGATCTTTTGGGGTTGGGTCTGCTGGAGCCTTAATTTCGCCTTTAAGCAAGACATGCTGGGCGTCAACGTAATGCTTCAGGGTCTTACCCCAATAACTGACCTGGGTTTCGATGAGTTTGGAGGGATTTTGCATCATCTCGGTGACATAGGCCGTGGCGGCCTTCATATAAACATCTTGGCTGGGACCAGACAGCGCCGGGTCGGCCGATTTGCGAGTGGCCAAGGCTGCGGTCAGGCGTTTGGACAGTTCATCCACCTTTTGCAGATTCTCGTTCAGGCGCGCGAGGCGTGCCTCCTCGTCATTCTGAGTTGTTGCCATATTAATATTTCCCCCCTATATTCGCTGCAATGCAGCATAACGGCCGCGTTTTGCAATTTTGACCGACGCGCCGCAACCCTGAAGGCCTTGGAACTGACATGAAGTATATGATGACCTACGACCTGATGGAAAGTATGCGTAACACGAATGAGTGGATGGGGGCCACAGCGCGTGCGATGGCATCGTATCCGGCCTTTGCTTTGTCGATGAACCCGATGGTCAAAATGACCGCCGCTTGGGGCGAAGTGACCGAGCGGACATTCTCGCGGATGGTGGATAAGCCTGATTGGGGTATCCGGTCTATTCCCGGCCCGGATGGTCAGGATCACTTGATCGACGTGAAAAAGGTTGTGGAACGCCCATTTGGTGATTTGATCCAGTTTTTCGTGCGCCGCCGTGCGCCGATGAAACGCAAGGTTTTGTTGGTGGCACCGATGTCGGGGCATTATGCCACGCTGGTGCGGTCCACCGTGACCAGTTTGCTGCCCGATTGCGATGTGTACGTGACCGATTGGCACAATGCGCGCGAAATTCCGGTCTCGGCTGGCAAGTTTGATATTGAAGATTACACCCTCTATCTGGTTGATTTTATGCGCGAACTTGGGCCTGACACCCATGTTATCGCCGTGTGTCAGCCTGTGCCTTTGACACTGGCCGCAACCGCCTATCTGGCCGCCGAAGACCCGGACGCGCAGCCCCTTAGCCTGACCTTGATCGGTGGGCCGGTAGACCCGGATGCGGCTGCGACCGATGTGACCGACTTTGGCCGCCGCGTGACGATGGGCCAGTTGGAACAAACAGCTATCCAGCGCGTTGGCTTTATGTATCCGGGCGCGGGGCGGAAGGTGTATCCGGGGCTGTTGCAGCTGCAAAGCTTCATCTCGATGAATTCGGAACGGCACAGCAAAGCGTTCCAAGACCAGATCATGCGCGTCGCACGCGGCGAGGCGTCAGACCATGATGCGCACAACCGATTCTATGATGAATATCTGGCCGTTATGGATATGCCTGCCGAATTTTACCTCTCTACCGTTGAGCGGATCTTTAAAAACGGCGAGATTGCCAAGAATGAATTCGTCGTGGCCGGCAAAAAGGTTGATATGGGCGCGATCACCCGAGTCGCTGTTATGACGGTTGAAGGCGAGAAAGACGATATTTCGGCCCCTGGCCAATGTATTGCCGCCCTTGCGCTGTGCACCGGCCTGCCGGATGCCAAGAAAGCCAGCCATTTGGAGCCAGAAGCCGGGCATTACGGGATTTTCGCAGGCAAAAGCTGGCGGTTGAACATTCGCCCGCTGGTGCTGGCGTTTTTGGACGCGAATTCGGGTTCGGATTCGGATGCCATGCCTGTTAAAGAACCGGCCAAAGCGGCGTCTTGAAACCTTTGCCCGTTTGAGAGTTTGGGAATGGCCCTTGGCAGCGATGCCGAGGGCCTTTTTCGTATGGCGCCTAGGGGTTTAGAGCGGTTTGCAATTAATCTGGGTCAGATTGGTTGCAAACCGATTTAGCGCAGGATTAGCGGGCCGTTGAAAAAGCCTTCCAGCGCTTTGCTGACGGCTTCGGGGCGTTCAAGTGGCAAGAGGTGGCCTGCATTTTCAATGACTTGGACGCGGGCGGTTGGCATCAGCTCGGCCATAAAGCTTTGGCGGCGGACCGGGACAAGCCCATCTTGGGCGCCGGCCAAGATGAGCGCAGGGATTGTGGCGCGGCGCAAGGTTTTTTGCTGATCGCGGCGGCGTTGCAGCGCGCGGGACTGGGCGATGAACACATCCTCGCCCATCGCAAAGGCCATATCTTCGACCAAGGTCATAATCGCATCACGGTCCGAGGTTGGGGCGAGTGCGCTTTTTGGCAGCTCTGCCTCCATGGCCTGACCAAGCCGGTCACTGCGTGCAAGGATCATGCGCTTTTCGCGCGCCGCCGCCGCCTCAGGTGTTTCGCCCAACGGGTCGGCGGACAGAAACGCCACTTTGGTCACGCGCGCAAGTTCTCGGCGCATCACATCCAGCGCCACATGCGCGCCCAAGCCAAGCCCTGCAATGGCAAAGCGGGGGGGGGCGTTTTGCAAAAGATTGGCTGACATTTCCTCAATCGTCGCCCCCGGATGAGGCAAGACAACCATGACCGCCCGCGCGCGTGACAGGTCAGTGATTTGCTGGCCGAACAGCCGCGCATCAGACATCAGGCCGGGGATAAGGATAAGGGGGTCATTCATGGTAGGTTACATAGTTTTCTTTGTTTACAGACCGTTGGCCCATGCCAAAATGCGGGCCGTGGTGGGGGCGGTTTGATCCGGGCTCATGATATCGCCTGCGATGACGTGGTGATAAGGATCATCCTGATCGGTCAGTGTGGGGTTATAGGTTTCATGCGGCGCACCCCACTCGGCGGCGATTTCCGTGGTCACGCTGGGCTGAACCACGTGGTCATCAGGGGCATAGATGAACAGCGCAGGCGGGATGGTGCGGGTGTAATCAAGCGATAGCGCCTCTTGCACCAGCGCCTCCATTGGAATGGCGGCTGTGATGGGGTAACGGGTGGTCCAAAGGCGGGCGTGACCCTCGTTGCGGGTGTCAAAGCTGCGTTCCGCACCGGCCACGACTGGCCCCCAATAGCGCACCAAGGGCAAGTTCATGATGAAAGACGCTGTCTTGTCGATGCCAAAGTTGGGTGAGACAAAAACCATCCCCGCGACATCCTGCGCCATTTCAGGGTCGGTTGCGGCGATGGCGGCCAAGGTGCCGCCGGTTGAGGTGGAGATGACCAACACGCGGTCGCCCAAACGCCGCCCGATGGCCAAAGCCTCACGCAGATCGGCGATCCAATCACCTGCGCTGGGTTCGGCCATGGGGGCAGACCCACGGCCATGGCCCGCAAGCCGGGTGTAAAACAGGTTTGCGCCCAAGGCTTTGGCCACAAGGTCGGGGACTGGGCGAATTTCAAACTTTGTGGCGGAAAACCCGTGAATATAGATGACGGAGAGCGGGGTTTTTACGCCCTTTGCCCCGGCCCAGATAATCTCTTTTTGAGTGGTGGGGACGATGTCGGTGAACTGTGCTTCGTTGGTGGCGAGGTATGCGTCGAGGTCATCGCCAAGGCGTGTTGCATCAAAGATGGTGCCGCGGTTTACCGGTTCCTTGGGGGCAAAGGCAAAGGCCAAGCCGATGAACAGGATCAGCGCGAGAGCGCTGCGCCCAAGGATTTTGCCAAATTTACGCATGCGGTGCCTTTGCAAGGATATCCGTCAGGGCGGAGGTGATCAGGGACAAGCAGTCGGGGGTGGAAAAGCGGTGATCGGCACCTTTGACCAAAGTTAGGTGCAGATCGGGGCTTTGGGCATGCTCCATCAGGCGCAGGGCCACGGCGGGGGGGACATCAGTATCATCGGTGCCTTGCAGCAGGCGGACGGGGAACGGCAGGTGCAAAGGGTCACGCAGAACAAGGCGGGTGCGGCCTTCGTCAATCAGGCGTTTGGTGATGATATAGGGGTCGTCGGAATAGTCGGAGGGCAGTGCCACTTGGCCCATGGCCAATTCGGCCTTTTGGGCATCGGTGAAATTGGCCCACATGCTGTCTTGGGTAAAATCGGGGGCGGCGGCGATGCCCACCATGCCTGCGATGCGGTCGGGGATGGTGCGGGCGATAAGCAAGGCGATCCAGCCGCCCATCGACGACCCTATCAGGATTTGCGGGCCGGTGGTGAGCGCGGTGATTGCGGCCTGCGCATCTTCAAACCAATCACCAATCGCGCCGTCTAGGAAGTTGCCCGAGGATTGGCCGTGGCCGGAATAATCAAGGCGCAGAAAGGCGCGACCTTGTGCGCGCGCCCAATCCTCCAGATAGATCGCCTTGGTGCCTGTCATATCGGATTTGAAACCACCCAGAAACACCACGCCCGACCCCTGCCCTGCGGTTTGGTGATAGGCGATGCGGCGGCCTTGGGGGGTGGTGATGAAATCTGGTGTCATGGTGCCTTTGCCCCCCGTTTTTTCCTTTTTGGCAAAAAGGGGGGGGGATGGGAAGCCCTGCGCTGTGTCGAGGCGGCAATGAGGAGGCCAAGTGCCTGTGACCGTGGCAAAACTGCCCTGAAACCGGGGGCCGTGGTTGACTTTTCCATGGCCGCCAAGCATACCGCGCGCAACATAAACCCGCAACCGGGCGCATCGTGGGCGCCAAACCGAGGAGGTGGCCCAGATGGCCCAGATTTCCCTTACATTTCCCGATGGCTCTGTCCGTGCTTTTGACGCAGGCGTGACCCCTGCCGACGTGGCGGCGAGCATTGCAATTAGCCTTGCCAAGCGGTCGATCAGCGCCACGGTGAACGGTGCGCATTATGATATGCAATGGCAGATTACGGCGGATGCGACGATTGCGCTGAACTCACTGGTCGATGATGCGCCTGCGCTGGAGCTGATCCGCCATGATATGGCGCATGTGATGGCGCGTGCGGTGCAAGAGATTTGGCCCGATGTGAAGGTCACGATTGGCCCGGTGATCAAAGACGGCTGGTATTATGATTTTGACAGAAGCGAGCCTTTCACGCCCGAAGACCTTGGCGTGATTGAAGCAAAGATGAAGCAAATCATCAACTTGCGTGACCCTGTTCGCACCGAGGTGTGGGACCGCGCCCGCGCAATCGCGCATTACGAGCAAAAGAATGAGCCCTATAAGGTGGAGCTGATTTCAAGCATTCCGGGCAATGAAGACCTGCGGATGTATTGGCATGGCGATTGGCAAGACCTGTGCCGTGGCCCGCATTTGCAAAACACCGGGCAGTTGCCTGCCGATGGGTTCAAGCTGATGTCAATCGCCGGGGCCTATTGGCGCGGCGACAGCAACCGCCCGATGCTGCAGCGGATTTACGGTGTGGCCTTCAAAAACCGGGAGGATTTGAAAGCCCATCTGACCATGCTGGAAGAGGCCGCGAAACGCGACCACCGCAAGCTGGGCCGCGAGATGGGGCTGTTTCATCTGCAAGACATCGCACCGGGGCAGATTTTCTGGCACCCGAATGGATGGACGATTTACACCACCTTGCAAGACTATATGCGCCGTCGCCAACGCGCCGATGGCTATGTGGAGGTGAACACGCCGCAAGTGGTGAACCGCAAGCTGTGGGAAGCGTCGGGGCATTGGGAAGCGTATCAAGAAAACATGTTTATCGTGGAGGTCGATGAAGACCACGCCCGCGAAAAGACGGTGAACGCGCTGAAGCCGATGAACTGCCCGTGCCATGTGCAGGTGTTCAATGTGGGCCTGAAATCTTACCGCGACTTGCCGCTGCGGATGGCGGAATTTGGGTCTTGTAACCGCTATGAACCCAGTGGGGCGCTGCACGGTATTATGCGGGTGCGCGGATTTACCCAAGATGACGGGCATATTTTCTGCACCCCTGATCAGATCGAATCCGAAGGCCAAAAGTTCATCGACTTTTTGTCAAAGGTCTATGCCGAGCTGGGCTTTACCAAGTGGCGCATCAAACTGTCGACCCGGCCCGATAAGCGGATCGGGACCGAGGAAAGCTGGGATTTTGCCGAAGCCGCCCTTGCCAATGCGTGCAAAGCGGCAGGCCACGCGGTGGAGTTGAACCCCGGCGAAGGTGCATTTTACGGGCCAAAGCTGGAAATGGTACTGACCGATGCGATTGGCCGCGACTGGCAATGCGGCACATTTCAGGTGGATCCGAACATGCCGGAGCGGCTGGATGCGAGCTATATTGGCGAAGATGGCGCCAAGCATCGACCCATCATGCTGCACCGCGCCTGCCTTGGGTCGTTTGAACGCTTTATCGGCATTTTGATTGAGGAACATTCGGGCAAACTGCCGTTCTGGATTGCGCCGCGCCAAGTTGTGGTGGCGGCAATCGTTTCAGACGCTGATGGTTACGCGACCGAGGTTTGTGCGGCGCTGACAGCGGCGGGTGTGCGGGCCGAGGTGGATCTGCGCAATGAAAAGATTAACTACAAGATCCGCGAACATTCGGTTGGCAAAGTGCCGGTGATTTTGGCCGTGGGGATGCGTGAGGTTGAAGATCGGACTGTTTCGGTGCGGCGTTTGGGTGAAACAAAAACCGAAATGGAAACGCTTGCGCAGGCCATTGCCAGTTTGACGCTAGAGGCAACGCCGCCGGATCTACGGCGCGTAACATCCTGATAAACCTAGAAAAGCGCTGGCAATTCGGCGCTTTTCTTTTTTGCTTTCCCCTCGATTTTGCCTGCGACATTATGTTACACTGGGTCACGCCCACGTGCCACACGCGCCTGTTATTGGCCTGTTACCGGCGTGTTGCGCTAGAACTTGGTTATCGCAAATCGGCGATCAAATAAAACTGCTCAAGGGGAAATCCAAATGTCTATACATACAAAATCACTTGCTATCGCTGGCGCATTGGCTGCTGTTTTGGCCGCCCAAGTCACACCTGCTGCGGCGCAAGAAGCCAAAGAAAAGTGCTTTGGCGTGGCCATGGCTGGCAAAAATGATTGCGCAGCAGGCCCCGGCACCACCTGTGCCGGCTCTTCGAAAGTAGATTATCAAGGCAATGCTTGGTCGCTGGTTCCTGCGGGCACTTGCACCACAATGGAGCTGCCCGAAGGCCGTATGGGCAGCCTTGAGGCGCTAGATCGCGACATGGCGGGTTAATTGCCGACGCGCCCCTTGCCCCACGGGGTTGGGGGCACAGTTTCAAAAAGGACATCAGATGTTTGATGCACCCAAAGGCCTGCCTGCCCAGCCCGGCGTTGGCTATAAGCCGCAGCATTTCAAGGATATTCTGGAAAATCCTGGGGCTGTGCGCTGGCTGGAAATCCATGCTGAAAACTATATGGCCGATGGCGGCCGCCCGCTGGCGCAACTGCGGCATTTGGCCGAACGCTTTGCCTTTTCGGTGCATGGGGTTGGCCTGTCAATCGGCGGCGAAGGCCCGTTGGACACGGACCATTTGGCCCGACTTAAGCACCTGTGCGACTGGCTGAACCCGGCCAGCTTTTCTGAACATCTGGCATGGTCAAGCCATGAGGGCGTGTTTTTGAACGACCTTTTGCCCTTGCCCTATACGCAAGCCACGGTTGCGCGGGTGGCCGACCATGTGGACCATGTGCAAGAGGTGTTGGGGCGGCGGATGCTGCTGGAAAACCCATCGTCCTATCTGGCCTTTGCGGGGGCCGAAATGGCGGAGGTTGATTTCTTGCGCGAGGTCGCACGGCGCACGGGCTGTGGTCTGCTGCTGGATGTGAACAATGTGTTCGTATCGGCCACCAATTTGACATTTAACGCCGCCGCGTATCTGGCTGATTTTCCTGTGGAACTGGTGGGAGAAGTGCATCTTGGCGGGCATTTTGTTGATGCAGATGACCACGGCGCGCCCTTGCTGATCGACAGCCATGATGCGGCCGTCGTGGACCCAGTTTGGCAGCTTTACGCGGGGCTGATTGCGCGCGCAGAGCCGCTGCCCACGCTCATTGAATGGGACAATGATGTTCCCGAATGGCTCGTTTTGTCCGCTGAGGCCGCCCGCGCCCAGAAGATTTTGGACCCCGTGGCATGAGCCAGGCAAGCTTTACCGCTGCGCTGCTTAACCCCGATCTGGCCGTGCCAGACGGGTTGGTAGATGGTTTGGGGCGACCTGCGGGGCGGCGTTTTTCTGTCTATCGCAACAATGTCGTGGGCAGTTTGACCGAGGCACTGGAGCAAGGGTTTCCGGTGATTGCCAAGCTGTTGGGTGAGGAATTCTTCAAGGCGATGGCAGGCGTGTTTTTGCGCGCTCATCCGCCGCAGTCGCGGGTTATGATGACGTATGGCGCTGATATGCCTGGGTTTTTGGCAGGGTTTTCACCGCTTGCACACCTGCCCTATTTGGCTGATGTGGCACGGTTGGAACTCGCATTGCGCGAAGCCTATCACGCAGGCGATGTGGCCGCGATGTCGCCCGATCGGTTGGGCGCAGTACCGCCCGATCGGTTGCTTGCTGCAAAAGTACGGCTGGCCCCTACCCTGCGGTTGCTTGTGTCGCCCTATCCGGTGTTGTCGATCTGGCGCACGAATACGGATGAGGCAGCGCCAAAACCGCAAATGCAGCCTGAAGCGGTGCTAATTTTGCGCCCCGACTATGACCCGGTGCCGTATCTTCTGCCGGTCGGCGGGGCGGAATTTGTGGCAGCCTTACAAGCCAGTAAGACGGTTGCCGAGGCCTTGGATCTGGCCGGAGAGACGTTTGATATTGCTGCAATGCTTGGCCTGTTGATTGGCGGCGGGGCGATCACTGGATTAGATGAGGATAGTTTATGAACCCGATGATTTCACTCTATAAACGCGGAGCCGATGGGCTTGACGCGGTAAGCTCTGCTTTGCTGCCAATGGCCGCGCGCTTGGTGTTTGGCGCTGTGTTGTTATTCTATTTTTGGGCCTCGGCTGCGACCAAGTTGGGTCCGGGTTTGGCTGGCTTTTTGATGCCATCTGATGGGGCCTATATTCAGATTTTTCCCAAAACCACCGAAAGCTTTGGCTATGATTTCAGCCAGTTTGGGGTGTTGCACTGGTTGGTGGTGACGCTGGGCACTTGGGCCGAATTTACGCTGCCCTTGCTGATTATCATCGGTTTATTCACCCGCTTGGCCGCTTTGGGGATGATCGGTTTTGTCATGGTTCAAAGCATTGTCGATGTCTACGGGCATGGTGTTGCAGGCGATACGCTGGGCGCGGTGTTTGACCGGGCGTCGGATGCGCTGATTTGGGATCAGCGGGTGCTTTGGGTTTTTGTACTGCTGGTCTTGGTACTGAAAGGTGGCGGAGCCTTGTCGATGGATCGGGCCTTGACGCGGGCTTGGCAGCGGTAAAAGGCGAATATTGCACAAGTATCTTGATTTTTTCCCGCGATTCGGCATGATTTTAAGAGTGACGGCAGAGTCTGTTGGCAGGTTGCGATCTACGGATCGCGGAGCACCGTCGCAGGCCTTGGCGCACAGCCTTTTGGCATGTCGCCGAGAGGGGAATGTATGAAGGAGACACGGCATGCCAACTGGCACCGTAAAGTGGTTCAACAGCACCAAAGGGTATGGGTTCATCGCGCCTGACAATGGCGGAAAGGACATATTTGTCCATATTTCCGCCGTGGAGCGCGCCGGATTGACGGGCCTCAGCGACAACCAAAAGATCGGCTTTGAGATGCAATCGGGCCGGGATGGCAAGGAATCTGCGGGCGATCTGCGCCTGCTTTGAGCCTTGCCAGACGGGCGTTTGGCCCATGGTTTGGTGGGCCGCTGCTTTTTTAGGCGTATTTTGCCTGCGTGGCATCATCCCAGCCGAGGGTGAGACCTTGATCGCTGCGGATAACAGGCCGTTTCATCAAGGTGGGCTGTTGTTTTAGCTGCTCATCAGGTTCAGACGCTTTGAGCCAATCAGACGCACCGCGCCATGTGGTTGATTTTTGGTTGATGATCGTGCCGCCAAATTCGGTGACGAATTCAAGGATCTCGGCTTCGGTCAAAGGGTCGGCGCGGACGTCGCGAAAGTCTGGGGCGTGGCCTGCGGCGGTCAGCGCTTTGAGGGCTTTTTTGCAGGTGTCGCAGGTGGAGATGCCGTAGAGGATCATGGTGTTTTCCTATTTTTATCGCGCGCGAACAGTCGGTTAAGCGGCTGATTTCAGGCGGTTTCGTGTTTTTTGGTAATGAAATATTAACTTGTGAACGCAAGGGCCGCGCGTGCGCCAATATAGGCACAAACGCCGCTGACAACAGCCCCCCATGCCATATCTATGACCACCATTTGCGGATGCCACGCGCGCATCACTGTCCAGGATGTCAGCTCATACGTACCGTAAGCCACAAGGCCCAGCACGGCGCCGTTGATTAGGGCAGGCATCGCCGCCCCCTCGCGCAGCGCGGGAAGGCCCGCGAAATAGGTCAGGCCCGCCATATAAAGCAGGTAGAAGGCAATGGCCGGACCGACACGGAGGCCATCGAGCAAGGCGTCGCCCAGATGGCTGCGAAAAATCGGGCCCAGCACAAGGCCCAACATCAGCGCATCCGCAACCAAGAAGGCGATGGATGTGGTGGCGAAGAAGATGAAAATCGCGGTTAGGGTCATGTTAAAGGCTCCGATGGGCTGCGTTTAACTTAGGGTGATGTTCGAGGAATTCCAACGGGGGGATTGCCCCCCCTGGCCTAAAGGCGAGCGCCTACGGCGCGCAGTGCCATTTCGGCGTAGAGGGTTTGTACATCGGCGCGCGCGAGCCGCCCGCCTTCGCGGTACCAATTGGTCACGCCGGTGAGCATCGCGATCAAGGCCAGTGTGGCCATTTTGGCATCGGGCAGGGTAAATTCGCCCGAGGCAGCCCCTTGGGCGAGGAGGGTTTGCAAGTGGTCTTCATAGGTTCGGCGCAAAGATTCGATGGTGGCGAAGTTTTCAGGCGTCAGGTTGCGCAGTTCCATATAGGCGATGAACACGGCATCTGGCCGGTCAAGGTGATAGCCGATGTGAAAGCGCGCGAATTGATCGAGGCGTTCGGCGGCGGTGGGTTGGGGCGGAAGGGCTGCGAGGGTGGCCAACAGGTTGGTCATGTGATCTTGCATCAGATCAAAGAGAAGCGCTTGTTTATCAGCGGTATAGAGGTAGAGCGTCCCGGCCTGTACGCCGACATCGGCCGCGATTTGGCGCATGGAAACCGCGGCAAACCCGTGGCGCGCGAACAGACGCAGCGCGCTGGCCCGGATGCGCGGGCCGGTGATTTCGGAGGAGGAGCCTATTTTGCGTGCCATGGGGATTTTGTATCTGAATGGGTGTTCAATTCAAGCGTTGGGTTTGGGGGGAGGGTTTGGGGGGAGGGTTTTTAGGTATTTGGGCCAAGATGAAATTGCGAGGGTTGTATTGTGGTGGAGGGTTTTTGGTGAGTATTTGGGCAAAGATGAAATTGGCTTGGGATTTGGAGGGTTGGGGGGTCTTGCGGGTGCTTGCCGGGGGGGCTGTGGGCGGCTAAGGTTGGCGGCAATGGTGTGTTTTGGGATGTTTGGAATGATCCGTGCCTTTGGCATTATAGCCGTTTTGGCCCTGTTGGGCGCTTGCGCCAGTTTTCCGGACGTGGACGCGGCACAAGCGCGGTTTGCGCAAAAGTCTGGCCAAACGTCGGAGACGCCAAGCTTGGTGCCGATAGACGGGTTGATTGCCCAAGCGGGTCCGGGGCGTGCCACGGCAGAGGCGCGCGATGCTTTGGCCGCGCGGGCGGCAGGGTTGCGGGCAAGGGCGGTGGCGATGCGTGGGCCAGTGCATAGCCCGGAAACGCGGGCGCGCTTGGCCAAAGCGATTGCGGCCCATCCGACGAAATTCAACTGAGGTTTTGATGTGCCTTTGGCCATCTGGCGCGTTGCACCTTTGGGCGTGACAGGCTAACAGTTTGGCAACATTACCCCCTTGCTGATGGAGATATATATGGCAGCCCCTTTGCGTTTAGGTCTGGCCGGTCTTGGGACGGTGGGGATTGGCGTTGTGCAGATTGTGCAAAAGCATGCTGCCATGATTGCGGCGCGGTCGGGGCGCGAGGTGGTGATTGCGGCTGTCAGTGCGCGGGACAGGACCAAGAACCGCGATGCGGACCTGTCAGGATTTGCGTGGGAAACCGACCCGGTGGCCTTGGCGCGGCGCGATGATGTCGATGTGTTTATTGAGGTGATGGGTGGGCATGAGGGGCCTGCGCGCGCGGCCACCGAGGCGGCGATTGCGGCAGGTAAAGACGTGGTGACGGCCAACAAGGCCTTGCTGGCCCATCATGGCCATGCGCTTGCGCTGTCGGCCGAAGCTGCGGGCCGGGTTATTCGGTTTGAGGCGGCGGTGGCGGGCGGGATTCCGGTGATCAAGGCGCTTACCGAAGGGCTGGCTGCCAATTCCATGCGCCGCGTGATGGGCGTGATGAACGGCACTTGCAACTATATCCTGACGCGGATGGAGGATGCGGGGTTGCCCTATGCGCAGGTCTTTGAAGAGGCGCGCCAGCTTGGGTATTTGGAGGCCGATCCGAACCTTGATGTGGGTGGGATTGATGCGGGGCACAAGCTTGCGCTGCTGGCCGCGATTGCCTTTGGCACCCAAGTGGCGTTTGACGCGGTGGAGTTGGAGGGGATTGGCGCGATTTCGATCGAAGATATCCGCCATGCCGCCGATATGGAGTATCGGATCAAGCTGCTCGGTGTCGCGCGGATGACTGGGCGGGGACTTGAGCAGCGGATGACGCCCTGTTTGGTGCCGATGGGCAGCCCCTTGGGGCAGCTTTCGGGCGGGACCAATATGGTGGTTTTGGAAGGCGATAGCGTGGGGCAAGTTGTGCTGCGCGGGGCCGGTGCCGGGATGGGGCCGACCGCGAGTGCGGTGATGGGCGATGTGGTGGATATTGCGCGCGGTGTGCGGATGCCAGTATTTGGCGTACCTGCCGCGACGCTGGTGGCACCAGTCGCGGCGACTGTGGCCAGTGCCTCTGCCTGGTATTTGCGCATGACCTTGGTGGACAAGCCTGGAGCGCTGGCAAAGGTGGCTACCGCTTTGGGGGATGCTGGGATTTCGATTGATCGGATGCGGCAATATGGGCATTCGGATGCGCAGGCTCCGGTGCTGATTGTGACGCATAAGGCCACGCGCGATGATGTGAATGATGCGCTGGCGCGGTTTGCCAAGACCGGGGTTGTGGTGGGCGCGCCCGTGGCCTTGCGGATCGAGGACGTTTGAGTGGGTTGGTTTGCGGCCGGCGGGGGCGCCTACCCGGCACTAAGGCGTGGAAACATCGGATCTGGATGGACTGTCTGGCGCTAACACGCTTGTGATGCTGGTGGGGAACGCGCTAGGACAGCCTCAAGGGTTTAGGCTTATTAGGAGGGGTGTCGCATGACGGACGCTAAGGAATTTCAAGATCGCTTGTTATCGCTGGGTTTGGCGCGGGTGTCAGAAGCGGCGGCTTTGGCCTCGGCCAAGCTGGTGGGGCGCGGCGATGAGAAGGCGGCGGATCAAGCGGCCGTGAACGCGATGCGTGATCAGTTGAACCTGCTAGATATTGCAGGCGTCGTGGTGATTGGCGAAGGCGAACGTGATGAAGCGCCGATGTTGTTTATCGGTGAAGAAGTGGGGACCGGGAATGGCCCTGCGGTGGACATTGCGTTGGACCCGCTGGAAGGCACCACGCTGACCGCCAAGGATATGCCCAATGCGTTGACCGTGATTGCGATGGCGCCGCGCGGCACCCTGCTGCATGCCCCGGATGTTTATATGGACAAGCTGGCGATTGGGCCGGGATATGCTGTGGATACAGTGACCTTGGACATGACCCCCACCGAGCGCGTGCTTGCCCTGGCAAAAGCCAAAGGCTGTGCGGCGGCCAACATTACGGTGTGCGTGCTGGAGCGCCCGCGCCATGAGGAGATGATTGCCGAGCTTCGCAGCACGGGTGCGGCCATTCGCTTGATCACCGATGGCGATGTGGCCGGAGTTATCCATTGTGCCGAAGCCGATATTACCGGGATTGATATGTATATGGGATCCGGGGGGGCGCCTGAAGGGGTGCTCGCGGCCTCGGCGCTCAAATGTATGGGCGGGCAAATTTACGGCCGTTTGTTGTTTCGCAATGATGATGAGCGGGGCCGTGCGGCCAAGGCGGGGATCACCGATTTGAACCGGATCTATACCCGCGATGAGATGGTGACGGCGGATGTGATTTTTGCGGCGACCGGTGTGACCTCGGGGTCGATTTTGGCGGGAATTAAATCGGAGCCGGGTTGGGTGACCACTGAGACGCTGCTGATGCGGTCCAAGACCGGGTCGGTGCGGCGGATGACCTATCGTAGCCCGGCCAAGTAAGCGGTTAAGCGTGTTTTGAGGATGCCAAGAGCCTGCGCCCGTAAAAGGCGCGGGTTTTTGAGTATTTGGGCAAAGATGAAATGCGCGGGGGGCTGTTTGAATTGGCCTCTTTAGACTGGGGGCAAAAAGATTTAGGTATTTAAGCCAAGATGAAATCAAAGGCTTGGGCAAGAGGCTTTGAGGTTTTGGTAAGAATTTAGGGGTTGGTATGACAGAGCGCGCGTTTTTGGGGGTGGAGGCCTCGGCCACCGGGCGGCGTTGGGTTGGGCCTGCGGTGGAGGAGCAAAGGTTGGCGGAAGCGATGGCGCAGGCCACGCATTTGCCGCAAGCCTTGTGTGTGACCTTGGTGCGGCGCGGGGTCGCCCCTGAGGACGTGGGCCGCTATATGGCGCCGGCGTTGCGCGATTTGCTGCCTGATCCTTTGGTGTTGAAGGATATGGACCGCGCTGCGAAGCGGTTTTTGGCGGCGGTGAAAGCCCGCGCGCGGATTGCCATTTTTGCCGATTATGATGTGGATGGTGGGGCATCGGCGGCCTTGTTGATTGTGTGGTTGCGCGGCATGGGACATCGGGCCACGCTGTATATTCCCGACCGGATTGACGAAGGATATGGGCCGAATGTACCGGCGATGGAGGGATTGGCGCGCGAGCATGATTTGATTGTGTGTGTCGATTGCGGGACGTTGAGCCATGAGCCGATTGCGGCGGCCCAAGGGGCCGATGTTATTGTTTTGGATCACCATTTGGGGGGCGAGGTGTTGCCGCCCGCCTTTGCCGTGGTGAACCCAAACCGGCAAGATGAAAGCGGCGACCTGGCGCATCTGTGCGCGGCATCCGTGGTGTTTTTGATGCTGGTTGAGGCGAACCGGCAATTGCGCAGCGATGGGGTGACGGGGCCGGATTTGATGGCGATGCTGGACCTTGTGGCGCTGGCAACGGTTGCGGATGTGGCGCCTTTGATTGGGGTCAACCGGGCCTTGGTGCGGCAAGGGCTGGTGGTGATGGCGCGGCGCGACCGGGTGGGGTTGCGCGCGCTGGCCGATGTGGCGCGGATGGACCAAGCGCCCAACACCTATGCGCTGGGGTTTTTGCTGGGGCCGCGGGTTAATGCGGGCGGGCGGATTGGGGCGGCAGATTTGGGCGCGCGCTTGCTGGCCACGGATGATCCGGCCGAGGCCGCCGCGATGGCCGAGCGGTTGGATGTGCTGAACACCGAGCGGCGCGATATTGAGGCGGCGGTGCGCGCCGCAGCCTTGGCGCAGGCCGAAGAGCGCGGGCTGGACGGGCCGCTGGTCTGGGCGGCAGGGGCGGGTTGGCACCCTGGTGTGGTGGGGATTGTCGCGGCACGGCTGAAAGAGGCCACAGGGCGGCCTGCGGTGGTGATTGGGGTGGAGGACGGGGTTGGCAAAGGGTCGGGCCGGTCGGTGGCGGGTGTGGATTTGGGCGCTGCCATTCACCGAGTGGCCGCCGAAGGGCTGCTGTTGCGCGGGGGGGGGCATAAAATGGCGGCGGGATTGACGGTGGCCGAAGACCAGATCCCAGCGGCGATGGAACGGCTTGCAGAGCTGTTGGCCAAGCAAGGGGCGGGTCTTGGAGGCATGGCGGATTTACGCCTTGAGGGGTTGTTAATGCCATCGGCCGCGAGCCTTGGGTTTATTGAGCAGATTGAAGCGGCGGGGCCTTTTGGTGCAGGCTCCCCTGCCCCGCGCTTTGCCTTTGCGGACCAACAGGTTACGGGGCGGCGTGTGGGCGACAGCCATTTGCGCATCAGCTTTGGCGATGGGATGGGCGCAAAGATTGAGGGCATCGCCTTTGGCGCTTTTGATGGGCCGTTGGGGACGATGTTGGAAAATCCGGGGGCGCAGCGGTTCCATTTGGCTGGGCGGTTGGAGATCAACCATTTTGGCGGGCGCAGCAAGGTGCAACTGCGATTGGAAGATGCTGCAAGAGTATGATACTTTTTTTTGCAAAAAAGGCGAATTTTACCCCTTGCTTGTCGCAGCAAGCCTGACTAAAACCCGCCTCACAGAAAGCGCGGTCCGTTCGTCTATCGGTTAGGACACCAGGTTTTCAACCTGGGAAGAGGGGTTCGACTCCCCTACGGACTGCCACTGTACTCAATGAATCCAGTCACTTAGCACTAATATCGCCAAGATGTACAGCAAAAATGTACAGTTGGCTTGAATCAGTCTTATATTGACGTGCACCGCGCGGTGTCATTCCACCTCAAAAGATGCTCCAAAATTATCTCGTGACCCGTTTGCCAGATTGGTAGGTTAATTGCATACATTGTGATATGTTGTCAATACAAAATTGACAACATGAGATCAGAACACCAATGGTGTTGATTTCCACTTAGAAGTGAGCCGGTTTATCGAATAATTTCCACTGAGAATTGAGCCATGCGACCCTTCCCCCAGCGCGCTGCGCCACGGGGAGCAATGGAGTGATACACATGGGACTTTTGAA
>Ga0209390_10005084_pt1 | contig 19046 bp, 20 predicted proteins | sample BON01_FD_187212 | JGI IMG/M metagenome (GOLD analysis project Ga0209390, IMG submission 187212) | Freshwater microbial communities from Lake Bonney liftoff mats and glacier meltwater in Antarctica - BON-01 (SPAdes) (version 2) | ecosystem: Environmental > Aquatic > Freshwater > Ice > Glacier...
ATGGATTCGATGGAAAGGTAAGTTTCAATGCCGTATTACATGTTCCAAGCTCGTTATACCGCTGCCGCGCTCAAAGCGATGGTAGATACCCCGCAAGACCGTGAAGTTGCCGCCCGACCGTTAGTCGAAGCCGTTGGCGGCACGCTCCATCACCTATTTTTTTGCTTTGGTGAGGATGATGTCGTCGCGTTAATAGAAGTTCCCGACGACAATGCTATGGCAGCAGCGGCGCTGGCCATTGGTGCATCTGGTGCTTTTTCAGGTGGTGCAACAACAAAGCTCATGACTTCAGGCGAAGCAATGGAGGCAATGGCAACTGCTCACAAAGCGACTGCCAGCTACAGGCCTGCAACAGGATAATTGCGGGCGCATATTGACGCCTTGGTTTACACTTGGCCGAGGCGTCATACAAAGCACGCGGATGACGCTTAACTCATCGCTTTTAGCTCTTTCGGGACCCCTACTTTTGGCCGAGGCGTCATACAAAGCACGCGGATGACGCTTAACTCATCGCTTTTAGCTCTTTCGGGACCCCTACTTTGTGAAGCACTGTGTGACGTCAGCGCCTATGGGACCAAATAGGGTGATTTGATAAGAGGGTGTTTCCGGCTCGTCGTAGCCACAAGGCGTGGGACATGAGACAGGCGTCCGAAGCACGCAAAAGCTCTGGCGAGAAGCTCGTCAAAGACTTAAAGTGGGCTGCCCGCAAGCAGTATTTCTCTGAAGAGATGATCGTGATTATCATGGACTGTCTTCGTGGAGAGGACAATGAACCCTTGTCCGCCATTGGTCCTGACCTGAGCCCCTAAAACTCCTCCAGATTTGTGTCGACTCCGCCCAACAAAAGGACGGACAAATGAAGGCACGTTTCACTGACGAATAGATCATTGCGATGATCAAAGAGCAGGAAGCTGGCGAGAAGACCGCTGCGGGCAATGTTAGAGGAAATCTGCTTGGGAGGGGCAGCGCGACCCCCTAGCTTTTCTTGATGACAAAACGTTCCCCGTTCAGGTACTTCAAAACGAGCCATAAGATCATCCGCTTAGCCGTCATGATGTATTTTCGGTTTCCCCTTTAACTTCGCGATGTGACAATCGAGCCCGGCGCGACACTTCTTCCATTCGGCATAGACATAAGATGCGGTCGGCAGTGGCTTTAGCATGGGCTTGTCCAGCTGCTCGAACAGCTGCCTGCGGCTGGAACCGAGGTGGCGCGAGACCTTGTCGTTGAGCAGGTCCAGAAATGGGCGAATGGCAGCGTTCACATCCCCGAGGCTTAAGAAGTGCCGATTGCGCATCCACGCCAGAATCCAGCGCTCAACCAGTAAAGCCGCAACTTCGACTTTTGTTTTATCCTTTGGTTCGTGTGGCCGCGCTGGCACCACAGCTATGTCGTAATGCGCTGCCAGATCCGCATAGCTCCTGTTGATCACAGGGTCGTAGAAGCAGGCTTTGGTGCCCCCCGCCTTCAGGTTGTCTGACACGACCTGCGCCGTCACACCCCCCGAAGAAGCCAAAGGCGCGCACATGACTTGCGATTTAGTCTGGCAGTGATTGGGTCCACGTCGCCTCAGCATACGTGTAATTCGAGGCCCCCAGCGTGGCGACAAACAGCTGTGCCGTGCGCACTTCACCGGTCTGGGGATCGATCACCTCTATTGTGTGCCCTGCGCAATCGACCAACAACCGCTCTCCAGCAGGATGGCGCTGGCGCATCACCGGCGACAGCTTTGCCTTCCCACCGCGTTTAAAGCTCGCAAAACCGGGAATAGCCGTAGCCCTCCGTGTGATTGGCGCGATATTGCTTCCCACAGCAACGACTGCGTCACGCCCTTGTGGCGCAACTCGCGGTGGACATGCGCGCAGTCAGTCTGGGTCGCACGATTTGAAACATCACGCGCTGTCCGCGGAAAAATCAGCCGCTCAAGGTCGGTGTCAGACATGTCTGGCGGCAGCTGCCAGACCACCTCAGCGTCCCGAGCGCGATCCAGATAACCCTGAAGCGTGGTGCGCCCAATCTCTAGGCTTGCCGCGATCTGTCGGGTCGACATACCCTCCGCTGACTGTCGTAAAACGGCTCGGATCTTACGCATAGACAATCTCTTCATCAGGCTTCCTTCGTGCCAAAAAGCACGGAAGGTAGCCGGTTACAGATCGCCTCACAGCATCACATCAAAGGGTGGCCGGATGCCCCGGAATAAATGGCCTGATAAAATTGAAATGGGTGGCCGGATACTTTCGGAATCAGTGGCTGGATGAACCCCGAGTGCGGACATAAGCTGTAATGAAAGAGATCGGCAATGCGGACCGACAAGAAACTGGCCGTTGGCTCAACAACCTGTGCCTCAGCATCCCTCTGAAACGACCGTGTTGCTCGCATCCTTTCCAGCAGAGGTTGCATTCTGAGCGCATTCGCGTAGTTGGGGGGCTGAAAGCGACGTGATATGTCGCAAATCGACATTTTTCTGTCTTGTAAAGTGGATAGCGGGCTTACCACTCGGATGGCGACTGCGACGCTTTTGCGCCCTTTGCGGGAGCGGCACGGGACGCGTGCTGCTCCGGTTACCGTGGATGATAGAAGAGAGACGCAATATGAAACGCTATATTTTTGGTGCTGCACTGACAGCACTCGCGGCCCCTACGGCAGTCCTGGCACAGGACCAGTGCGGTGATGTCACCATCACGCAGATGAATTGGGACTCGGCGGCCATCGTGACACAGGTTTCGAAATTCCTGATGGAACAGGGCTATGGCTGCAACGTGACCGCCGTGCCGTCGGACACCACACCGGCCATGACCTCGCTGTCTGAGAACAACGAACCCGACATCGTGACAGAGCTTTGGACGAACTCCGCCGGTGAAGCCTACACGAAGCTGAAGGCCGACGGTAAAATTGTCGAGCTGGGCAGCGTGCTGGATCCAGGCGGTGTCGAAGGGTGGTTCCTGCCGACCTATCTGGTCGAAGAGCACCCAGAGCTTGCGACGATCGATGGCATCATGGCCAATCCCGAATTGGTCGGCGGGATGTTCAACAACTGTCCCGACGGCTGGGGCTGCCGCATCGTCAACGATAATCTGATACGGGCGTTCGGATTGGATGAAAAGGGCATCGAAATCTTCAACCACGGCTCTGGCGAGACGCTCGCGACATCGATGGCTTCGGCCTACGGTGACGAAAAGGCTTGGTTCGGATATTACTGGGGACCGACGACGCCGCTTGGCATGTTCGATATGACAAGCATCGATTTGGGCGACTATGACGAAGAGGCTTTCACGGCGATGCAGAACGCTGATGCGACCGATCCCACGCCCTCGTCCTTCCCGTCGGCCCCTGTGCTGACGATCGTGACGAAGGACTTTATGGACAGCCACCCTGATGTGTCAGAGATGATGGGTAAGGTCACCTTCAAGACAGACGTCATGAGCCAGCTTCTGGCCTGGAAGGAAGACAACAACGCGTCCAACCAAGAAGCGGCAGTGTACTTTCTGAAGAACAATCCCGATGCTTGGAGCAGCTGGATCAATGATTCAGCCCGCGAGAAGCTTTCGGCCCTGCTGCAATAGGCTGACCCGGGTGGTGCTGTGGCGTCACCCCTGTGCTGCGCGGTGACGCAACCACGGGCATGACAAAAGGCAGAGCCGGATTCATCGGATCCGGCTCTGTTAGTATTGAGAAACAAGATAACATGGGGCGCAACATGCCCGGATGAGGTATGCATGGCGACTTATGATTTCATATTTGATGGGCTGGGCCTGCGCAATTGGTGTGGTGCCAGCGGAGACGACAGCGGCGGCATGACGTCGATGGCGCAACTACTGGCGCAGACCTCTGGCAGCGACACCGCGGTGTCACATTGGGAAACGCCTTTCCCCTCGATGGATGCGATGCACGAGGCATGCACGTCCTTCCCGCAGTCCCGCGCGCTGACCAGCGGGCTGGAGGAAGGCTTCCTGTCGATTAAGAACAGCCTGAAGGTCGTGGTCGATCCGTTGACGCAACCGCTCAGCTGGGCGCTCAACGAGGCCCTCTGGGTAATGCAGGTGGTGCCGTGGTTCATCATGATTCCGGTTTTGATGCTGATTTCCTACGTTGTCAGCCGGGAGTGGAAACTTGTCGGTCTCGTAGCAGTCTGTTTCGGTTTCCTCGGCTTTGTCGATTACTACACTTACACGATGCAGACGTTGGCGATCATCTTCGTCTGTGCGCTGACCTGCGTGGTGCTGGGCGTGCCGATCGGGATTGCCATGTCGCGCAGCGACCGGGTTCAGCGCACGATGATCCCGATCCTGGACATGCTGCAAACCCTGCCGCCCTTCGTCTACCTGATCCCGCTGATTTTCCTGTTTTCGGTAACAGAGCCGAAGCTCTACGGCATCGCGATCATTCTTTACGCCATTGTTCCCGTGGTGCGCCTGACCGATCTCGGCATCCGGCTGGTTGATCCTGATGTGACTGAGGCGGCGGACGCTTTTGGCATGACCAAGAGGCAAAAGCTGTTCAATGTTCAGATCCCGCTGGCGTTGCCAAACATCATGGCGGGTGTGAACCAGACCATCATGATGAGCCTCGCGATGGTCGTCATTGCTTCGCTTGTTTCGGCCCCAGGGCTGGGCGTGCTGGTGCTGCGCGGCATCCGGTCACTTGAGCTGGGCGTCGGTCTGCTTTCCGGCCTTGGGATCGTGCTGCTCGCAATTATTCTAGACCGCGTAACCAAGGCGGCACTGGCCCGCATTAATGTCAGCCAGTCGCGCTAGGGGTACCGAATATGAACGATACGAACATCAAGATATCGATCCGAAAGCTATACAAGATTTTCGGCAATGACCCTCAGCCGGCGCTGAAGTTGGTGATGGACGGCATGGGCAAAACTGAATTGCTTGAGAAACACAATCATGTCCTTGGTCTGAACGACATCAATGTAGATGTGCCGACGGGCAAGACGACCGTCATCATGGGCCTTTCCGGGTCAGGCAAGTCGACGCTGATCCGTCACCTGAACCGGTTGATTGAGCCTACGGCGGGAGAAGTCTGGGTCGATGACGAAAATATTCTGGAATACTCCGACACGCAGCTGCGGCAGATGCGGCAGCATCGAATGTCGATGGTCTTCCAGAAGTTTGCGCTGCTGCCGCATCGGACAGTGTTGCAGAACGCCGGGCTCGCACCCGCGATCGCGGGTCAGAACGAACGCAAATACGCGGATGAGGCGCGCCGGTGGCTCGATCGCGTCGGGCTTGCGGGGCAGGGGGAGCAGTATCCGCACCAGCTCTCCGGTGGGATGCAACAGCGGGTTGGCATTGCCCGTGCGCTGACCAGCAACTCCGACATCATGCTGATGGACGAGGCGTTCTCGGCTCTTGACCCGTTGATCCGGACCGATATGCAGGACCTTCTGAACGAGTTGCAGGAGGAGCTGCAGAAGACCGTCGTCTTCATCACCCACGATCTGGACGAGGCGCTAAAACTTGCGGACCATCTTGTAATCCTCAAGGACGGCTCTGTCGTCCAACAGGGTGAACCCCAGCATATCCTGCTGCATCCGGCTGCGCCGTATATCGAAAACTTCGTCGCCGACATCAACCGCGCCCGCGTGCTTCGGGTTCGGTCAGTCATGCAGACGACACTAGATACCAGCCACGAATGCGCGGGCGATATCGACCATAACGATACGTTGGAATCTGTGATCGCAAGGTCGGAAGGTGATACCAGTCTTAGCTATCGTGTCATGAAAAACGGCAAAGCGGTCGGTATGCTGGACATGCGAAAACTTGTACGTGCGCTGGTGCCGTCGGAACAATCCACCGATACCGAAAGTGCGCGTCGCAGCGGCTGACGACCAGTTTCTAGTTAGGACTGCGGGGGGATGGTCTCTGACTTCAATGTCTCCTCGCAGTTCTGCAGGCAATATCGAAATGATGGCCCTGCCTGTCGCATCGCCGACCCAGATCGCATATGGAAAGGAAACTCGGCCGTTCGTGCCTGATGCAGCGAAGGACCGGTTCGACCCAATTGTGTTGAAAAACTCCATTTTAGAGTCAGGTCGCCGAAATTTTTAACCATATAGACCGACCCGGTTTTGCTGACGAAGGGAGTCGGCCAAATCTGCATTTTTGCGCCCACGTGTGAGCTCTTATCATCTCACGAATAATCCTATTCGACTTCTAACAATTTCCAGATTTTGCAGGAGGATCGCGGTTCCTGAATTTCGGAGTTTTCCAACACAATCGCCCCTTTTACATAATGCTGCAAAATGCGCGAATGGCGGCTTTCGGTGGCGGGCTCAACTGATCGACGCAACACACTATGCTGCGTGTTGCGTGAGCGACCGCTTTGGATGCGCCGCAGGGTGGCGTCATAGAACGCGATGAGCGGCAGCTATGGGCCGCGTACAACAATATCCAGCCACACATTTCTCGTCACCCTTATACAATTTCAGATCAAGCTTGCGCGACATCCACATGCCAAAAAACAAGCAACTGATGTCATCTTCAAGCTTATTTGAGCGCCTTAGTTTTGCGGTCGTGTGCCATCAAAGGATATGACAGAACTTGATCAACACGTCGCTCTCGGCATCCGGAGAAATTTATGACGAACACCACAGCATCAAAACTGACATCGCGTAGCCTTGCGGCGGCAGCGAAAACGATTGCAGCGCTTGACCCGGGCGAAAGCTATGAGGAGATCGCCCGACATCTGTATGCATATGAATTCTCGTGGGATATCGAGCGTGCCCTCGAATTCGCGCTTTTTCGCACATATGCAGTCCCATCGATTTCGGGACTATTGGCAAAGACGGGTGAGTTCGAAACCCGGCCGCGCAAACGGTATGACGACACCGAACTCATTCTTGCGGAAACAATCGAGCATGGGTTGGAAAGCCCAGAGGGACAAAGATCAATTGCCCGGATGAATGCGATGCACGGTCGGTTCCGGATCGATAATTCCGACATGCTCTATGTGCTGTCTACCTTTATTTGTGAGCCGATCCGTTGGCTCGACCGCTTCGGCCGCAGACCAATGACCGACAATGAACAGTGCGCATGGTTCCTATACTATTGTGGGCTTGGAGAGCGCATGGGCATTAAGAATATCCATTTACAGCTTGATGCTATGATGATTTGGAATAAGGAATATGAAGCTGCCAATTTTCAGTTTTCCAAAACGAACCAACGGATATCGGAAGCTACGATAAAACTTCTTTTGGGCTTCTATTTGCCACACTGGCTCTACTGGGCAGGCAAGCCCGCTATCCGCGCGTTGCTTGATCCGCCACTGCTCCACAGCATGGGGCTTCGCTCCGTTCCCGTGTGGTTTAGTCGATTGACTGTGGGAGCGTTACGCACGCGAGCGGTAGTTCTGAGACGGCTGCCTCTACGCAGAAAACCGCGTCTTCTGACACAAATACCTCGGCCTACATACCCAGAAGGTCACCGGATTGAAGAACTCGGAACCTTTGCGGCAACTGAAAAGGTGTCGAACGCCTCTCTTCTATGAAGTCGGTTTGGTGCAATACGGAAGCCGTTTACGTGCTTTTCAATGGCAGTTATGGCCCGCCTTCGGTTTACTGGAAGATCAAGGCTATCTCTTCTTCACTCAGCAGCTTCCACTGACTGAGAGCCATGCCATCAGGCAGTGACAGACCTCCCAGACGTTCGCGGTGCAGTTCCTCGACGTGGTTGCCAGTGGCAGCAAACATCCGGCGAACCTGATGGTATCGGCCCTCGGTAACATTCAGCAGGGCTTCGGTCTCCGAGACCACTTCCAGTTCGGCAGGAGCCAGCGGCTTGTCCTCGCCCTTCAGCATCAAGCGGCCCGAGGCAAACAGGTCGCCTTCGGTGCCATTAAGCGGGCGGGCCAGCTTGGCGCGATAGGTCTTTTTGACATGGCGCTTGGGGCTGATGACACGGTGTAGCAGGTCGCCGTCATCGGTCAGCAACAAAAGACCGGACGTCTGCTTGTCCAAACGGCCGATGCTAGAGATAGCCGGATCACGCCGTTTCCAGCGCTCGGGCAGGATGTCATAGACGAGCGCACCGTCATCGTTGTGCGAACAGGTCATGCCTAAAGGCTTGTTTAAAAGGATGACCATGCCCGCGACGGGATCAAGCGCCTCGCCGTCGATCTCCATGCGGGTTGGCAAATCTGGAGTGACAGTAATGCGTTTGGTAACGTCCAGAAGCTCGGCCCCGTCCAGAGTGATGCAGCCAGCCTTGGCCATTCGCGATATTTCGTTTCGCGAGCCATAGCCCATGGACGACAGGAGCTTGTCGACGCGGGAGGTTGGAAACTTCGCCATTATTTTTGGTTCCTCAAGTAGCCCGAAGGGTCTGCGCGGGCATTGCCAGAGGAACCCTGCTAGAGGCGGGCAGGGCGGTCCCGTAGCGTTTGCGGATGACAAAACACAGCCCCTTTCGCTACGTCAAGACATCCCCAGAGATTATTCGTTTTGCCGTGATACTGTATGCGCAGTTCGCGCATTCGCTTCGCATTGTGGTAGATCTATTGCACGAACTCTTCATCGAGATCAGCCACGAAACAGTTCGGTTTTGGTGAAATAGCTTTGGCCCGTTGTTCGCCGCCCAGATCCGCCAGCCGCCTACAGTAGGATGCGCAGTTATTTTAACTAAAAGTGACATTTGGACGAAATCTTCGCGAAGATCAATGGCCGGACAAACTACCTTTGGCGTGCCGTGGATCACGAAGGTTAAGCGCTGAAATCCTTTGTTTCAAAGTGCCGATTCAAGAAAATTGCACTGAAATTCGCGACTGAAATCCTGAAACGCCATGACAAGTGTGAGGTGCTTGTCACCGACTAGTTGCGGGTCCGTGAACTGCTTGTGCAGGTATCGGCGATCCCCAGATGAAGGGCCACAGGCGATGTGTCAGGCATGGCGAAAAGCTAGGATTTCAGAGCGGCCTTGCGATCTTTTACATACCCATTCAAGATATCAAGCTTTGGATGATGGACGTTGCTTCGGCTTCGATAACCCGCCGATTTTGGGGCAATCTTTCGTCCTAAGGTCACAACTCTTATTCGCGCGTCAGCGGACTCTTGTTTGGGTTCTACAGCCTGAAGGCGTTTACCAAGGTTCGCGTTGCTTACGACACTCTCCACGTTTGATTTGTCAAAAAATTGGTGCCATCTATGGGCATGGTATTTTTGGACGTAGGTCAGAACTTTGGGCTTGTTGCCGCCTCTGTGGTGATCGCCTTGGCGGCGGGTTTCACCGGTTTGACGCTTTCAACGGATCTGTCGCAACAAAGCGTTGCGCGGCGCAAGAGGTCGATCGCGGCGTCGGCGATCGCCTTGGGTGGCGGCATTTGGTCAATGCATTTTGTTGCAATGCTTGGGATCCAGATGCCAATCCTGTTCTACTATGATGCCGCGATGACGCTGGCATCGGCGCTCTTGGCTATTTTGATTGTTGGGACTGCTTTGCTGCTTTTGCATTTTCGCGAAAGGACACCGACGACGGTGTCCGCTGCCGGGGCAATGGTGGGGGTCGGTATTCTTGCGATGCATTACGTCGGCATGGCGGGGCTTCAGTTGTGCCGGCCTGTCTATACGCCGCTTGGGATTGGGTTATCAGTGATCTCGGCGATTGGGCTCTGCATCGCGGCGTTTTGGGTTGCCTATGGCCGGCGGACCAATCGTAGTATTCTGCTCGGCACGCTGTGTTTCGGCTTTGCTGTCTGCGCGGTCCATTTTGTCGCGACAGCTAACACGCGTTTTGTCGCTGTTCCGACGTTGAACGAGTTCGGCCCGGTTATGAGCAATGAAACACTTGCGCTTGTCGTGATCATCTCCAGTTTCATCATTTTTGGTGCATTCCTGTGGATGGGCGTGACGTTCCTTATCCCGTCACCGGTTCTGGTATCGTCACCGGATCTGGCACCATCAGTACCAACGCCTCTGACACAGCAGCTAGCCGTTGCAGACCCGAAACCTTTCTACACACCAGCGACGCCGCAAGCGGCGACACGGCGTCTTCATATCCCGTGCGAGCGCAATGGTGTGACTCATCTGATCGACCCTGATCATGTGGTCTTTGTGCGGGCAGAGGGGCATTATACCAACGTGTACACGAATGATGCGCAGCACTTCTGCGCGTGGCCGATCACCGAAGCGGTCAAGCGGCTAACGGCGGCCGGATTTATCAAGACTCATAGCAGCTATTTGGTGAACCCCCGCCAGGTTAAGCGCTTTGAGCGGTTCAAGGATCACGGTGTCTGCCGATTTGCGGCAGCTCATTTGCCGCCCGTCCCGGTCAGCCGTTCGAATCTGAAAGTCGTCCGCGGCCTTCTGGGTCTGTAGGATTTCGCAACTCGTGCAGCCAAGGGCGCATTTCGTGCAAAACACCCTGCACTTCATTGAAAATCGCAAGCTTTGGCATGCGACTGTGTACAGCCTAACCCGTAGAATTTCATTTGTGGAACGGGAGGCGAAGCAATGATACCAGCGGCGTTTGAGTACTATAGGCCGACAAGCATGGAAGGCGTGCTTGCGCTTCTTCAAGAGCATGGCGATGATGCACGCGTGATCGCCGGGGGGCACAGCCTGATCCCGATGATGAAGCTGCGCATGGCAGAGGTGCCGCATCTGATCGACCTGCAGGGCATTGAGGGGCTGAGCGGGATTGAGATCAATGATGGCACGATCCGGATTGGTGCGATGGCCACGCAGCATGACATCATCAACTGTGATGCGCTTTCCGCCGCCGCGCCGATCATGAAAGAGACCGCGCTGCAAATTGCCGACCCGCAGGTCCGCTATATGGGCACCGTTGGCGGCAATGTGGCGAACGGCGATCCAGGCAATGACATGCCAGGTCTGATGCAGTGCCTCGATGCGCAGTTTCACCTGATTGGGCCTGACGGTGATCGCGTCGTCAATGCGCGCGAATTCTATGACGCGGCCTATATGACGGCCCGCGAGGATGAAGAAGTCCTGACGGCGATCACGTTTGCGGTCCCTGTGGGGGGCTATGCTTACGAAAAGCAGAAACGTAAAATTGGCGATTATGCCACTGCTGCCGCTGCGGTGCAGATCGCAAAAGACGGTGGCGTTGTTGCGTCAGCCTCGATCGCGATGACTAACCTAAGCGATACGCCAGTCTGGTCAGAGGCCGCAGGCGCGGCGCTGGTGGGGACCGACTGTGGCGCTGCCGCAGTCAAGGCCGCCGTCACCGCAATGTTGGGCGATATTGATCCGACAGAAGACAACCGCGGCCCCGTCGCATTCAAGCGCCACGTCGCTGGCGTTGTCCTTGGCCGCGCGATCGTTCGCGCTTGGTCTCGGGCGTAAGGAGGGAAACACAATGTCAAACAAAATGCATATCAAACTGAACGTGAACGGTGCGGATCATGAATTTCTTGCGGAACCCCGCGAGTTGTTGGTCTACGCCCTGCGTGAAAAGCTGAACATCACCGGCCCGCACGTCGGCTGCGAAACTTCTCATTGCGGCGCATGCACCGTTACGCTGAACGGCAAATCCGTCAAATCATGCACTGTCTTTGTGGCGCAAGCCAATGGTGCGCAGATCACGACGATCGAAGGTCTGGGAAATCCAGATTCGCTGCATGTGTTGCAGGAAAACTTTAAGGAACATCACGGTCTTCAGTGCGGTTTCTGCACGCCGGGCATGATTACACGCGCAGCAAAGCTGCTAGAGGAAAACCCGAACCCGACCGAAGCAGAGGTCCGCTTTGGAATCGCTGGCAACATCTGCCGCTGCACGGGCTACCAGAACATCGTGAAATCCATTCTGTCAGCAGCCTCTGAATTGAATGCAGCCAAGGAGGCGGCACAATGAAGGACGAAATCACACGTGAAGACCGGGTCGCTGGCCTGAAGGGCATGGGATGTTCGCGCAAGCGGGTCGAAGACGCCCGCTTTACCCAAGGCAAGGGCAACTACGTCGATGACATCAAGTTGCCCGGCATGTTGCACGGCGATTTCGTGCGCTCGCCCTATGCCCATGCGCGGATTAAATCGATCAACATCGATGCCGCTATGGCGCTTCCGGGTGTTACGGCGGTCTTGACTGCGAAAGATCTTGAACCGCTGGGCCTGCATTGGATGCCGACGCTGGCGGGCGACAAGCAGATGGTGCTGGCAGATGGCAAAGTGCTGTTTCAGGGCCAAGAGGTCGCCTTTGTCGTGGCAGCGGACCGCTATATCGCAGCGGACGCGGTAGAACTGGTCGAAGTTGAATACGAGGAACTTGAGGTCATCGTAGACCCGTTCAAGTCGCTGCAATCTGATGTGGTCCTACGCGAGGATCTGGTGGCTGAAGACGGCTCGATCCCTAACGGTGCCCACGGCCCCCGCAAGCACCCCAACCACATTTTCACATGGGAAGCCGGCGAGGAAGAAGCCACCAATCAGGTCATCGACAATGCCGCCGTCGTCGCCGAAGCCGAGATGTATTACCACCGGACCCATCCTTGCCCGCTGGAAACCTGCGGCTCTGTTGCGTCCATGGACAAGGTGAACGGAAAGCTGACGCTGTGGGGCACCTTCCAAGCGCCACATGTCGTCCGCACCGTGGCCTCGCTTTTGTCGGGCATCGAAGAGCACAATATCCGCGTGGTGTCTCCCGACATCGGCGGCGGATTTGGCAACAAGGTTGGCGTTTATCCCGGCTATGTCTGCTCAATCGTCGCATCCATCGTCACGGGCGTGCCTGTGAAGTGGGTCGAGGACCGGATGGAAAACCTGATGTCCACCGCCTTTGCCCGCGACTATTGGATGAAAGGCAAGATCAGCGCCACGAAAGAGGGCAAAATCACAGGCCTGCACTGCCACGTCACCGCAGACCACGGCGCATTCGACGCCTGCGCCGATCCGACCAAGTTCCCGGCCGGTTTCATGAACATATGCACCGGATCCTATGATATTCCGGTCGCCTATCTGGGCGTTGACGGTGTTTACACGAACAAAGCTCCGGGCGGCGTGTCTTACCGCTGTTCCTTCCGCGTGACCGAGGCCGTGTATTTCATCGAACGGATGATCGAAGTTCTAGCCATTGAATTGAACATGGACCCGGCAGAGTTGCGGTCGATCAACTTCATCAAGAAAGAACAGTTTCCCTATACTGCTGCACTTGGTTGGGAATACGACTCTGGCGATTACCAAACCGCTTGGGACAAGGCGCTGCTGGCCGTCGATTACAAAGGACTGCGCGACGAGCAGGCCGAACGGGTCGAGGCGTTCAAGCGCGGCGAAACCCGCACGCTGATGGGGATCGGCTTGTCCTTCTTTACCGAAATCGTCGGCGCGGGCCCGGTCAAGAACTGCGATATCCTTGGGATGGGCATGTTCGACAGTTGCGAAATACGCATCCATCCGACCGGGTCTGCGGTGGCGCGGCTTGGTACCATCTCTCAGGGTCAGGGCCATGCTACGACCTTTGCGCAAATCCTTGCGACCGAGATTGGCATCTCTGCCGAAAGCATCACGATTGAAGAAGGCGACACCGATACCGCCCCTTACGGTCTTGGCACCTACGGGTCGCGGTCTACCCCAGTTGCGGGTGCGGCAGCGGCAATGGCAGGGCGTAAAATCCGCGCCAAGGCGCAGATGATTGCGGCCTATCTGCTCGAAGTGCACGACAATGACGTGGAGTTCGACGTGGACAGGTTCGTCGTCAAAGGCGCGCCAGAGCGGTTCAAGACGATGAAAGAGATCGCCTACGCTGCCTATAATCAGGCCATACCGGGCTTAGAGCCGGGTCTGGAAGCGGTCAGCTACTATGATCCGCCCAATATGACCTATCCATTCGGTGCCTATGTCTGCGTGATGGACATCGACGTCGACACAGGTGTGCCAGAAATCCGTCGCTTCTATGCGCTGGACGATTGTGGCACGCGGATCAATCCGATGATCATCGAAGGTCAGATCCATGGCGGCCTGACCGAAGCCCTCGCGGTCGCCTTGGGGCAAGAAATTGCCTACGACGACATGGGCAACGTCAAGACCGGTACGCTGATGGACTTTTTTCTGCCGACGGCTTGGGAAGTGCCCAACTACGAGACCGACTTTACCGTCACACCCAGCCCGCATCACCCTATTGGGGCCAAGGGCGTGGGCGAAAGCCCGCATGTGGGTGGCGTGCCGTGTTTCTCGAATGCGGTGCAAGATGCGTTCCGCCCCTTTGGCAACCGTCACACCAATATGCCGCATGACCATTGGCGGATTTGGAAAACGGCCAACGACCTTGGTCTGCATGACTAAATGACCTGGAACGGGCTGCAGAGGTGCAGCCCGTTCCACGGGAGGAATTCAATGACCTGGACGACGTTACAAACGGCTATGGCCGATCATGGCTACATTGCCTCTGGTGATTTGGCGATGGCGCTTCATTTGTCGCTCTCACTCGGGCGGCCGCTGCTGCTTGAGGGGGCGGCTGGGGTTGGCAAGACAGAGGTAGCGCGCGTGTTGGCCGCCGTTAAGGACACGCAGCTGATACGCTTGCAGTGTTACGAGGGCCTTGATGCCGCCCAAGCGATTTACGAGTGGAACTACCAGCGTCAACTGCTGGCGATCCGCGCCGCGTCCGAAGACGGCGAAACCGGAAAGGCGGTCGAGGCGCGCATATTCTCGGACGAATTCTTGTTGGAACGGCCCTTGCTGAAAGCGATCCGGCAAGACAAAGCCCCGGTGCTCTTGATCGACGAAATTGACCGGGCCGACGAAGAGTTTGAGGCCTATTTGCTTGAAATCCTGTCAGAGTTTCAGATCACGATTCCTGAAATGGGCACGATCATGGCGACAACGCGCCCCATGGTGATCCTGACGGCCAACGGCACCCGCGACCTGAGCGATGCGCTGCGGCGGCGTTGCCTGTATGCCCATGTCCCGTATCCGGATCACGAGACAGAGCTGTCCATTCTGGTGACGCGCTATCCGGATATCACCGACCGGTTATGTGCCCAGATCGTTGGCTTTGTGCAGGCCCTGCGCAAACAGGACTTGGAAAAGAAACCGGGCATCGCCGAGATGCTTGATTTCGCCGCCGCCTTGATGGGGCTTGGCGTGGCTGATCTGACGGATGATCCTAGGATTTTGCAGGCGTCACTGGCGACGTTGCTCAAAACGCAAATGGACCGCGATGCGATCCCAACTGAAGTCGCACAACGTCTGGCCGGGAAAGCCGCATGAGCCGCGTGACGAAATTTGCCGCCCGCGACCCCGGTCCTGCTGCACGCATGGCCGGGTTTGTCGGGCATTTGCGTGAAAACGGATTACGTCTTGGCGTAGGGGAGACCGGCCTGGCCCTTGATGCGCTTTGTCATATCAACGCCGCCAACCCCGTAGAGGCGCGGCGCGCATTGAAATCCGTGTTCACGGGCTGCGCCGAGGAAGCCGCGCAGTTTGACGGCTTGTTCGACAGCTTCTGGATGAATGGCGGCCGGGTGAAAACGCGCGTCACACCGACTGCTCTGCCCACCCTGAACGAGAATGTTCACTCGTCGCGCGATGCAAACGCCAAAGGCGACATCAACAGTGGCGCGGGTGATATCAGTGCGCCCGACGGCGGCGACGGCGAGGCTGACAGCGACGGCGAAGGCAAACTGGTGGCTACTGACGTGGCGAACCTGTTCAAGAAAGACCTGCGCGACATCGTCCGGCCCGAGGATATCGAGGCCGCAGAAAAGATCGCCCTGCGCCTTGGCGCGGCGATGCGTGATCGCAAATCACGCCGCCGCAAGGCTGGGCGAAAAGGTGATCAAATCCACTTTCGCAAAGCTATCCGGCAAAGCCTTGCGACAGGGGGCGAGCCCTTTGCGCTGCCCAAACGCCACCGGCCGGATAGGACCCTGCGCGTGACCGCGATTTGCGATGTGTCAGGTTCCATGACAGTCTATTCTAGTATCTTTTTGGCCTTTCTGGCTGGGCTTATGCGTGCCGACACACGCGCCGATGCCTATCTTTTTCATACAAAGCTGGTGCGGATCACCGAGGCGCTGCGCGACAAGGACGCATTGCGCGCGCTGGCGCGGCTGTCACTCCTTGCTGATGGGTTTGCAGGCGGGTCGAAGATTGGCGACAGCCTGAATACCTTTGCCCAGACCTATGGCCGCCGGTTTGTCGACAATCGGACCGTCGTGATGATCTTGTCAGACGGCTACGACACAGCATCGCCTGATAGTATTTCGGATGCGCTGGCCCGCCTGAAAAAACGCGGCTGTAAAATCATCTGGCTTAATCCGCTCAAAGGCTGGGACGGCTACGAGCCGACAGCCCGTGCGATGGCTGCGGCGCTGCCGCATCTTGATCTGTTTCGTGCGGCTAACACGCTGGATGATCTGGCCGCCCTTGAGCCAGAATTGGTCCGGCTATGACACCGAAACAAATTATGGAGCACGGGCTGCAGGAGGGGGCGGATTACTTCGCCATCGCAACCATCGTGCGGACCGCCGGGACAACAGCCGCCAAGCCGGGGGCAAAGGCGCTGCTACGTGAAGACGGCACCATCATCGACGGCTGGCTGGGCGGCGGATGCGTCAAGGGCGCAATCAAAGAGGCCACGTTGCGCGCTTATGCGACGGGGCAGCCGCAATTTATCTCGGTCGCGCCAGAAGAGGACTTGATCAGACAGGGCGTGCAGGCGGGCGATAACAAGGACGGCGTCAGGTTTGCGCGCAACGGCTGCCCGTCGAAGGGCACGATCGACATCTTTATTGAACCGCACCTGCCGGAACCTGATTTTCTGATCATAGGCACATCACCCGTTGCTGTGAAACTGACAGAGCTTGCGCCGCAATTCAGCTGGGCTGTCGCAGAGGCGTTCACCGACACACCATTGCCTGACCGCGTGGCGGGCCGCGCCCGATATGTGGTGATCGCGACCCAAGGTCAGGGCGACCTTGCCGCGCTAAAAACCGTCTTGGCAGGCGGAGCAGATTACGTCGCCTTTGTCGGCAGTGGCAAAAAGTTCGCGACCTTGTCGGAAAAACTGACGGCCACGGGCGTCAATGCCGCACAAATCGCGGCCGTGCGTGTGCCGGCGGGCCTGAATATCGGGGCGGTGACACCGGCCGAAATCGCGTTGTCGATCCTTGCTGAATTGACCCAAGTAAAGCGTCATCTTTTGGCGCAGGCGGCCCAGAATGGATAAGGTCGGGGCGATCGTTCTGGCGGCTGGATTGTCGCGCCGGATGGGCGAGCAAAACAAATTGCTGCTGCCCATCAACGGCGCGACGATGATCCGGCATGTGGTGGAAACCTATCTTGCAGCAATTGATGGTGCGGTCTGCGTAGTCACCGGGTTCGAGCCAGATCTGATCGCTGCGGCCCTGAACGGCCTTCCGGTCTCGCTGGTCCACAACGCCGACTTTGAACAGGGCCAGCCGAGTTCCGTGCGGACCGGGTTGCTTGCGGCACCCATGGATGATCACCTGGTGATCGGCCTTGGCGATCAACCTTTGCTGACAGCGGATGATCTGAGGTCGCTCATTGCGGCGCATATGGCCGCTGACCCGGCGAAAATCTCAATCCCCTTTCATGACACGGCCCGGGGCAATCCAATCGTTGTGCCTTGGCACATGCGTGCGCAATTGCTGGCCGATCGCGCCAATCCGGGGTGCGGGAAATTCACGCGCATGCATCCAGAGCACGTCCAGCACCTAGCGTTGGCGCAGCCTGGTTTCTTTAGTGATATCGATACGCCCGCTGCGTTTGCGGCATTCGCTCAGACAACTTCCGAAGAAGTTCGAACATGAGATTACTTCGCAAATATCTGGGAACACTTCGCCAGAAATGGACCCTGACGCCCGAGCAAGCGGAAACGCTTGCGACCATCAAATTTCCCTGCTGTTAAAAGGTACGAACATGGAACTGAAAGACGAAATCGTCATCAACGCTCCACTGGAGCGGGTATATGCCGCACTGAATGATCCCGAAATCCTGCGCCAATGCATTCCCGGCTGTGAAGAGTTGATCCAGCATTCCGATACAGAACTCGAAGCGAAAATCGTCCTCAAGGTCGGCCCGGTCAAGGCCCGCTTTAGCGGCAACGTGCAATTGGACAAGAGCGGTGCGCCGACTGCGTTTTCACTTACAGGACAGGGCAACGGCGGGGCAGCAGGTCACGCCAAGGGCGGTGCCGACGTCACGTTGGTCGCAGACGGTGACACCACAATCCTGAGCTATGATGCCAAAGCCGAAATTGGCGGCAAACTGGCGCAATTGGGAAGCCGCCTGATCCAAAGCACATCAAAGAAACTTGCTGCGAAGTTCTTTCAAAGCTTTGCTGACGTGCTGGACGCTGAACAAGTGGCCTGAACCAAGCTAGTCGTCGTTCTGGTGCGTGTTTCGATCTAAGCCAGAACGGCGTAACTCTTACGCTGATGGGTGGGGTAGGGGGCTGCCACTGGACTTGGACGTGTTGCGGTTTTATGCCACTCCAAGTGCTCGTTTAAGCCAATTTCCGTTCGAAAGCGACTGGGCCTTTCCAGCTCTGTGATGACATCCGGCGGTAGTAGGCACCAAGTGTTATCGCTGCGTTCGATTGTGAGTGCGGCGACCGCTACCTTCCGCTTGCGGTCGCAGTCCGACATCTTTGCCTGATAGGTGTTGTAGAGTTCCAGTGACAGCGTCCGCGCGAAGTTGTGCCAGTCACGATTATTGCCCAACGGCACCGCGCGGATCGTCTCAATGGAAGTGTGGCACCGCACATCCCTTTCTTCTGGCCCGTCTTGGTCGAGTTGAACGGCGGTTTTTACATGGGCGCAGATGATGCAGGTTTTGGGATGAGTACGAAGGACATGAAAATCTAATTCGGCATTCCGGCCTTGAGCGGGGTGGAGTTGGGCCTGATCACGCCGCCCGTTGGGATGAACGGCTTCGTCATCTCTTCGCCGGCAAAGGACATGCCAATATCGGAAAATTTCAAAAGTGTAATGCCGTTTTTTGGAGCCGAAATGCTGCGCGTCGCGCTGATCCTGATCTTTCCGACGATGATTTTGTGGTTGCTGCGCGTGATGGCCGGTTGGCAGGCACGGACCGTCGATTGACCGGACATCAGAAATGGAGAGAGCAG
>Ga0209390_10005085_pt1 | contig 19036 bp, 5 predicted proteins | sample BON01_FD_187212 | JGI IMG/M metagenome (GOLD analysis project Ga0209390, IMG submission 187212) | Freshwater microbial communities from Lake Bonney liftoff mats and glacier meltwater in Antarctica - BON-01 (SPAdes) (version 2) | ecosystem: Environmental > Aquatic > Freshwater > Ice > Glacier...
ACCTAAATCACACCGGGCCCCCCCCCCCCTTGCCCCGTACGCAACCCGCGAAGAACGACACCCAAAGTCGTTCTTCTTGTTCCTCACTTGTTCGCCCCCCCCTAAAAGGCCCGCCCATTCGTTGTCCGTGTTTCCCTCGTCTTTTTGACTCCGGAGGGCGGGTAAGACGCGGCGCCGCCATTGCGGCCCGCGCACTCCTCCGCCCCCCCTCGCGCGCGCGGCAAGGCGAGACGCAGGGCCTCTCGTTTCGTTGACAACGAATCGTTGTTCCTCCGACATTTTAAACACACACAAAACCAAACCACGCAGAGTTGCGAGACCCTGACAATTGCACGAGGACACCAACAAATTGAAGAAAACACGACGGCGGAAAGGAGCGCCCCCTCGAACGACGAAAAACTTTGTAAAGACACTCCCTTTTTCACAGGGGCGCAGTGGGGGTATGAACCCGCACATACCCCCCTAGTTGGCGGGTCTAACAATCGATTGTTCGTGTCTAGCCGTCGCCCGCGTCCTTTTCCCGCCCCCTGTCGTCCTCCCCGTCGCCCTCCCCGCCCTTGTCCTTGCCGTCGTCCCCGCCCTCTGCCCGCTCCACCGTCCTCGCCGTCGCCGACGTCGACTTGACGACGTAGCCGGTCCCGAACGACGCCGACGCCACGCGCGCCCGCGCCGCCCGCGTCGCCGTGGCACCCGCAGAGCCTGTACTGATCCCGCGGCTATAGCCGTACCGGTTGGCCGCGCCCTCGCTCGTCAGGCCCGCGCGCACGTTGACGTCGGCGATGCCCGCGCCCGTCGTCGACAGCCCCGGGTCGTCGGCGCTGTCGGCCCACGCGCGCAGAGCCGAGCCGCCGCGGTAGCCGTGCCGGTGGTCGCACTTGTCGTCGCTGCCATCTTCGCCGCCGCCGCCGTCGGTTTCCCCGCTGCCCTCCTCCTTTCCGCCGCCGCCGTCGCCGGTCTCAAAGGCGCACCCGCCGCTCAGCTCGCCCGTTGCGATCGCGGCGTCCTCGGGTTTTTTTGGCTCGTTGGCCTCCCTCTCGGCCTCTCGCGCGCGCTTGGCCGCGAGCTCGTCACGCTTCTTGGCCGTGTGTCTCGCGTACGGGCCCGGCGGCTTGGGCGGGGGTGGCGGCGGCGCCTTGTCCGCGCTCGAGCGCAGCCCCGCTTGCCCCGCTTGCCCCGCCGACGCCCCCTCGCCCTCGTCGCCGCCGCCGCCGCCCTCGCTCTCTTTCTTGCTGCCGCCCCCGTCCTGATCCTCGTCCTTCTCCTCCTTCTCCTTATCCGGCACCTTGTCCAGCCGCACCTCCTCGTCCGACTTGCGCCCCTCGGCCAGCGTCGCCACCTGCAGCCGCGTCGACGCCTTGTCGCCAATGCCGGTGCTGCCCGCCCCGCCGCTCTGCTGCCCGCCGTCGCGCGTGCCCAGGTTGAACAGCACCAAGAACGGCCCGATGCCGAGGCCCGCGCGCCCCTGGGCGGCCTGCTCGCCCGCGGCGCTCGCCGTGCCCAGCACCGTCTGCGCGCCCGCGGCGCGCGCGCCGGCGGGGGCGCCGGTCCCGTTGCCCGGAGAGGGGGGGGGCACGGGCCCGCCGACGGCGACCGTGCTCCCCCTCGACGAGCCCGCCGACGAAAAGTCTTTCGGATCGCGGTTTTTGTCCGACAGGATCGCGTTGGCAAACGTCGACGCGCCGGCGCGCGCGTCGGCGCGGGCAAGCTCGCCGGCGGGCGCGACCGCGGCCGCGCCCGCCGTCCCGAGGGCGGCGGCGTTCAGCGCGCCGCTCGAAAGAGTCACGGTGGCGTTGCGGCGCTGGGCCGTGCGCGCGCCCTCGACGCGCGTGAAGGCGCCCGCCGAGCCCCCCACGTTGGGCGTGGCGCGCTCCTGCGCCCTCGAGCGGCGCAGAAGGGCCTCGAAGATGCGGCCAAACGCGCCCGCGTCCCTGCGAAGGGTGCCGTCGTCGTTCTCGTCGTCGCCCCCGTCGGTGCTGCTGCCGCCCGACGGCTGCAGGTCGTCCTTCTCGCCGTCGCGCCCGCCCAGGCCGTCCACAAACACGTCGCGCTCGGTCAGATTCGCCGGCAAGAACAGGCCCTCGCCCGTCCAAGCCTCCTTGTCGCCGTCGTCGTCGGACGTCGCGAGCGAGCGGCTGCCCGCCGCAAACGGGGCGGCGGCGGAGGCCAGGACGAGCAGCAGAGGCAAAGCCTGCGCCGCGCGGGCGCGTCCGTGGCTAGTTCTAGTCCTTCTTGTCGTCATGATTCATGATTATCACAAAATGAAGACGGGGGGTTGAGTGGTTGTGACTTTTAGCTGCGCGTGCGTAAAGAGGAAGGAAAAGCCCCCCGCGAAAAGTCAAAAAGGTCGCCGTCGGGCTCTCGAAACCAAAAAATAAAAACAAGTAAAAAAAGTCAGTAGAAAAACTCGTTGCCCTCATCGTAGTCGTCGTCCTCGTCGTCGTCGACAAAGCCGGGAGGAGGCGGCGTCGACGCGCGCCTGCGGGGAGCCGCGCGGCGGCGGCGCTTGGGCGGCGCCAGGGCGGCGGCGGCGGCGGCGGCGGCGGCTGCTAGCGCGCGATCGGACGCGGCCGCCGCCGCCGCCGCCGCCGCCGCCACGCGCCCTCCTCCCCCTACCCCTCCTCCTCCTCCGCCCCGGGCCCCCTCCTGCTCGCGCTCGTCGCTGCTGCTGTCGTCGATCACGACGACCTCGGGCTGTTGCTGCTGCGCCGCGCGCTGAGCCCGCCGCGCCGGCGGGCGCGGGCCCCCGCCTCCGCGTCGGCCGGCGCCGCCCGCGCCGCCCGCGCCCGCGAGCCGCGAAGCATTGAGCGGCGCCGCCGTACCCTCCTCAAGCTGCTGCTGCTGCTGCTGCTGCTGCTGCTGCTGCTGCTGCTGCTGCTGCTGCTGCTGCTGCTGCTGCTGCTGCTGCTGCCGCTGCTGCTGCTGCCGCTGCTGCTGCTGCCGCTGCTGCTTGGGCGCCGGCGGGGCGGCCCTCTTCTGCTTCTTTGCCCCGCCGCCGCCGCCGCCGCCGCCGCCCTTGCGGCGCGGCACCACCGCCCGTCGCGCGCAGTCCCCGTCGTCGGGCGGCGGCGGCGGGGGCGTGTGCCCCTCGCTGTCCACAAAGCCGGGCGGCGACCACCGCCGCTCCTTCTCCTCCTCGCCCCCGCCGTCGCCGTCGCCCTCGCTGCCGCCCGCCGTCTCGCGCCGCGCCCGCTTCTTGCCCCCCTTTCCCCCCCTCTCTCCGGCCTCGGCCGCGGGTTTGAAAAAGTCGCGGATGTCCGCCACGCCCGCGAGGTCGCCGCCGCGCGCGCGCCGCCGCGCCTCGGCCCGCTCGCGCGCCTGCCGCCGCGTGACGTCGGCGTGGCACGCCACGCACAGCGTGCGCAGGTTGTCGAGGCCGCAGGCGCCGCCGCCGGCGTAGACGGGGACGATGTGGTCTGCCTGCCACGCGTGCCCCTCGGCCGCCTGCAGCGCGAGGCGCTCGGCGAGGGCGCGGTGGCGCGGCTCGGACGCGAGGGCCGGCGCCAGGCGGCGGAGGCAGTGGCGCCGGCGGGCGAGCCACCCCTCGCGCGAGCGGTCGATCGCGCGCAGCTGCGCGGCCAGCGCGTGCGCGTCGAGGCCGCAGGCGACGCACACGCCGCGCTCGAGGCGGAAGAGCTCGCGGCGGACGGCCGCGCCGCTCGCGCCGAGGTAGTGGCCGCGCTCGCACTCGAGCGAGCAGAAGAGGTCGGCGCAGCCCTCGAGCAGGGCGTCGGCCGGGGGGCCGAGCGCGGGGGCGGGCAAGGGCGCGGGCGGCGGCGGCGGCGGCAGCGGCGGCGCGGCAGCGGCGGCGGCGGCAGTGGCAGCGGCCGCGGCACCTTTGGCCGGACCGGGAGGCGGCGGCCCCGGCTGCTTGTAGACGCACTTGGCGCAGCGCAGGCACCGCCGCGCCCCCGTGCGCAGGTCGAACGCCTGGCGGTAGGCGACCTCGGCCGCCCCCCGCCGCACGGCGCCGGCCGCAAAGCGCACGCGCACCTCTCGCCACTCGCACCCGGGCGGCGGCGGGGGCGGCGGCGAGGCGTCCGCGCCGGGCGCGCCGCCGCCCGTGTTGTAGCGCTCGGTGCCGCAGCCCCACGCGCCGGCAGCGGCCGCCTCGGCGGCCGCGCCCTCGACCGCGGCCGCCAGGCACGGTGCCAGCACGCGCCCCTGCAGGCGGTTGCGCGTGACGGCGCGGAGCTCGCACCACTCGCGCGCCCAGCGGCGCGCCTCGAGCAGCACGGCGCGCAGGGCACGGCGCGGGAGCGGACAGGCGGGGGACACCAGCCCGAACGCGCCGAGGAAGCCCGACTGGGAGCGCCGCGCCGACGGGCCTTGTAGTGGCGACGCCGCCGCCGCGGCCGCCGCCGCCGCTGTCGCTGCCGCCGCCGCCGCCGCCGCCGGCTCGACCTCGGCCTGCTCCGCTTCCTCTTGCCGGGGCGGCTCGGGCCAGCGCGCGACGGCGGCCTCGACGGCGTCGCAGAGGGGCTCGTCGTCGTCGAGGGCCGTCGCGGCGCCGAATGCGGGCCCGGAGGCCTCCAGCTCCTCCTCCCCTCGGGCACCGCCGCCGCCGCCGCTGCTGGCGTCGTCGTCGCTGCCGCTGCCGCCGCCGCCGCCGTCCCCGCCGTCGTCGCTGGTGCTGCCGCTGTCCAGGGCGGCGCGGCGGCGGCGAGGCCGGCGGCGGTGGTGGGCGGGAGGCCCGGAGGCCGCAGCACCGCCGGCGGAGGCCTTGCCGCTGCCCGCGCGCGTCAAACCGCCACCGCCACCGCCGCCGCCGCCGCCGCCCAGGCCGCCGCCGCCGCCGCCGCCCAGGCCGCCGCCGCCGCTGCCGCCGGCCGACAGCGCGAGCAGCTCCATCGGCACGCTCAGGCCCAGGGGCTGGGAGCCGTCGGCGGCCAGGTGCAGGTGCAGGCGGCCGGTGTGCGCGCTGACCTCGTACCAGACGGGCGGGGGCCGGCAGGGCTCGGCGGCGGCGCTGGGAGCGGCGGCGTGGGGAGCGGCGTCGGCGTCGGCGTCGGCGTCCGCCGGCGGCGGCGGCAAGGGCTCCGATGGCGCGCTGCCGTTGGCGACTTCGTCCTCCTCCTCCTCCTCGTCGTCGTCGCTGGACGACGACAGCATGGGCAAGCCCGGCATGGGCCGCGGCGGAGGCGCGCCGTCGGCTGCTGCCTCTGCTGCCGCTGCCGCTGCTTCTGCTGCTTCTGCCGCCGCTGCTCCTTCTGCGTCGCCGCCCGCCGCGCCGCCTTGCCGCTGCCGCCGGTGCTGCGGCTGCGGCTGCTGCCCCTGCCGCCCGCGCAGCGCCCCGCGGAACGGCGGCGCCTGTGTGGCCACCTCAAACACGGCGTCCACGACCAGGCCCATCCCCCCGCCCGCCCGGCCACCACCGGCGGCCACGCGCGCGGCTGCTGCTGCTGCGGCTGCCGCTGTGGCGGCTGCTGCGGCGGCAGACAGAGGGCGCTTGGCCGCGGCCGCTGCCGCCGCCGCCGCTGCCGCCGCCCCGCCGCCCCTCGCCCCACCGGCAGCGGCGAGAGCGGCAGCGGCGGCGGCGGCCTCCTCGGCGTCGGCCGTCGCCGCCGCCGCCTCCACCCCGGCCTCCCCCCCGCACGCCCCGTCGTGCACCTGTGTGATCTGCCCGAGCGAGTTGTTCAGCGCCTGCCACCGCCGGTCGTCCGACGTGCCCTTGGCGCACAGGAAGTAGACGTTGACGGGCCGCCGCTGCCCGCGACGGTGCGCGCGGTCCTCGGCCTGGCGGACTAGCGCGACCTCGTCCGGCAGCTCGGCAAAGACCACGGCCTGCGCCGATGAAAAGTCCAGGCCGACGGCGGCAGCGGTCACCGACAGCAGGGCGACGCGCACCGAGGGGTCGTCGCGGAAGCGGCGGACGGCGGCCATCCGCAGGGAGGGCTCGACGCTGCCGTCGATGCGCACGTACCCGACGCCGCGGAAGGCGGGGGGGGCGGAGAGGGGAGCGGGAGCGCGGCCGTTGCCGCCGTCGGGCCCGCCCGGCACCGCGGCCCAAGCGCTCGCCTCCTCGGAAGTGCCGGCGGCGGGGGGCGGCGCGTACCCGCCCAGGGCCTCGGCCAGGCGGTCCATGACGTCGATGTGGTGCGCAAATACGAGGAACTTGGGCTGGCCGCCGCGGCGCGCGGCCGGGCGGGCAGCGGCCGGGGCGGGCTCAGGAGCGGCGGCGGCTTTTGCGGCGGCGGCGGCGGCGCCGGCCGTTTGCTCCTCCTCTTGCCCGTCGCCGCCGCCGGCGTCCTCCCCCTCCTCCTCCTCCACTCCGTCTGGCGGCCCCTCTTCGCCGCTCGCGGCCCCGCCGCCGCCGCCCTCCTCGCTCAAGGTGCCGTAACTCACGGCAAGAGGCCCGTCGCCGCCGCTGATCCTGCCGCTGCCGCTGCGCTCGCGCCGTGACCCGCCGCCGCCGCCGCCGCCGCCGCCGCCGCCGCCGCCGCCGCCGCTTCCGCCGCCGCCGCCGCCGCCGCCGCCGCCGCCGCCGCCGCCGCCGCCGCCGCCGCCGCCGCTTCTTCCGGACGCAGCGCTCTTCTTGTTGCTTCCGCCCTTGCCGCCCCTGCCGCCCTTGCCGCCGCCGCCCCGCCCAGGCTCGCCCACCCGGAGCGCCTGCATGAGCCACGCGATCGCGTCCGGCAGCTTGGCCAGCGCCGTCGCGTGGTGGAGGTTGATCCGGCGCGGCCCCCCGTCGCCGCCGCCCCCGTCGCCGCCGCCCTCGTCGCCGCCGCCGCTGCCGCCGCCGCCGTGCGCCCGCCCGCCCCGCCCCCTGCCGCCCGCCGCCGCCGCCTCGGGCGCCGCCGACGCAAAGTCCTCGAACGAGCCCGCGGGCCAGCGCGACGCGGGCGGCTGCGGCAGGCGGATAACCTGCCGCCTCTTGGGCGGGAGCTGCGCGAGCACGTCGCGCTTCAGGCGCCGGATCATCGCCTCGCGCACGAGCAGGCCGTGCAGCTCGAGCAGGCGGCAGCCGCCGCCGAGGTCCCAGCGGAGGCGCGGCCCCTGCTGCTGCATTTGCATTTGCGGCATTTCCATTTGCTGCTGCATATGCATTTGCTGCTGCTGCACGAGGTGCATGTGGTGGTGGTGGGGGTGCGGCGCGATGGCGACGGCGCTCGGGCCGCCGCCGCCGCCGTAGCCGCCGCCGCCGTTCCCGCCGCTGCCCAAGCCGCCGCCGCCGCCGCCGCCGCCAAAGCCGCCGCCGCCGCCAAAGCCGCCGCCGCTTCCGCCGCCGCCCTCACCCCAAAACCCGCGCCGCCCGATCACGGGCACGAGCCGCCGGTCGCAGTACCGCGCCGCGAACGCCTCCTTGCTGGCCCCCAGCAGTCCCGGCCTCAAGGCGTCCACCTGCCGGTACAGGTCGTACGGCCGGCTCAGCGACGGCGTGCCCGTCAGCAGCACGGCGCGCCGCGCGCGCTTGACGGCCGCCACGCACGCCTCCGTCTGCGGCGCGTCGCTCCCCCGCCCCGTGGTGGTGCGCAGGTTGTGCGACTCGTCGACGACCACGACGCCCCAGGGCAGCGCGGCCATGCAGTGGTCGGGGCCGCGGCAGCGGGCGGCGCGGAGGGCGGCGGCGGCGCTAGCGGCGGCGGCCGCGGGGACGGCGGGCTGGTAGTGAGGCGCATGGCCGCCGCCGCCAAAGCCGCCGCCGCCAAAGCCGCCGCCGCCGCCAAAGCCGCCCCCTCCGTGCGACGGCGGCATTTGGTGCCGCTGCCCGTTGGCCGGCCGGCTGCCCGTGTCGAAACCGAACCCCCGCTGGCACGCGTCGCAGGTCAGCCGCCGCATCATCTCGAACGACGTCACCGCCACGCGCGGCATCGCCGCGCGCCGCCGCCGCGCCGCCTCGGCCTCGGCGCCGGCGCCGGTCTGTGCCGCCGCCGCCGGCCGCGCCCCGGGCAGGTCGGTCAGCCTCCCCTCGCTGCCCTCGATCACCCGCACGTCCGCCGGGCGCACGTGCGGCAGCCACCGCTCGAGCTCCTCCGCCCACACCAGCCGCAGGCTCGCGGGCACCACGCACAGCAGCGGCCACTCGTCCTCGAACGCCGACGCGATCGCGATCGCCTGGAGCGTCTTGCCGACGCCCATCTCGTCTGCCACCATGGCGCGGCCGCCGCGCTCGAGGCTGTAGCGCACGCCGGCGCGCTGGAAGGGCAGGAGGGCGCGCAGCAGGGAAGGGGGGACGCGGGCGAGGCGGGCGGCGACCTCGGCCGGCGAGGCGCGGGGGGCCAGGAGGTTGGAGGCGGCGGCGATGGCGCGGCGGCCGCTTGCGTTGCCGGCGTTGTTTAAGCCGCCGCGACCGCCGCCGCCGCCGCCGCCGCCGCCGTCGGGCGGGGCCTGCTCGCGGCGGTAGGCCGCCAGCACGGCCTCCGGAATGGCGCCGTGCAGCGGGAGGATGGCGCGCGGCAGGCGCGCGGCGGAGATGGCGTCCTGGACGGCGCGGGCGAGGCGCATGGGGAAGAAGACCTGCTCGTCGGCGGCAAAGGCAAAGTTGGGCGCGCGCGCGCCGCCGACGCCGTCCTCCTCCTCCTCCTCCTCCTCCTCCTCCTCGGGCTCCTCTTCGTCCTCTCGTCCCGCTCGTCCTCCTCCTCCTTCTTCTCCTTCGTCATCTTGTCCTCCTCCTTCCTGGCGTTCCTCTTGCGCGCCGCCGCCGCCGACCTTGTCAGCGTCACCCTCCTGGGCGCCGTCGGCGACGGCGGCGGCCGTCGCCCCTCGTCGCTCGTCTTGCCCTCGTCGCGGCTCCGCTCCCGGCGGGGGCGGCGGCGGGTCGACAGCGCCTTGCTGCTGCGACTGCTGCTGCTGCTGCTGTCCCTTCTCCGTCCGGCCTCTGTCCTCCTCGACCTCGTCCTCCTGGTCCTCGGTGGCGGGCACGGCCGTCAGCTCGTTCTCTCCACCGCTGCCAAAGCCGTCTGTCGCGCCGCGAGCGTCGGGCGGGGCCGGCAGCGATGCCGCGGGCGGCGGCGGCGGCGGCGCCGACGGGGCCGCCGCCGCTGCTGCTGTCGCCCCCGCTGCCGCCGCCGCCGCCGCCAGAGGAAGCAGCCTCGCCGGCGCCGGCACCGGCGGCGGCGGCGGCGGCGGCGGCGGCAGCGCCAGCGCGTGCCTCCCGCGCCCTGTGCTCGGGTCCGTGCCCACGCCGCGCGCCACCGCCGCCTCCAGCGCGGCGCCCCGCAGCTCCACTGCCCCGAGCGCGTACCGCCGCCGGTCGGACAGCAAGGCGCGCGCAACCAGCGCGCGCAGCCCGCCCGCCCGCAGCACGGCCGCCTCGGCGCCGGGCACGGGCGTCACGCGGACGGCCTCCGCGCTGACCACGTCGAGCGCGACGAGCGGCTCGGGCAGCTCGGGCGCGGGGTAGTAGCGCCACGGGCAGCGGGGGGCGTTGGCGCACTGGAAGTAGTAGATCCTGGCGGGCCCCACAGGCCGCTGCTGCTCGGGCGGCGGCGGCGGCGGATGGGGCTGGCGGTGGGGTTGCGACGGCGGCGCGAGCGGCGGCGGCGGCGGCGGCCCCTGCCGCCACGCCGGCGGCCCGATGGCGCTGGGGCCGCACGTCAGGCGGTAGCCCAGGCGCAGCTGCCCCCGACACGCCGTAAAGATGCCCGGGCACACTGCGTAGGGGCACTTTGGTCGGTACTCGATGACCGGGGGGGGAGGAGGAGGGGGGGAAGGGGGACGAAGAAGCGGCGCGGGGGGCTGCGGGGCGGCGGCGGCGGCGGCGGCGGCGGCGGCGGCGGCGGCGGCGGCGGCGGGGAGAGAAGGAGGAGGAGGCGCAAGGGACGGCGGCGGCGGCGGCGCGGCGGGCCGCTGCTCCTGCTGCTGCTGTTGTTGCTGATCGCGCTGGTGCTGCTGTTGCGGGTCGCACGGCTGGCGCGGCTGCTGCTGCGCCGGCACGAGGGCGGCGCGGGCGGGGCCGCCTGCTTGGCCGCCGCCGGCCGCCTTTGCCGGCGGGGACAGCGAGAAGCGGGCGAGGAACGCAGAGGCGGCCGCAGGCGCGGCGACCGCCGCCGCTTGCCGCTGCGACGCAACCGCGGCCTTTGCCGCGGGCGAGCGCTGCTGATGGGGCGGCGCCATCCGGTAGTCGCGCTCGGCCGCCTCCACGTCGACCTCGGCCAGCCACTCGTCCTCGTCCATCGCTGCGTTTGGTCTCCCGCTCACGTTTGGGGCAGGAGAGGTCGCGTCATTGGGTTTTGAACGCGCCGCGCACGTGTTTGTGTCTGTGATACGGGTGGGAGCATCATTCATTCGTTATGGGGTGACCGCCGCAGAATATCCATCGGGGCGGGCGAATTGAAGTGGCAAACGATTGGCGTCGATTCGACGCCGTCGCCGACAGGAGCGGGGCGTCTCGCCGTCGTTTTCTTCGACCGCTCTTTCGGACGCCGCTCGCTCGTTTGACTCGCTCCATTCTGGAATAAAAAACCAACCAACACCATGGCCTCCTCGGCGTCACCAGCGTCGTCCTTTGCCGAGCAAGCGGCCGCCCTCCGCTCCTGCACGGAGGCAGAGCTGCGCGCCAAGGGCCTCCTGGCAACCGGCGTCCCGCCGCCTCCACGCTCGGCCGCCGGCTGCCGCGCCGCGCTGCGCGCAGAGCTGCCGTTCGCCGCGCGGGTCGCCGCCGCGCAGCAAATCATCGACAGCCTGGGTTACAGCTTTGCTCCCGGCCCGAGCTATTACTTTGGCGTCGACAAGCGCCTGCCCTTCCGCGCCCTGGCCGCCAGCGCCGCTTCAATGCTGGCAGACCCCGCGCCCCTAAAGTGCGTCGAGGCGGCCGCCCTTTCGCTGCTTCTGACGGCCGGGTGGCCCCGCGTGGACCGCCTCGCGCTGGGGTTCCGGAGCCGCTGTCGCGCCCCGCGGCAGCCCGCGGGCGGGAGTGGGCGGCAAGAGGAAGAGGGGGAGGAGGAGCGGCACAGGCACGTGGTCCTTGCGCTGCGCGACCGGGCGACGGGCGCGTGGGCGGCGCTCGGCGCGAGCCGGCGGCCGCTGCTGCTGGGCGGCACGGCCGCGTCCTTTCCCTCGCTGTCGGCGCTGGTCGCGCGGTACGCGGCCGGGTACGCGGCGGTCGGGCACCGCCTGGACAAGGTGCGCGTGGGGTCGCCCGCGCCGCACTCGCTGCGGTGCGCGCGGCGGGTCTCTTGGCGGGCGCTGCGCCTGCCCTTGGGCCGGGCGGCGTTTGCGGGGGCGTCGGCGCCGGGCGGCAAAAGCGGCGGCGTCGGCGGCGGCGGCGGCGGCGGCGGGGCGTGGGCAGCTTCGGCCGCCGCATTGGACGCCTTTGCAGAGGCGCCGAGGCGGGCGGCGGCGGCGGCGGCGGCGGCGGCGGGGGCCCCCCGGCGCGCCACGGACGCGAGCTTTGCGTCGTCCGTGTCCCGGCTGGCGTCGGGCGCGGCGTCGCGGCGCGCGTCGGGCGCGGCGGCGGCGGGGACGGGAGGAGCGGACGCGAGCTTTGCGTCGTCCTTGTCCCGGCGCGCGTCGGGCGCGGCGTCGGCTTCGGGGACAGGAGGAGGAAGAGGAGCGGCGAGCGAGAGGAGCGCCCCTGGCGACGCCGGCGACGACGACGCTCGCGAAGCCCGCTAAAGCACGAGGGATCACGCAGACATTCTGCGGCTGACTGACCCTTTCGACTCGCTCCCTTCCCATTGCTCTGTTGATCACGCGCGCCCGCGCGTCCTCGGACACACGATCCAACTCGGGTTGTCGTCTTGCGATTGGAGTAGAATCGTCACTCCTATTTTTTTGAACACACACCCGTCGATCCTCACGAGTCCTCGGGGCCCCTTTGGCCCCCGTCCCCTCGCCAGACCCGGGCCCACACGCCGCAGATTGCGTGCGCGCCCCAGATTCCCTCACGCGCCCCAGGACCCGACTGCTTTTGCGATTTTTTGAGGAGCGCGCACCCGAACAAAAACCGTCCTGATGCGCGCGCATCAGGCGCCACGCGGGATGGCGGGACCAGCGCCGGTGGTGGTGCTCAGGGCGCACGCTGTCCGCACGGTCGTGCAATGCAGCGGCGCAGGAGGAGGAGGAGCGAGGGCGTCGTCGACACCAGCAGGAGCGCCCGTGCCGATCCGCGGCGCGCGTCGCCGAGCAGCGGCAGCGGCAGCGGCGTCGCCGACGCCGTGGCGCGCCCGCCAGCTCCAACCGACGACAACAACAGCAGCAGCGGCAGCGGCGGCGGCATCGCCGACGCCCTTTGCCAACGACGACGACGGCGACGCCCGCGACGGCGCGCCATCGTCCCGCCGGCGAGAATCGCGGCCGCCGATCCCGCTGTCGCCCCGCTGGTGGGATGTGAGCGGCGCCGCCGCCGCCGGCAAGGCCGCTGCGGGCGGCGGCGTCGGCGCCGGCGCCTGCGACGGCGGCGGCGGGGGCGGCGCGCAGCTCCCGCTGGCAGAGACCTTCCGCCGCCTCGCCTCGCTCGCGCGGCCCGAGGCGCGCCTCATGCTCTGCGCCTTGTGCTGCATGCTCGTCGGCGCCGCGGCCGAGCTCGCCGTCCCCCACTTCACGAGCCGCGCCCTCTTCATCGCCGCCAGCGGCAGCCCGCGGCCCGAGTTTGCACAAGCGGTCGGCGCGCTCGCCCGCGTCGCCGCCGTCTACGTGGCCTTTGCCGCGGCGCGCGGCGCCCTTTTCTCTTTACTGCAGAACCGCCTGTCCCGCGCCCTGCGCGCAAAGCTGTTTGGCGTGCTGGCCAACCGCGAGGCGGCCTTTTTCGACGCGCACGACCCGGGCGCCCTGACCTCGCGCCTGACGAGCGACTGCTACGCCATCAGCCGCTGCGTCAGCACCAACGTCAACGTCGCGCTGCGCAACGGACTGCAGGCGGTCGGCGGCGGCGTCGTGCTGTTCCGCCTGTCCCCCTCTCTTTCGGGCGCAGTGGCGGGCGCGCTGCTCGTGCTGTGGGCCGTGACGGTCGTCTTTGGGAGCTACAGCCGCTACAGCCAGCGCGTAGCTCAGGACCTGCTCGCCGCGTCCAACGCGTCGGCCGACGAGTCGTTCAAGTCGGCCCGCCTGGTGCGCACGTTCGGGACCGAGCGCGTCGAGCAGCGGCGCTACGGAGCCTGGCTGGCCGCGCTGTACCGCGTCGGCGTGCGCCAGGCCGCGGCCTGGGGACTGTACGTGGTCACGGGCACGGGCGCTAACCTGGCCGCGCGCGTGCTGGCGCTTCTGCTGGGCGGCGCCGCCGTGTACGAGGGCGCGCTCACCCCGCAGGGGCTGACCACCTACATGTTCTACGTCGAGTTCGTCGCCTCGGCCTCGCTCGCCGTGTGCGAGCAGTTTGGCAGCATCATGGAGGCGGTCGGCGCGTCGGAGCGGGTGGTGGCGGCGCTCGGCGACCCGCCCTGCGCGCAGGTCGCGCCGGGCGACGTGCCGCCAACACGTCTAACGGGTCGGTTCGAGCTGCGCGACGTGTGGTACCGCTACCCCGGCCGCCCCGACGCCCCGGCGCTGCAGGGCGTGAGCCTGTCGCTCGAGCGCGGGCAGCTGACGGCGCTCGTCGGCCTGTCCGGCAGCGGCAAGTCCACCTTGGTTGGCCTGCTGCAGCGACTTTACGACCCCTCGGCCGGCGGCGTGTTTGCCGACGGCGTGGACGTGCGGTCGCTGGACGCCGCGTGGTTCCGCGCGCAGATCAGCGTGGTGTCGCAGTCGGCGCCGCTGCTGTCGATGACGGTGGCGGAGAACATCGCCTACGGCTGCGGGTGCGACTTTGCCGGCGGCGGAGGAGGAGGAGCGGGCGGAGCAGGGGGAGCGGCGGCGGCGGCGACGACGACGAGCGGCGGCAACGGCACGGGCCGCAAGGCCAAGCGGCGCCGGGACGGAGGCGACGAAGACGACGACGAGCAAGGCGAGAACGAGAACGAGAACGGCGGCGAGACAGGCATGCACCTCTTGCCCGCGCCGACGCGCGCCGAGGTCGTCGAGGCCGCCAGGAGCGCCAACGCGCACGACTTTATCGTCGCGCTGCCGCTCGGCTACGACACGCCCGTGACCGACCGCCTGCTCTCGGGGGGCCAGCGCGCGCGCGTGGCCCTGGCCCGCGCCCTGGTGCGCCGCCGCGCCGCCCGGCTGCTCGTGCTGGACGAGGCCACCGCCTCGCTGGACGCGCAGAGCGAGGCGCTCGTGCAGGCGGCGCTGGCGCGCGCGATGCGGGAGCGCCGGGACATGGCCGTGCTGGTGATCGCGCACCGCCTCGACACGGTGCGCGCGGCCTCGTGCATCCACGTGCTGGACGGCGGGCGGGTGGCGGAGAAGGGGACGCACGCGGAGCTGCTGGAGCGGAGGGGCATCTATTTCGGCCTCGTGCGACGGCAAAGCGGCGGCCTGGCGCCGGGGGACCGCGATCTGTCGCCCGGCGGCGGCGGCGGCGGGGCGGCCGGTCGAGGCGCGGGCGGTCGCCTCGAAGAACGAGGGGGGGGCAAGAACGAGGGGGGCGGCGGCGGCGCGGGCATGGGCGGCGGCGGGCCGCCCCCGCCGCTGGCCGAGGCGGCGCCGTCGGCGTCGTCGGCGGCGCGGGACGCGGGCGCGGCGGCGGCGGCGGCGGGCTTGGCGCGGGAGCTGGGGGAGGCGAAGGCGGAGGAGGAGGCGGCGGGGCGGCCGGTCGAGGCGCGGGCGGCCGTCTCGAAGAACGAGGGGGGGGGGAGGGGCGGGTGAGGGTTGCGGGGAGGGAGGAGGAGCCGGGGGCGGAAGGAGCCCGGGGCGAGTCGTGTCGACCTTGGAGAGGGTCCTCTGAAAGGGCTCCTCGCCGCCGTCGCTGCCGCCGACTTTTGACTTTTTCACGGATCGATCGCCCGCTCAAAATCGCCCTCCACCGGCCCCTTTCGCCGGCCCCGTCGTCGCTTCGCCCCCATTGCGGGTCGATGGTGTAAGAAGGCGAGGTCGCCGGGTCGAGGGCGCGCGCGGATTGGACGGGAGGAGGGGCGATGGCGACAACCATTTCGGTCGAAGAAAAATATCGGTCAATCTGATCGTGCCTCCTTCTCCCTCCCTCTCGGAAACCCCACCCACATTTTGGAATCCGACATTTTGGAAACGGCAATCATCAGACGCGACAGAAAGGAGCAAAAAAGAGAGAAAGGTCTCTCGTTCGATCCGTCGGCATCCTCCTCCTCTCCCCATCCTCCGCCCCCCCCCTCCTCCCACTGCGCCGAAAGGTGAGGCACATGGCGCCCCTAGGCGCGAGCTCGAGCACCAGAGAGTGCGCGCCGCCGAGGGCTGGTGGTGCGCGGACGAGCTCGACGAGCTCCACGCGTCACCGCCCCTCCTCCCTCCTCCTCCTTTTCCTCCCCTCTCTCAGCCAGCGCCCCCCGCGCCGCCGCAGCCTCGCCCGCCGCCGCCCTCCACAACCGGCTTCCGATGTTGCTCCGCGTCGACCTCGACGCTCCGGTGTGCCTCACGGTTGCATGCCCCCTCGCTGCGCCATGGGGACGGCAATTGCCGGGACTTGACAGTTTTTTGAACCGCCACTCACTCTTCTCTCCAACCAAAACGTCCGCCTTTCGACAGATTCCCCCTCTCGGCCCACGCGCGCGCCCCCCCGCATCTCTCACCCGGGACGACGACGACCGAACAGGTCGGCGCCGCGAGGCTGATCGCCCGCCCGCGCAGTGCAGCACCCCCGAAAGGAGGAAAGCGAAGGAAAGCTCCGGGAACAAAAGAAAGCGGCCGCAACGTGCAAAAGCGCCGACGGACGACGCGCCCGCCGCGCTCGCTCGTCAAAAAACGGCTCTCTCTCTCTCTCTCTCTCTCTCTTCGGCGCGCGCGCACGCCCTGTCGATTCGCGCACAGAAGCCACAGTCTGCACTGCGAGATCGCGCCTGCTGCTGCCCCTTTCTTCTCGCTCTCACGCACGCCACCCTGCTCCCCGCCGTTTTTTGTACCTTGTTTTTTTTCGAAAAGAGACGATCCCCGCCCCCACTTTTTTTTTCCTTTTTGGAGAGACCCCGCAAATCAAAATCAAACACCCCCGCCCCCTCTTATCAACATGGCGCCCGTCCGCCCCTGTCCTGCTTGCCCCGTGCCCTGCGCGCTGTGACCCCGACGCCCCTCTTTCCGCCCGCCCCCCCTCCTGAGCCCCTTTTCCAAGCCCCCACCTTCTTTTCACTTTCACGCACACCCACACCCAAAAAAAAATGCTCGACCGGCGAGCGGCCGCGGTCGTGCCGAGCGGGCCGCCCCCCTCGTCGCAGGCCGCCGGAGGTGCAGGCGCCCCGCCCGCGCCCGCGCAACGTGCGCACCCGCGCGCGCCGCAGTACCTCCAGCACGGCCCTCAGCACGACGAAGAGCAGCAGCAGCAGCAGCTCGCGGCCGCGGCCGCCGCCCACCATTGGGCGGCCGCCGCCGCCGCCGCCGCCGCCGCCGCCTCGGCCGCCGCCGCCGCCGCCGGCCGCATGGCCCCCGACGCCGCCGCCACGGCGCCGCCCGCCCCGCCGCCTGCTCCGGCGCGCGCGTCCCCGTCGGCGCACGCCGTACACGCCGCGGCCGCCGCCGCCTACGCCTCCTCCCTGCAGCACGCGCACGCGATCGGCACGCCGCCGCTGCCCGCGCTCGGGCCCGCGCCGCCGCAGCCGGTGCCGCCGCCGCGCGCGTCGCCCGCGCGGCGCAACCTTTCCGCTCTCCCCCGCGCGCCCGCGCCTCCGCCGCCGCCGCCGCCCTGCAGCCGCTTTGCCGCTCCCGCGGCTGCCGCCGCGCCTGGGCAATGCGCCACGCCCCCCGCGGCTGCCGGTGAGCAGCAGCACCAGAAGCAGCCGCCGCGGCAACCGCCGCAGCAGCAGCAGCAGCAGCAGCAGCAGCAGGCGCCGGCGATGCTGACTCGCCGCCGCTCGCAGGCGCAGCAGGCGCAGCAGCAGCAGCAGCTGCGGCCGCCTGTAGCCGCCGCCGACGCCCCGCTCTCGCGTCGGCACGGCCGCTCCCGCGATCGCACCCCGGCGTCCGTCTCCCCCCTGATGCCGCCGCTGTTGCCTCCTCTGCCCGCTGCGCCCATTGCCGGCGCCGCCGCCGCCCCCGGCGCCGCCGCCGCCGCCGCCGGCAACGGGGGCGGCGGGAGCAGCAGCCCGGCGAGCACGTGGCTCGACCCCGGCGCGGGGCCGGCGCCGCCCGCCTCGGCCCGGCTCCCCTCGCGCTTTGCGCAGCAGCAGTCGCACCACCAGCAGATGCTGCACGCGCGCCTGGCCGCCGCTTGCACGCTCGCCGGAGGAGGAAGAGGAGGCGGCGGAGGAGGGGGAGGCGGGGGCCGCCCATCGACGGCGGCGACGGCGGCGGCCTCGCAGCAGCAGCTGCAGCACGCCGGCGCTGGAACGCCCGACGATCCGATGGACCGCGCGGGCTCGCAGGCGAGCTGCCTGCTGTCGCAGTCGTTCCACCCGTCGCTCCCGCAGCAGCTGCAGCAGCAGCAGCAGCCGCATCGGCCGCCGGCAGCAGCAGGCGCCACCAGCTGCGTCTGCCCCGCCTCGAGCGGCGGCGCGCGAGCGCCATCGGCGGCGGCGGCGGCGGCCGACGCAGACGACGCGATGGTCGACGCCGACGCCTCCGTCCCCGCCTCGGCCAAGCGCAAGCGCACGCGATCCGGCGGCGACAAGGAGGTCCTGGCGGCGGCAGCAGCAGCGGCCGAAGCGGCGGCGGGCGCGGCGACGACGGCCTTTTCCGCCGCCATTCGCCTGCTGCCGCCGCCGATGCCGCCTCCGCCGTCGTCGTCGTCGGCACAGGCGCCCGCCGCCGGCGCGTGCCCGACCATGAGCACGCGCAGCAGCGCGCGCAGCAGCACGGCCGCCGCGGCGGTCGTGGCCGCCGGCGGCCGGCGACAGCAGCAGCAGCAGCAGCAGCAGCAGCAGCAGCAGCGGCAGCAGCAGCAGCAGCAGCAGCAGCAGCAGCAGCGGCAGCAGCAGCAGCAGCAGCAGCAGCAGCAGCGGCGGCGGCAGCAGCATTCGACTCCGCCGCCGCTCTCGCCGCCGCTGCCGCTTGCCCCCTCGTCGACCGCCGCCGCCGCCGCCGCCGGCCCCGTGCTGAGCCCACGCAGCGCCAAGCAGCAGCGCATGGCCGCCGCCGCCGCGGCCGACGCCCCGGCGCCCTGTCCTCAGGCCAAGGGCCACGCGGCGGAGGCCGACCCGCAGCAGCACTTGCAGCACCAGCAGCAGCAGCAGCAAGGCGCCCGAATCTCCGCCGCCGCCGCCGCCGCCGCCTCGTCCGCGCTGCTCGCCGCCGACCCCCCGCTCGCCGCCGCCGGCAGCGCCCCCGGCCCCCACCCCCACCACCGCTACATCCTCGGCACCAACACCCCCGTCGACGGCTGGTTCCAGTACTGCCGCGGCTGCGGCATCAAGACCGCCCGCTCGCAAGAGATCGGAGGGCGCGACGTTCCGCTCTGCGGCGACTGCTCGGGCAAGTTCGCGCTGATGGTGGCCGGGGAGGAGCCGACGCCGGCGCCCTCGGCCCTGGCCGCGGCGGCGGCGGCGGCAGCTGCGGCGGCGGCCGCGGCCGCGGCCGCCAGCGCGGCAGGAGCAGCCGCAGCAGCGCGCGCGCCGGCGGCCTTTCCGGGGTCGTCGCTGGCGCCGCCGCCGTCGCCGGGCGCGCTGCCGCTGCCGGCGCCGGGCGGCGGCGGCCAGAGCGGCGGCCAGGTCGCCGGCGAGCCGCTCGCGCTCTGGATCCCGCGCGTGGTCCGCCCCGGCACGGCGCGCCTGACGGACGCCCAGCGGCGGCTCGTGTGCGACGCCATCCTCCTGCGCCAGGACGACGCCTGGCGGAGGGTGATCGCGGCGTCGCGCCTGCTGCAGCCGCCGCCGGCGCCGCCAGCGCCGCATGCGTCGCCGTCGCCGCATGCGCAGCCTGCCGCGGACGCGGCCGCCAGCGCGCCCGAGCCTCCGGGGGGCGACGTGCCCGTCGGAGGCTCGGGCCTCCAGGTCTGACGCGATCTGCCTCGCGACAGGCGGTCCGCGGCGGGCGCGAGAGGCCCGGCCCAGAGCGCCCGCCCCGGACCGCCGCGGACCCCCCCGCCCCACAATCACTGTCTGTTTTTCCGCCCCGAGTGTCTGACGCAATTTCATTCCCGCCCATTTGTTTTCGCCGCGGC
>Ga0209390_10005086_pt1 | contig 19035 bp, 10 predicted proteins | sample BON01_FD_187212 | JGI IMG/M metagenome (GOLD analysis project Ga0209390, IMG submission 187212) | Freshwater microbial communities from Lake Bonney liftoff mats and glacier meltwater in Antarctica - BON-01 (SPAdes) (version 2) | ecosystem: Environmental > Aquatic > Freshwater > Ice > Glacier...
ATAATCAAATGACTTTTCTGTAGGTCAAAACAGTACTTTATAAGCTACCTCACCTTATTTTTGCAGGTTTATAGGTTTATATTCCTGATTCCCTTCTTTATTGATCTTTATTTTTTATCTAATAATTATTCCCTCCAATTACATAGGTCACTCTGGCTCCAAGAAAAGCCATCTGGAAAGGTGAAGCTCCCGATTGCTGGTACCTAAGACTTAGTTCTAATTGGTTAAATACATAGCCTATTTCAGCTGCAAAAGCAAATTGGATGTTCTTGGCAGAATTGGTGCCTGCAATATTTCTATCATTATTAATTAATAATGATCCACCCAGGTGAGGCTCAAAAAAGAAGGACTGCCTGTAAACCCTGTAACCTACAAAAACAGGTATTAGATGAAGGCTCAAATTTTCCCCATTCGGCAAAATGTAATTGGAATTCAAAGGGAAGTACAGGTAACTTCCAGAAAAGGTAAGCTGTGCATCCATAGGCATGGCTATCAATCCTTTTAAAGATACCCCAAATCCTGCTGGAAATTGGGATTTATAATATTCATTCAATACCCCGGCAGCATCGAAGCCGAGATTAAATTAATTTGTGCCATTCTGAGCCAATGAAGGACTGATTAATCCTGTCAATAAAACAACAAATAGCAATTGTTTTTTCATGATTCATTTCTGGCTTGGTCCGGCTAATTATTGGTAATCTAAGATAATAAATTTTATTATCTATCAATATTAGGATAAGGTATTAATAATACCAAACCTATTGAACGCCTCATTTTTTAAAAAGACTGATCCTTTTACAATTACTATTTATAACGCGAATTTACATTAATCGTATAATATTTTTTTAGACTAATTTATTCAATTAAGGATTATCGACTTTTTATATTTCTAAGGAAAAATATACTGTTCATAGTATAACCTAATCAACAATTTTTTAAATTAAGAGGGTGATTTAATTATAGGTAAAAGATTATGAACGTCAAATGTCTTTTAAGTTTACTTTGTTTATTTGTAATCATCATTTCCTGTAAGCAAGGAGATGGGAACAATGCTATTTCAGAAAACAATTGGCTGGTACCCGATAGTATTAAAATACTACAAAATCCTGTCATGGATGATAAAATGTTGGATAATGGGAAAGCGCTTTTTCGGATATATTGTTCGACTTGTCATGGACTAGGAGGTAGGGGAGATGGTGCAGCAGGTCAGGCTATGGGGAGTCAACCTGCAGATTTACTTTCTGAAGGCGTGCAGGACCAGACGCATGGAGAATTGTTTTATAAAATCACTAAAGGGAAGGTCGTAATGCCCTCTTTCCAGGAACTGCTATCTGAAGAACAACGGTGGTATTTAGTGGGCTTTATCAAAAACCTTACCCAATTCTCAGAAAAAGAGTTGGATCAAAAGGTACCGGAATCTCTTGTTCCTGACATTGATATTGAATATTTCACTAAGGTTGTTCCAAGAGCAGTCAGGATATGGAAGGGTCCGAATAATTACCTGTGGTATGCTACCATTGATGGAGAGATTTATAGGTTACCCATAGAAAACTCCCATCAACTTGAAAAAATTCTTGAGGTTTCAGATCATGGAATCGGCAGATTACAAGGAGCTACCATGCATGGCGGGGAGTTGTACTTAAGTGGCAATATTCGGGTGAATGATAACAAAGGTACTCAAGGTAGAATGGTTAGGATAAGCTGGGATAGTGCAGGTAATGCCAAGTCAGAAGTCGTATTTACCACTGAAGAATATGGGACTACAAATACGCCCTTTGACCATGGTTGGTCTGCCTTACAAGTGAGTGGTGATGGAAAATATATTTTCGTAGTGAGCGGTAGCCGAACGGATCATGGAGAAGTTCAAGATAACCTGGGAGCTTACCCTAATTCCCGAGATGTGGCACTTACTTCAAAAATTTTCCGGATTCCAATTGATGCTGTTAATTTGCTATTACCAGACAACCTTGAGTTTCTAAAGGAAAAGGGTTACTTATATGCAGAAGGGCTTAGAAATGCCTATGATCTTGCCTTAGATGAAGAAGGGAGACTTTTAGCGGTTGTCAATTCAGGAGATTATGACCAAAATGATGACATGTTTTGGATAAGAGAGGGGCACCATTATGGCTATCCGTGGATTATGGGTGATTTAGAATCTCCCCAGCAATTTTCAGATTGGATACCTGATCCTGGTAAAGATCCATTTTTGAACACAGGTGCTGCAGCATGGCCTGATGACTTCTACAATGATCCTACGTTTCCGAAAAAGCCTCAAGGTGTTGATTTTGGTAAAAGCATTATAAATTATGGACCTGATTCAGATAAATTTAGGGATGAAACCACTGGGGAGGTGCAAGATGCATCTAATTTGGGAGTTGGAATGCGGACTTTTACACCTCATTCTTCGCCACTTGGCCTTGTTCTGGACAATGACCAAGCCTTGCCAGGGAGATTTAAAGGTAAAGCCTTTGTCGCCAGATATACCAACGGTCAAAAATCAGCCTTGATGCAGCCTTTTACACAAAATGGTGAAGATTTGCTGCTGCTTGATTTGAAATACCTTCCGGAAGAAGAAAATTTTCAGTTAAATGCCCATCGGGTAGCCAAAGGCTTTTCCCAACCTGTGGATGCCGTATTGGTAGATGGTTTCCTGTACGTAATTGAATATGGAGGAAGAGAACGAGGTGGAAATATTTGGAAAATGTCATTTAATCCTAATTCTTATTAAAGATCGTATACAGTGTGTAAATCGTCTAACTAAAAGTATTAGATCTCCCTACATTACAAATATTTTTTTTAATTAATCCTGATAGTTAAAAAAAAATATAAATAAATCACTTATACTTTTGTAAAATAATTATTATCTCTATCTTTGTGATATTAATTCGAAAGGATTGATATCTGTATTACCTTAACAATGGAGTTGGCGATGGTTTCATCGCAGGTTCAAATCCTGCTAATACAACTGGTTATTTTGGGTTTATTGTTAATTGACTTAAGCTATGGAAAGATTTTCATAGCTTATTTTTATGTCTATAAAAACTATAAAATTAGGTAATATCTTTTACTCTGATTGAAGCGCATACCGAAAAGGGTTAGGGCCTGCCGTTGTCAAGCCCATTATCTATTTGGTTTAAGCCAAAAAAAACAAGGTTTCTGAATTCAGAAACCTTGTTTTAAAAGTTACTTGTTTTAATAATAAAATTGAATGGATTAATAGCCCAGAATTTTCATCATGTCCTTGCTTTCTTGTTCTGGAGCAAATAAACGATGTTGAATAGTGCCATCTTTATTTCTGTCAATGATCACATGTTTTGGGGCTGGTATTAGGCAATGTTGGATTCCGCCATACCCTCCCAATGACTCCTGGTAAGCTCCAGTATGGAAAAAGCCAATATATTGTTGATTGCCTTTTTCTCTTTTTGGCAGATAGATGTTGAATTGATGAGATTCTGAATTATAGTAATCCATACTATCACAAGTCAAGCCTCCCAGTGAGATGTTATGGTATTCCTTGTCCCAATTATTAATTGCCAGCATGATGTATTTCTGATTTAAACCCCAACTATCCGGCAGTTGGGTAATAAAAGAACCATCAATCATGTACCATAGCTCCTTATCATTTTGTAATTTTTCATCTAGAATGGAATACAATACAGCACCACTTTCCCCTACAGTATAGCTACCAAATTCCGTGAAAATATTTGGTTCGATGGTGTTGTTCTTGGCACACATCCATTTTATGTTTTTGATGATTTGGTCTGCCATGTACTGGTAGTCATAATCAAAAAAAACATTGGTCTTAATAGGCCAGCCCCCGCCTATATCCATCGTGTCCAAGTCAGGAGCTAATTTCTTAAGTTCTACATATTTCTGGATAAAACGTGTCAATTCCGACCAATAGTATGCGGTATCTCGTATGCCGGAATTGATAAAAAAATGGAGCATTTTAAGACTTACTTTGGGATGGTTTTTAATTTTTTCCTCATAAAGGCTAATGATGTCATTGTACCTTACCCCCAATCGCGACGTATAAAATCCAAATGTAGGTTCTTCATCTGCTGCAATTCTGATCCCAACTTTAAAAGGGACTTTAACATGCTCCAGGTAATAATCGATTTCTGTAATATTATCCAGAATTGGGATACAATTCACAAAACCTTCATTGAGTAATTCAGAAATGTATTGTTTGTACAAGTCTCTTTTGAATCCGTTACAAACGATAAAGATTTTTTTATTAATTTTCCCCTGGGCATAAAGGCTTTTGATAAGTTGGATATCGAACGTGCTACTGGTTTCTATGTGAGCCCCATTTTTAAGCGCCTCGTCCACAACAAATTTAAAATGAGAAGATTTGGTACAGTAGCAATAAGTATAGCTACCCTTATAATCATGCGTTTCCATTGCGTTGCCAAAGTAGGTTTTCGCATTCTGGATGTTTTCAGAAATTTTGGGGAGATAGGATAATTTTAGTGGCGTACCGTATTCTTCAATAATATCCAATAAATTTATTCCATTGAAATGCAATTGATTGTCCGAAACCTTGAATTCTTTGGTAGGAAAATCAAAAGTCTGCTTTATTAGATCTATGTATTTGTTCATTTTTGACTGCCAATAGACATTAAAGATTTACTCGATTCAAAAATTGCATTAAAAACGGTAATATCAAATCAATTTTAACTTGAAAACCAATTAATCTAAAAAAAATCGTGGGATTAGCGCAATTATTTTTAAACCCAGATTATTCAATAGGATATCTATTGCCTATTTTGGGTTAAAAGAAAACTGATTGGACTTAGTTGGGTAATTCCAACAGGCGTCTTTTTTTAAAACTGTGTAAGCGGAAAAGCGTCAAATTAAAAAAGAAACGTGGTGTTAATTTTTAACCGGGAACTCAATAAAAAAAGCAGTCCCAACATTTTCTTTGGATTCAAACCATATTTTCCCGTCATGTGCTGAGATGATTTGTTTAGAAATGGCCAAGCCCATTCCAAAAGGTTTTTCACCATTAGTCACTTTTCTTTTACCCATAGTGTCCCAATCAAATACGAGATTTTTTAAAGAATTTGGAATGCTTATTCCTTCGTCTTTTATTATAATGGTTATAAATTCATACGTGCTCTGCATTATTACGTCAATGTTTTTTCCTAAAGGTGTAAATTTGATAGCATTTGCTATTAAATTAGTCAGAACACGCCACATCTTTTCTTTGCTGATCAATGCAGTAACAGGAAGCGTAGTCAAATGTGTCTCTTGTTGTTTTTCTTCAGCTTTGTGGTTTAATATGTCAACACAATATTTTAAAAGTGTGTCAATCTTTACCTCCTCCTTCATTAATTGGTTATTATTCTTTTTGGGAAGTAACATTTCTGCAATGAGATTCATAGAATTTCTGCAAGAAGTCTTAATATTTTCTAAAAGGTATTTATTTTCGCCATTGATTTGAGGGTCATCAAGTATCAGATTTGCCATCATTATCATACTACTTATTGGGTTTCGAAGATCATGGGCAACCATATACATGATTTTAGTATTTTCTGCCTGACTTAATTCCAAAGCACCTAATGTGTTTTGAAGGTCCCTGTTTTTTTGGAGGATAACGTTATTGGTTTTTGCCATTCTATTTCCTAATGGAATGGCTACAAAGCCAGCCATTCGTTGCTATTTCCGAATCGCCTAAGCGGCCTCAGTTTCAGGTTCTTGTTTTTATGATGGATTGGGCGGCAATAGCAATTTGGATCGCGGCAGGCTACTACTAATTTCATAGCCTAAATCCATCTAACTCTCTAAAGATTTTCACCTGTTCATAGGTTTATGTTTACTGTTTAATTCCCCCCTAGCGATAAGCCCTGGAAAGAGTTAAATACAATAACTATGGGTGAAAGCCGTGGTAAGAAAATGAAAACAAAACAATGTTAGCATATAATCTTACTTTTTTTAAAGGCTTCGAATCCAGATTAAAACTAAAAAAACAGACTAACAGGTGCTTAAATTTTAAATCTGCTATAGTGATAAAAAGATGGCGGGAAGCTGTCGGATTTAAGGTTAGTTGGGTTACTTGGACAATATTTGTTGCCAATTTCGGTTTCAATTACTTCTCAACACTCTGTTCGGATTGGATAAGGTCAAGAACCTGTTCTTTAAAAATAGCCAATTTATGATTGTATTCTTTAGGATCCTCTATCATGGACAAGTAATAATAGGCTCCTTCAATAACGACAAAGATTTTTTCAGCCATCAATTCAGTGTTTCTGAATGAAAGTTCCTCATCTTTATCGAGCATTGTTTTTAAAGTAATTCTCAATTTTAGGTGGAGCTTTTTGTATTCATTTTTTATCGTTTTGTCTCTAAAAGTAAAAGCATAACAGCTAAAGAAGACACCATCATCGAAAAGGAGGTTCCATTCTCTTGAAAAAAGCCGGTCAACCAACAGGTTGGGATCTAATTTACTGTCCTTTTCAGATTTTAGAATAATCGGTTTGTAAATCAATTGATATTGATGTAGGATATAATCTATTAAACCCAAGACCAATAACCTCTTATTGGAAAAGTAATGCATGATCAGGTTTGGAGGCATTTTAAGGTGATTTCCAATTTTCGCAATGGACACATTTTCTAAACCATCCCGCTTACATAATTCATAAAATCCTGAAATAATTTCCTTCTTTCGTATGGTTCTAATGATTGACTTCATATATTAGTTTAAAATAAAAGTACTAAAATAGTCAATTATATTTATTTTTTAATCTATTTTTTGTTAGTTTTGTTATAATTTTTATTGAATGAACATTCAATAAACAAAGGGTAATGCTCTATTAATGTTAGGGTAATGTGTGTGAACTACCTTGCACACTGCAAATCTGTAATCGAATCACCACCAATTTAAAATCTAATATTTTATGGGAAAAAATTTACAATTATTTAAGAAAATCAGTAGAAGAACAGGCTTTATTGCCTTATTTATGCTGGTCGTTTTGACTGTTCAGGCCCAAATAGTGGTGACTGGAGTAGTCAAAGATGGAATAGAAGATATACCCTTACCTGGGGTATCTATCTATCAAAAAGGTGGTGGGAGTGTAAGCATTACAGATTTAGATGGGGTTTATAACATTGAAGTAGCAAATGCTAAAGCTGAATTGGTCTATTCCTTTATAGGATTTGAAACCCAGAACATAAAAGTGGGAAACCAGACAACTATAGATGTGACTTTATCGGTTGAGGAAACTCTTTTGGAGCAGGTTGTAGTTGTCGGATATGGAACGCAGAAAAAGGTAAACCTGACAGGGGCTGTAGATCAAGTCTCAGGAGAAGAGATTATCAACAGACCTGTTGGAAACGTGATGCAAGGTCTTCAGGGAGTAAGCCCTGGGCTAAACATTACTTATTCAGGCGGTAGACCTGGTAGCATACCAGACATTAATATCAGGGGTTTTACCTCAATTAATGGAGGCGGTCCACTCATTGTTATAGATGGTATAGCAGCCGCCTATGATGATCTTTTGCGATTAAATCCTGCAGACATCGAATCTTTTTCAGTGTTGAGGGATGCAGCTTCAGCAGCTATTTATGGTTCCAGAGCTGCCTCTGGCGTAGTATTAATCACTACAAAACAAGGTGGAAGCAAGCAGGTAATCTCTTACAATAGTAATTTCTCCTGGGGAAAGCCAAGCGTTATGCCTTTACCGGTGACTGATCCTTATATCCACTCAAGAGTGATGGACCAGTCAACAAGCAACACGCCTTGGAATTACATCAACTACAATGATTTTCACTATTCATGGGCCAAAGAGAGATCTGAAGACCCTTCTGTAGAAGATGTAAGGATGGATCCTAATAACCCAGGGCGATATGCATACATGGGAAATAACAATTGGTACGATTACTTTTTCAATAATTCAAGTTTCTCTACCAATCAAAGCTTGTCCATAAGCGGTAGCTCGAATAATGAAAATATGCCCATGACTTATTATGTGTCGGGGGACTATACCAGAGAAAATGGCATGAACAAATTACAGCCTGACAATTGGGACAGGTATTCATTAAGGGCGAGGGTTACGGCTACTCCTAAATCCTGGTTAAAGTTGGATAACAACCTTAATATCTACCAAACCAAGCGACAGGAATCAACCAATAATATTACTGATGTATATTACCTTACACCCATAGAGGTGGCTGAAAATCCTGATGGAACATGGGCCAACACAGAGGCAGGAAGATTTGCAGCCAGATTGGTAGATGGAGGTAGAAATGTTGAGGACATGTTTGGTTTTCAAAATATAATAAGAGCGACAGGTACTTTTCTCGATGGAGACCTTACAGTAACGGGTAATGCCAGTTTCAAAAGAGAACAATGGATTTATGGTTGGGACAGAACAAATTACGATATTGGTTTCGGCCCGGACGATATTAGAACAGAAGGTGGTGATGGTGCCGTTGTCCAAAGGAATGGTAGCCTTCAAAACACTATTTTTGATCTTTACAGCAATTATACTAAAACTTTTGGCGACCATACCATTAGTCTTCTTGCAGGTTACAATCAGGAAAGTTATTCTTATTCTTCCGTAGAATCAGAAAGAAGAGTATTGATTTCGTCTTCACTACCCTACTTGGGATTGACTTCAGGCGATTCATATATTCGTCCTGGCTATAGTTCATACGCCACACAAAGTGTATTCGGTAGAGCCAATTATACTTTCGACAATAAATATATTCTTGAATTCAACGGTCGATACGATGGATCATCCAGATTCCCAAGTTCAAACAGGTGGGGATTTTTCCCTTCCTTATCAGGGGCATGGATCGTAAGTGATGAAGGATTCTTTCAAAATTTAGATGGGGATCCAACACTTAAATTTAGAGCTTCTTACGGTAGTTTAGGGAACCAGAACGTAGATGATTTCGGCTACCTGCAGTCCTTGCCTTTTGGGCTTTCTGACTATTTGATTGATGATGAGCAACAAAATGTTGTTTCGAGTTCTCCACTATTAGCCGTAGATCCCAATTTCTATACTTGGGAAAGGGTCGTGACAAAAAATTTCGGCGTTGATTTTGGTTTATGGGAAGGTAAATTCTCTGCTACTTTTGACTACTTTATTAGAGATACAAAGGACATGCTGACCAATCCGGTAGAACTCCCGGGTGTGTTGGGAACTTCTCCACCACGACAAAATGCCGCAGACTTGCAAACCAAAGGATGGGAGCTGGCCCTGAATTATAGAAATCAGTTTGGAAGCTATGACAATCCTATTCAGTTCGCATCAAAGTTTTTTGTGTCAGATTCCAGAGCATATATTACCAGATTTGAAAATGAACAAGGTTTATTTTCCAACTACAGAGTAGGTCAGGAAATTGGTGAAATATGGGGATTGGTTAATGATGGCCAATTTAATTCAGAGGATGAGATCAGCCAGTTGGATCAATCGGCAATTATCCCTTGGGGGGCGCTAGATATCTTGCCAGGATGGCCAAAATATGTAGATCTTGACAACGATGGAAAAATTGAACAGGGGCTTACTGAAGATAATCCAAAAGATTTAAAGTTAATTGGAAACAGTCGCCCCAGGTATCAATTGGGGGCAAATCTTAGCGTCTCATGGAAGAGTTTTGATGTCTCTTTATTCCTCCAAGGAGTGGGGAGACAGGATTATTACCCAAGAAATTACCTTTTCTGGGGTCCATATCAACAGCCCTATGCCAATGTCTATCCATGGAATCTTGATTTCTACCGTGGAGAAGCGGATAGTGATGCTCAACGAGCTCAGCACAGCCAATCTTACATCGATGCAGGTTTGGCTGATGTAAATATTGATTCAAACTATCCTGTGTTGCAGTCATGGCTTGCAGATGCAAATTATGGTACAGGATTGGATATATCACAAACCAGATACCTATTGAATGCAGCTTACGTTAGGGTAAAAAATGTTACCATTGGTTACAATTTACCTGAGTATGTGGCGTCTAAAATTAATGCCAGTAGAATCAGGGTTTTTGTGACCGGGGAAAACCTTTATGAGTTTTCGGCCATCAAGTCCTTTATTGACCCTGAGGCAATTAATGACGTGAATGGTTTTGCTTATCCTTTCCAAAGAAAGTTTTCATTTGGTGTAAACATCGACCTATAAACGCATATAGATAATGAAAAAATACATTAATTATTTATTCATATTGAATATATTCCTGATTGCTTCTTGTGATGAAGAATTCATGGACAGGTACCCGCAGACTTCCATATCACCTGAGGAGTTTTTTAAAACTGAACAAGATTTAGAACTTTATATCAATGGGTTATTATTACTTCCTGGCACCTTTCAATATCAGAGTGATCAGAGCAGTGATAACCTCGCTACAACTGGTGCAGTGGAAATAAAAAATATAATGACAGGTTCTCCAACCTCCCAAAACATTACCGATGGGTGGGATTGGGAAAGACTTAGGAATATCAATTATTTTCTAGAAAACAGTAGTAAAGCCGATGCCAGTATGGAGGCTGTTCAGCATTATGAAGGAATAGCAAGGTATTATAGGGCTATTTTTTATTCAGAAATGGTTCAGCGTTATTCCGATGTTCCCTGGTATGATCAGTTGCTTTCCCCCACGGATGATGACTTATACAAAGGTAGAGATTCCAGAGAGACAGTTGTTGATGGTATCATGCAAGACCTGGAATTTGCCAGCCAGCATGTGAAAGCGGATGTGGCGAGCGGCACACCAGGAAACTGGTCTGTAAAGGTATTTTATGCAAGGTTTGCCCTATATGAAGGTACCTATAGAAAGTATCATGAAGAATTAGGACTTCAGAATTCAGCAGAAATCTTTTTGACGAAAGCTAGTGAAATTTCAAAAGGCATAATGGACTCTGGAAATTTCTCTCTTTATAACACGGGTAATCCGAGCAATGATTACAAAGCCATATTTAGTAGTCAGGACCTAACAGGCAACCCTGAAGTAATTCTATTTAATGCTTATGATATTAACAAAGACAGAAGTAGTGATGTAAATACCGGGGTTTTTGGTACCTATGAGCAATCCCCGGCAAGAGATTTGGTACAAAGCTACTTAATGGCAGACGGATCAAGCTTTACAGATAATCCTGGGTATGAAAAATTCACCTATGTGGAAGAATTTAAAGATAGAGATCCCAGGTTGTACCAGACACTGGTTTATCCAGGATGGATTCGTGAACCTGAAAGCAGTGCTTACATTCCTATGCTCAACAGAAACTTTACGGGTTACTATCAGCACAAAGGGTATAGCAATACTATAGATAATATCGAATTAGGAGGGCTAGATTTCCCTGTTTACAGGTATGCGGAAGTTTTGTTGACATATGCAGAAGCAAAGGCAGAACTGGGTACTTTAACACAAGCAGATTTAGACGCATCATTAAACTTACTCAGGAATAGGGTGGGGATGCCACCTCTAATATTAAACCAGGCCAACGCTCAGCCGGATCCGTTCTTGATGCAAAAATACCCCAAGGTATCAGGCCCTATGGCTGGCTCACTGCTGGAAATTCGTAGAGAAAGAAGGGTAGAATTGGCCGTAGAAGGTTACAGGTTTGACGATTTGATGCGTTACGGTGCTGGAAAATTGTTGGAAAATATTCCTGAAGGAATGTATTTTCCAGGCCTGGGAAAACATGATTTGACGGGAGATGGTGTTCCTGATATTTTATTGGTAAATCAAGGAACAGATATTCCAGAAGACAATAGCAAGGAAAAAAATGAGCTTGGAGAACTTCTTATTTACTACAAAACAGGAACAATAGATGACAATGTAACCGTTTATTTGGAAAACGGAGAAAGCGGAGGGACCATGGTAACTGAAACTTCACCAAGAGATTTTATTGAGCCTAAATATTATTACAGACCTATTCCTGTTCAGCAAGTTGCCCTGAACCCAAATCTTGAACAGATTTTCGGGTGGGAATAGTACTTTAAATTAGAAATACCAGGTAAGCTGTTGGGAATATGTTTTTTCAACAGCTTACTTTTTTTTACCATTTGATGAAAATCTACAAACCAAACAAATGAATAGAACTAAGACAAGACTGGCCGCTATTTTTGTTTTTTGCTTCATGCTGACATCGGTAGCCAATGCCCAGGAAAAAAAGACCCTTTTTATAATTTTGGATGGTATTCAAAGGGAGTTGTTGGAAAGTAATCCTACCCCCAACCTTAACGATATAGCTGCCCAAGGTGGATATGCACATGCTTATATGGGAGGAATGAAGGATGGATATTCCGAAACACCCACCATTTCTGCTGTAGGATACAATAGCCTCCTCACAGGTGTTTGGGTTAATAAACACAATGTCAAGGGAAATGGAATTCATCAACCCAATTACAATTACCCAACAATTTTTAGAAAATTTAAAGAAAATTATCCCAATAAAACCATAGCTGTTTATTCTACCTGGCTGGACAATCGGACCAAGTTGGTAGGAGAGAACTTGGAAGCAACCGGACATTTGCAACTGGATTACCACTTTGATGGTCTGGAAATTGATACGCTTTCCTATCCTCATGATAAAAAAAGTGATTATATAAAAAAAATAGACCAGGCCGTATCAACCTATGCAGCCAACGATGTTATAACGAAAGGGCCCGATTTGACCTGGGTGTATTTGCAATATACAGATGATATGGGGCATAGATTTGGAGAAAGCCCCCAAATGGATGCTGCTATTCAGGAAGCAGACAGGCAGGTAGGTTTGATCTGGGAAGCCATTAAGAAGAGAGAAATAGCACACAATGAAGAATGGATGATCATCATTACCACAGACCATGGTAGAAAGGTAGGCGGCAAGGGACATGGAGGACAGTCTGATGAAGAGCGTGCGACCTGGATAGTGTCCAATAAAAAATTCAATAATATAAATAAGAATACTCCCGGGGTTGTTGACATCTTCCCAACCATAGCTGATTATATGAATATTGCCGTTCCTAAAAATCAAGCGATGGAAATAGATGGAGTTTCATTATTAGGAGAGGCTTATGCCAGTCATTTATCAGGTGTTTTACAAGGCGAAACCCTCAAGCTTTCTTGGAAAGATTATGGCACTAAGACAAAAGCCATGGTCTGGGTAACCCCAACAAATCAATACAAATACGGAGAAACTGATATTTACAGGCAAATAGGAGAAGCAGCACTTGAAAATGGATCCGCTTCCTTCGATTTGAAATATGCTTATGACCACTTAAAAGTCGTTGTAGAATTACCAAATGGTTACATAAATGTATGGGTAACAAATAAAGAGTAAGAGCAAAAGAGAATAAATTCACTTTTTAGTATACCATTTATGTAAAAAGAATAAATAGTTTGGTGTTCGAAGGCTTAACTTGGTCTTTGAACACCATAATTCATGCAAAGATATATTTTCACCTTTTTACTTTCTATTTATTCCATAATTATTGTTTTTGGGCAGGAGCCTGAAAATCCGGGGATTTTTGCCGAAAAAACAGAGCAACCTGTAACAATCGATGGAATTCTCGATGAATCCGTTTGGAGAGATATTGGATGGGAAGGTGATTTCATTCAGATTTTCCCTACTGATACTGCAAAGGCCATTGCAGCATCTAAAGTCAAAGTGGCTTTTGATAGCAAATTTATCTATATAGCAGCAATTTTATCAAGTCCAGAGCCCAGGGATAAATATGTTAGCACGTCCTTAAGAAGGGATTATAGAGGAAATCAGAACGACGGTATCAGTATTGTGATAGATACCTTTAATGACAAGACCAATGGCTATATTTTTGGTGTTAATCCTTATGGGGTTCAAAGGGAAGCTATGGTAGGTAACGGTGGTTTGCTTCCCACAGATTTTAATCTCGCCTGGGACAATAAATGGTTCTCTGAAGCAACCATACACAAAGACCACTGGATTGCAGAAATAGCTATACCTTTATCCACTTTAAGGTATGAAGATGGTGCTACTAAATGGAATATCAATTTTTACCGTATAGATAGTAAATATTCAGAGAAATCTACCTGGACACCTATTCCTATAAATTTCAATGTTACCCATACTGCATTTTCGAGAGACCTTCATTTTTCTGAACCATTGCCTGAGGCAGGCGGTAATTATTCCCTGATACCATATGCTGCAATGGCTACTTCCAAAAATTATATTGATGGGATAGAGCAGCCGTTAAAACCTTCCTTTGGAGGTGATGCGAAAATTGGTATTGGTCCTGCCTTGAACCTTGACCTTACCGTTAATCCTGATTTTTCTCAAGTGGAGGTAGATGAGCAAGTGACAAACTTGGACCGTTTTGAGATTTTTTTTCCGGAAAGAAGGCAATTCTTTTTGGAGAATGTTGATCTTTTTGCGGACTTCGGCACGGACAGAATTCGACCTTTTTTCTCTAGAAGAATAGGAGTGGACCGTGATGAAAATACGGGACAAAATGTACAGAATCGAATTCTTTATGGCGCAAGATTGAGTGGTAAACTCACGGAGGATTGGAGAGTAGGTGCCATGAACATGCAGACGGCAAATGACCCACTTAGAGGAATATCAGGTAAAAATTTTACTGTAGCCGCCGTACAGCGGAAGGTGTTTAACCGCTCCAATGTCGGGGTAATGCTCGTTAACAGAGAGACCATGGACATGGAAAGAGGAGGACTTAACCTTGTTAATGGACAACATAACAGACTGGCAGGTATTGACTATAATTTATTTTCAAAAGACAACCGATGGACAGGAAAGTTTTTCTATCATAAAACTTTCGAAGAAGAAAATAAAGAGGATACCGGCACCGGACACATGCAGCTGACCTTTACCGATGTAAACCTGATGGCAGGTTTGTCCTATTCTAATATCGGTGAAAATTATAATCCACTGGTAGGATATACCCCCAGGGTTGGCTATCAAAGGATAGCGCCGATCATGAGCTACACCTTTTTTCCTGACTCAAAGCTTATCAATAGACACGGCCCTGGATTTACTTCCGAGACTTTATGGACACCTTCGCTGGGAGTAACTGATGAACTGCATACCTTGAATTACCTGGTTCGTTTGAATTCTTATGCAGAGGTAACGCTTAGTGCAAACAATCAATTCACTTATCTATTTTTCCCTTTTGACCCTACTCGGACAGGCGGGGAACCTTTGGCTCAGGGAACATCTTACCGATACAATTATTTCGGAATAGATTTGAGAACAGATCCTAGGAAAGCCTTTTCTTTAAGAGGAACAGGTCAGGTTGGGCAGTATTATAATGGCCAATTGGCGAATTTTATAGGAACAGCCCAGTGGAGATTGGGGTATATTGCCAATATCTCTATGAATCTTAGCTATAGTCGATTGAGGCTTCCTGAGCCTCAGGAAGATGCTGATTTAATTCTCATCGGTCCAAGAATTGACCTTACCTTTACAAAAAAGCTTTTTTGGACCACATTTGTCCAATACAATAACCAGATTAATAATATCAATATCAACACCCGTCTGCAGTGGCGTTATGCGCCCGTTTCTGACCTGTTTATGGTGTATACCGACAATTACTTCCCAGATACCTTTGCATCAAAGCAGCGGGCTTTTGTAATGAAATTAAACTATTGGTTGAATCTTTAACCCGACTTTGAAGCTTTTTCACCATGTAATAGAGAGGATATTGCCTATTTGGGGTTTACTGTTGTATAAAAAAAAGGTGACTACTACAATGGGCAGTCACCTTCATTAATCTTTTAATTTTTGTCAAATTATTTCAAGAAATCAGGTCTTTTGGGGCCATTGTAGGGCAAGGCTCCTGGATTAGTTTTAGTTCTACCTTCAACCGATAACAATTTCTTATTCGTAACAATTGGTGCTGAAATAAACCCGTAATACCTTCCCTTCCAGTAGTCTCTTAAATAGCCTGTAGGTTCCGTGATCCTCTTGCCATTGTTACTTCCATCCAGCACTATTGCCCACCTGGATTCTATGAGTACTGCAGATTCTCTGGGGGAGATTGCCTTTAGCCCATCCTCATAGGAGATATAACCCTTATCTACAAATAGGTCATCCCTATGGGAATTGGTATAACTATAAGAGGTACAATCCAGTGTCCATTCTCTTAGATGCTGTGTAGCTGCTTCCAGATCGGCATCATTTCCCGTTAGCGCTGCATAAGTAAAGTTAAACCATGGGTTTTTTTCCATGCGTTTGATTTCAAAAGTCCTTTCGAGGCTTCGTAGATAAATGGATCTCAGATCGGGATTCTTTTCATGGGGAAGCAAGGTCATATAGGATTCCAAGGCAAGATTATCATCCCATGGTGCTATTTGGGAAGGAGGAAATGTTTTCTTTTGTTTGATGGTGTTTTCCGGGTATCCCCATTCTACGAGTTGTTCATAACCCTTTTTAAACTTTTCTTCTCCTGTCAATGCATAGGTCACGGAAGTAAAAGCCAATGCCTCCAATCCATTGATGCCCCTGTCTTCATAACCATAAGGGCGCAACAGGTATTCCGGATTCCACCGTCCCCAGCGGGTGGGTTTTCCATCTGCATCAATCAACTCCCAGCCATTGTCCATAATATAAGAGGTCATCCTTCTCATATGTTCTTTGGCCAATTCTTTTTCTTTACCCTGAGCCACCAATTCATGAAAAATGTTCATAGAATAAAAATGGGCTATTACCTCATCACTAGAGGCATCACCTTTCCAATACCATAAACTATCTGCTGTGGCATACCACTTGGCTGGCAAACCACCTGAACCTCTGTTACCCATTGTGCCTTCATCTCCTTTTCTTGACCAGATGGATCGTGCAATAAGCCCATCTATCGGAGTAATTCTTTCCAGCCAAAGCATTGCCTGGAAAGCTTCCACAGCTTCCTTCCTATCACTTTCCTCTCTTGTAACAGCATATTTATAACTCATGGCAGCTAGATAGGTGGCCGTATGGGCGCCATCATTATCGCTAATTTCTCTAATCCATTTTCCTTCATGCTCTTGCAGCAGGTGGATAAATCCCATCCTTTTGTGCCCATATTCCTCCATCCACTGTTCATAATGTGCCGCCTTTTTCTGTAAGGTATAAGGTTCATAATGAATAATACCCAATCCACCTTCAGTGGCAACCACCACTTTATTCGTAGTAACAGCGATTCCATTTACCCTGTTATCTGGTAACCAATGTCCGGAACCAAAGTACTGAAATTCATTTTCTGTCATCCTGATCAAACCGCGTGGAGTTCCTATCCACATGTCACGGTCAAATCCTTTTACCATCAGGTCTGTGTTTTCTACAGGCAATCCATCAGCCCCTTTTATTTGGGTCAAAGACGTTCCCCTAAGTAAACCTAGTCCCCGATCTGTACTTATGTAAAGCTTACTTCCCATACTTAGTAAGTCTTTGGTGTTGTTTGAGGGCAAATTCCCCCAATCGATAAGATGTTCGTTGACAACCTTTCCTGCCAGCTGCACTAGTTCTCCAGGGCGGAGGATATGAAGGGTTTGGCTATAACTCTCAATAGCGGTAATGGGCCCCAAAGTAACAGGGTCAGCAAGAAGTTGGCTGCCATCCTCCATAAACATGGTGACATCACTGGAAAGATATCCTCCCTCTGGAATAATATTTAACAATTTCCCATCCTCATACTTATATATGGATTCCTTCGTGGCTACATGTACTTGATTTAAATGTAAACAAAAGTCTACAAATTCTTCAGAACTGATTTTTCTCCATTTTTGGGTATCAAATAGGTCCAGTCCAGAAGTACTGATTACCCAAAGATCACCTTTAATAACTTCTATTTTTTTTATTCCCTCTGGGGCTCCCTTAACAGGAACCATCTCTTCTCCATTTAAAGTAGCCAACCGACCATTCACTACTGTGAAAATAGTTTCTCCTAATATTCCTACCTGATCAATTGATTCCTTGGTTGGTATAACTTCTCTACGCTCTTGCAGGTAAGGAGCATCTTCTACCGGCTTCCAGAGGTGCGCATTGTCTTCTTGTGCAAAAAGGAAGTTGCAATTTATTAGTACTGCTACTATCGTTAGCGCAGCTTCAAACGTCTTTTTCATTTATTTTCAAAATTTTGTGAACGTATTTTAAGTACCCTTTAACAAAGGGAATGTACCATAGTCAGCTTTGTTTTTTGAAAAAAAAGGCCTTTGTAAAAGGGATAATAAATCCCCTTGCAAAGGCCTACTTTATGTACAGGAACACAAAAATGTTATTATTGGTCGTAGGAAAAGGTTTTGTCAAAATTAAGTTTTTCCAAACGGTACTTTTTCTTGAATTGTTCAAAAAGAAGTATTTCATTCTCATCAGTCTTACCAAATGCATTTGCTCTGGATACTAACTTGGTTTTCTTAAAGAAAGAAACGCTATAGTTTTGATTGGTTGATGTAGGTGATCCAGGGTTTGGACCCATGTGGGTGGGATCCGTAGAATAGCTAGAATTGTAACGATTTTGCATTTCACCGATGACCACAATTCCACCATTACTTTTTAGAAAAATATCCTCGACATTATAATAAGTATTCCTTGGCGTTTTTTTACGTCGTTTTTTTGCTTTTTCAACTTCCATTTTAGGAAGAAAATCCATGCCGAATTCATCGATGCTCTTGAAAATTCTCGGATGATCTAAAGGAGAAAGTAGTAGGCTGTAACTCCCTATAGAACTGTAAAACCCTTTTTTATCTGAATAAAATCCTGCAATAAACAGGTCATCATTTTTCGTCAATATCATTCCCAATTCGTTCAGGTAATTTTCTGGTATAGAAATGATAGACTTTTTAACATATTGGTTGGTCCTGTCAATACTTACCAAGGTGTACTTGTAAACATTAATCCCAAAAATTAGCGCAGTTTTTTCACGATCTGTCGTTTCTACAATAAAATGTACGTTGCCTTGATTGTCCACAAGTGGTTTCATTGATATAAAATCGTTTTTAAAATCACGATCAATAAAAGATTTGCTCCAAAGTAAATTGAGCTCCAGATCAAAGGTTTTAATGATAAACTCACTTTGCATTTTTAAGCGATTATAAATCAATTCTAGGGCCATTAATTTGCTTGAATCAGGAGAAAAATGAGATTTA
>Ga0209390_10005088_pt1 | contig 19031 bp, 15 predicted proteins | sample BON01_FD_187212 | JGI IMG/M metagenome (GOLD analysis project Ga0209390, IMG submission 187212) | Freshwater microbial communities from Lake Bonney liftoff mats and glacier meltwater in Antarctica - BON-01 (SPAdes) (version 2) | ecosystem: Environmental > Aquatic > Freshwater > Ice > Glacier...
ACATGGCGCGGGTTGGGCGGACCGCCAAGCAGTGTCGCGCCCGTTGGGGCACTCGCGCCGCCCATGGCATCACCGGCCTACACCACTGGAGTGTCGAGGAAGACACGGCGCTCGTGATGCTGCGCGTCGAGTTCCATTGCAAGTGGGCTGTGATCCGGGCCACAATGCCCTGGAGGTCGAACATGGACCTCAAAAACCGGTATGCGGTGCACTGCCGCAGCGCCTGGGGGGGCGCGGAGTCAATGGGGCAGGGGCCGCGGTCGTCCTCCATCCTCGAAGTGCACCTGGCGGTGGTTGCGGCGTGCCTCGCAATGTGCGCGCCACTCCACTGGGAGTTTGCGTGACGAGGTGTGCCGTGCCCCCTCCAGGAGGTGTGCTGTGGGCGGCCGATGCGTCAGAAGTGTGTGGTGACCGCCTGCGGAGCTGTCCCCTTCAGGAGGTGTGCCGTGGCCGACGTGTCCCCTTCAGGAGGGGTGCCGCCGGTCCGAGGGTGCAACGCTGTGCACCGAGTCACCCTGGGGCGCGCGCGCACGCGCGAGCAGGCGCGCGCATGCGCACGCGCAGGTATGCGCGTGCGCACATGCGCGCAAGCGCGCGTGTGCAACCAGGCGTGTGCTCGCCCTGCCAGGGGTGCGCGTGTATGGCGCGGCGCCACTCCGGTGCGTGGTGGGCACTCGAAGAATCTTGCCTGTGCACCTTGGGGCACCCGACGCCTGCGGTTGGGTTTGGGGCAAGTGCGACTGGTGAAGAGCTTCACGTGAACCCAACCCTGTCGAACTCTCAAAAAATCACAGACTTCTCAAAAAGTGCAAAAAGTGCATGCCGCGCCGCCCAGGGCGCCGCCGCTCCGCCGCCGCTCCGCCGCCTCCGCGCGCCGCGTTGGCGCGGTCCAGGCCAGCAGTCGGCCTGTCGACCACGCGCATGGCTGCGACTCCCTCCGCCCTCTCCCCTGGCGCAGGCGCCCGTCAACGCCAGGGCGAGCGCCATGGACGCACCGGGGGAAGGCGCTGCACCGGGCCGCCGCCGCGCCGCGTTGGCCGGCACCGGGTGCGTGCCACTGCACTGGTCCCGCCACCCCGTCCGTTGGCTTGCACCCGCCGCACCGCCCAGGCCGCCGCCCATCGCATCGCCGCCCGCCCTGCTCAGGAAGAGCTGGGCCGCCCCGGCCGGCAGCCAGTCGCGCCTCTGGGGGCTCGGTTGGGACGAAGTCGAGGTGCTGGTCAGGCACCTTGGCCCACTTGCCATCTTGGCGCTCCGCGGCGCGGCGGAGCTCGCCAGCGTCGAGGCGCTGCAAGGGTACCTATCCGCACCCGCCGAGGTCGCCGCCTGGGTCCTGGACCAGGCGCCTCCAGCAAGGCCATTTCGCGACGACGCATGCCTGATCGCCGCGCAGCAGGGCCGGCTGGATCGCCTGCGCATGGCCATGCGCCATGGCTTCCGGTTCGACTTCAGCGACTGCCTCTCGGCCGCCTGCGCGGCGCTGGACCCCAACCTCGACGCGCTCCACTGGATCCTCGAGCTCGAGGTTGACCCCAATTGGCTCTGGTGCCTCTTCCCCGCCCCGGCCCGGATGGGCACCCGCGACGGCGCGCTGCGACTCGCCATGGCCGGCGCTGCCCGGGGCGGCCGCCTCCAGGCGATGCGGCTGATCTACGCGCAGTGCCCGAGCTCTCTTGGGACGACGCCGAAGCGGCCGCGCGCGGTGGCCACCTCGAGGCCCTGCAGTGGATGCACGCCAATGGCCTCGTGCTCGACGAGGCCACCTGCGCCGCCGCTGCCAACGCGCCGGCTGAGCGGGCCCTCGCCGCGCTGCAGTGGCTGCACCAGGTCGGCTGCCCGTGGGACCAGCGCACCTGCGCGGCCGCCGCCGGGCGGGGCGACCTGCCCCTCCTCGAGTGGCTCCGCGACCCGGAGCGCGCGCCCCCGTGCCCGTGGGAAAGCGAGTCCTCGAGCCCCGGGGCCCCGCGCGAGTCCGAGGCCTGCCAACGCGCCGCTGTGCACGGGCACACCAAGGTGCTCCAGTGGCTCCGCTCCGCCCAACACCCGACCCCGTGCCCGTGGGACGACGACCTCATTACCCACGAGCTGTTGAATCACGCCCGCAGGGGCGTGGAGCTATCGCACCCCTTCGACTTTGCCGTGCTGGGCTGAATGCGCGGCCAGTTCGAGTCGCCCAGCGCCCTCTTCTGGCTCAACTCGTTGGGTGGCCGGTATGAAGAGCGGTATGAAGAGGCTTCTCGCGGCTACGGCGAGTGAGCGGGTGGGGTGGGGGTGGAGGGGGGCGGGGCGCACTCACGGATGGGAGGCGGGCAGAGGGATGCGGCGGGCCCGCGTGCACGCGCCTGGGCCCAGGCGGCCAGGGGTGGGGGTGCAACCGGTGCGTGCGTGTGTGCGGCCGGGGGGGTCGCTGGGTGTGTCGAGCTTGCCGGTGGACGCGAGCGCAGCGCACACACCGACCAATTCCAGAGCGCAGCGAGCTCAGCACACATCTCGACCAAGGCGTTCGCACCGACCAAAATTGAGGGCTCGACCAAGGCGTGCGCACCGACCAAGGGCGCGCGCACCAATTCGCGTGCACCAGCCAGTCCGTCGACTGGTGTCCCTGCATGTGGCCCAGAAGCCAGTTATCGGTCGCGGGTATTGGCTGCGGCTGCGTTGGCCAAGGCGGCCTCGGCATCCCGCACCAGGCGCGCCGCAACAACCTGACCGCGAAGCACCACGTTGCTGACCGTGGGTGCACACACGTACATATGTGCACCACCATGGAACGGGAGCTTCAAACATTTGACATCCTTCGGGTTTGTTTGCGGATCCGAAGGTCCTTCGGGGCGGGCGTTTGTGCAGACGGTGACATCCATCCGCTTGTCGGTCTGGCAGACGAAGTCGACCGGCAGCGATTCGATGTCGTGGATCTCAATCGATGCCTTGAAAACGCGGAGCGCAGTGAGAGTCTCGGCGACAGCGTCGGCCCAAGCGTCGGAGGTGGGGGTGGTCGCGGCAACGCCGGTTGACCTCAAGAGTAGCAGCACCAACGCCCCGAGGATGAGCGTGCAAACACATGTCGCGACGACAGCACCAGTGTTCATCGTTGCGATGCCGCCTCAAAAAAGAGTTGGGACCACATCCCGCCGCCAGAGTCGGCGAGGCCGCCGCCGCCGCAGCCGCCTTGGGCACCGAGGGCGAGATCCGCCACGGTCAGGAACGAGATCCTGCGCTCGCTGCGCTCGCTGCGCTCGGCGCTTCGGGTCAAGGGTTCATGCCGGGCCGTGGAGAGAAGGTGCACTGGGCGGGCAATTGCAGAAAGGGGGGGGGGGTGCGGGCGCCTGCGACTGAGCGGCCAGGCGTCAGAGCGCTCGGCGCTCGCTGCGCTCGCTGCGCGTTCGTCACCGACCACGTGCCTTGGCCTAGAGTTGTGGACTAGACCCGAGTGGGGCGCGCCCGATACCGGCCGAGCAGCGAGCGCAGCGAGCGTAGCGCACACAACGACCAATTCCAGAGCGCAGCGAGCTCAGCACGCATCTCAACCCAGGCGTTCGCACCGACCAAAATTGAGGGCTCGACCAAGGCGTGCGCACCGACCAAGGCGCGCACCGACCAGGGTCCTCTTCAGGGGCTCGACCCAGGCGTGCACACCGACCAAGGCGCGGGCACCGACCAGGGTCCGAGCTCGACCAAGGCGTGCACACCGACCAAGGCGCGCGCACCGACCAGGGTCCGAGCTCGACCAAGGCGTGCGCACCGACCAAGGCGCGTGCACCGACCAAGGTGCGTGCACCGACCAAGGTCCGGGATCGGCCAAGGCGCGCGCACCGACCGAGGTCCGAGCTCGATCAAGGCGTTCGCACCGATCAATATTCAGACTCGACAAAGGCGCGCGCACCGACCAAGGCGCGCGCACCGACCAAGGCGCGCGCACCGACCAAGGCGCGCGCACCGACCAAGGCGTGCGCACCAACCAAGGCGTGCGCACAGACCAAGCTCGACCAAGGCGCTCGCACCGACCAAGGTCCGAGCTCGATCAAGGCGTTCGCACCGACCAAAATTCAGAGCTCGACCAAGGCGTGCGCAACCAAGGCGTGCGCACCGGAGCTAGAGTTGTGGACTAGACTCGAGTGGGCGCGCCCAGGACTGACCGAACGCCGAGCGCAACGAGCGCAGCGATCGCGGCGAGCCCAGCGAGCGCAGCGAGCGCCGAGCGCAGCGATCGCGGCGAGCGCAGCGAGCGCAGTGAGCGCCGAGCGCAGCGAGCGCCGAGCGCAGCGAGCGCATCGAGCGCCGAGCGCAGCGAGCGCTGAGCACAGCGGGCGCCGAGCGCAGCGAGCGCCGAGGGCAGCGAGCGCCGATCGGCGAGCGCCGGCGCGCCTGGCCGCTTGTCGCTTGTGCGCCGGTGTGTGCCGGCGTGCGTGCATGTGCCGTGCGCGCGCCCGGCACTATTTTTGAACGGAACCCACACAAATGGCAAATTTTATCAGCATCGATGCAATGCGAATCCAATTCTCCCGATTTAATCAAGGTGCGCGCGGCACAGCCCAGCGGCACCGCGGCACAGTGGCGCGGCGCCCGGCCCCCGGCGGCGCCCTGGGTGGCGCAGCGGGGCGCGCCACCCCCAGCCTCCTTGCAGGCGCCACCATGGCCGCCGGCAATGGCGGCGACCTCATGGACATGCCCGACGACACCTTTGCCATGGTGCTAGCTGAGATCAACCAGCCGCAGGCCGCGGCGTGCATGCTCGCCACATGCCAGCGCGTTCGCGCGGCGCTTCGGGCCCCCGACGCGGTCCCCGAAGCGGCCCCCGAAGCGGCGGCGGATGCGCCAATGATCGTCCAAGTCCAGGCCGTATCGGCCGCCCTGCGCTTGCACGACGACTTCAAGTTCCATCGCCCGGGTCTGGAGCTGGCCTCCGCCTGCGGTTGGGTGCAACTCTTCCCGTTGCTGGCCCGCCCCGCGGAGCGGCGGTTCATCTACGCATTCGCGGCCAGAGGCGGCCACCTCGCGCTGCTGCAGTGGGCGCGCGCCCTGGCCACACCCCCCGAGTGGCAGAGGACCTGCGAGTGGACGGCCGGTGGTGGCCACCTCCCATCGTTGCAGTGGGCGCGCGCCCAGACCCCGCCCGCCCCGTGGAACCTGAATACCTGCGTGTGGGCGGCCAGGGGTGGCCACCTCGCGCTGCTGCAGTGGGCGCGCGCCCAGAGCCCGCCCGCCCTGTGGAACGTGGTGACCTGCAGGGCCGCGGCCGGAGGTGGTCACCTCGCGCTGCTGCAGTGGGCGCGCGCCCAGAGCCCGCCCGCTCCATGGAACGTAAAGACCTGCAGCGCCGCGGCCGGAGGTGGCCACCTCGCGCTGCTGCAGTGGGCGCGCGCCCAGAGCCTGCCCGCCCTGTGGAACTGGATGACCTGCCAGGCCGCGGCCGGAGGTGGCCACCTCGCGCTGCTGCAGTGGGCGCGCGCCCAAGGCGCCCCGTGGAACGAGTACACCTGCACCGCCGCGGCCGGAGAAGGCCACCTCCCATTGTTGCAGTGGGCGCGCGCCCAGACCCCGCCCGCCCCGTGGGACGAGGAGACGTGTTCCCAAGCGGCCGAAGGCGGCCACCTCGCGCTGCTGCAGTGGGCGCGCGCCCAGACCCCGCCCGCCCCGTGGGACGAGTTCACCTGCTCGTACGCAACCTTGGGTGGTCACCTCGAGCTGCTGCAGTGGGCGCGCGCCCTGACCCCGCCCGCCCCGTGGGACGAGGAGACGTGTTTCCAAGCGGCCGAAGGCGGCCACCTCGCGCCGCTGCAGTGGGCGCGCGCCCAGGAGCCGCCACCCCCATGGGGACAGTTCACTTGCAGGTACGCGGCCCAAGGCGGTCACCTCGCGCTGCTGCAGTGGGCGCGCGCCCAGACCCCGCCCGCCCCGTGGGACGAGGCGACGTGTTCCCAAGCGGCCGATGGCGGCCACCTCGCGCTGCTGCAGTGGGCGCGCGCCCAGGCCCCGCCCGCCCCATGGGATGAGTTCACCTGCTCGTACGCAGCCTTGGGTGGTCACCTCGAGCTGCTGCAGTGGGCGCGCGCCCAGACCCCGCCCGCCCCATGGGACGAGGAGACGTGTTTCCAAGCGGCCGAAGGCGGCCACCTCGCGCTGCTGCAGTGGGCGCGCGCCCAGACCCCGCCCGCCCCGTGGGACGAGAACACGTGCATCAACGCGGCCGATGGCGGCCACCTCGAGCTACTGCAGTGGGCGCGCGCCCAAGGCGCCCCAGGATGAGATTGAGCCAAGGGCGCGCGCGCATGTCTGCGCGTGCGCATACGCGCGCCAGCGCGCGTGCGTGCGCACGTGGTTCACCCGCCTAGGCGCACGTCGCACCTCATTGGCCGGGCGCGTGGGTGCGGGCGCCTGGGTCCAAGCGGCCAGGTGCGCGGGTGCGGTCGCTGTGTCTGGACTTGGTCGCTGCATGCGTTGAGCTCGCTGCGCTCTGTGTGCGTCGAGTGATACCCTGCGATCGAGCTCGCTGCGCAGCTGCTTTCAAACTCCTTGAAACTCAACTCAACTCCTTACCGTGCGCACCCGAACCCCAATCCCAATGTGTCAATGTGTCGCGACCAAAGGTGATGGTGGGCTCGGTGTCTCCCGCGTTGCGCAGCGTGACAAGCTTGGACCCGCGCGGCAACTGCCATTGGATCGGGCGCGATTCCTGAGATGGCTCGCCGCCGCGGCGGTCTGGGCGGTACAGCAAGTGCGAGACACTTGCGCTGTGCATCCCTCGGCTCGCTCGCTTCGCTCGCTCGGCTCGGCTCGCTTCGCTCACTCGGCTCGCTCGGCTCGCTCGCTTCGCTCGCTCGGCTCGACTCGCTTGCTTCACTCGCTCGCTTCACTTGCTCGGCTCGCTCGCTTCGCTCGCTTCACTCGCTCGCTTCACTCGCTCGGCTCGCTCGCTTCGCTTGCTCGGCTCCGCTCATTCGCTACGCTCGCTCGGCAAGCTCGGGTTAAGGGTTAGGGGGTTAGGGTTAACCCTGGCAAAAGTGTCGTCGGGCATGCCCATGAGGCCGCCGGCGTTGCGGGAGAGCTCGGTGGCCAGTTCGCACCTGAGCACAGCGGGAGGCGGCGCATTGGCGGCGCGGCGCGGCGCGGCGCGGCGCGGCGCGGCGCGACGCAGCGCGGCGCGGCGCACATGGTGCAAACTCGAAGGTTGCGCGCCACTGTTTCCTATTTTGGGGCAGTTTGCACATGCATCACACGGCAGACTACCCCCCCTCCGGCAAGCAGACCCCCCCCTCCGGCAAGAAGACCCCCCCCGAAACTAACTATCGCGAGCGAGCGTTTCCGCCCAGGCCAGCCCCCCGGCGCACACACGCCCGCACCCTGCGCACACGCCCGAACCCTGCGCACGCGCCCGAACCCTGTGCATGCACATAGCACGCGCGCTCGCGCGCGTGTGCGCACCCGCGCACCTGGCCGCTGGGACCCAGGTGCCCGCACACACACACCCGGCCAATAGGGTGCGACGTGCGCCTGGGTGGGTGAAACGCGTGCGCACACACGCGCGCTGGCGCGCGTGTGTACACGCGCATACGTGCGCGCGCGCCCTTGGCCCCTTCCGCAAACTCAACGAACTCAACGCGTGCAGCGACCAAGTCCAGAGCGCAGCAAACTCAACACGTGCAGTGAACGAGTCCAGAGCGCAGCGAGCTGAATCGCGGCCGAGTACAACGGTGAGTGGCCACCCTTGGGTCACGACACTCCTCCTGGAGGGGACACCTCCTGAGCGGCCACACCCACTGAAGCGGTTACCGCACACCACGGATATCTCATGAGCGGCCCCACCACCTGAAGCGGACACACACATCGCACACCTCGGCACAGCACACCTCGGCACAGCACACCTCCTAACGCGCATACGTGCGCGCGCGCCCTTGGCCAACCCTCTGTCCTCTCATATTGGGGCACCTTGTGGGTACCAGTGCGGTATCTGGGCGCGCACCCACTCCAGCAGCTCAGAGCGGGACCGTTTGTTCGCCCAGGTGTAGGTCGACGCGTCCCACGGGGCGGGCGGGGTCTGGGCGCGCGCCCACTTGAGCAGCTCGAGGTGGCCGCCACCGGCCGCCTCCATGCATGTCCCCACGTCCCACGGGGCGGGCGGGGTCTGGGTGCGCGCCCACTTGAGCAGCTCAAGGTGGCCGTTACCGGCCGCGTCCCTGCATGTCCACACGTTCCACGGGGCGGGCGGGGTCTTGCCGCGCGCCCACTTCAGAACACGGAGGTGGCCGCCACGGTCCGCAGCCTGGCAGGTGTCCTCGTCCCACGGGGCGCCGTGGGCGCGCGCCCATTGCAGGACACGGAGGCGGCCGCCACGGGCCGCAGCCTCGCAGGTGGTCTCGTCCCAAGGGGCGCCTCGGGCGCGCGCCCACTGCAGCAGCGCGAGGTGGCCGCCAATTGCCGCGGCCTGGCAGGTGAACTGGTCCCACGGGATGGGTGCGCTCTGGGCGCGCGCCCATTGCAACAGCTCAAGGTGACCGTAGCGGGCCGCACCCCAACCGGTGCGCCAGTCCCATGGAGCGGGCGGGGTCTTGGCGCGCGCCCACTTCATTAGGTCGAGGTGGCCGCCCTGGGCCGCCCACTCGCAGGTTCTCTGCAACTCGGAGGGGGTGGCCTGGGCGCGCGCCCACTGCAGCAGCGCGAGGTGGCCGCCAGTGGCCGCGAACCTGTAGACGAACGGTCGCCCCGGCGCCGAGGGGCGGACCAGCAACGGGAAGAGTTGCACCCATCCGCAGGCGGAGGCCAGCTCCAGAGCCGGGAGATGGAATTCGCCGACGTCGCGCAAGCGCAGGGCGGCCGAGACGGCCTGGACTTGGACGATCATCGGCGCACCCGCCGCCGCTTCGGGGGCCGCTTCGTGGGCCCGAAGCGCCTCGCCAACGCGCTGGCACGTGGCGAGCATGCACACCGCGGCATGCGGCTGGTCGATCGCAGCCAGCACCATGGCAAAGGTGTCATCGGGCATGTCCATGAGGTCGCCGCCGTTGCCGGTGGCCATGGTGGCGCCTGCATAGAGGCTGGGGGTGGCGCGCCTCGCTGCGCCGCCCAGGGCGCCCCCGGGGGCCGGGGGCCGGGCACCGCGCCACTGTGCCGCGGTGCCGCTGGGCTGTGCCGCGCGCACCTTGGTTCGACCGGGAGAATTGGATTCGCAATGCATCTGTGCTGATGAAATTTGCCATTTGTGTGGGTTCTGTTCAAAAATAGTGCCGGGCGCGCGCACGGCACAAGCGACAAGCGGCCAGGCGCACAGGCGCTCGCCGATCGGCGCTCGCTGCGCTCGGGGCTCGCTGCGCTCGGCGCTCGCTGTGCTCAGCGCTCGCTGCGCTCGGCGCTCGCTGCGCTCGCTGCGCTCGGCGCTCGCTGCGCTCGGCGCTCGCTGTGCTCAGCGCTCGCTGCGCTCGGCGCTCGCTGCGCTCGCTGCGCTCGGCGCTTGCTGCGCTCGGCGCTCGCTGCGCTCGGCGCTCGCTGCGCTCGCTGCGCTCGGCGCTCGCTGCGCTAGGCGCTCGCTGCGCTCGTTGCTCGCTGCGCTCGCTGCGCTCGCCGCGATTGCTGCGCTCATTGCGCTCGGCGTTCGGTCAGTCCTGGGCGCGCCCACTCGAGTCTAGTCCACAACTCTAGCTCCAGTGCGCACGCCTTGGTCGCGCACGCCTTGGTCGAGCTCTGAATTTTGGTTGGTGCGAACGCCTTGATCAAACTCGGACCTTGGTCGGTGCAAGCGCCTTGGTTGAGCTTGGTCAGTGCGCACGCCTTGGTCGGTGCGCACGCCTTGGTCGGTGCGCGCGCCTTGGTCGAGCTCCTGAAGGGGACCTTTGTCGGTGCGCGCGCCTTGGTTGGTGCGCGCGCCTTGGTCGGTGCGCACGCCTTGGTCGAGCTCTGAATATTTGTCGGTGCGAACGCCTTGATCGAGCTCCTGAAGGGGACCTTGGTCGGTGCGCGCGCCTTGGCCGAGCCCCTGAAGGGGACCTTGGTCGGTGCACGCGCCTGGGTCGGTGCACGCGCCTTGGTCGGTGCGCACGCTTTGATCGAGCTCCTGAAGGGGATCCTGGTCGGTGCGCGCGCCTTGGTCGGTGCCCGCGCCTGGGTCGAGCCCCTGAAGGAGACCCTGGTCGGTGCGCGCCATGGTCGGTGCGCACGCCGTGGTCGAGCTCTCAATTTTGGTCGGTGCAAACGCCCATAGCCAGTCCTGTACGGCGGCGAGGGGGTGCGCGGTCACAGCTCGTGCCCAGCGACGCCCACGCGGCAGTGGCTCGGCCCAACCACTCGCCTGGGACCAGCGTGTGCTCGCCCTGGCGCCCGTCTTCTGCCCCGACCGAGCAGCTCGAGTCCATGGGTCCTTGACACCTCCCCAACGTGGGGTCCGGGTTTGATGCCACACACTCGTCAGCACGTGGCAACTGACTCCGCCCAGACGCACGCACCCCCCCCCTGACAGGGGCACGCCCCCCCCCCCCACACACCGACACCCCCAGATCGCCATGGACTCGAACCCCGCCGAGGCCACCGTGGAGGAGGGTCGCGGAGGCCAGGGCACCGTGGGCATGCGCAAGCGTGCACGTCGGGCTTCGAGTGCCGCTCCTCGTCGGGTCACTGCGACCACCGGCACTCGCGCCGCTGCGACCAAGACGGGAACGCCGGTCGAAGAGGTGTGCGCGGACGACGTCGACCTCACGAGCTTGCCGAGCGAGCATAGCGAACGAGCGGAGCCGAGCGAGCGAAGCGAGCAAGCCGAGCGAGTGAAGCGAGCGAGTGAAGCGAGCAAAGCGAGCGAGCCGAGCGAGTGAAGCGAGCGAGTGAAGCGAGCGAGTCGAGCCGAGCGAGCAAAGCGAGCGAGCCGAGCGAGCCGAGTGAGCGAAGCGAGCCGAGCCGAGCGAGCGAAGCGAGCGAGCCGAGCGAGCGAAGCGAGCAAAGCGAGCGAGCCGAGGGATGCACAGCGCAAGTGTCTCGCACTTGCTGAACCAGCCAGACCGCCGCGGCGGCGAGCCATCTCAGGAATCGCGCCCGATCCGATGGCAGTTGCCACGCGGGTCCAAGCTTGTCACGCTGGGCAACGCGGGAGACACCGAGGCCACCATCACCTTCGGTCGCGACACATTGACACATTGGGATTGGGGTTCGGGTGCGCACGGTAAGGAGTTGAGTTGAGTTTCAAGGAGTTTGAAAGCAGCGGCGCAGCAAGCTCGATCGCAGGGTATCACTCGACACACACAGAGCGCAGCGAGCTCAACGCATGCAGCGACCAAGTCCAGACACAGCGACCGCACCCGCGCACCTGGCCGCTTGGACCCAGGCGCCCGCACCCACGCGCCCAGCCAATGGGGTGCGACGTGCGCCTGGGCGGGTGAACCACGTGCGCACGCACGCGCGCTGGCGCGCGTATGCGCACGCGCAGACATGCGCGCGCGCCCTTGGCTCAATCTCATCCTGGGGCGCCTTGGGCGCGCGCCCACTGCAGCAGCTCGAGGTGGCCGCCGTCGGCCGCGTTGATGCACGTGTTCTCGTCCCACGGGGCGGGCGGGGTCTGGGCGCGCGCCCACTGCAGCAGCGCGAGGTGGCCGCCTTCGGCCGCCTGGAAACACGTCTCCTCGTCCCATGGGGCGGGCGGGGTCTGGGCGCGCGCCCACTGCAGCAGCTCGAGGTGACCACCCAAGGCTGCGTACGAGCAGGTGAACTTGTCCCATGGGGCGGGCGGGGCCTGGGCGCGCGCCCACTGCAGCAGCGCGAGGTGGCCGCCTTCGGCCGCTTGGGAACACGTCGCCTCGTCCCACGGGGCGGGCGGGGTCTGGGCGCGCGCCCACTGCAGCAGCGCGAGGTGACCGCCTTGGGCCGCGTACCTGCAAGTGGACTGTCCCCATGGGGCTGGCGGCTCCTGGGCGCGCGCCCACTGCAGCGGCGCGAGGTGGCCGCCTTCGGCCGCTTGGAAACACGTCTCCTCATCCCACGGGGAAGGCGGGGTCAGGGCGCGCGCCCACTGCAGCAGCTCGAGGTGACCACCCAAGGCTGCGTACGAGCAGGTGAACTCGTCCCACGGGGCGGGCGGGGTCTGGGCGCGCGCCCACTGCAGCAGCGCGAGGTGGCCGCCTTCGGCCGCTTGGGAACACGCCTCCTCGTCCCACGGGGCGGGCGGGGTCTGGGCGCGCGCCCACTGCAACAATGGGAGGTGGCCTTCTCCGGCCGCGGCGGTGCAGGTGTACTCGTTCCACGGGGCGCCTTGGGCGCGCGCCTACTGCAGCAGCGCGAGGTGGCCACCTATGGCCGCGGCCTGGCAGGTCATCCAGTTCCACGGGGCGGGCGGGCTCTGGGCGCGCGCCCACTGCAGCAGCGCGAGGTGGCCACCTCCGGCCGCGGCGCTGCAGGTCTCCACGTTCCATGGAGCGGGCGGGCTCTGGGCGCGCGCCCACTGCAGCAGCGCGAGGTGGCCACCTCCGGCCGCGGCGCTGCAGGTCTCCACGTTCCATGGAGCGGGCGGGCTCTGGGCGCGCGCCCACTGCAGCAGCGCGAGGTGGCCACCTCCGGCCGCGGCCCTGCAGGTCTCCACGTTCCACGGGGCGGGCGGGCTCTGGGCGCGCGCCCACTGCAGCAGCGCGAGGTGGCCACCCCTGGCCGCCCACACGCAGGTATTCAGGTTCCACGAGGCGGGCGGGGTCTGGGCGCGCGCCCACTGCAACGATGGGAGGTGGCCACGACCGGCCGGCCACTCGCAGGTCCTCTGCCACTCGGGGGGTGTGGCCAGGGCGCGCGCCCACTGCAGCAGCGCGAGGTGGCCGCCTCTGGCCGCGAATGCGTAGATGAACCGCCGCTCCGCGGGGCGGGCCAGCAACGGGAAGAGTTGCACCCAACCGCAGGCGGAGGCCAGCTCCAGACCCGGGCGATGGAACTTGAAGTCGTCGTGCAAGCGCAGGGCGGCCGATACGGCCTGGATTTGGACGATCATCGGCGCATCCGCCGCCGCTTCGGGGGTCGCTTCGGGGACCGCGTCGGGGGCCCGAAGCGCCGCGCGAACGCGCTGGCATGTGGCGAGCATGCACGCCGCGGCCTGCGGCTGGTTGATCGCAGCCAGCACCATGGCAAAGGTGTCGTTGGGCATGTCCATGAGGTCGCCGCCGTTGCCGGCGGCCATGGTGGCGCCTGCAAGGAGGCTGGGGGTGGCGCGCCCCGCTGCGCCGCCCAGGGCGCCGCCGGGGGCCGGGCGCCGCGCCACTGTGCCGCGGTGCCGCTGGGCTGTGCCGCGCGCACCTTGATTCAATCGGGAGAATTGGATTCGCATTGCATCGATGCTGATGAAATTTGCCATTTGTGTGGGTTCCGTTCAAAAAAAAACCGGGCGCGCGCACGGCACACGCGCGCACGACGGCACACACCGGCGCACAAGCGACAAGCGGCCAGGCGCACAGGCGCTCGCCGATCGGCGCTCGCTGCGCTCGGCGCTCGCTGCGCTCGGCGCTCGATGCGCTCGCTGCGCTCGGCGCTCGCTGCGCTCGGCGCTCGATGCGCTCGCTGCGCTCGGCGCTCGCTGCGCTCGGCGCTCGCTGCGCTCGCTGCGCTCGCCGCAATCGCTGCGCTCGGCGCTCGCTGCGCTCGCTGCTCATGCCGCGATCGCTGTGCTCGTTGCGCTCGGCGTTCGGTCAGTCCTGGGCGCGCCCACTCGAGTCTAGTCCACAACTCTAGCTCCGGTGCGCACGCCTTGGTTGCGCACGCCTTGGTCGAGCTCTGAATTTTGGTCGGTGCGAACGCCTTGATCGAGCTCGGACCTTGGTCGGTGCGAGCGCCTTGGTCGAGCTTGGTCTGTGCGCACGCCTTGGTTGGTGCGCACGCCTTGGTCGGTGCGCGCGCCTTGGTCGGTGCGCGCGCCTTGGTCGGTGCGCGCGCCTTGGTCGGTGCGCGCGCCTTTGTCGAGTCTGAATATTGATCGGTGCGAACGCCTTGATCGAGCTCGGACCTCGGTCGGTGCGCGCGCCTTGGCCGATCCCGGACCTTGGTCGGTGCACGCACCTTGGTCGGTGCACGCGCCTTGGTCGGTGCGCACGCCTTGGTCGAGCTCGGACCCTGGTCGGTGCGCGCGCCTTGGTCGGTGTGCACGCCTTGGTCGAGCTCGGACCCTGGTCGGTGCCCGCGCCTTGGTCGGTGTGCACGCCTGGGTCGAGCCCCTGAAGAGGACCCTGGTCGGTGCGCGCCTTGGTCGGTGCGCACGCCTTGGTCGAGCCCTCAATTTTGGTCGGTGCGAACGCCTGGGTTGAGATGCGTGCTGAGCTCGCTGCGCTCTGGAATTGGTCGTTGTGTGCGCTACGCTCGCTGCGCTCGCTGCTCGGCCGGTATCGGGCGCGCCCCACTCGGGTCTAGTCCACAACTCTAGGCCAAGGCACGTGGTCGGTGACGAACGCGCAGCGAGCGCAGCGAGCGCCGAGCGCTCTGACGCCTGGCCGCTCAGTCGCAGGCGCCCGCACCCCCCCCCCCTTTCTGCAATTGCCCGCCCAGTGCACCTTCTCTCCACGGCCCGGCATGAACCCTTGACCCGAAGCGCCGAGCGCAGCGAGCGCAGCGAGCGCAGGATCTCGTTCCTGACCGTGGCGGATCTCGCCCTCGGTGCCCAAGGCGGCTGCGGCGGCGGCGGCCTCGCCGACTCTGGCGGCGGGATGTGGTCCCAACTCTTTTTTGAGGCGGCATCGCAACGATGAACACTGGTGCTGTCGTCGCGACATGTGTTTGCACGCTCATCCTCGGGGCGTTGGTGCTGCTACTCTTGAGGTCAACCGGCGTTGCCGCGACCACCCCCACCTCCGACGCTTGGGCCGACGCTGTCGCCGAGACTCTCACTGCGCTCCGCGTTTTCAAGGCATCGATTGAGATCCACGACATCGAATCGCTGCCGGTCGACTTCGTCTGCCAGACCGACAAGCGGATGGATGTCACCGTCTGCACAAACGCCCGCCCCGAAGGACCTTCGGATCCGCAAACAAACCCGAAGGATGTCAAATGTTTGAAGCTCCCGTTCCATGGTGGTGCACATATGTACGTGTGTGCACCCACGGTCAGCAACGTGGTGCTTCGCGGTCAGGTTGTTGCGGCGCGCCTGGTGCGGGATGCCGAGGCCGCCTTGGCCAACGCAGCCGCAGCCAATACCCGCGACCGATAACTGGCTTCTGGGCCACATGCAGGGACACCAGTCGACGGACTGGCTGGTGCACGCGAATTGGTGCGCGCGCCCTTGGTCGGTGCGCACGCCTTGGTCGAGCCCTCAATTTTGGTCGGTGCGAACGCCTTGGTCGAGATGTGTGCTGAGCTCGCTGCGCTCTGGAATTGGTCGGTGTGTGCGCTGCGCTCGCGTCCACCGGCAAGCTCGACACACCCAGCGACCCCCCCGGCCGCACACACGCACGCACCGGTTGCACCCCCACCCCTGGCCGCCTGGGCCCAGGCGCGTGCACGCGGGCCCGCCGCATCCCTCTGCCCGCCTCCCATCCGTGAGTGCGCCCCGCCCCCCTCCACCCCCACCCCACCCGCTCACTCGCCGTAGCCGCGAGAAGCCTCTTCATACCGCTCTTCATACCGGCCACCCAACGAGTTGAGCCAGAAGAGGGCGCTGGGCGACTCGAACTGGCCGCGCATTCAGCCCAGCACGGCAAAGTCGAAGGGGTGCGATAGCTCCACGCCCCTGCGGGCGTGATTCAACAGCTCGTGGGTAATGAGGTCGTCGTCCCACGGGCACGGGGTCGGGTGTTGGGCGGAGCGGAGCCACTGGAGCACCTTGGTGTGCCCGTGCACAGCGGCGCGTTGGCAGGCCTCGGACTCGCGCGGGGCCCCGGGGCTCGAGGACTCGCTTTCCCACGGGCACGGGGGCGCGCGCTCCGGGTCGCGGAGCCACTCGAGGAGGGGCAGGTCGCCCCGCCCGGCGGCGGCCGCGCAGGTGCGCTGGTCCCACGGGCAGCCGACCTGGTGCAGCCACTGCAGCGCGGCGAGGGCCCGCTCAGCCGGCGCGTTGGCAGCGGCGGCGCAGGTGGCCTCGTCGAGCACGAGGCCATTGGCGTGCATCCACTGCAGGGCCTCGAGGTGGCCACCGCGCGCGGCCGCTTCGGCGTCGTCCCAAGAGAGCTCGGGCACTGCGCGTAGATCAGCCGCATCGCCTGGAGGCGGCCGCCCCGGGCAGCGCCGGCCATGGCGAGTCGCAGCGCGCCGTCGCGGGTGCCCATCCGGGCCGGGGCGGGGAAGAGGCACCAGAGCCAATTGGGGTCAACCTCGAGCTCGAGGATCCAGTGGAGCGCGTCGAGGTTGGGGTCCAGCGCCGCGCAGGCGGCCGAGAGGCAGTCGCTGAAGTCGAACCGGAAGCCATGGCGCATGGCCATGCGCAGGCGATCCAGCCGGCCCTGCTGCGCGGCGATCAGGCATGCGTCGTCGCGAAATGGCCTTGCTGGAGGCGCCTGGTCCAGGACCCAGGCGGCGACCTCGGCGGGTGCGGATAGGTACCCTTGCAGCGCCTCGACGCTGGCGAGCTCCGCCGCGCCGCGGAGCGCCAAGATGGCAAGTGGGCCAAGGTGCCTGACCAGCACCTCGACTTCGTCCCAACCGAGCCCCCAGAGGCGCGACTGGCTGCCGGCCGGGGCGGCCCAGCTCTTCCTGAGCAGGGCGGGCGGCGATGCGATGGGCGGCGGCCTGGGCGGTGCGGCGGGTGCAAGCCAACGGACGGGGTGGCGGGACCAGTGCAGTGGCACGCACCCGGTGCCGGCCAACGCGGCGCGGCGGCGGCCCGGTGCAGCGCCTTCCCCCGGTGCGTCCATGGCGCTCGCCCTGGCGTTGACGGGCGCCTGCGCCAGGGGAGAGGGCGGAGGGAGTCGCAGCCATGCGCGTGGTCGACAGGCCGACTGCTGGCCTGGACCGCGCCAACGCGGCGCGCGGAGGCGGCGGAGCGGCGGCGGAGCGGCGGCGCCCTGGGCGGCGCGGCATGCACTTTTTGCACTTTTTGAGAAGTCTGTGATTTTTTGAGAGTTCGACAGGGTTGGGTTCACGTGAAGCTCTTCACCAGTCGCACTTGCCCCAAACCCAACCGCAGGCGTCGGGTGCCCCAAGGTGCACAGGCAAGATTCTTCGAGTGCCCACCACGCACCGGAGTGGCGCCGCGCCATACACGCGCACCCCTGGCAGGGCGAGCACACGCCTGGTTGCACACGCGCGCTTGCGCGCATGTGCGCACGCGCATACCTGCGCGTGCGCATGCGCGCGCCTGCTCGCGCGTGCGCGCGCGCCCCAGGGTGACTCGGTGCACAGCGTTGCACCCTCGGACCGGCGGCACCCCTCCTGAAGGGGACACGTCGGCCACGGCACACCTCCTGAAGGGGACAGCTCCGCAGGCGGTCACCACACACTTCTGACGCATCGGCCGCCCACAGCACACCTCCTGGAGGGGGCACGGCACACCTCGTCACGCAAACTCCCAGTGGAGTGGCGCGCACATTGCGAGGCACGCCGCAACCACCGCCAGGTGCACTTCGAGGATGGAGGACGACCGCGGCCCCTGCCCCATTGACTCCGCGCCCCCCCAGGCGCTGCGGCAGTGCACCGCATACCGGTTTTTGAGGTCCATGTTCGACCTCCAGGGCATTGTGGCCCGGATCACAGCCCACTTGCAATGGAACTCGACGCGCAGCATCACGAGCGCCGTGTCTTCCTCGACACTCCAGTGGTGTAGGCCGGTGATGCCATGGGCGGCGCGAGTGCCCCAACGGGCGCGACACTGCTTGGCGGTCCGCCCAACCCGCGCCATGTCGGCCCCGATCGACTTCCAGTCCTCTGGGCGCCGGGCCACGGCGAGTCGGAGCAACGAGTCGTCCTCTGCGGACCACTGTACCCGGCGGCGCCTGGAGTGCACATGGTGGAGCTGTGCGCCATCGACGCGGGGAGGTGCATGTGCAATCAACTGCTCAATGGTCTCCCAGTCACTGCACCATGGCGCCCGGGGGCGCTTGATGGGCGTACGCTTGGGCCGTGGAGACGACAGGTCGACCTGGGGAGTGCTCACTTCGCCGTCCGCGATCATCTGTGCAGTGGCAGAACCGTCGGCGCGCGCTGCCTCGGGTTGTGCGATCCGACGGCGTTGCCTCTGGCTGCTGTCACCCGAGCGTACCGTTTCGGGTCTGGCGCTGGCGAACCAAAAAAGCGACAATACAAGGGGGGGGGGGGTGCCCCTGGGGGGGGGGGGGGGGGGGGGGGGGGGGGGGGGGGGGGGGCGTGTGCGCGCACCCCTCCAAGGGTAGGACGCCAAACACACGGCACGGCAACGCCTCGGCCGTTCGTTCGAGTGTGCTCCTGCCAGCAGTGCGGCGTGTGGGCGGCGGCGGCGTGCGCCGGGGCGGCGCTCGTTGCGCTCGGCGCTCGTTGTGCTCGGCGCTCGTTGCGCTCGGCGCTCGTTGCGCTCGGCGCTCGCCGCGCTCGGGACTTGGTCGTTGCGGTTGGGCGTGTGTGGACTCGGCTGCGGCCGCAACGGCTGCGCGTATGGCTCGCTGCGCTCAGGAATTGGTCGCTGCGGTTGGGCGCATGGGCAGGGTGGACGGGGCTGCGGTTGGGCGCATGGGCGGGGTGGACGGGGCTGCGGCCGCAACACCTGCGCGTGTGGCTCGCGGCGCCCAGGCCTTGGTCGCTGCGGTTGGGCGCGTGTGGACTCTGCTGCGGCCGCAACGCCTGCGCGTGTGGCTCGCTGCGCCCAGGCCTTGGTCGCTGCGGTTGGGCGCGTGTGGACTCTGCTGCGGCCGCAACGCCTGCGCGTGTGGCTCGCTGCGCTCAGGACTTGGTCGCTGCGGTTGGGCGCGTGTGGACTCGGCTGCGGCCGCAACGCCTGCGCGTGGGGCTCGCTGCGCTCAGGACTTGGTCGCTGCGGTTGGGCGCGTGTGGACTCAGCTGCGGCCGCAACGCCTGCGCGCGTGGCTCGCTGCGCTCAGGACTTTGTTGCTGCGGTTGAGCGCGTGTGGACGCGGCTGCGGCCGCAACGCCTGCGCGCGTGGCTCGCTGCGCTCAGGACGTGGTCGCTGCGGTTG
>Ga0209390_10005090_pt1 | contig 19020 bp, 20 predicted proteins | sample BON01_FD_187212 | JGI IMG/M metagenome (GOLD analysis project Ga0209390, IMG submission 187212) | Freshwater microbial communities from Lake Bonney liftoff mats and glacier meltwater in Antarctica - BON-01 (SPAdes) (version 2) | ecosystem: Environmental > Aquatic > Freshwater > Ice > Glacier...
CTCTACAACACGCAGTTGCCGCAATCAGCCTTGGGGAGCCGAACGCCAATGCAGGCGATGAAAGACTGGCACAAAACACACCCACATCTCTTCGTCAAATCACCGCGCAATCATCCGGGACGCGACAGATATGCACGAGGAGTTGAGCGACGATTATCGCGCCATGATCTACGCCGACACGGCGGATAAGGTCGAGAAACAGCGAAAATCCTTTCTGCGCAAATGGCGGCTTAAGTGCCGTGCGGTAGCCGACAGCCTTGAAGAGGCCGGAGATCGGCTGTTCACCTTCACCCGCCTGGATCCGTCGCAGTGGAAGTCAGCCCCGCACAACCAACGCCATCGAGCGATTGAACGAGGAATTCCGCCGCCGGATCAAAACACAGACCGTGCTGCCCTGCGCCGAAACCGTGCCAATGCTGCTTTGGGCGCTCCTCGCCTCAGGCCAGATCCAGATGCGCAAAGTAGACGGCTGGGAAACGCTCACGAAGCCAATTGAACCGATGACACTTGACCTCGTCGCCTGATCAGGCGCAATTAACCTTCTCGGAGAACGCCAACAGAGAACTTCCACCACTTTCGAGACACAACCTCCGCCTCTTTGCCGATGTTGTGGTGGTGCAAGCGGTCCAGCACAATTTCCATCGCCTTGGACACAGGGTTGTTTTTGGTAAAATGGTTATCGCGGAACAGCGTGTCAAAGACGGGTTTGGTGATCAGGTCCTTGATCGCGCACGGCATCACCTTTTGCGAATGGCGGCGCGACTGGGACACTGCAATCTAGCCCCACGCCATCGCCGGGTTCTTCAAGGTCAAGTAGAACATCCCGCGTATTCTGGAACAGGCGTTGCCTGCATGATCCCCATTGTCATCATCGGGGCAGGTATGGCGGGGCTGGCCCAGACGGAATAAGCCCCAAGGCCGGGGCAAAACGCTCTGGCCTTGGGTCAGTGTTTAGGATTTCTTAGTAATCATCCCGGCAAACCGTTGCGATACGATGCCGAACAATCCGCCGATCACCAGAGAGAGCGCCACGCAGATCGCCGGATTGGCCAAGTTGACCGTGGTAATCGGCGCCCCTGATAACAGCCCGTAACCAGCGGTAGAGGCAAAGCCGTAAACCGTTGCCGGTATGACCCCGAACGGTTCGAACTTGGCACCCAGCACCAGAATGCAGGCCGTTACCCCGACCACGATCGACGGCCAAAGCACGCCCGGCAAGCCCGGATTGACCTGTGTGATCAGAACCAGCGCAATGGTCGCCATCACAACGCCCCACAGGTTTGCACCGACCGATTTGCGCAGTCCCTCTACCCCGCCGCCGCAATGGTAAAAGCTGGCCCAACCAATGAACCCTATCCAGATCTGGATGGTGCCCAAGGTCAGAAACAACCAGGTAGCAACTGCCCCTAATATGCCGATGGAAACGGCCAATCCCGTGATTACGTCCATGTATTCCCCCTTTAATGCCAGTTTTCGGGTGTCCCGTGCTCTGGCTGTTTTCTGTTTGCGCTGGTGACCGAAGCCGGAGAAAGCCAGCGCGGTAGGATTACCCTTTCCCCGGGTGTCAGATGGCAGGCATCGTTCGGCCGATGCGACGATAGCGAGGGGCACAGCACCCGCCTTGCACAAAAAGTCCGCCACCAGACCACCGGCGAGCGGGGCAAGAAGGTAGCGCCATAACTATGCCAGCACGTCTTGCCGATAAACACGGTGCAAAGCACGCACATGGTCAAATGTCACTTTCCGCCCAGTAATTGGGTCACGGCTATGAGCCTCGCCCATATCCTCGTGTAAGATCGCGCAACCGGGTCAGAACCTTTTCCTGTTCATGTGAGATCCGCCAAGGCGCGCCTTGTGACAGACCCGCAGTGGTCGAAATCAGCGGCATATCCGGCTGATGATGTTCTGCAACAATGGCCATGGCCCAATGCGCAAACAGCCGCGCCGGTGCTGGCTGCGATTGATCAAGCTCTATCTGGTCATGCCGCGCGTCCGCCTTGATCTTAACAAACAGCGCACACACCACTGCTTCGGGACCTTCAAGAACCTGTGCAAACCAGTCGTCATATAAAACCAGCGCTCCAGTTACGTGCTCTGCAGCGTTTTTGACCCGGGCCACGCGCAATATATCCGCCAAGCCATCTTGTTGTGCGGCAAGCCCTGACCCCAACAAAAGGCTATGACTGCGATAGATCAGCCGGATCAAGGCAACCGGCGACAGAGCAGGTTCATGTAGGTCATCCGCGCCGGTCTTTGATATAATCTTGTCTTCCATTCTCCGCTCCCTTTACAATTTTCCGCCCGCTGAAAATCGAACCCCACTACGGCACGATCACACCTCGCCCAGCGAATTTGCGGTTTTTGAAGTCGCTAAGCGCCTGATTGATATTGTCGAGGCTGTATTCGGAATAATGCATCTTGACCTTGCCGTCGGCGTTCAGTTCCATCAACTCGACCAATTCGGTGTAATTGCCCACCAGCGACCCGCCGATATTGATCTCATTAATGACCAGATGGGCGGTCGGCACTTCGATTTTGCCGCCGTAGCCAACCATGATCAGCTCACCACCCGGCCGGACCATTTGCCAGCAAAGGTTCTCTACGCCAAGTTCTCCAACAAAATCGATAACAACCTGCGCACCACCCTTAGTAATCTCCTTAATTTCTTCAATAATGTTTGGTCCGCCATCCAGCACGAAATCCGCGCCAAGCTCCTTGCACAGTGCTCGGGCCGCCGGCTCGCGGTCCACCGCGATGATCCGGCACCCCGAGATTTCATGCAGGCATTGCAGCGCGATATGGCCTAGCCCGCCGACGCCGACGATGACGCAATAGGCCCCTGGCCGCAGGCTTTTAGCAGCCTTTTTGGCGGCGCGGTAGGCGGTGATCCCGGCATCGGCCATGGGCGCTACTTCCAGCGGCGTGATGTTTGGGTTTAGCTTGATCAGGCTACGCTCTGATGTCAGAAAATACTCGGCAAAACCGCCATCAAGGCCCAGACCAGGAAACAGGCTGTGCTCGCAGTGCATGTCGTCGCCGTAACGGCACGATAGGCAAATCCCACAGGTACGATGCGGATGGCATATCACCGTGTCCCCGACCTTGACCGACGTCACGTTCGAGCCAATGTCCTCGACCCAACCGGCGTTTTCGTGGCCCATGATATAGGGCAAGAGGTGGCCGTCACCGTCCATGATCGGCTGCCAGATGCCCTCGATGATGTGCAGGTCGGTGCGGCACAGACCTGCGGCACCGACCTTCACGATGACATCATTAGGGCCCTTGATGGTCGGAGCCTTGACGTCTTCGATCTTCAACTGCACGTTCATGGCAGGGTCGTATTGGTAGAGTCTTGCGGCTTTCATGGTGCTGACTTTCTGCTCTGATTGAATTACTTGCGGCCCAGAAGTTCCGCGCCACCGCCCAGCGCCCGCGCGGCGGTAGGGTCTTCGTCTTCGCGCAGATCGGCCACAAGGGTGTCGGTGGTCAGGATCAGGGTCGCGACCGAACCCGCATTGGCTAGTGCGGCAATGGTTACACGGATCGGATCGATGACGCCGGCAAGCATCAGGTCTTCGTAGACCCCGGTGGCGGCATTGTAGCCCTGGTTGCCCGTCAGGGCGCGGACGCGACCCACCACTTCGTTCGGTTCGGCCCCCGAATTAAAGGCGATGCGGGCCAAAGGCAGGGTCAGCACGGCTTGCACGAGTTGCACGCCCTTGCGCTGATCGCCCGAAACCTCTGTCACCAGCGAATCCAGCGCAGTCACGGCCCGGGCAAGGCCCACACCACCCCCAGCGATGACGCCTTCATCATGGGCAGCGCGCACCGCATTCAGGGCGTCCTCAATCAACTGGACGGTGCGCTTTTGTTCAACCGGAGTAACTCCACCAGCCAGGATCATCGCAGTACCGCCGCAAAGTTTTGCCAGACGTTCCTGCAGCTTGTCCTTGTCGATGTTCGGCGGGGCCACCTCATACAGCCGCTGGACCTGCGCGCGCCGGGCAGCGATCATAGCAGGATCACCCTCGCCGCGAATAATCACGGTGTCGGATTGGGTTGAATCCACACGCTCTGCGCTGCCCAGATGCTCGCGGGTAATGTCCTCCAGCCGGTCGCCCAGGTCGCGGGCTAGCACCTTACCGCCAGTCAGGATCGCCAGATCCTCCATCATCGACTTGCGCCAGTGGCCGAATTCCGGCGGATGCACGACGAGGAATTTGCCGGGTGCGCCTTTACCCAGTAGCGATAGCAGTACCTCAGGCGAGGTTTCTTCCGAGATTACCAACAGCGGGCGCTTGTCTTCGGCGGCGATGCGCTTGGCGCTGTCCAGCTGATCGGCGGTCTTCATCTTGATGTCGGTTAGCACGATATAAGGATGGATCAGAACGGCGCGCATCGCCTCGGCGTCGGTGACCATGTGATGCGAGATGTAGCCACGGTCAAAGGACATGCCGTCAACGACGACCAGTTCGGTTTTGGCACCAAGGCCGAAGTCGGTGGAAATGACCCCTTGCGACCCGACGCGGTAAAAGGCTTCGGCCACCAGATCACCCAGTGCAGCATCCGAGGCCGAGATGCGGGCCACAGCGGTAAGGGTGGCATTGTCAGAGACGGGTTTTGCGGCCACGCGCAGGGCCACAGTCACGGCAGCCACCGCTTTGTCGATGCCCCGGCATAGATCTACCGCTTTGGCGCCCTTTTCGATCAGACCGGCCCCCAGCTGAATCATACCATTGGCCAGCACGATCGAGGTGGTGGTGCCGTCGCCGGCCACATCATTAGTCTGCATCGATACTTCGCGCACCACTTGGGCGCCCATGTTTTCAAACCGGTCAAACAGCTCAATTTCAGAGGCAATCGACACACCGTCGCGACTGATCAAAGGCGTGCCGATCGGACGGTCGATCATCGCGTTCATGCCCTGCGGGCCGAGCGTGCTTTCAATGGTGGCGGCCAGCTTTTGCACGCCGCGCGCAAGCGCTGCGCGGGCTTCGTTGCCGTGAATGATGATCTTAGGCATGGTTCCTCCTATGGCCGAGGCCAGATTAGTTAAAGTTTAGCCCGGGATACCGGGTCAGACGCGGTGTTTGGCCTGCGTAAAATTGGGTGGCACAGGATTGGGCGGGAAACTGGCCAGCACACCATTGGTGTCAAGCTCTTGATAACGGCTGATTTTCAGACCCCGGCACAGCGAACCGGAAAACTCCATATTAATTCGGACCGAGCGCAGAAGGCCCATATAGTCGGCAAAGCCTGCCGCTGTCAGCGGCGCGCGCTGGTAGGTGGTCAGAGCCAGATCGCCAAGGATGCCCTTGGTGCGGCCAAGGCCCAGGTAGCGGGCCTTGGCGCGCTCGGCCTCACCAAGGTCGGCCGCCTCCAACGCCGCGAGGGTCAGGGTCACAATGGCTTCGGTGGTCAGACCCTGGGCTTTCAAGGCTTTGATCACCACTTCCTGACGGCGCTGAAATGCCTTGAGATCGAACTTTTCCCGCAGTTCTTTCAGGTCTTCTCCCCTGATCAGGCCATTGAACACGTCGGAAAAGACGCCACCTGCATTTACGACAGTGTTCATTTCCTCGGCTGCCATATGGTCCAGCAGTTGCACGTCCGACCGACGCACCCAAGACAGCGCGTCAATACCGCTTTTGATGTCCTGCGCCATCAGAAAGGCGAAGTTGGGCGAACACCAATAGGTTGGCAGGCGGAAGGCGACGTCAACGCCGCCTTCGCCGTCCACCGCCACCTTTTCGACAAAACCCATGTCAGTGATCGGCTCGTCAAGCTCGGGGTCGTTCACCAGATCAAGGGCGGCCCAGACCTGATTCCACCGAGACGCGGTATCAGGCAAAGGCACGAGTGTGGTGGTGTCCATGACCTACTCCGCCGCTATGGAAATAGGGTGGGCGCGGAGTTCCGCTTTCTTGGCCTCGACATCGATGTTGTAGAGCTTCGCAGCGTTCAGACCGAGAATCTTTTCTTTGATTTCATCGGTCAGTTGCACACCCCGTTCAGCCGCGATGTCTTCCGGGATCTGGAAGGCCCACAGTTTTTCGACCAGCCATTTCGGCGTCCAGATCGCATAATCCGAACCAAACAGGATCTTATCAGGTCCGAGCCAGAACAGCAGTTCTGCGATGACTTCGGCAAAATAGCGCGGCCGCGAGTGTATGAAGGGAAGAGCCACGGCCAGGCCACCGTAGACATTGGTTTCCTGAGTGGCGATCCAGCAGAATTCATCAAGACGTGGCAGACCACAGTGTTCGATGATCCAGTTCAACCCTTGGAAATCGGTCGCAGCATGATCCACGTCACGAACATCGAACGCATCCATACTCAGCGGCAGGATGGTCGGGCCTTTGTGGACGTGGATGTTCTTGATGCCTAGCTTTTCGCACAGCTCAAAGCATTTGTAGGCCGCCGGGTCGTCCAGCTTCCAGCCCTTGGAAATCCCGTTCCACTCGGCGGTGTACATTTTCACCCCCTTGATGTCGAAGGTTTCCTTCATGTAGTGAATATACTCAATCGCTTTTTCGCCATCACGCGGATCGAAGGCGCCGTTGACGATGAATCGATTTGGGTATTTTTTGGCAACGGTGTGGTTGCGTTCGATGGTATTGAAGCCATCCTTGTAGAACTCTTTCAGATAGGTCGAATTTAGAATCGCCATATCGTCAGGGCCGTCGATGAACAGATCGTTGTAGAGGTCGGCTTCAGTGTATTTCTCGAACTTCGCCTTGGCCCAAAGCTTATCCTTGGGCGAAAGGTTGCTGTGATAGGCATAAAAGCAATCGATGAACTGCTTCCCGTGGATGTTTGCCTGATTTTCCGGGCTGCCGTCCCAGAAGTGGGTATGGCCGTCCAGAACGAAGATTTCTTTGCCTTCTGGGGTAATGAACATGATTGAAACTTTCTGATTGATGGGATGGGGCGGCGCCGGGGGGCCGGTGCCGCGCTGAAATTCAGATAAACTCCAACATCTCGTTCATGTCGCCATACAGGATGATGGTATTGTCATCCGCCCTGACCATGCGGCCGTAGTGCGTGGAGGAATTGGCCTCGAAAATCTCTGCCGTCATGTCGCGTCCAAGGAATTCGGCAATTTCGTCCATCTTGAAAATCATCTTGCCGTTGCCATCGATGCGGATCAGCGCCGGATTGTAGGTGACAGTGACACCGGGCTTGGTCTCCATAAACTCGGCGATGGCGCGGGCCTCGACCGAGTCTGACATAGTGACGCCGCACTGGTGCGAGACAGTCTTTTCGAAGGTTATGTCCTTCATCGCCTTGAAGATGTTGGCGTGTGAATTGTCGCGGGCTACGTTTGACATTTGTTTTTCCTTTCCGGTTCAGCGGGACAGGGTGAGTTCGCCAAGGATTTTGGCGAAACGTTCTTGTGAAACATCGCGCGCCTCGTCGAAAGAAATCGGCTTGGAATGCGGCATCGACCAGATTGGCTGCAGCTGCTTGGCGGCCTCGTCGGCCAGATCAGCATGCTTTTTGACCCAGCCCTGGAACAGGGCGCGGTTGGCATTGCCAAAAGTTTCGTCATTGACCAGCATATGGGCAAAGTCGATGGTATTGGCCAGATTGCGTTCATAATCGCCCTCGGCCGACGTGATGACCGAAGGGGTCATGAAGTCGTTGTTCGCCGACGCGGCCTGCATCATGAAGCCTGATCGGAACAATTCGCCCACCAGTGGTTCAAAGACAAGATTAATGGCGAAATACTGTTCAACATAATCGGCCGAACCCATGATTGATTCGATGCATTTACGCACCCCCTGCCACATTGAGTCTTCCAGCCAGGCCTTCTTGCCGACCTCGTCATCCCAGCCATCAATATCCATGCCGATTTCAGCCAGAAACAGCGTGATGTCCTGCGAAAGGCGCAGCTTGTAGCTAGAATTGGTCAGCGTGGCATTGTTGATCATCTGGGTGTAGCCATAGCGCTGCGCCTGCATCAGGCTGGTGCCAAGGCCAAATTCGGCGTGCTTCCATGCCCCAAGCTGCACTTGCAGGATCTTGCCCCAGGCTTTGGTAAAGGCGGTGTGCGCACCGGCCTTGCGACCATTGCTGATGACCGACTGGATCATGATCTCGATGCGTGATTGGCGCTGATAGTGGGTGCGTTCCCATTCCTGATCGGGGGCGCGAAAGGCATGCCAGTCCGAGCTTTGAGCCTGTGTCGAGTGCTTGCCATAGGCGCCTTTGCCATCCGGAAATGCGATAATCCAATCCTGGATCAGATAGCGTTCCGGATCGGGCTGCACGTCGACCGTGACATCCTCATAATGCGAGGCGCGCTTGCCCTTGGGGTCGAAGTAGCGATAGCGGCGGGAATTCGAGTCTGCGAATTGGGCGGCACCCGCGGCTCCGGACCCAACTGAACTTGATGTGGCAACCATGTATTTTCTCCTTGGTGTGACGGGGTTTTCCCGATCGGTTATGCATTGACCTTAAGGGTCGCAGGCACTGTGGACGGCGTGAATTTGTCGTAATGTGTGCGGTCAGTATCGAAATCGAGCATGAACAGCGCCGGTGTCAACGCGTCGATCATCGGCGGTGGGCCACAGGCATAGGCGCAGCCATCGCCGTCGAAGTTCAGGCGGCGTAATTCGGACGAGACAACCTCGTGGACAAAGCCCCTGGCTCCGGTCCAACCGTCATCATCCGACGCATGCGACAGAACCGGCGTGAAGGTGATCTCGGAATGGGCCGCTGTAATCGCCGCCAACTGATCGAGATAAAACAGATCGGCGCGGGTCCGTGCCCCGTAGAAGAATTTCACCGGCCGGACTTCGCCGCTGGCAATGTGGTCGTTCAGGATCGACCAGATCGGCGACATGCCCGAACCTGCAGCGACCAGAACTAGCTCTCCGGTTCGATCTTCGCGTCTGAAGCAGGTGCCGTAGGGTCCTTGGACGGTGACTTCGGCTCCAACTGAGATGCCGCCGGGTCCTGCTGCGTCAAGCTCGTTGGAGAACTTTCCGTCCTGGTATTTTTTGACGATAAACTGGAGCCTTTTGCCTTGGTCCGGCGTATTTGCCATGGAGAACGAGCGCGAAATCGTCTCCCCATCTTTTGTCCTCACCGTGATATCGACATATTGCCCGGCCCAGAATTTGATCGGCTCTTCGAGGTCGATCTCGATGGACCGGATGTCATGGGTCAGCTTTTCGATGCCAGAAATCACCCCGGCGAAACTTCGCACAACGATAGATTTTGACAGCAATTCCTCATCAAAATTTAACAGCTCGATCACAAGGTCTTCTTGTGGCAACGAGCGGCACAGCAGAATTCCACCCTGTTCGCGCTCGCCGTCGCTGAGCGCGAAGGTCGAGTATTTCAGCAGCTCGACCTCGCCTTCGACTAGTTGGCATTTGCAGGACGAACATTGCCCAACCTTGCAGCCATGTGGCAGCGCGACACCGTTTCGGAAGGCTGCGTCAAGAATGGTTTCACCCTCTTCGACCTCGATTTCAAGGCCTACTGGCTCCAGACGGACAGTGTAGGTTTCCGACATTTGGTCAAACTTTCTCCAGCGGGGGCCAACGACTCCGGATGGTGTTCTGGCAAGTGGGGAGGTGCGGGCCGCCGAAGCAGCCCGCGAGGTTTCAGTTGCAGGGGTTGATGCTGAAACCCTTGGCATAGTCTGCGAGGTGCGCCTTACGGGTCGCCTCATCCATGCCGCGCAGCGTGATTAGCGGCGAACCCAGTGTGTGTCCGCGCACATGATCCAGCGTCCACATGTCCTTATCGTCAAAGCGCAGGTGGGGTTGCGGGATCAGGGTCTTGCCGTCTTGCCGGACGAAGTTCAGATCGACGATTGCGTCGGCCAGATCCACGCCGTGATACAGAGTTTCCCATTCGCGCTTGCCAGAGAAGCGGCCCATGGCAGGCGTTGGACGGCCCTGGAATTCATCCGCAAAGGCTTCGACAGCGGTCCATCGATCGATTTCGTGGGCGAACGTGTGCAGCTGTCCGTCGATTTCATCCACGACCATATCCTCGCGGATCAGGCAGGGCACGAGGCAAGACCAGCAACGATGCGGATAGACGTAGCCGACTTCCTCGTTGAAGGTGATGACCTTCTGGCCGGGCTTGGAAAGTTTGGCATACCAGTTCCAGAATTCGCCGAACTCAGCGTACCAACCCGGATACTTGTGCTCAAACCATTCAAAGTCTTTCTCCGTCTGGGCTTCAATCCGCCAGAAGTTTACCGGCCAGCCCACAGCAAAGAACTGTCCGACCTTATGGACGTAGTTCTTTTTGGTGATCCGCTCCCAAGCAAGCGTCACGTCATCATGATGGATCTTGATGCCGTACTTTTCCATCGGAAGCATGTAGGTCCGGTAGTAGTCTTCATAGACCCAGCGATGCCACATCTCGGCATAGCTTTCCTTGTTTTTGTCGCGGTCAGTTGTGCCGTATTCGATGAAGGTACCAATAGCGGCGTCAACAATCGCGTGGTTCTGCCAGAACGCATATTTCATGTCGCGTTCGATCAGCAGGTGGTTTTCTGGCTCTTTCAGCGCGGCCATCATCAGCGAATGGCCGTTGCCAATGTGGCGGCTTTCGTCCGACTGCACCGACAGGAACACCGTCGGCAGCGCATAGTCACCATTACGGGCGGCTTCTGACGGCATGGCCACGAACAGCGTGTTGGTGAACGCGGTTTCGGCCACAACGGTCAGATACATGCAGGCTGCGGTCATCGCGTCGCCAGTCAGAAAACCTTCACCGAACTGACGGCCGATGGTGGTGGCATAGCACTTGCCAAAGGCTTCTTCGGTTATGTCGAACCCAGCCGGGTCGATGTAGTTTTCCATGTACCACTTCTTCAGGTTCATCTGAATGGTGGAGTGGCGGAATTCATCGACCATCTGCATGGTGAATCCGGTGCGCAGGTCTTCACCGGGTGCCAGACGGCTGACCATAGCCATCGAACGGGCGGCCGAGATTTCCGGAAAGGGGATGATCGCCAGGAACAGCTTCATCCACTCGACCCAACGCGGCTCGACGTTGCGGAACATGTCGCCGCGCAGGGCGGCGTCCAGCGCGCCGTATACCCGGTTGTCTTTTTCTTCCTGCATCGAGAAGTAGGAGCGCAGTACTTGCTTCATCGGGTCGCGAGGGGCCTTGGTGATCTTATAGTCCGAAGGATAGGTCATCGCCTCCTGGACATAAGACGGGTTCCAGCCCAGATCGGCGATCTTCTTTGTGGCATCTGCCACCGAGATGCCCTTCTGTGCCGTGATTTTGTTCAGTGTAAGTGTCGACATGGATACTCACCTCATTTGAATTGCGGGTGCGGTCTGCACGGGTTGACCCAACCTCCTAAGGCAGTGCCAATCCGGGGCTTCCCGGGGTTCAAGTTTCAAGGAGAAAAATCTCCGCCTTCGGCGACCTATCGGCCTCCGCTTTGATGGCGTTGGTCATCTCCCTTTGGTCAGTGGCAAAGGTCAACACCGGAACGTCCGGCCTCTCCTTCGTTCTTCTGGCGGTCCTCGTCGGGACGCCGTGCTCTTATCCGATGTTCCAAGACTGGCGCTCGATTCGAATCAAAGCAACCGAAACAAAAACTGTAACGCTCGGTTACGAACCTGTAACGGAATCGTGCAGCGCTAGGTTTTTTTGGCAGGGCGCGTCAATTTTGCGCATGATGGCGTGTCGCAGCCCGTCTGCTACCCATTGCGAGGCTTTCCCGATGACTGCGCCATCTGAGACCACCTCCCGCATGATGATGCTGCAAAAGGCGCGCATCACAACCGTGATCAAGCTGACCCAGGAGAACGCCATGGTCCTCAGCCTGCAACAACGTGTCGGCGGCAAGGAAATCGAGATGATGGTGGTCGAACGGGCGAACGATCTTGCGGCCCAATTGGGCGAGGCGGTGCCTGAACCAAGCGTTGTCGATGCCGAACTTGGCGCCTTGCGTGTTTTGCTCGAGTATCATGTCACGGCTGTTCTGAGTATGGAAGAAGAGTTGAAACGCATCGACGGCAACATCGCCGCACTTCGCCAATCCTAGGGAGAATCCGATGAAAGACCAAGATCAACCGCTTCAATTCTTCGACCTGATCGCGCGGGAATGGCGGGCACCGGGTCAGGTCCAACAGGTTTTGTTTAACGCCAGCCGCTCTGCCGTCGCTTTTGCCTGCGAATGCGGCGCGGTGGCGATTGCCGCAATCGCTGACAAATCGTCACCCCGTGCGCGTGTGCGTCGGGCGGCTGATTCAGCGCGATTGTCGATCCGCCAACGCGAAGGCAGCTATCCGGGGCTAAAGCTGGCCGACCGCCCCGAGGGGCGGACCACCGCGCTTGCCACCTACGGCGAAGAGCAATTTCAATTTGGCAAGGGCATCGGCCGGGTCAATTCTGTTACGCCCGGCGGCATATGCGTTCATCTGCCGCCAAAGGCAGCAGTACCAATCACAGCTGTGGCCGAAGCAGGTGGTCTTGTCGCCTATGGTTTCGGTGCCGAAGTCCAACTCTGGCACCCCGGACAGGACATACGGTTGGTCAACGTGCCGGGAGCGGTTAGCAGCCTGCGCTTTTCGCCGGACGGGCACGCGCTGGCGATCGGCTATTCCGCAGGGGTTTTGCTTTGGTCTGGGATTAATCCGACGTCAACCGTCGCCTTCGATGCCACGCCCGAGTGCCTTGAGTGGAGCGCTGATGGCCGTTGGCTAGCGGCTGGTTTGGGACACGCGGGGCTGGCGCTGATCGACATGGCGGATGTTTCGTGCAAGGTTTTCGATCATTTTCCCGGCCCAGTAACCTCGGCGGGCTTTGGCGCCACGACCGTGGTGGCCTGTGGTGCCTTTCGTGTCGCGGCTTGGTCGCTGGAGAATGGCGCGCCCATCGTCACCGGCAAATCCGGCCTCGTGCTGATTGACGCCGTAGCCGTTAATGCCGCGCGCAATCTGGTGGCGGTGGGCTATGCCAACGGCCTGTTGAGCCTGTGCCAGATCGGCGGCAATGCCGAGATTCTGTTGCGACAGGATACCGGCTCTGGCGTCTCGGCGCTGGCCTGGTCGCCGTGCGGACAGTTCCTCGGCGTGGGGGGCCGCGATGGTTCGGCAGCATTGGTCGAATTCCCAGACGAGATGTTCAAATCCTGACCTTCAACCAAAGAGAGAACCACATGACCGAGATCCAGACCGAAGCCGCCCTTACCCCGGAAGAGCAAAGCAAGGACGAATTCTTCCAGCGCATTGCTAGCGTCGGCGAAGAAATGATTGCCGCCCATGGGCGAGATTTTGCCACAGGCGCCTTTGTCCTCGCTGCCCGATGGATCAGCGAAGGCAAATTGGGTGCGAAGACACAAGCAAGACCAAACTAAGGTATTCTAAGGTATTCTGAGGTAGAATTTCATCCAACCGGTTGAAGTGCATGACCAATTGACGTGATGTCGCATCGGCTGGATATCCAGCTTCGGCGCATTGTTGGGGGCAAGATGTGTAGCAAAACGATACACTTATAACAAAACTGATCTGCCGGTTCATTATTTTTGGCGAATCACCCGCGGATGCTATGCTCAATTTCTGAGCACAACGTGGATTCTTACGTATGTGCTTCACAGGGAGGAGAGCATGGATATTTTCTCGAAGCGGAGCGGTCCGCGTGAGGAAGACAAGCAGGGCAAGGCGCACATGCGCCAAAACTGGGGCACCATCGAAAAACTGGCCGACCAGATCAGCGGCGGCAGTTATTCGGCCAACAAGGCGCGTGCCAACGCCAAAAAGCAGGGTCCGCAAGCCTCGGGGCTGATCTTTGTGGATCAGGCGGCTCGGCCGGGTGTGGATGTGCCCGAACCCTATCTGCGCATTAGCGTGAACGGGCGGGTCGTGCTGGTTGACAAAAACTCTGGGATCCAGCTGCATTTTCTGGGCCAACTTAAACGCCAGAACGGCGTTGTCCGATTTAAGATCGCGACAAAAGAAAATGGCTTCATCTCCCCGTTGGATCCCGAACTGGAAGCCCTGATCCTTGATCTGGCCGATAAGCTGATCGACCGCAGATATGCGGAATCGGATTTGTCGAGCGACCTCAAAAGCCGCCTCACTGTGGATTAGCGTAGTCGTGCATTAAGTCCGAAACTCCTATCGCAAGATTTGCCGCAGTTAAATCCAGAGAGAGTTTGAAGATGTGTCCAGATATGCTAACACGATACCAACGTTCCAGCCTGATGCTAGACTATGCCGAGGTCAGTTCAAAGGAGACTTCGAAGGCGTGGAAGCGTTTTGTCTCTGAACCTGACGCGCCCAGCATTTCGCTGACGGGGGTGCGAAAAGTGATATATCAGTCGTGGATGCGCAGCAACTCGACCGGAATCAAGCCCGAGCAATGCGCCGCCCCCACGCGGGCTTCCGCCTCGCAGGCGCGCACAACCAAACACGACAATTCTGACCTTCGCCGCGCCACCCAGGAATCCCTGATGCACATCGGCAACATGTTGTCGGGCGCAGAAGCGATCTTGCTGCTGTCCGACCGTGACGGTATCATTCTTGATACCGTTGGCGACACATCGACCCTTGACAAGGCCAACCGCATCAATCTGCGCGTCGGCGGCATCTGGAGCGAAGATGCCTCTGGCACCAATGGCATTGGCACAGCACTCTGGACCGGACAGCCGGTCTTTGTGCATGGCGAAGAGCATTTCTGCGAAGGCATGAAAGCGTGGAGCTGCGCCTGCGCGCCGATCCGCGATCCGATTGACCGCACCATCATCGGCGCGATCAACCTGTCCGGACTGACCGCGATCTTTCAAAAACACAACGCCGCCTTCGCCGCGACCGCCGCGCGCGAGATCGAGATTGCTCTGGAGCGCGAGCAATCGATCCTGCACCTGCGCCTGCTGGAATCAATCATTGGCACCCTTCCGATGCAGACAGGCCCGTCAGCCGAAGGCATCGTCATGGTTGACGGGCTTGGCCGCCTGATCTTTAACCGCAACTGCGATGGCCTGCCGCAATTCTCCGGGCCCGGTGCGGTCATCAAAAAAGGCTCCCGGCTCTTGAACTTGTCGTCCGAACTGTCCGAGGAAAGCATTCTTTCGGCGCTGCCTATTGATCACACCTGCCAGGAAATCCGCCTGATCAGCATGGATGGCGTCGTCAAGGGCGCGGCACTAGTCTTCAAGTGCCCAACCATCATCACCCGGTCCACGACCCGCCTTGCCCCGCTGCCAGGCACAGTTCTGCACGGCACCGATCTGAAGATCGTCGGCAGAAGCAACGCGATTCTTGAGGCAATCGACACTGCGAACCGGATCGCCACCGCCCAGCTTCCGATTCTGATTGAAGGGCAGACTGGCGTCGGCAAAGAGCTTTTTGCACGCTTTATCCATTCGAAAATGCCCCCGCAGCCCTTCGCCGCGATCAATTGCGGTGCAGCCACGGTGGCCACGCTGCGCGAGGCGTTTGACGGCGCCCATTTAGCCACCACCTCGCCCACGCTGGTTTTGGACGAGCTGGGCGAGCTGCCTGTTGATGTTCAGCCTTTCCTCTTGCGAGCCCTGGAAGAGCGGGGCGGCAGCCTACCGGGCAGCGATGGCAACTTGTCGGTGATATCGCTGACCAACAGGGTTATGCTCGACGAAGTCGATGCGGGCCACTTCAGGCGTGATCTGTTCTACCGTCTGGGCACTATTTTATTGACGATCCCACTACTGTCTGAACGCGGCGACGACATTCTGTTGATCGCCGAGCATTACAACCGAAAGATCAGTATCGAGACTGGTCGGGACGTTCTGATCCTGCGCTCGGATGCGCAGGAAGCGCTTATGACCCATCATTGGCCAGGGAATGTGCGCGAATTGTGCAATGTCATCTCCGGGTTGCATTTTCTCAGCAAAGAGCGCATCATCACCCTATTAGACCTGCCGCGCGATCTGGTCCAGCGCCGTGCCGCCTCGCTTACCGGCCCGTCATTTGAGACCCACAGCTCGGAAACTCTGAAAGAGGCGGAATCACACATGATCCGTATTACACTGACCGAACAAAGCGGCAATCTGAGTCGCACCGCTACCTTGCTTGGCATTTCTCGCCCCACACTTTACCGCAAGATGAAAGCCTATAAAATCGCCGTCCGCAAGTCCGGCTGAGGACTAGAGATAGTCCCCGCCCCATCCGGTGAAGGCCACATACGGGTCAGGCTTGACGGCCGTTTTCCATGGCGATCAATTCGCGGCGCCAGACCATCTTCCCCAAGCGCGGGCGTCAGGATGGCAATCAATCCGTTATACTGGCCGTAGCCATTGTCGCGCAGCGCATCAATCGCCGCATCAGCCAGTGCTTCTGGCGACGACCCGGCGGAAAGCGCGATCTCTCCCAGTGTCGCGTTGCCATTTAAGGGCTACGCGACAGCCACTCTGGGAACTGATGGTATCGGGTCAAATTCATATAGAAAATGTCGAAGGTGAGGAAACCTTGGCGCAGCCCATCGCCTGATCAGCCTTGACCTTACGGCCTGATCAGGCTCAAATCTAAATGCTCTAAGAACGCCACTTGAGAGTTTCAACCAGATTCGAGAAACATCCCCAAAGAGCAATCCGGAGCCCGAAATGCCTGGGCAATCCCCCCTAAAATTAGTGGTGTTCACAAGTAGAATTTTCTTGGCAAGATATCTGAGGAGATTTTTGATGAAGACAGCACGATTTGGCGACGCACAGATCATGGGTATTTTGAGGGAGGCGGAGGGCGGCGTGCCGGTCTCTGAGCTTTGCCGAGAGCATGGCATGAGCAGCGCCAGCTTTTACAAATGGCGTTCGAAGTATGGCGGCATGGACGCGTCGATGGTGTCGGAGATGAAGGCCATGGCGGACGAGAACCGTCGTCTAAAGCGGATGTATGCAGAGATGAGCATGCAGAACGATTTGCTGAAGGAAGCCCTCGGAAAAAAGCGGTAAGGCCATCTCAGCGACGCGAGATGGCCTTGATCGCGGTCAAGACTAAAGCCTTTCAAATTCAACCTGAGGCATACCCTGCGGCCATAAAGTAGTTCCAGCACTCCTGTGGAGAGTACATTTCGCAGATGTCGCCGATGGCCTGGAACATGGCAGTGAAGGATCTCGCACCGATGCGTCGCAGGTGGGCCTTCAACTTTGAGAAAGCCAGTTCAATTGGGTTCAGGTCCGGCGAATAAGGTGGCAGATAGAGGAACCAGCAGCCATGTGCCTTGAGCGCGGCTGTGGCTTCTTTGTTGCGATGGGTGGCGAGGTTGTCCAGAACCACTGCGGTGCCGGGCGCGTTCTCGGGGATCAGGACTTCGCGGATATATGCAGCGAATGCAGGACCGTCCATTGCTCCCTTGATGACCCAGGGTGCAATGAGGGTGTCGTGGGTCAAGCCTGCGATGAGGGTCTGCGTACCCCAACTGCCGAAAGGCGCATCCATTGTCAGGCGTTGGCCGTGCGGCCCCCACCCGCGCAGTCGGGTGAGGTTGGTTTTGACCGCTGTCTCGTCAAGGAAAACAACACGGTCCGGCATCCGCGCTATGGCGGGCAAGCGGTGTGCGAACCAATCTTCGCGTCGACGCCTTACCTTGGCATTGCGGCGCTCGCTGGCAACCAGCGACTTTTTTTATGCGTGAAACCAAGGCGCTTAAGTAGATGGCCGATTGCAGAATGCTGAACCTGCAGTCCCGTGGCATCGGCAAGTGCGTCACGCAATTCAAACAGCGTGATGTCAGGGTCTTGCGCGATCAGTTCTTCGAAAAAGCTGACATGTGGGGCCAGCTTACCTGATCCCTTTGGGCGACCCTGTAGGGCGGGCACTGCACGGCCCGTCGTTCGGATCTGGTGCCGCCAACGCACCCCAGTCGCTGGCGAGACCTTCAGGCGCATCGCCGCAGCACGCCCGCTTAACCCTTCTTCAATGTAACTCTGAAACCGCGCACGAAGCGCCAATGGCAAAGGTGCTGACATGACCCATCCTCCCAGAGTGTATGAATCACAATCAGAAAGCTTTGGGAATCCTAAGCGATTCAGGTTTTGCTAGAAACGCTTTAGGGCGGTCAGCATCGCGCTGGCCTGCCGGACCTTCGAGATCAGTGAGACTTGCTACCGCTATGAACGGCTGCTCAGCGATGAGAATGCCGAGATCGCAGATTGGCTGGAACGGCTGACGACCAATCGTAAGACGTGGGGCTTTGAATCGCCCCGGGTTTACCGGAGGGTGATTTATTCAAATGTTACGCAGCTTTTTGATTTTGGTTCAAGCTTTCATAGAATGCCTCCTCTGCTTCTTGGGGCGGGACATAGCCGATGGCACTGTGCAGTCGTTCTGAGTTGTACCAGCTGACCCAAGCCATGGTTTCCCATTCGATCTGGCCCACAGATTTCCAAGGCCCCATGAAGTTGATGACCTCGGTTTTGAACAAGCCAATGATGGTTTCAGCCATGGCATTATCATAGCTGTCACCGACACTTCCGACCGAAGGATCGATACCCGCTTCGGCCAATCGCTCGGTGTATTTTATGGATAAATATTGCGACCCTCTGTCCGAGTGGTGAACCAATCCGCTACCGTTTTTCGGACATCTTTGGCAAATGGCCTGGTTGAGGGCATCAAGAACAAAACCCGTTGTCATCGATGTTGATACACGCCAGCCCACGATTTTGCGGGCAAACACATCAATGACAAAGGCCACATAGACCATGCCAACCCAGCTGGAAACGTAAGTAAAGTCAGATATCCAAAGCTGATTTGGCGCCGTCGCCGAGAACTCGCGGTTAACCTTATCATCAGGACAGGGCTGCGCTGGATCAGGAATGGTTGTTCGCTTCGTTCCTCGCCTAACGCCTTGTAAACCAAGCATCTGCATGAGCCTTTCGACGGTACACCGCGCGATATCATGCTGCTCTCTGCGCAGTTGATGCCAAACCTTGCGGGCCCCGTAGCGGCCCCTGCTCGCCTTGAAAACCCGACCTATTTCTTTGGCGTCAACCAAATCACGCTTGGCGCGATCTGAAGCCAGATCAGGGTTTCTGGTAATGGCCGCACGCGCATAATA
>Ga0209390_10005091_pt1 | contig 19017 bp, 9 predicted proteins | sample BON01_FD_187212 | JGI IMG/M metagenome (GOLD analysis project Ga0209390, IMG submission 187212) | Freshwater microbial communities from Lake Bonney liftoff mats and glacier meltwater in Antarctica - BON-01 (SPAdes) (version 2) | ecosystem: Environmental > Aquatic > Freshwater > Ice > Glacier...
TTTTTTCGGGGGGGGGGGGGGGGGCGTCTTTCGCGCACCGCTCGCACCCGCCCGCCCAACGTAACGCCTCGGCGGCTGAAACGCGAATGAAGCTTCTAAACACAAGAGAAGCATGTTCGACGGAGAGCGCGCGTGTTTTTGGAGAGGGGCAGAGGAGACGGGTGTGTGAGCGAGAAACGCCGAAACGCCCTCGACTTGTCGAGCGCCCGCTGGTTTTGCTTGCCGTCGTCGCCGACGCAGTCTCGCGTGTTCTTGCATCGCCCCAGCGCGTCGCGTCTAGACACGTCCACACACCGAGACACCATTCGGCACACCCATCAACGAAGCACACACTCGCCCCATCTACCATCCACGAACGACTCCTTGCGCCCTCTGCGCGCGAACGAAAGACCCAGACACACAGAAGGCGAAGCAAGAGGCTCTCTCCGAACGCGCGGCGCCCGCCTCTCTGCAAGCGCTGCGCGCGTCAAATGGACAGCCTCAAGGCGCTCGTGGCCGCCAAGCGCCGCGAGGTCGCAGCGGTCGCGTCGTCGGGAGGGGCGGGAAGAGGAGGCGAGGGCGCCGCGGCCAGCAACGGCGCCGACGTTGCCGCCGTCGCCACCCCGTCGGCCGCCGCCCCTGCAGCGCCGCAACAGCAACAGCCCAAGCGGTACCTCCGCCGCGGCGAGCTCGAGGGCGCGCGGCTCAGGCGCCTGCGCGAGGAGGAGGAGGCCGAGCTGCGGGCCAAGCGCGCGCGCCAGCACGACAAGGACAAGGAGGCAGCGGCGCCGACGTCGTCGGCGGCAGCGGCGGCGGCGGCGGCGGCGGCGGCGGCGCTGCCCGCGGCGGCGGCGGCGGCGTCTGCTGCAACACCCTCCTCTGCCGAAGCAGCAGGCGCAGCATCATCAGCAGCAGCAGCGGCTGCATCAGCAGCCGCAGCGGCTGGCGGCCCCGCGTCGCCCGATAAGCAGCTGCACGCCCCGCCCCCGCCCCAGGTGTCCGCCCAAGACGCCCTCCGTCGGCTGCGCGCCCTGCGCGAGCCCGTCACCCTGTTTGGCGAGGGCGCGGTCGAGCGTGTCGCCCGCCTGCTGCGGCTGGAGCGCGAGCGCGCGCGCGCGGGCGCCGAGGACGACGCGCGCGGCAGGCAGCAGCCGCAGAACGTGCTGCTGGCGATCAAGCGCGGGCAGGCCGTGGCGGGCGGCGGCGGCGGCGACGCGGCCGACAAACAGCGGCAGCAGGAAAAGGCCAAGGAGCAGCAGCAGCAGCAGCAGCAGCAGCAGCAGCAGCAGCAGCAGCAGCAGCAGCAGCAGCAGCAGCAGCAGCAGCAGCAGCAGCAGCGCCAGGGGCAGAGGAAGGCAGAAGGGGCAGCGGCGGCCGGCGGGGAGGGAGGGGGCGGCGGGGCGGGGGGGCCGGCGGCGGCGGCGGCCGGCGCGGCCGAGGCCGCCGACGCTGACGCCGACGCCCTCGCGGCCGCGGCCGCCGCCAACGCCGCCGCAGACCCCTTGGCCGCCGCGTTTGCCGCCGCCGCCCAGCAGCTCGCCGCCCAGCGCGCCGACGCCGCGCTGCCCCTGGAGGAGCGCCTGTCGCGCCAGCTGCGCGCCTGGGAGCGCGAGTGGGAGGAGGAGCTAGAGGCGCGGCGCCAGCAGCCCGGCGGAGGCGGCGGCGGCGGCCACAGGCGCCCGGCGGCGACCACGGGCCTCGGCGCCGTCGCCGCCGCCTCCCCCTCCTCCTCGGGCGCAAGAGGCGTCCCCCCCCCGCACCTCGCGCACGACGAGGCCGTCTACCGCCAGACCCTGTCTTACCTCGAGCCCCTGCACGACCGCCTGGCGCGCCGCGCTCTGGACGGAGAGCTGCTCACTGGCCTGTGGATGGTCGCGCGCCACGCGCGCGCGCGCAACTACCTGGCCGCCAACGACGTCTACCTGCGCCTGGCCATCGGCAACAAAGCGTGGCCCATCGGCGTCACGTCCGTCGGCATCCACGAGCGCTCGGCGCGCGAGAAGATCGCTGAGCACACCGCCGACGGGCGCGGGGGCGCGCACATCATGGCGGACGAGGCGTCGCGCAAGTTCTTGCAGGCGGTGAAGCGGCTGCTCGGGGTGGTGCAGCGGCTGCGGCCGACGGACCCGTCGCGGGCGGCCGACTTCAACGCGGCGTCCGGGGCGCTGGCGGGGGGGATCGTGGGCAGGCGGGGGGGGGCAGGGGAGGGCGGCGGGGCGTCGATGGCGTTGGCGCTGGCGAATGGGGGGGGAGCGGGGGGAGGAGGGGCGGGGGGCCGCACGGGGCCGATGGACGAGCGCACGGCGCTGCGGCTGGCGGACGCGCGCGGGGAGACCACGGGCCTCGCGGACGCGCCCAGCGTGGTCGACGCGCGCGACGGGTCCGTGCGCATCCCCCCCAAGTGGGACTCGATCCTGGCGCGCGAGCGCGCGGCGCTCGAGCAGGAGCGGCGGCTGGCGCGGGCCGGCGGGGGCGGGGGCGGCGGGGGCGGCGGCAAGTAAAAGGAAGGACTAGTCTGGTCCCTCTCTCTCTCTCTCGTCTGGAGCACGTGCCTGAGTGCGGCGGCGCCGCTGGGCTCTCTCTCCGGCACACACGAGGAAGATTTGCGCAAAGGTCTCTGGTTTGTGCGGCGACGACGGCGCTCTCGCTCTCGCGCTCGCCGTTTGGCGGCGCTCTTTCAAACTTTCTGGCGGTAGTGAAGGTCGCCTCCTTCCTGTCCGCGAGCCTTACAAATCGCCACCACCATCATCAGACTCACACACCAACGCACACACCGTTTCCCTGCTCACGAGTCACGATCAGCGATCAAACAACTGCTCCCGACAAGAAGCAAGTCTTCCTCTTTCTCACGCACATAAACGTGACGCAGAGCGCTCGAGCCTCAACGGCAGCTGAGCGGCCACCTCTCCACCTGTCGACGCAACCGCGCAAGAAGCAGAGAGAGGGTGGCACGAGCGCAAAGAGCAAACGAGAGACCCTCACTTCACGAGAGTCGTTGTCGTTTCTTCCTCTCGCGCGCGCGCCGAACGGGCGACCCCAACCCCTCTTGGCAAAGAGCTGAGAGGGCGATCCGGCCAGCGTTTGTTGTCCCCCCCTTGACCATCCGAGCCCCATGGACCGCATCCAGCGGCTGCTGGCCGGCGCGGGCGGCGGCGCCGGCGCCGGCGGCCCCGGCGGGCCCGGCGGCGCGGCCAACGACGCGCCCCAGGTCGACACGGCCGAGCACGTCTACATCTCCTCGCTCGCCCTCATCAAGATGCTCAAGCACGGCCGCGCGGGCGTCCCCATGGAGGTCATGGGACTCATGCTCGGCGAGTTCGTCGACGACTACACTGTCCGCGTCGCCGACGTCTTTGCCATGCCGCAGTCGGGGACCGGCGTCTCGGTCGAGGCCGTCGACCCGGTCTTCCAGACGCGCATGCTCGACATGCTCAAGCAGGTCGGCCGGCCCGAGATGGTCGTCGGGTGGTACCACTCCCATCCCGGCTTTGGCTGCTGGCTCAGCGGCGTCGACATCAACACGCAGCAGTCGTTCGAGGCGCTGAATCCGCGCGCCGTCAGCGTCGTCGTCGACCCCGTGCAATCCGTCAAAGGCAAAGTCGTGATCGACGCCTTTCGCCTCATCAGCCCGCAGACCATGATGCTGGGCCAGGAGCCGCGCCAGACCACCAGCAACCTGGGCCACCTGCACAGGCCTTCGATCCAGGCCCTGATCCACGGCCTGAACCGCCACTATTACTCGATCGCGATCTCCTACCGCAAGAACCCGCTCGAGGAGCAGATGCTGCTGGGCCTATCGCGGCGGGGGTGGTCCGAGGGCCTGCGGCTGGAGGACTACGCGGCACACGCGCGGCGCAACGAGACGAGCGTGGCGGCCATGGCGGCGCTGGCGCGGCGGCTGGAGGCCGACTGCGCGGCCGAGGGCGGGCACGCGAGCGGCGACGAGCGGGCGGTGGCGGGCGTCGGCAAGATGGACGCGGGGCGGCACCTGGCGCGGGACGTGTCGCGGGTGATGGCGAGCAACGTCAACCAGGCCATGGGCACGATGCTGGACACGATCGTGTTTTGATTGTGTTTTTTGGGGAGGCGGGGGGAGCGAGCGAGAGCGGGGAAGAAAAAAACAAGACGGCGCCCGGCGCGCGACGGACGACGACGAGGACGCCCTCCGCCGACCTGCACGCGCGCGAGACCCCGCTTCCTCGTCCCGCCTGTTTGTAAGCCAACGAGATGTGTGCGCAATAGTCGGGCAATTGGTGTCTGGGGAGAGAGAAAGGGACGGGGCGCGAGCGTCTCGTGTGTCGAGCGCCCCGCGGAGAGAGACAGAGGGGAGAGACAGAACGCGACGACGCTCCCCTCGCCCTCACACCTCGATCACCCTCACTCATACACACACGCACAACCAGCCGATCGCGCTCGAGCCGAGTACCTCACATTGCATCGTAACGCGCGCGCCACCCACAGAGAGAGAGAGAGCGCGGACGGGCGAGACAGACACCGCCGCCTCCTTTTTCGTCCTCCCCCAAACGCGCGGCGCGCGCTCGCGCGTCCGCTGGTTCTTCAGCCAGGAGCCAAGCCTCTCGACAGCGCACAAACGCCCAACAAAAGGCTGTTGCCATGCGTCCCCCGCGCGGCCGCGGCTTTGTCGGCCGCGGCGACCGCGGCGGCGGCCGCTTCGGCGGCGGCGGCCGCGACGGCGGCCGCGGCGGAGGCGGCGGCCGCTTCGGCGGCGGCGGCGGCCGCGGCGGCGGCGGCGGCCGCTTCGGCGGCGGCGGGTGGCAGGACCAGGGCCCGCCCGCCGAGGTCGTCGTCGCGGGCGTCTTCAGCCACGCGTGCGAGGGCGAGGCCGTGTGCAAGCTCACGCACGACAAGGTCCCCTACTTCAACGCGCCGATCTATCTCGAGAACAAGACGCAGGTCGGGAAGGTGGAAGAGATCCTCGGCGCGACCAGCAGCGCGCTGTTCACGGTCAAGATGGCCGAGGGCGTGGTCGCGACGTCGTACAAGGCCGGGGACAAGTTCTGCATCGACCCGATGAAGCTGCTGCCGATGGAGCGCTTCCTGCCGCGGCCCAAGGGCGCGCCGGCGATGGGCGGCGGTGGGCGCGGCGGGGCGGGCGGGCGGTTTGGCGGCGGCGGCGGGCGGTTTGGCGGCGGCGGGCGCGGGCCGCCCCGCGGAGGGTTTGGCGGGCGCGGCGGAAGCTTTGGCGGCGGCGGGCGCGGCGGCAGCAGCTTTGGCGGCGGCGGGCGCGGCGGAAGCTTTGGCGGCGGCGGGCGCGGCGGCAGCAGCTTTGGCGGCGGCGGGCGCGGCGGCGGGTTTGCCGGGCGCTCGCCCGGCGGCGGGTTTGCCGGGCGCTCGCCCGGCGGCTTCCGCGGGCGCGGGCGCGGCTGAAAGGTCTCCCGCCAGCTGCTTTGTTTTGCTTAACCCACGCGCACGCACACGCGAAAACGACACCGCCCTGCGCGCGCTCCTCTCGCGGCAGCAGGCGGCGGGCGGCGGCGGCGCCTCTCTCGTCGCGCGCGCTCTGCTCTGCTCCGCACCCTGCCCTCTCTCCTTTGGGTCCCCTCCTCGTGCTGCCGGCCTGCCTGGCGTGGCGATCACACGAGCGACTCCATTGTAAACGACGACGTCTTGCCTAGACGATACCGACCTTCCTCGTCGTCGAGACTTGATTCTGTTCGATTGGGGCTGCGGCGGGGCCAACAGCAGCTGCTCCGACGACAGGCGCCCGCCCCCAACGCCAAAAAAAAGGGCGCCGCCGAGCGGAAAAAACGCAATCGGCCGAGGATCGCGCTTTGCCGCAAGCGCGCAGGGCGGGAGGATCGCGCTCCCTCTCTCCGCCCGCTCCTCACAGTTTTCCACGCAAGCGTCATCAAGCCGTCAGCATCTCTCTCTCTCTCTGCCTCTCTCTGCCGGCCGCGCCCTCTCGACCCAAAAAGACCCCCCTCCCCCTTTCTTCCCAAAGCGCAAGACCAGACTTTTCCGAGACCGCAGCATGCTCTCCTCCGCCCTCTCCCACGCGGGCCAGGCCGGGCTGGCCGCCCGCGCCCGCGCCGTGTCCGTCGCGCCCCCCATCCCGCGCGCGCGCTGCGTCTGCCGCGCCGCGGGCGCAGGCGATTTCGACCCCTCCTCTTCCTCCGACACTGCGGACGGCCCGCTCACGGACGCGCGCCCGCTGTTCACGCTCGACCGCGCCTCGGCGCACGACAACCTCACCTTTGAGGACATCCGGTAAGTCAGGCTGGACGGGCCCGGGGGGCCGCTCTAGGCCCAAGATACGCAGCCCGAAGAAGGGAGGGGGACAAACTGCCCCGCCGCCTCTTGCCGCTTTCGCCGCTCGTACGCTGACGCCGCACCGTCCTCTCCCCAAACGCTCAACCAAAAAACAGTGACGCGTACGAGATGTGCTCCACGATCCCCGAATCGCACGAGCGCGGCCAGTGCTACTCGGTCTTCAACATCGACAGCGACCGCATGGCCGAGTTCTACGCGCCCGTGTCGCGCCTGGAGGACGCCCTGCTCGGAGGGGCGGCCTCGGGCGCGCGGCGCGAGCTCGAGCGGCGGGCGGCGGCGGCGTCGGGCCAGCCGCACCAGCAGCCGCAGCAGCAGCCGCAGCAGCAGCAGGCGCGGGGGTCGCGGTCACCGCACCACCCGGAGGAGGAGGACGTCAACGGCCCCCTCGCGTTCCTGGCGCGCCTGTTCCTCGGCCACTAGAGGGGGAGCGCAAACCTACGATCTGCGTCCCCCCGCCCCCTGTGGCTTTGGTTTCTATCCCCCCCGATCCGCTGTCGTTTTTGCGTTTCGTTTTTGCGTTTCGTTTTTGCGTTTCGTTTTTGCGTCTCGTTTTTTTTCCCTTGTCGGGAGCGTCCCTCCTTTTTTTGTCTCCGCCGGTTTTTTCATTCTCGAAGGTCCCGCGTACACCTACCCCCCGTCCGTTTCATTGCGTTCGCCTTCTTGCGGGACGCCCCATGATTGATCGACCAATGGCACACCGCCGCCAGAACAACGCGCCCCGCCGCCGCAGCAACAAGCGAAATGAAAGCGGCCTGGAGAAAAGCCCCCCGCCTCCTCTCCTCCTCCTCCTCCTCCTCCTCCTCCCCCTCCCCCTCCTCCTCCTCCTCCTCCTGCGTGCATTTTCCCGCCCCACGTGCCCAGGCGTTCCGACACTGGAACCAAACCGATCGACACCCATTTGTGTTACACACAGGAACGCTCGAGTCGACGCCCTTCCGAGGGAAACAATAAAAAACGAGGGCGCCGCCCAGCCGCCGCCGCCGCCGCCGCCGCTCGCCTCACCCCGCCTTGTCCCCAGCGCCTAGCGCCCGCACCACCGCCGCCGTCCCCGAGTAGATGTAGTCCTTGGCCGTCAGCATCAGCGCCGCGTTGAGCGCCGTCTGCAGGATCTTGGCGCCCATGCCGGCGAAGAAACCGCCGGCCCCTTCCTCGCGCCAGATGCGCGACACGGCGTCGGCCGTGCCGCGGTAGTGCGGCGGCGGCTGCTGCTGCTGCTGCTGCTGCTGCTGCTGCTGCTGCTGCCTATGCTGCTGCTGCCGCGACCGCTGCTTCTGCCGATCCAGGTCCTGCTCATGCTGCTGGCCGCCGCCGCCGTCGAGGCCGCCGCCGCCGCTCTCCCGACCTTGCGCGCCCCCGCCCCCGCCCCCGCCCCCGGAGGAGCACCCCCCGCCCTGCGCCTGCAGCCTGCTCTTGACCACGATCATCGGGTAGGTCACGACGGTCGCGCCGATCTTGGACAGGGCGCCGAGCAGGAAGACGTCGGCCGCGGAGAGCTTCTGCGCGGCGACGGCGGCGGCGGACGGCGGCGGCGGCCTCGGCCGCGCCCTCCCAGGGGGGCCGCGCGCGGCGGGCAGGCGGGGCAGCAGGCGGGGGAGGATCGGCCGCCCCGCCGCCCGCCGCGCCCGCGCGCCCGAGAGCAGCGCCTCATACAGGGCGTACTGGATCGCCGGGTTGACCACCAGCAGCAGCGAGGGGCCCAGGCCTTTCCAGAGGGCGCACAAGCCGCCGCCGCCCTGGCCGCCGCCGCCCTGGCCGCTGCCGCCGCCGCCGCTTTCGCCCGGCCGCCCAAAGACGAGCGCGTCGCAAACCGCCGCCGCCGACTCGTCGGGCAGGCGCGCCGCCGCCGCCGCGTCGCCGCACGCGAGCAGGTCGCGCCGCCGCCGCGCCAGCGCCTGCAGCTGCGTCGTCACCACCTGCGCGGGCGTGGTGACTAGTTGGTTTCCGGCGGCCGCGAGCGCGGCGACGGCCAGTCCCGTCGCGACGCCGAGCTCGCCGCTGCCCCCGTTGCGCACGCTGCGGGCGCGCGCGGCCGCCCGCAGCGAGGAGTAGAGCCAGAAGTACAGAGCGGAGGAGAGCGCGGTCTCGAGGGCGGCGGGGCGGACGCCCGCGTACAGCAGGGGGGCCTCTCGCCGCGCCGCGGCGCCCAGGGCGGCGAGCCAGCGGCCCGGATGGCGCGCGAGGGCGCGCCTCGCGGCCGCGCGCGCGTCGGCACCGGGGTCGGCCGCTTTGGCGGCGCGGATGGCCTGGAGGGTGTAGATGGTTTTCAGGGGGCTTTTTGGTTTCTCGTTTGGGGTTGTTTTTTTCGTGTAGCGGGGGGCGGGCGCGTCAGCAGGCGCGGCGGCGGCGGAGCAGGCAGCCGAGTGCGGCAGAGAGAGAAAAGCATACAGAGAGACTCACTAGGTGGCAAAGAGGGCGACGAGGCTGCCCACCCCGCCGGCAAAGCCGTCGATGACCGCCGCCTGGGACATGGCCGAGAAGGAAGGAGAGAGGGGGAGGAAGAGAGGACCGCGAGGACCGCGCGCCGGCGGCGGCCGCGCAACACGGAACGCGCTCGGCGCCGCACGGCGCCCCTTGCCACCGGCGGCGGCGGCGGAGGCGGGAAAAAGAGCGAGGGCGGACAGGAGCGGCTTGCGATAGGATGGGTGCCTAGGTCAGGCGCCGCGGGGTGGTTGTTGTTTGTGTGCTGCTGCTGCCGCTGCGTGATTGGGGCGACGCGGTCGAACCCTTTTTTCGGCTTCCTTTCTGTTGAGTTGACGTGTCAAAAGTCGATCGGGCGCTTTGTGATTGCAAGGTGTCGGGCTTGGGTCGTCCGAGGAGAGAGAATCGTGTGTCTCAGTGTGAGAGGACGCCTGCCACCGGCTCTCTTGAGCGGAGCAAGGCGAAAACGCGCGCGACCCCGTCGCGCCGTCGCGCCGTCGCGGTGTCGCCGCATCGGCGTAATCGGCTCGGGCGAATCGCCGAGACCTCTTTCTCGCCATCCTCAAAGTCTCCCCCGCTCAATCGCCCCATTGGCTCTAATACAGCAGGTGACACCTACCCATCACCCCCGTTCCTTCCCACGACGCCACCCCTCTTTTTGCCCCCCCGTCCCCCCAACCCCCAAAAAAGGCCTGCAACTTGTAGCGCAAAAACCGAGCCCGCCCAATCCATAAAGCCCGTCGCGCCGTCGTAAAGATCGACCCCATGAGCGCCTGAGTCCCCGACCCCGCGGCGGGGCGCGAGGGCCGCGCCGCCATCGCCTGGCCGCCGCCATCGCCGGTCGCCGCACAAGCGGCGCGCGCCGGCGCGGCCGGGCCGACCTTGATCGTGCCCCGCCAACCGCTGTCGCCCAGACCTTGCGTCCGTCGCGAACCCTACCCTTCTCGACGCACCCTTCCTTCTCGATCGCCCATTGAATAACACAAACGCGCGCGCGCGATCGGACCGTGCCAAGCCGCCTCGACGTTGGCCCGATCGCGTCTCAGACACAAAAAGAGAGAGAAAAAACGATGCTCTCGTGCTGCTTTGGCGGCGGGCGCGGCGCCGACGAGGCCGCCGCCGACGGCGCCGACGGAGCCTCGCCGAGGCGGCGCAGGCGAAAGGCGCAGGGAGCAGCGGCAGCAGCAGGAGTAGCAGCAGGAGTAGCATCCCGGATTGCGAAGCAACCTGGCGCGACGCAGCGGCGGCGGCAGCAAAATCAGCAGCAGCAGCGCGAGCGGGCGCCGCCGACAGGCGCCGTCGCCGCCGCCGCCCTTACTTTCTCGCCGGCCGCGGCCATGGCGGCGCTGCTGCAAGACCTGGTCGCGCTGGTGGGCGACGGTTCCGCCGCCGCCGCCGCGCTCGCGCCCCCCATCGCGCCGCCGCCGCAGCAGCAGCCTGCCGCCTCCCCGCGGGGGGGCGGCGACGGCGTTCAGGAGGCGCTCGAGCAGCTGGCGGCCCTGCGGGCGCCCTCGTTCGCGTCGACGGCCGGCGGCGGCGGCGGCGGCGGCGGCGAGCACACGAGCGGCTCCTTGTTTCCGGGGGGGCAGACAGCGGCCGGCGGCGGCGGCGGCGGCTCCCAGCTGTCGCGCGCGATGGCGCTGCTGGTGACGCGACTGCCGGTCGACTGGGCCGAGCTCACGGCCGTGTCTGTCGGAGGCGGCGCGGCGCTCAGGGTGGGCGCGGCCGCGGGAATAGAGGCGGCGGCGGCGGCGGCGAGCGCGCCGCCGCCCGGCCTGCGGTCGTCGCGCGGGGCCTCGCTCTCCTCCGCCGCGGCGCTCGGGAGCACAGGGCAGCTCTCCGCGCAGGGCGGCGGCCCCGGGTCCGCCACTGGAGCCGCCGGGCGCGAGCGCAGGTCCAGCCAGTCGCAGCAGCAGCAGCAGCAGCAGGCGGCCGGCGCCGCCGCCGAATCCGCCGAGCTGGGGTGGGGGGGCGAGCCGCCACTGGTGCTCGAGGGGAGCGCCACCGCCGTGGAGGCGGTGGTGGCGTCCCGCGAGGCGCTCGTGATGTACGCGGGCGACCAGGGGCCGCACGCCGGGGGCAGTCGCTGCTGGGGCGGCGTGTCCGTGCTGGCCGCCGCCGCCGCCGCCGCCGCCGCCGCCGCCGCCGCGAGAGAGCGCGCGGCCGGGGGGGCGAGCGGCCGGGCGGCGCCCGAGGCCGACGGCGGCAACCGCAGCCAGCGTTCGGCCGCGGCGCCTCCTCTGCCGTCCGACTGGACGGCCTTGGCGCGCACGAGGCGGCTGCGCTCCTTCCTGGCCGTGCCGATCGTCGCGGCCAGCAGCAGCGGCAGCGGCGGCGGCGGAGGAGGAGGGCCGTCGGCCAAAGGGACGGCGGCGGCGGCGGCGGCGGCGGCAGGGCGAGGACGAGAGGGACCCCCTTGGGCTGCTGCCGCCACGGCGTCGGCGCGCGGCCCCTCCCTCAGCATCACCGGCAGCGGCCACTTTGACGCGACAACGGACGACGCGGGCGACAGCATGGAGTCGCGGGTGCCACCGCTCGGGCCCGCCGGCGGCGACCACGCGGCGGCGGCGGCGGCAGAGGGCGGCGGCGACCCCTGGCGCGCGGGCGGCGGCGGCGGCGGCGGCGGCGGCGGCGGCGGGGTGGTCATCGGCGTGCTGACGCTCGCGTGCGCCGACCCGCAGACGGACTGGAGCCGCCTCTGGTGGATGCAGCCGCTGCCCGCTGCAGACGCCGACGATTCTGCCCGCCCCCCCTCCCCCGCGCCCGTGGGGGGACTGCAGCTTATCTGCGCCTGGGCCGCCGGCGCGCTGCCCCGCGCCCGCTGCGTCGCCCGCGCCGCCTTCCTCGACGCCCTGCAGCGGGCCGGCTCGCTGGACGCGGTCGCGCGCGTGGTCGTGCACGGCCTGCCCGCCTGCCTCGCGGACCAGAGGCGCCAGATGGGACGCGGCGGCCTGGAGGTGCGCCTGGCGCTCGTGTCGGCGCGGCTCACCCGCGCGGCGGTGTTTGCGCCGTCGCCGCCGGTTCCGGCCGCAGCAGAGGCGGCGGCGGCACCATCGGCAGCGGCGGCAGCGGCGGCAGCGACGTCGGCGTCGGCGGGCGGCCCGCCGCTGCACGGGGCGCACCAGCGAGGTCACGACGAGCGGGAAGGCGCCGTGCTGGTTGTCGGGCGCGGCGCGGCCAAGGCCGTCGTCGCCGCGGGCGGGCGACGCGCCCCGCCGGCAGAGGGTGCGGCGGCGGCGGCGTCGCCGGCGACCGCAGCGGCCGCCTCGCCGGCCGAGGACGACGCGACGATGACGACGACGATCACGAGCTGCTCGGCGGGCCGGCGGCGGCCCGCGCATGGCGACGAGGACGCGCGAGTCGGCGCTGGAGACGGCCCGGGAGAGGGCGGGGCCGCGGACGCCCGAGGCGAGGAGGAGGAGGACCGGGCGGCGGGCGAGAAAGAGGAGGAGGAGGGCGAGGACGACGACCTCGGCGGCGCCGTGGCGGCCGCCAAGACGGCGGACGGCGTGAGTCGGCCGCCGCGCGAGCGGCGCCACCGTTCCGGCGGCGGCGCGGGCGCTTTCGCCCCTGCCATGCGCGTCATGGCCGCGGGCGCGGCCCGGCGGGCGACGCAGCTGCGCGAGGCCGCGGCGGCGGCAGCGGCGGCGGCAACGGCCGCAACGCCCGGCGCCGCGGCCACCCCGCCGCGGCCGCCGCCCGTCGTGACGGCGGCGGCGCTCGACCTGCCGCTGCCGCCCCTGGACCGGCACGACCTCGCGACCACAGGCAACACCCTCCTGATGTCGTGCCTCGAGTGGGGCGAGCCGCTCGTCGTGCGCGACACGGTCTCCTACTTTGGCGGCAGGCTCGACGGCCCCGGGTCCTCCGCCGCCCTCGCCGCCGCTGCCGCCTGCGCCTCGTCGCCGTCGCCGTCGTCCTCGTCCCTACTGCCCGGTGCCGCCGCGCAAGACGTGTTCTTGCCCGGGCGGCCCGTTTCGCGCGGCACCCTGGTCGTGCTGCCGCTCGCGTTCCGCGGGCGACACGTGGGCGTGCTCTATATCTCCGAGGCGTCGTCGTCCGGGGGCGGCGGCGGCAACGGCGGCCTAGGCGCGACAGGTCCGGCGGCGGCGGCAGGGGCCGCTCTCGGCGCCACCGCGGACGGCGGCGGCGACGGCGGCCCGCCGCCCCCGAGCGATCCGCTGGCAGCGGCCTCGGGCGGACTCAGCCGCGCCTCGCTGGTCGCCGCCGCATCCGCCGTCGCGGGTGCGCTGTTCCGCGCGCTTTCGGCAGGGGGACCCGCCTCTGACGAGTACTGCGCCCTGCTCGTGTCCGACCTGCCACCCGCTCCCCGTCTCCCCTCCTCTCCCGCCGCCTCGCCCTGGTCCCCGCAGCCGCCGCTGCCGCCCCCTGCCGCCGCCGCCGTCGCCGCGCTCCCCGTGTGCGGCGAGTCTTTCTCGGAGTCGTCGCGCGCCCTGAAGGTGTGGCCCGAGCTGCTGTCGCTGCGGGACGAGGTGTCGCGCGGCCGCCACACGGTGGCGTACGCGGGCCTGCTGCCGGTCGGCATGCGCGCTTGGTGGGCGGACGACAGTGGGCAGGGGGATGACGGGGGCGGCGGCGGGCCAGCTGAGGAAGGAGGAGCGTCAGGGGCGGGGCCGGCGGGCGCGCCGTCGGCCGAGGAGGAGGAGGAGGAGGAGCAGCAGCAGCAGCAGCAGCAGCAGCAGCAGCAGCAGCGCGCGGCAGCGGCGGGCCTGTCCCCCGGGCGCCCGAGCGACCAGTCGCAGCAGCTCCAGCGCCTGTCCCACTGCCACACCCGTGAGGGCGTCCCCTCGCACGACCGGCTCGCCGCGCTCTCGGCGCCGATCGGGGCCGGTCCTCTTGTCAGCGGCGGCGGCGCCGGGGAAGGGGGCGGATGGGCGGGTGCGGGCGCGCCGCCGGCGCAGCTGCTCTCCCCGCTGCCGCTGCCGCCCTCGCGCGCCGCCCTGGCGCTTCCCGCCTGGCTGCCGCCGCCCCCGCGCCCCTCCCTGGCCGGCGCCGTGCGCTGGCCGACGCCCGTGGTCGTCAAGCTGTTCCGATATACCGCTGCCGCCGCCGCCTCGCCCGAGGGCGCGAGCGGCGGCGCCGCCCCTTCGGCCAATGCCCCCGGCTCGCGCCGCGACAGCCACTCGATCGAGCTCGTCGCGCCCCCCGGCGCCGCCACCTCCAACGCCGCCGCCGCGGCCCTGATCGGCGGCATCGGCGCCGCCGCCCCCCCCGCCGACGTGCGCGCCATGCTGGCGCTGCAGTACCGCCTTTGCGGCGGCGGCGTGCGGCACGAGCACGTGCTGCCGACGGCGGCCGTCTACCCGCACGTGTACGAGGTGCTGCCGCCGCCCGCGGCCCGGCGCAGCCTGGCTTCCTTCCAGCTCGCCGGCGCGTCGGCGGCGGCGGCGGCGGCGGGGGCGTCTGCTTGCTCGGGCGCGTCCTTTTCGCAGCAGCAGCAGGAGCAGCAGCAGGCGGCCACGGCGGCAGCGGCGGCGGTGGCCGGCGCGCTCGAGACGCCCGAGCCCTACCTGACGTCGGCCCCTCCCTCCGGCCGCGCCCGCTACCACCGCGTGGCCGCCGTCGTCACGGCCCTGGCCCCGGGCGGCTCGTTGCGCGACGCGCTCGCGCGCGGCGCCTTTTTCCCCGGCGGCGCGGGCACGGCGGCCGAGATCGCCTCTTCGGCGGCGGCTGTGGCGGCTGGCCCGTTGTCGCAGCAGCTGCGGCTGCATCCATCACCCGTCGCCGCCCCCATGCCCTGCATCCCCCTCCTCCGGGCCTTGCTGCTGCAGGTCGCGCGGGGAATGGCGGCTTTGCACCGCGCGGGGTTTTCGCACGGCGAGCTTCGCCCGGGCAACATTTTGCTGGCGGGGCGGGCGCTGCCCGACCCCTCGCGCCCCGCGGACGTGGCCTCGGCGCTGGCGGCGCTGGCCGCGCACGACGCGGCGCTGGCGGCCAACCGCGCGGCGCGCAGGGCGTCGCAGCAGCAGCAGCGCGGGCGCGAGGCGGCGGCCGCTGGCCAAGAGGGCGGAGAGACCACCACGGCCGCCGCGCCCTCGCCTGGCCCCACGCAGGTGCCCCTGCCGCCGCTGCCCTTCAGCGCCAAGATCAAGGACGTCGACATGACGACCATCGTCGCGGCGGCGCCTGCGCCCGGCGCGCACCTCCCGTGCCCGTCGCCCGGGGGCGGCGGCGGCGGCGGCGGCTTCGGCTCCTCGCCCGCGGCGTCGCCTCCCTTGGCGCTCGTGATCGGCGGCGGCACCGGCGGCGCGCAGCGGCTGCTGCAGCAGCCCAACGCCGCCGCGCGCCTGCCGCCGCTGGTGGTCAAGATGCCGGGGCGCGTGCGCCAGAACGCGGCCGCGTGGCTGGCGCCCGAGATGCTGCGCGCGCGGCCGCGGCGCTCGCAGGGGAGCGGCGGCCGCGCAGGCGGAGGGAGCTCTTCGGCCAACCTGGCCTCCCACGAGGCCGACGTCTACGCCTTTGGCGTCCTCATGCGCGAGCTCTACCTCGGCAGGCTCGCTAGCGCGACACCCATGCCGCCGCTCCCGCCCCACTGCCCGCGGTGGTACGTCGAGCTGGCCGCGCGCTGCGCGGCCGAGCGCCCTTCGCAGCGCCCTTCCGCGCGGCGCGTAGCGGCGGCGCTGGCGGCGGCCGACGGCGTTGCGCCTTAAAGGGGGAAGCGGGATTTCTTCGAGCAAGAGGGGCTTTGTAACGATTGGTTTATCCGATTGTGCGTCCGGCTTTCGATGCTCGACAGTGTCGTTCATGTATGTGTGTCAGTCTGTCGGTCGGGTCCCGTCGCTCTCTCTGTCAAAAGGTGCGGAGAAAGGGCGAGAGGTCTGTTTTTTTTGTTCGAGCGGGAACCGCCGCCGCCGCGTCCGGGCTCCGGGCGTCTCCCCCTTCCGCTATCCTTCCGCTATCCTTCCGCTATCCTTCCGCTATCCTTCCGCTATCCTTCCGTCCGCCATCTCTCATCCTTCATTTGCGGCTTTTGCCCTTCTTGCCGCCCGCGCCCCCCTTCTTGGCGGCGGCGGCCCCCCGCGGCGGCGCCGCCTGCAGCCACGCGACCTCCGACTCGGCCAGCGGCCCGCCGGCCAGCGGCGCCGAGCACGCCTCGGCCTCCCGCGCGCCGCCGCCCTCGGAAAAGGCGGCCCATGCCTCGTCGGCCGCCTCGCGCCCGCCGCCCGCGCGCAGGGCCGCGAGGGGCTCCCACCCGCCGTTGCGCCGCGCGTCCCCCGCGTCCAGCTCGAACCCCCGCCACTTGACGAGGACGAAGCGCGTCGCCGCCCCCGCGCCCGCGCCCGCCTTGCCGCCGCCGCCGCCGCCGCCGCCGTTGCCGCCGCCGCCGCCGCCCGCCCGCCGCCGCCGCATGTCGCGCGACGCGACAAAGCGCTCGATCTCGTACGCGTCCTCCGGGTCGAAGGCGGCGCGGATGTCTGGTTGTTTTGTTTCGTGTTTTGGTTTTGGGTTTGGGGGGGGGGAGGGAATCCGGGGGGTGGATGGTTGGTCTTGGGGTTTCCTGGGGGAGCGTGACCGCCGGGCGGCGGCAGCGGCGGCGCGAGAGCACAAACGGACGGACGGACGGACGGACGGACGGACGGACGGAAAAGAAATGTACGACAAGAAAAAGAAATGTACGACAAAACGCACACTCGTCCACCGCGCGGTCGCCGTGCGCGCGGCACAGCGCCGGGTCGTAGCTGCGCCCGCCGACGGCGTCGGCGTAAGAGGCGCGGAACGAGACGGGCTGGCCGCCCTTGCTGCTGTACCTGAGGTCGGGGCGCGCGAGGGCCGGGTCCCCCCGGGGGCGCTTTGCGGGCGGGGCTGCGGCGGCGGCGGCGGCGGCGGCGCCCCAGCGCCCGCGCCCGCGGGCTTTGTGCGCCAGGACGCTGCCGGGCGAGGGCACGACGGCCTCGTCCTCGGTCCCGCGGTCGTTGCTGTCGGAGGCGGCGCCGCCGGCGCCGCCGCCGGCGCTGTCGCGCTCGTCCTCCTCGTCTGTGCGCGTGGCCTCGGGGTCGACGCTCACGACCTCCTCCGTGGGCTTGAGCTCGTCGGTCTCGTCGGCGGCGCCGCCCGCCGACGCGGCGGCGGCGGCGGCGGCGGCGGCGGCATCGGCCTCGCGCGCGGCGGCGGCCCGGCGCTCGGCGAGGACGGCGTTGGACGGGCGGCCGCGCTTCTTGCCGGTCGTGGTGGCGGAGGGGGCGGCGGCAAGAGCAGAGGGGGGCGCGGCGGCCGCCGCCGCTTTTTTGACTGACGCCTTGGCCGGCGCTGCTGCCGCCATTGCCGCTGCCTTGCCCTTGGGGCTGCCGCCGGCGGGCGCGCCGCGCGTCTTGCGCGTCGACGCGCCCGCGGCCGCCGCCGTCGCCGCCGCGCCGCCGCTGGCCTTGCCGCCGGCCTTGGCCTCGACTGTCTTGGGCTCTTGGGAGGGCCCCGCCTTTTGCAGCGCGAGCGACGGGGGCCGCCGCCCCTTGAGCGAGGGTGACGACGTCTGCGCCGCGGCCTCGTCCTCCTCCGCGCCGTTGGCGGCGGCGGCGCCGCCGTCGCCGCCGCCTTCCTCGGCCGCTCCGCCGTTGCCTGCTCCCCCCGGACCGCCGCCGTTACCGTGCCCGCCGCCGCCGACGACCCCGCTGAACATGTGCATCACGCGGCCGACCAGGTTGCGGCCGGGAGACATCAAGGCCGAGCTCGCCGGCTGCTGGCCGCCGCCGGCCGTCCCCGCTGCCGCCGCCCCCGCCGCCGCTGCCGCCGCCCCGCCTGCTGCCACCGCCCCGTCTGCCGCCGCCGCCGGCCCTCCCGCCGCCCTCCACCCCCGCGCCTGCGCCGGCAGGATCGTCTCGGTCAGGTGGCGCGTGGCCAGCGGGTGCGCTTCGAAGCGCTCCTGCAGCATCACGCTCAGCGCGCGGAAGGGGATGCCAGGCTTTGCCGCGTGGGAGACCGGAACGCCGCCGTCGGCAGAGGTGGCGGCGACGCCGCCGGCGGCCGACGACGGCGGCGCTCCTCCGGCCGCGGCCCGCCCCAGGTCGACGGCGGGGCCCTCGTACGTCCACTTCTCGTCGGCGTCGCGCCAGGCAATCCAGTAGAGGTCGGCGCGCGCCTGCGCCTGGAGGGCCGCGGTGTCGGCGGCGGCGGGCGGCGACGAAGCGGCGTCCGCGTCGGCGCCAGCGCCGGCGGCGGCCTCGGGGGCGGCGCCGGCCGTGGTCGCGCGCAGCCACACAACGCCGCGGCGCTTGCCGTTGGGCTGCTCGACGGCGCGGCCGACGATCGAGGGCAGGCCCAGCTGCTTCCACAGGGGGCCGCGCCCGGTCGGCGTGGAGGCTGTCGTTTTGGGGCGGTGGTTTTTTGGGGGGGGAGTGAGCGGCGGCGTGAGCGAGCGGCGCGTTTCTCGCGCAGTCTCGTCTTTCGTCGTTTCTTTCTCTCGCGCGTCTGTACGCGCGTGTTTCGCGACAGGCGGCAGCGTACGCAGGGCTCGTCGTAGGGGCGTTCGACTGCACTGACAAAGCCAGAGCCTGCCGATGTCTTGCAGCAGACGTTTGAAAAAAACAAAAGTTTCTCTTTTTCGCGATCCCGAAGCGCCAATGGTCCGTCGCTCCTCACCCATGGCCGCGCTTCTTGCGTGTAGACTGCCTAGTCCAGATGCGTCGATGCTGGACGCACTGAGGCGCGTGTGCGTTTGACGCAAAAGAAAGTCGCAAAAGAAAGTTTCCCCTGGCGCGTTCAAGGAGAGTCAGGGAGAAGAGGGCGCGGCCGCGTCTGGTGGTTGCTTGCGCGCGGATCGGGGTCGAGAGTTATCGTCTGACTGAGACTGAGACTGAGACTGCATCTGGCTCGTTTTATTATTTGGACGCCGTCCGCCATGACGTGTTTCGCGCTTGCCGTGTTCCCCTCTCGGGAAGCGCCGCCCCCCCAGCTAAACTCTCCCCATTTCGCGGAGTGAGGGTTTCCTCCTGCGCGCAAATGGCAAGGCCACGCACGGGCCGCACGATCGACGAGACGCCTCGACGACCGCTTGCGCTCCAATTGCAAACATAACACAAAACACACACACAAGAGCGACACAGAGAAAAGAAGAAAGACAAGGCGGGGGGGAGGCCGTCGGCGCGCGCCTGCCCGAACGCCCGCCGGAATAAAAAACTATTCGTCTCTCCTTCTCACTCCTCGTCCTCGTCCTGCTCAAACACCATGCGCGGCACGATCATCATCGCCATCAGCTCCTGGAACAGCAGCTTGGCCGCGTAAGGCATCAGCACCTGCACCACGCGCCCGCCCCCGTCGGCGCTCACGCCGCCCCCTCCCCCCCCTCCCCCTCCTCCTCCCCCCCCCCCCCCCCCC
>Ga0209390_10005097_pt1 | contig 18992 bp, 11 predicted proteins | sample BON01_FD_187212 | JGI IMG/M metagenome (GOLD analysis project Ga0209390, IMG submission 187212) | Freshwater microbial communities from Lake Bonney liftoff mats and glacier meltwater in Antarctica - BON-01 (SPAdes) (version 2) | ecosystem: Environmental > Aquatic > Freshwater > Ice > Glacier...
AGAGGAGGAAGAGGAGGAGGAGGGCGTGGGGGAAGAGGAGCAGGAGCTGAAGGATGAGGCCGAAAATGACTTGGCTGAGAAGGGGGCGACGGCGGCGGCCAAGGGCCAGAAGGTGGCGCAGGAGATGAAGAAGGGCAAAGGCGGCCGCGGCAAGACCACCAAGAGCGCCCTGGGGTTGGAGATTGGGTCGCCCGCGCCGGAATTTGTCTTGCCGAACGAGGAGGGCGAGACGGTGGCGCTCAAGGACTTCAAGGGGAAGCACGTGGCCATCTACTTCTACAACAAGGACGACACCCCCGTGGTCACCAAGGGAGGCATGGCCTTCGCCAAGGTGTTTCCCGAGATGCAGAAGATGGGCGTCCCTCTCCTTTTCATTGGGCCCGACAGGTACGAGGGAGGCGCCCCTAAATGCACGGGGAAGGGAGGAAAGTGATTTTGTGTTATGTGTGTGGGTGCGCCCCGGGGTTGTGATGCTTCCAGCCGATGCTGTGTTGTATTTTTGTGCCAAAGAGATTGTCGCTGACAGTGTGTTATTGTCATTGTTCTTTGCGCAGTATACACTAACATGCGCACTCTTCTCCCCCCACACCCGCACACACACAGCGTCCAGTCGCACAAGAAGTTCAAGGAGAAGGCCAAGCTCCCCTTCACTCTCCTCTCCGACTCGAAGAAGGAAGTAGCTCGGGCGTTTCATAACCTACGAGTACGTTTTGTGCATTGCGTGTGTCTCTGTTTGTATTCGCCTGTCCGCTTATAAAAAAAAGCTTGTTGATGATGTCTGTTTTTAGTTATGTGTGCCTTCGTCGAGCTAAAGCACCGCATGGGGAGGTGCCGTGTCTGTATTTTGAATTTGGTTGTTCATTCCTTGTCTATATCTGCTCTCGATGCGACTGCAACCCGTGTTTTGTCTCTTGTCTTTCGGATTCTATGCATTTACACCCATCGTTTCCCCGCCTCAAGGCGCACAATCGCCGCTCGAGAAAAGCCTTTATGTCCGCGCACTCTCACCTGACCCTTTCAATTTCACACATTTCCCCCCCCGAATCATATCCTCTATTAGGGCCGCAGCGTGTTGCGCACAACGGTGCTGGTCGACCCCGAGGGCAAGATCCTGAACGTGTTTGCGGACATCCCGGAATCTCAAGTTGATCAAAACCCTGTGGAGGCCCTCGAGTTCATGAAGAGCACGCTGACGCAAAAGGTGGCCTAAGCAGGGATGTGGAGGAGGAGACGGGACCTTGGCAGCTAACGCAGAAGGTGGCCTAAAAAGCGTGTGGGAGAGGGACAAGGCCTTTGGCAGATCTAGGGGCCGGTAGGACCTTTGTAGGGAAAACATATACATAGTAGCAGCAAGAGAAAGCAGAGGCGGGTGGTGCCCACAGCAGCAAACAGCATCAGCAAGAGCAGCAGGAAGGGCCAGCTAGGCGACAAAAAGACAAAGACAACGACAAAGAAGAGGCTTAAAGCAATCGAAATGAAGTGTCGGAGGGTTTTACGAAGGGGTGCTTTTATCCAAGCAGAGAGTTTGTGTATCGTGAGCGGCAATGCGTGGTATGTGGGCATGGAGGGAGGAGGGAGGGAGGAGGTGCCATGCGTCGAGTTGTCCTTTTTCAAAAGACATTTTCGGCGGGACTGGTGTGTATTTCTCTGAATTCACGGCCTTCTTCGTCCCATCGAGCATTTAAAAAAAAACAAAGACAATTGTGTAGGCGCATGTGGTTACGGTTTGACTCTTGCAAACGCTCATTTGCCTTTGATTTGTTTTCACGTTCAAGCGAGGTTATTTCCCTAATTGAGTCGACGCGGATTCTACTTGTGTGATAATATTACATTGCATTAAAGCATGTTCAACTTCCTTTTGTAAAAGAGGGCCCGTGTCTTCTGGTTATGAAGGCAAGTGCGACGCGTCGAATAACCGACCTCCTCCCCCTCCTGCCCTCCACTTGGCTTTTGTCTCTTTTCTCTCCTGTTTAAACGTCTCCGCGCGTGTAAGGCACACCTCGGGGAGTGTCAATATTTCTATTTTCTTAAGCTCTTGGTTTTCAGAACGCAGAGTGCCTAGGTTGTGCACACTGGGGGCATTTGGTGGGACGTAAACGGGGCTTGACGCACGGCTGTTAGTTGCCGTTGGACTATACTGGTAATAACGGCCGCAGGAGGGCCCATCCCTCCCCCACATGATGATGGGTTGCCTCTCGTGTTCACAGCGCAAAGCACCAAACACAGTGCCCAGGTGAACGTACATCCTGGCCCTGGCTGCAGGGCTCGCCTCTCTGAACACCACAAGTGCTCACGCCTCTCCTCATTCCCACCAACATACGTACACAGTCAACCAAGCATCACAGCTCAAACTGCCTCGCCCGCGCCGTCCGATGCGCATCACACGACGACGGCAATGACACTACCTTAAATGTCCTAACAGGCACCGAACCCTTTTTGGGCTATTGCGTCTACGCCATGGGCCTCCCAAGCCTCTTGCTGAGCGCTTTCTTGTGGCTGGTGCTCAAAATCATTTTTCGCATCAGGGTCAAACGCTTGACCCTTAGGGTGTGGGGGGAATGGCGTCTTGTCCTCGATGGCCTCGAGTTGCCACGCTGGCTCCTACACCTCCTTGTCCCCCGGGCTTTCCAAAGTCTGGAGGTTGAAAGCCTTAAGGTTCAATCAATCCAGGTGGTGGTGCAGTGGCCTCGGTTCGCCTTTGCCTCTTCTTCCTCTTCATCATCATCATCGTCGAATATCGTCGTGGAGGTCAAGGGACTCCACATCTCCCTCTTGGCCTCTTCGATCTCAAGCGATGAGACGCGTCAGAAGGAAATTCGTGCATCGAGCGTCCCCGTTCAGCGGACCCGGGGCTTCCAGCCTCCAAAGACCAACCCTCAACAGACAGGTAAGGCTTTGATTGCTTGATTTCGTCGATTACGTGTCTGGAGCAGAGCAAGGCCGCGAGGCACATGGTGTGCCCCCGACTTGCGTGCTTGTCTCGCATGCATTTTCTCCATTTCGCTTCTCACATCCACCAACACATTTCCCTCCCGCTAGGCTCTTTGCCGCAATGGTTGACGAACCACTTGCACGTCGGCCTTGCCGATGTCTCGGTGCGGCTGGTAGGCCCGCGGGACACGCTCGTTGCCTCGCTTGGATCTTTTTGCCTGGCACCTGTCGATGGAGGACGGGCAATCAAGATGGAGCTGCTGCACGTTGCCATTTATCTACTCCTGCAGGAGCAACACGGGCACGCCGTGCTGCCGCTGCTTCCTGACGCCGGCATGATCGTCACGCTGGAGCTGGCGGGGGGGATGCCTTGTGGTGTCGACCTTCGCATAGGCAGCGGCAGGGAGGGCCTCCTGGACCAACCCATTGGTATGCATCTGGACGCTTGTCGACGGCATGCCCTGATAGGAGCGTGGCAGTGTCTTGGCAGGAAGAGGGAAGTGGCAGAGTCCCCGTTCCTGAGCCCGGACACGCCCGTGCAGGGGGACGAACTTTTCTGGGATGCCTGCGCGTCTGGCCCTGCTTCGTTGCCCTTCCCGGCTCGTGTGGCCTTCTCCTCGCCCGGTATCAAAGTCTTGCTGGGCCTGGACGCAGAGGAAGCCAATGATGTGGCGGCCGAACCTTCCTGGTGCATTGCCCAGCTGGGGACGTGTACTTTTGAGGTAGCAGAGCAAAACGTGGTGGCCTCCCTTGCCTCGGGCGCGATGCTGGTGAAGCTTGGCGACCAACTGCCGCCCTCATCTCTGCTGCAGATCCCTAGAATCGATTTCGACGGCTCGTTTCTGTCCACGTTCACACGCCCCTGCTCCTGGAGAATTAGGGCAGGAGTCTTTACGGCCTCCTGGTCGTCCGCCCTCATGCATCGTTTGGTCCAACTCCTTGAGCCGCCTGTACCCATCCTGCCTGCTCCGATTTCCCCGACCAGGGCGACATCAAGCACAAATTCTGCTCAAGCGACTACAAATGCCTTTATCAGTGGAGAAGCGACGGGTGTTGTGGACGGCCTTTCAGGCATCCTGGCTTCCTTCCTCTCTCAGCGCCTCGGCAAGCATCATGATATGGCGGGCGTGGTCGAAGCGGCAGAGGGAGAAGGCATGCCCGCGCCACCACCATCATCATCACTACTACCACCTCCCCTCACCTCGGCATTGCCTTTGCCTCTGATAGACGTGGATATCGAAGGCGTGCAGCTCGTCTTGCCACCTCTTGTGGCCTCCACCAGCTCTCCACCCTTTTGTACCCCCAAAGGATTGATGATGGCCTTGGGCCGCCTGACGATGCAGACGGGGGGCACGACGGCAATCGTGAGACTGGCACGTGTGGGAGTCACCCTTGGTCACATCCAGCTCTTGAACCTTGACGAGACGCTGGCGGAGGTCTCCTCCGGTGCGGCGAGGGCCACTCAAGGGCATGCGCCTCCAGAAGGGATATGGCCCCCACAAGACGCGGAAGAATGGCGGGAGGCGAAGGCAGCTTTGTGGGAGCTGCAGGTGACCCTGCCGGCGTTGCGGGCATCCCTTGAGCTGGATCACGTCATGGAGGCGATCTGGCTTGCGACCAAGTCCACGCCGCGGAGGGAGGGACCTTCGACCTCGGGCCCACCCACCCAAAGTCGTCGGCAAGCCCATCTCTTACCGAAGTCATCGGTCAAACTGCCCTTGCTACGTCTGCAGGTCAAGTGCCCTACGGTGGATCTCGTCCTGCTGCCGGGCACGCGGCACGAAGGGCTGCCGGCCGTAGGACCTTCTATGCTGGAGGCGTCCATGCCTTGGTATGCTCCGGACGATCGTCGGCGCAGCGATCCCCTACTATGCCTGCGATTGTCGCAAGGAATAAAGGCCACGTATGCTTTGGGCAACGGCTGCTTAACCCCAGCATCTTTTGTGGCGCGCGTGGAAATGCCCGTGTTACAAATTATTTCGAGTGCCAGCACGGCCGACTCCCTGGTGCCCCTGGGAGCCACGCAAGTGGTGGTACTTGATCTGAAGGCCCTGGAGTGGTCTTTCTCGTCATTTCCAGCCCATTGCCACTGGACACCGGCTCCTGGACCCTGGGGCGCTCATTTCTGGATTGGCGTGGCCGAGCAGATGCACAAGCACAGTCTCACAGCCCAATACGTGGAAATCGGCCTGGAACCTTCCTTAGTCGGTCGATTGAGTCATTTGGCCCAAGCACTCAAGCACGTGCCGATTGTCGCCCGCGGCGTGCAAGCCCCCGTGGCTTTTACTACCAGTGCCCCTTGTGGAGTACCGCTCGCCCCGCTTTTGACCTTGGCGGTGCTCTTACCAGCCCAGACGCGTGTGACGCTGTATTGGACGGAATCCACGGGCACGGCCACAGTGGCATCTCTCTTTCTCACGGAAACCCGCATCTCCCTCAGCACGGGGGTCGTGGGCGGTCGCCTCACTTTGGACGGCAGCGTCCAAGACTTTGATATCCTCGATGGTAGCCCTGCTGCGCCGGAACTGCAGAAGGTATTGTGTCGCCTCCGCACCGAGCCGCAATCCCAACAGCCGTCTGCACCGTCCAAGATGCTCACCTTCCAGTTCGAGGGATGGAGCGGCGGAGATGGCCCACGTCTACTCCTGCAAGCAAGCGAGTGGCGATTTGTTTACTTGCAACGGATTACGATGGAGCTTGTGGGCTACATCAAGGACTGCCTCATTCCCTCCTTTGGCCGGGCGGCGTCTGTCCGACCGCAAGACGTCCTTTCCGGGTCCGTGGTGCATTTGCTGGCGACGATAACGAAGGCGGCAACTCCCTGGATCCAAGGGATCCCCAAGCAAAAACCGGCCGGCACCACTACCACCAGCAAACCCTCCCCAAGTCCCGCAACAGCCTTTCGGCTGCAGATTCTCCTGATCAACTCTCGCGCCCTACTTGCAAACAGCTCGGACAGCCCGGACGGGCTGATTGTGGACTTTGAGCGATACCGCCTCTGGCGCGCGCCAAACACGGAAAGAGAGGACGCCTATTGGCAGGGCCCCGAGCTTGTTGGTTCACGTTCCGCTAGCAGTAGTCGCGGCTGTGAAAGCGCCACCAGCGGGACGGGTAACGGTTCTTCTAGCAGCTGCGGCACCAGCACCAACCCCAGCACCAGCACCAACACCAACCCCGGCAGTTTTTATGACCCTTCAAACGACCCACGGGACATGTTAGCCGTGGCACAAGCAGAGTTAAACGATGTGATCCGCTCGGCAGACTTACTAGCCGCGGAAAGCTCGAGATTGGTGGATGCGCTGGCTACCAAGCAGCCCGCGCTGGATGCCTTGCAGGCGCAGCTGCCTTTGGGCAGACTGTACGCACAGCTGGCTGCTCAAAGGGCGATCGTTGACGAGCTGGAGCAGCGGCTGGCAAGCCGACGTGTCGTTGAAGCGCAAGTGACGGCGCGCAAACAGCGTTTGGAGGAGGAGGTGGTGCGCTGGGAAAAATGCGCAAGGGCAGCGCCGAAGGTTACGATGGAAGCACCGGGGCACCCACGATGGCAGCACGGCCGAGGCCTGCCCTCTAAGCCAGCAAACCGTCTGGACATGGACTTGGAAGGCGCCACCATCAGCACCTGGAAGGCCGGCGTGGTCGGCAAGGACATTACGATTCATGGCTACATTGAGCCCGGTCGGCTCAGTTTTCCGTTTGCGAACCCGCCGGGCGTTTACCCAGAGGTGTATGAGCATCTGGGCTGGGAACGCTATATAGGATGGGACACCAACAACACGGCCGTCGTCGTGGCGTTGTTTGTGCACGAGTTGGAATGGGTCTTGAGTCGCTCGCAGTACAGCAATTTGTTGAGCTTGCTCATGGAGAATACGCGTGAGCCCTGTCTTTTTGTCCCGGTCCTGCACCCCTTGCCGCCGCCACCCGCATTTGAGGAGATTAAAACGGGCCCCACGTGCATCACGGTGCCTCCCAGTGTCTCTGTCCCTGTCTATTTCAAGCACGCAATTGTGCGTCTGGTCGAGGACGTGGTTCAATGCGGGAGCGAGGCTGCTGTCGATGGAGGGCCTTTGGCTGCTGCCGAAGGGGCGGCGGCACCGCTCGCAGGATGGTCCGAAGAAGATGACGAGCAGGAGCTGGAGGAGGAGGAGGAGGACCAGAGCACTGCAAGCGACAGTGGAAATGCAACTGAGATGGAGGGTGAGGGCGAGGATGCAAGGTTTCCGGGGAAGCAGCAATACATGGAGGAAGCCGCAGCAGGTCCCACCGTCATTGCGCTCGAAGAGATCCAAGGAAAAGAGGGCATGGGGCCACCCCTTCTCCGCCACCAACACCATCAAGCCCAGCACCAGGATGGCTCCTTCCTATGCAGCCGTCTGTTGCCTGGCATGCCGCAGCGGAGTGGGTGGCAACAGGTCCCTTCCAGCGAGTACGTGGCGACTGTGACCCTGACGATGGCGCGTCTCAGCATCGATCGGCGGCCCAACAACAAGGGGCTCGAGCTAAGTGTTACTGCGGAAGAAGTGGTGATCGAGAGCGAGGAGGCGTTGTTGGACAATTCCTCCATCGCTAGTCAGCCCCAGGTGGAGAGTGCAAAATCCAGGCCCAGCAAAATCCTGTTTCCATCTTCCCACTTGTCGCACAGTAGCAGCAGCCGTGTGCACGGCAACTCTTCCACAGATGCAGGCGACACCACTATGCCCCGGCTGCAGGAGCATCTGCAATTGAGATATGTGCAGCAAAACCTGGCTTGTTACCGGCGCTGCGTGGTCGAGTTGGGGCGCTCTGTCGTGGTAGGGGCTGGGGATCGTCTCTTACGGGTCGTCGATTTTTTCGTCCAACCCGTGCGGGAACGCAACGCTCAGGGCCCTCCCACAACCTGCGAGCAGGCTAAAAATCTGGACGTGGAAGTCAGCGTAGAAGACTCTTTGCTGTGCTTGCAAGAAGACTGCCAACGTGCTTCTTCGGCAGCACTTTTTATGCTGCTCCAGTGCGACTACACGCAGAAATGGCGAGGGTTAGTGGAAGGAGGTCCCGGCACCGTCGACGCCACGATTGACGTCGGCCTTCTTTCCGTCTTCTTCTCCCGCCAAGGCTTGGTACTCGGGAGATGCCTGCCGTTAGCATCGCCTGTCATGTTTGGTTTGCATCTGGTCACCGATCTTTCGCGCCGGCACAGTACCGGCGCTGCCCCCCCCGACCGCCATCGCTCCCTTATCTTCAAGATGCGTACCCTGAATGAACAGCATATCCGCACGCGCAGCAACGGGTTCTCCTTCAGGAGCCGTCGCCGCGGAGGGAATAACGGTGGAGATATGGTCCTGATGGACGCCCCATTGTGTTTTCTGGGCACTCCCCCCGTTGCAGCCTTCTCCTCATCTTCGTCTTCCCGGCCTGCCTCGGCCCAGATTTCTTTCTTCCTTTCGGTGCCCGACTTTAGACTCTTTCTCAAGGTCGCTCGTCGGTTGGCGAGAGAGCTGGACGCGGGGAAGCAGCACATCCGCACGTTGGAGTCAGCCCGAGCGAACAGGGTGCTTACAGCGGCGACACGAATGGTGCCAGCGACGGATGCGACCCTGGGTTTGGCGGCCATACCTGAGCAGCTCGTTGAGGAAGCAGCCGTGACGCCTAGCAGCACCAACCAGCTTTTTGTGAGCCTCGATGATCTCCGATTCACCCTGGTAAACAACTCTCTCGGCGTGCCTATTGCTTACGCAGGTACGTCCTTCCCTCCCTCCCTCCAATTCCTCCCCCCCTCCCTTCCTCCCCTTCACCGTGCCTGTGCGTGACATGGACACACACCTGCCCATGCCTGACGTGCATATTATTAGTACGTGCCCTCCCTCTCTCCTTTCCCACCTTCCTCCCTCTCTCTTTTTCGTCAAATATCTATTCGGTGCGTCGAAACGAGCTTCGACATCACCCCTCTTTCTCACCTTCCTTCCCTCCCTCCCTCGTGGAAAGCGTTGCTTTCCACCGATTTCCGACTCCATCAACAGGAAGACTTGCATAGCATCGAGATGGAGGCTTCCGTGGGCCTACGGGCAGGTTATTTCAATCATCGCACCTACGAATGGGAATCTGTCTTGGAAACAACGGCCTTATCTGCCGAGACTACGCGTAAAGCCAACGATGCTGGCATTGCTACTGGCAGAGCAAAACCTAACGATGACGGCCAGACTTTGCAGATCCAGCTTAGGTAGGTGTGTGTGTGTGTCGCCTCCCCCTCTCTCCCTCCGTCCCCTTCCTTTAAATCCTGTCACTTTCTCACTCCTACACTCGATTATTTTCTTCTTCTATAACCGCCCTTAGTGTCTTGGAACCCATGAACATCAACGTGACCCATGCGCTACTTTCGTTGGCCCAAAACGAGGCTCTGGTGACGGATTTGCTGGCCAAGCGCTCCAGCAGAAGCGCGCCTTATTTGGTTCGGAACTGTACGGGGGAGATGGTCGAGGTGCGCTTTCTGCGCAACCATTCGACGGCGCACACGTGCCCCTTGACGGAGAATCAGGATGTGCCATTTGACTTTCGAGACGTTGGCGCCACCATGTTATTTCAACCCTCTTCTAGCGATGTGATTGGGGGAACGAATGAGGAACCCACTCTCCGGGACATGAAAAGGACCTCGAAGCCCGCTGATTTGTTGCATTCCTTGTCGCTGCATCTCATGACCCGCGAAGGGCTGGGATTCAAGAGTACTGGCGCATTGCCTATGGATATTGTTGGCCTCTACGATGCCCGACTCATGTGCGACTTGCCCCTGACGAGCTCGCCGATGGGCTCTCCTCCCCCCTTGCTTCTACCTCCCTCATCGCCAAAATTACCCACCTCGCGAGTACCGGCTTTGATTGCGGAGGTCAAGCTGCAGGCCGATGGCTCCAAGGTTGTAACTCTCCGCAGCCACTGCACGATCGAGAACAAGTCCGGAGCCCCGCTGCACCTTCTCGTCACGGCTCCGGCCGCAGCCAGGCAAGCCTCCTTTACGGAGGAAGTGATGCTGCAGCCAGACGAGACGTACTATGTGCCAGTCTCGCGTTTCAGATCTGACACATCTTTCTATGTCCGGACGTCCCCAACGCTGCGTTGGGCGCCAATTTTCGATGTGGGAGAGATGGAGGCTTTCGACGGCGCCTCGCTAGTCTGTGAGTGTCCCCCTCTGGCACCGGACGCACCGATCGTACCTAATGATGACTGCAACGACTTACTTCTGGCTGGATCCTGCTTTGTAGGGGTTGAGGTCCGAGGCGTGGACATGCGGGCGCATGTTCGCGGTGGTCTCGGTGTAGATGCGGCTGCACAGGCTTGGGATCGGCCCTCCTCCTCCACCTCACCCATGCCGACGGTGGATTTGCAAGCAGATGTATTTGGAGACGACGATGGAGACGACGAGGACTACGAAGTGGTGGAAGAGAAGGACACCGAACTGGCGAAGAACGCACCCTCAGCCGTTGGAGGCCAGACGCTCTGCATCAAGCGCTACGACGCGTCCTCAAGTACGTTGACGGTGCGCAACCTGGCCGCCAGCATCCGGCGCTCCGCGTCTGGGGTGGGCACGGCCCGGACAAACCTGCTTCGATCCAGTAGTTCTTTGTCTCCCTCGACAGCAACGGAGGGGAAAGGAACTAGCCCACGGGTCCCAACCCAAGGGCTCGCGCCGCCTTTGCCATCGGCATCAACGTGGCAACCGCGTGCGATGCGCATCCTTCTGCGTCCTGTGTTTGTTTTGCACAACCTGTACCCTTGCCCATTGCTCTATCGTTTGTGTGACAAGAATGGCTTTGTTTCTGCCGAAGGGGCGCTGCCTGTAGGCGCCTCTCTTCCGCTCTTCCGTGTGCCCATCAGAACCAAGCAGTACTTGTCTGTCCGCCTGGCCAACTATCTCTGGTCCACATTTACGCGCGTGCATTCGCCCAAGACGCCCTACCCGGTGCAAGAGACAGTGGGCTCGATGGAAATAAAGAGCCTTCACAAAATGAAGAATGCCAGCCAAAGCAACGCTCCACAGGCCATGTTTCCAGCTACCTTTGATTTGCCCACTCAATTGGTGAGCGTGTCTTTGGTCGGGCGGCATATTCGGCTCTACGCTAAACTGGCAGTGGTGAATCGGAGCAGTGTCTTGCTCGACTACAAGGACGGCTCGATGGCTGCCGATGTGAACCTAACGGCGTCCAACACTTCCTACTTTCGGCACGCACCTCTGCCTGTCGAAAAGGGGTGCTTCTCGACCCCAGCCGCAACAGGACTGGGTTCTCCTACCGTCGTGCAGAGTCCAGACGCCGCTTCTCAGCCTTCGCCGATCAGAGCCTTGTCGTCCCCTGGTTCTCTGGAAAGGGGTGCCACTCCGTCCAACCGCAAGCCTCAGATCATTTCCGTGACGTTGCGGCTGCCTTTTAACCATTTGGACACGGTGACACTGCAAGTGCTGGAAAGTGGGACACTGAGCGATTTGTTCCGCATCGCCACAGAAAAAGTGCACACGATGCGTGGCGCTGGCTTGGACGACTTCATGTTTGCGCTTGACTTAACCCCGGAGGACCTAGATCGGGTTCAGCTCACTCTACCTTGTGTGTCAACATCGCCCTCGTCGTCTTCCACCATGTTTGCGAGTCCACGGAACCCGTTCATTTCGTCATCCTCCTCCCCGCGCCAGCCTTCCTCACTATCAGCACCTGCATCGTCGCTGGCCGAGCAGCTGCAACAAGGCCTCAAATCTGCGCTAGGTTCCAACCGCAGTAATCTGTTCGAGCTAGACAAAGCTCATCTACTTTGTTTTTTGACGGGCCCACTTTTGGACGTCCTGGATAAGCGGACTACGACGCTGGCCACTCTGAAAGCAGGCCGGGCGGTGTTGGCGCTGCGGCTAATACACCGCGCGGAAGTGGCCCTGAGTTTTCAGGTGGCGCAGGTGTGCAACCAGACAAGCGCTGCACAAACACTGCACTCGGTGGTCCAGGCAACCTTGGCGCAAGCAACGTACCCTCCCGAGACGAAGAGTTCTGCCTCCGTGTCGCCTTCCTTCCTTGGTGCACTGGCCAACAGCACCAGCGATCTCTTTTTCGCGTCAGGCGCTCAGGGCATCCCTCCTAAACGCGAAGAAGATCGGATCTTTGTCCACTACCAGCATTTGGCCTCCCCTGGGGTCCCTTTTTCACTCCCTGTGGTCTTTGGCCACGGCGTGCAGCTCGCGCTGCGTTGTTGGGATTCAGAGTGGTCGGGATCTTTGGCTGCACCAAAGCATCTGCCTATCGGCTCTAAAATCTATAGTTACCTATCCTTGAAGCAGCAGGCAACGAGCCGGGGAACGACAGCTCAGCGCGACCTGGGCCTTGTCATGGCGCCATGCGAGGCCCCCTTTCACCGCACAACCTTGATTACGGTCGTCCCTCGCTATATTCTGGTAAATCAATTGGAGGTACCTTTAGAGTTCTCGCAAGGCACATCCGTGGATGCCCGTTTGGGTGTGCTGCAGCCTCACGATGAAACTCCATTCCACTGGCCCTGGTCAGACAAGAAAAAGCACCTCCAAGTCCGCACCGCCTCTATCAGTAATGTGTGGCAGTGGAGTGGCGAATTCCCCATTGACGCAGTGGGCGAGCTGCACGTGAAGCTGCGCAAGGCAGGGAGCATGCCGAATGACAGGCGCATCCTCATTCTGCGCGTGAACATCGAGCTGGTTCAGGGGAGTCTCGTCGTGGCCTTAAGCGTTCAGGACCCAAACTGGCCACCTTACCGAGTAGACAATCTGACCTCGTATCCCATTCGATACCGCCAAACGGCGGCATCCCTGCTCACAGGACTGGGCGCCGCCGTGGGTGAATACGATTATCTCGCTCCCAACGCGTCGGCGGCCTATGCCTGGGACGCTCCCACCAGCGCTGTCAAGGTCTTGCAGCTCGAATTCCAGCAAGGCAGCCGGTGGGAGCAGCGGGATTATGGATTGGACGAGTTAAAGCGCCACAACCGCGTCAAACTTTCGCGCGCCCTCCCGGATTTGTCGTCCCCGCTCTTCGAGGGCTACCTGGACTTGTTCCGATCTCAACCGGAGGCTTGGGAGCGCGTGTTTGGCGTCCTACAAGGCCCTGCCTTGTACGTTTTCACGGACGAGTACAAGCTCCATTTACGTGCCATTGTAAATTTGAGCATTCGCAGTCACGATGGGGCCACGGGATTGGGGGGCGGCGGCAAGAGCAGGGAGCAGCCCACCATCACCCAATACAAAGCTGCTGTCACGGACCTTATTTCGATTTTCAAGGCAAATTTCGACCGGACGACAGCCAAGCTGAACACGCTGCTGCTAACAACCGAGGATACCAGCAGCGGGCGACAGCAGCACACCGACCAACAGGCAGAAGAGCAGTATCGGGAGGTTTTAGGCATGGTAGCTTATCACGTTGCCCGGTTTTTGGCATCATCTTCCTCGGCCTCGGAGGTGAAGGATAACAAGGAGCAGGGCGAGGAAGAAGAGGAGGAGGACTACGACGACGCCGCCTCCGACGCCGCTGTCATTGCACCCCTCTCCCGCCACCCTTCCACGGCCGTGTTCAATGCACACTCCGCCCGCATGCCGCCTTCGTTGCCTTCTTCGTTTGCATTGCTTGGGGTGGGAAAGGCCAGCACGCGAGTCCTCGTCTTGTCTGGCGGGAAGTGGCCGGCCGTCTTGATGGAGGCTGGTTACTCGCGAGACCCGACATCGGCACGTCGTCTGGCCTTGGACCTTCTATTAGCCGGTGTTCTGATCCCCTTGTCTACCACTGGCCTCAACGCCGCAAGTCCGCTGCGTCGCCGCTCTTCGATCGTTCACCGCGAAGGAACCGACGACTTGGGCCGATCTGCACCTTTGGAACCACGGCCGCCCTCAGGCCCGCCACCATCGCAGCAGCACGGTGTTGGTACGCTAAAGAAAATCGGCGTTGGCGGCACCACCGCCAACAGCAGCAGCAGCAACATACGCAGTGGCAGTACCAAACAGTCCTCGTATGTCCCTGCCAAGCACAACAAGGGACCAGCGGGCCGCCGGCAATCGACTGCTGCCACTCTCGACTCCTTCGCGTTGACAGACAACACCCTCTATATGCTTGTCGCGCCGCAGAGGGACAGGGATCTTGACCCGTCGCAGGAGCCGGCGTTCGCGGTATCCACGGTCCACGGCGACAAGAGTGTGTTTCGATGCTGCTCATATGTGGAGATGGAGAGGTGGATTATGGCACTCAGAGACCAGGTAGACCGCCTCGTCATCGCGACCGCCCCGAGTATTGCCCCGTTCCCGCAGCAGCTGGGAGGGGGAGGGGATGGAGGCGACGGCGGCACCAGCAGAGGCGTATCGAGTGAGCGTCCGACGAGCAGCTGCATCCCATCCGTAAAAGCCCAAATGTGGGTGCGGGTCACCGTTCGTGCGGATGGCCCTACCAAAATACTGGAATTGGTCGAGCAAATTGAAGACACGGACGACGAGAAGCTGGCGCGACTGAGTACACGGCAACCGGACAAAGGGCGGCTCGCCGGCGGCAAGAGCGGGACCAGCGAAGGTGAGAGCGGAGGTGAAGGCGGTGGGCCCCCACCCCGCCTGTTCCAAAGAACGAGCGTCAGTGTGTATGTACGCCGCGTAGGGATCTCGGTCGTAGATGACAAACCTCAAGAGACGTTGTATGGGTCGCTTGATCACGTCAATTTGCTCGCAGATGTGACGGCCGAGCACTCGACAGTGAGCCTCACGGTCGAAGGGTTGCAGCTCGACAACCAGCTCGAAAATGCGGGTGGTTATGCCGTGGTCTTGGCCCCGCGAGCTATCCCCGTCCCGACCAAGCGAGAGGGGCACGGGGGCGCACAACAGCAGCAGCCGCACCTTGTGTTGGCCGGTTTGGCACCTCGGCCTCTCGAGTCAGCGCCGGCTTTTCACTTCTACACGCGGAAAATCCACCTCAGTTCGCGAGATATTCTCTTCTTTGAAGCTTTCAGCATGTGGCTACACCCTTTGGATGTTAAGCTCGAGGAATCCGTGTTGACCAGCCTCGTTCATCTCAATAATTCCATCCAGCTGCAGCACTTGTCCGCCTCACTGCGAGAGCGCAACCGGGATGCCACCGAGCACGCCGGGGCCAAGCAGCAGCAGCAGCAGCAGCAGCAGCAGCAGCAGCAGCAGCAGCAGCAGCAGCAGCAGCAGCAATCTCATCATCAAGCGCCCGAAGAAGTGGTGGTATTCTCACTATTGCCCGCGGATCTCGATGGCAACGACGCGGCAGAGATGTTGGGCCTGGCGGGGTGTGGGCGAAAGACTGCTGGGAGGCAGTGGCTCTTGCCCGAAAGGGAGTTGAGAGCGCTGCACAAGCTGGGGGCAAGAGACGACGTACGAAAGAAGCTTTACTTTGGTGTACTGCACTTGCACCCGATCGATTTGACCGTCTCTTTCAAGTACCTTGCCCTGCAGGAATCTAAGGACGAGGACAAGGATGTCGTGGCGTTGAGCCACATGGCTCAGTTCGACAGCGCCCGGGTGCGCTTGAATGCCTTGCTGGTAACGGACGCCTTTGGAAGCCACACACACATTGTCGGAACTATCTTGCGGCATTATCATCGTGGCGTCCTCCGGCACCTGCACACCCTCTTGGGTAGTTTTGATGTCATCGGCAACCCTGTGGGCCTGCTCAATAACTTGGGCACCGGGGTGAAGGACTTCTTTTACGAACCCTGGGAAGGGGCCGCGGAAGGGTCCCTTGAGGCGTTCTTGGGCGGGCTAGGGAAAGGGACAAACAGCTTGCTGGGCAACACCCTTCATGGTGCCACGTCGTCGGCCGCAAAGCTTACAGATAAACTAGGTCAGGGCTTAGCCAGTCTGGCAATGGATTCTAAGTACAAGCGGGAGCGATTTCGTCGCAAGGCCCAGGAGGCCAAGACTGTCTCGCAAGGCCTTCAACAAGGCGGCCGGGAGCTCGGCCGGGGTCTTTATGAAGGATTAACGGGCGTAATCTTGGCTCCCGTGCGAGGAGCTGAGCGGGGCGGTGTTATTGGCTTTGGTACTGGGGTAGTGCAAGGGTTGGTTAGCTTGGCAGTGAAACCTGCTGTGGGAGTGGTTGATTTTGCGAGCAAGGCATCGGAGGGGCTCAAGAACTATACGCGAGCCGACATGCTGCTCACTCAGGAGACAGCACGAGGCCATGAGGGCCGCATCCGCCCTCCCCGCAGTTTTGGAGTGAACGGCGAGCTGAAAGAATTTAATGAGGACGAGGCGAATGCACAACACGTTCTTCGATCGGTCTTGAGTGGCTGTTACAAGAAGGAGCATGTCTGGATCCAGTTCTCAATCCCAGGGTGGTTGGAGGCCCTGAACTTTTTGGAACAGCAGGAGGCCAGGTTGATGAAGGCTTTCAAGGAAGAACTGATAGAAGCGGCCAGGTCGGAGGAGGGCATGGCTACGCGCAGCTCATATTTGGACTTGACGCCTTTGTTTGAAGCGACCTTGGTGGAGAAAGCCGAAGAGCTAGGGAATCAAGGCAGCAGCTTGTCCCTCATCTTTTCTGAGTCGCGCCTCCTTCTCGTCGGGGAAGGTGAGCTATTGGTGTGGGAAGCCCCGTTGGAGACCTTGATGGATGTGACTGCCGTGTCCCTGGCATCTTGCCACGCCATTCGCTTCACGTCGAGAGTACCCGTAACCTTGGCGCAATCCTCTCCCTTCTCCAAGACGACGACGAAGAAACCAGGGCCACGGCGGTTGCCTGTGATATACCACCCGGGGCTGCAGCTCGAGTGTTGGTTCCAAGCCTTGTTGGAAGGGGCGATGACGGCTCGCTTTGCGGCCCTGCAACGATTGTCACCCCCCGAGGATTCTTGCATTTCCCGGGGGACTCTGGAACGGAGACGCAGCGGCAGCAGCACCACGACCACCACCAGCAGCTGTCCCACTGGCGGCGGGTTTCTGGGTAGCGGAGGTGGCAGTCATGGCCAACGTTACTGGTACACGCTGAACGGGCAAATTTTGTACGAATACAAGGCGCCCCTGCAGCAACCCAGGAACTTGCACATGGTCGTGCCTCTTGCTGGCTTGCGCGTCTCTCGCCTGTCGGAGCGCACCCTCCGTTTGGTGCACGCCCGTGAGGGAGAAAGGCTCACTACCTTCAAGGTCCATCACACCAGCGCGGCCTCCGGCGACTCCAACCTCCCACTCTCCATCACAAGTCAGAGTCTGTCCGAGTCAAAGCGGGAAGAGATCGTCCTTGTGGCGCCCGACATGACGACGGCCCAGCAATGGTTTGCACTTCTCAATCATTCGGTCGTCGACGACGACGTCACCACCACGCCTAAGTCGTCGCAGACGCATTCAAGCAAGAAGACGAAAGCTTTGACGCTGGAACGCCGCGTCCAGTCCTTGACTGAGCGTCTCCGAAGCGGCGCGGGTGGTGGGGGTGGCGGCGCTGCTGGTGGTGGAAGCGATGGAAAAGTCGTCAGTGAGGGTGCACCGGGCATTTCGCGAAGCGGTACTGGTGGTGGCGGCAACGATGGTGGTGCTGCAGGGCCAGTGTGTGAGCGCAGCACGACACCCCCTGCCCGTCGTGCTGGCTCTGGACTGAGTCGAACCCGTTTGCTCTACGTTCCTTTTGACCCCACCGTCAAACTCGTGGACGTAGCGGCCATTGTCAGGCGCATTGTCGCACACACGGGACTGCCGACGGGGGCGGACCTTAATGTGTAACGTGAGTGGAGGTGGAAGGAGGGGCAAGAAAACGAGGAGATGGGGCAGGATCGTGCATGAAGGTCAATTTGCAGGGGAGGGGGAAAAAGGTTACGAAAGGACTCGGAGAAGGATAGGATAGAAAGTGCACTTTTGGGGCAAGTATTCGTTGTTAGGATTAGAAAGAGCATGGATGCATATAACAAGGCCCTTGCATGTAAAACAAAAGTCTAAAGAGAGATAAGCCGATTGCATGTCAACCAAAATGGAAAGAAGATATTCAAATGCGTGTGTATCGTGACAGTAAATCGTCGCCAACGTTATCCACACCTCCTATTTGCGGTCGCTTGTCAAGCCAAAATGGCTCCAGGTTTTATGGGTATAACCTTGAGTGTGCACGTCGAGTCTCCGGCGGGAGGTTTACCCATCCAAAAGCCAAACCGATCTCCAAGCGAAAGCAGCGTATGAGGTATGGTTTAAGTGTGTGGGAAGGAACAATATGCAATGTTTGGCGAGGTGGCACGTGAACGGGGAGCATGGGACGACTTGTTTGTGAAACCCCAAGTGAGGGCGCTTGCTGGGAGGGGTTTCTGCAAGCCGTGTAAGAGGTTTTACGATGACAACAAAGGTCTGGAGGCCCACGAAAAGCGACACCACCCGAGGCCACCAGTACCAAGCGATGAGAAAGAATCGGACGGCGAAAGGGAGGAATAGTCACGATAGGAAATATTCGAAATTGACAAAATGTGTGTAAATTAGAGAAATTAAAATTATGTTAGAAGACGAAGTAGGAGAAAGACGGGTCCTGGGGAGTGGCTTGTCATGCCCAGTTCGGAGATTTTGGAGATTTTATTCAAAGGGAGAGTTTAGAACTATATTTGGGAGTAGTGTAATTGGGATCTGGGCATCTTTTAGAGAGATGGGACTGATGAGAGAGATCGGAACGTATCGTATTTTCTACAATTTTATGGTCGAGGACGGGCAATACATGTGTAAGAGCCGCACAATGCCCCGAGATGGTTCAAGTGCATAAGACCTGAGCACCCTGCCCATGGGGGTGTGATGCTCTGCACGGTACAGTGTAGGCCTGCTTCGGCATGCGCCAGAAAAAGCCCTCCCAGAGGGTGCACTCTAAAGAAACAAGACAAGACAAGATTATCGTACACAGACGCGAGAAAGCAACAGAAAAATAGGTTTAAAAGGATAGAAGAAAAACAAGGCTCTAATTTCTGGATCGAGCATGCCAGTTGCGGTGTAATACGGCGCTCTGTATTTAAGGAAGGACAAGCTCTGGCCCATTCGCTTTTCTTTTCGCGCTCACTCACAAGGAAGAAAGGCCACGCACTCTCACCCAACATCCCTGCCTCCCTTTCATCACTACCTACATACACAATACCACAAC
>Ga0209390_10005101_pt1 | contig 18970 bp, 15 predicted proteins | sample BON01_FD_187212 | JGI IMG/M metagenome (GOLD analysis project Ga0209390, IMG submission 187212) | Freshwater microbial communities from Lake Bonney liftoff mats and glacier meltwater in Antarctica - BON-01 (SPAdes) (version 2) | ecosystem: Environmental > Aquatic > Freshwater > Ice > Glacier...
GACGGTGAGGATGTGCCTCACGGAAGCAATGATGCCGATAACTAGAAAATTCTGGAGCTGGAAAACACCGTCTGTGTAGCGGGCAATGACCGTGCGCAAAATCTCCAAAATAATAATGATGAACAAAATGTCATTGATGGCTTGAATCATGCCGTTGGGGAAGAAGGGGGAGGTCGTGAATACCCGAATCACTGAGTAGATCAGCGCTGCTACCGCAATGCCAAAAAGAAAGACACCTATAACCGCGTGGAAGGCCTCTTCCATAATCTCAACAAGTCGAGGGGGAATCAGGCTCTTTTTCTCTGTTTCCATTTCTTTTTCCATTGCAGTTCCAATCCAAACGTTGGAGGTTTTCTTCCCGTATCTGAAAACCTAAAATTCCAAACTATGACTTATAAATCAGTTCCAGAAATCAGTTTGAAATTCGATTGTCTCTTCACCATTGACCCAGAGCGCTCTATCCATAGACACGCTGAGCACCCAGGACTGGCTGTTCGCTAAGGGCTGCCTGGATCTCTTGCAGATTCGAACGCGCCCTGAGTAGATCTTAACCATTAGACAAACGATTGTGATAGTATTGGGCCACTTATTTGAAAGGAATTAATTCCTCGAAAACCTATAGATTTGAATCTATCAAAACCCAAAGTCTCGCTTGACAAGTAGACAAGATAGCGAAGCGATATTTTCAGCTGCTAACTAGGCACAACATGGGCAACCTTTAAGGGTTCAGGTGGGAGGAGCCATCTGGGTTTGAATTTTTGGAGATTGGTCCTCAGCCCGAATTCCAGAATGACAAGAACGCGAAAACACTAAGGAGCCGGAGGCCGAACTTTGTTTATCAATCCACCTGAAACTGACCGCGAATCCGCAGTTTGCACTCCACGCGCGCCAAGATCGCCCAATGGCCGTTTACGCTGCAGCTCCTCAACCATTGCCAGCATGATTAGGACACGAAGAATATGAAGGAAATCGATCTGGATGCGCTTGGGCTCAATCGCGACTCACTTTTGCACGATGTTGTCGCTAACTCTGAGTCCTTCGGTCGACTAATCCGGCAGGATCCCCCAAATCAGTTAGGAGTTCCGACTCAGTACTTGGCCATGCTCGCCATTGAACGCGGTGACGTGGACTGCGCCGGAACTCTAATCAGATACATGCGTCAGGAGAGCGACCTTATCTTCGACACGATGATGGTGCTCTGGCTTCAAGAGCTTTTGGAGTTTGCTGACGAGACCCTCGGACTTGGCAGTTTTCGAACTCTCATGCGCGTCCCAAGAGAGCACGTCTGGGCAAGTCTGCAGCGAGTTGGAAACGACTTCTTGGACGATGCGTTGGCAGCGCTGAGCGCAGGGAACATTGGCCAAGTCGATTTGTCCCTCGGGCACGGGCGCCGGGTATATAAGACCATGGGCGACGAGGTCGTTAAGTTTGTGCAGGACATCTTGACTGAACTTGCTAACAAAGTCGGCGACGACGGTCCGATTGCCGCGCTTCGAGGCCCGTACGACCACATTTGGCGGAAGCGCTACGCCAAATGGGAATCCTTGACAGGCGAGCAGCGGCTTCAGCTGTCATGCGAGGGTATGCGTGCACATTTCGGTGGACCCACTCGGCAGGGAGAGTTCCGAGTGGATGATGAAGGTTCCCGCTTCCGTATGAGCTTCGCCGGTTGCGGCACGGGAGGCGTCCTTAGGCGCGGCGACATCGAGACCGGTGAGGGTCCCTACCTAACCGTCGGCACTATCAAAACGCCTCAACCGTATTCCTGGGGGCTTACGGGTATGCCGTGGTACTGCGTCCACTGCAGCTTGTATTTGGAGCACTGGCCCGTCGAGGAAATCGGCATCAACCGGCGCCCAGTCGTTTTCGTTGATGAACCGGATTCCCCTGTCACCACCGAGTGGTTGGTTTACAAAGAGCTGTCTGACACTGAAGCTGCGGATTATGAAAGAATCTGGGCCAAGCCTCCAATCGCGACTGAGTAAGGCACACCCCGATACAGCCCAGCTGGACACAATTCTTACATTTCTGACCATCTTCGGTCGAGCTCATAAGTGTCGAGATCAGCTCATCGCATAGTCGCGTGAACAGCCTTCTTGACTCTGTCTACGGATGGGAATACCGCCTGTTGGAGCACAGGGGATGACGCAACTCGCACGTCGGGGAGGCCAACCCTTTGAACTGGACCAGCGAGGTCGTTGAAAACGTTCTGGGCCAGCCTGGCGACAATCTCCCCACCAAACCCCCCCGTCTCGTTAGCCTCATGGAGCACGACAACACGTCCCGAGGATGCACGTACTGCCTCGAAGAGTGCCTCATCATCCAATGGCGAGAGCCAGCGAAGATCCAGCACTGCAACCTCAAGGCCTTCCTGCGCCAACTGATCGGCGGCTTCAAGGGCAGTGCTCGTTATCCGTCCCCAGGTAACTATGACGGCGTCTCCACCTGCGCGACGCAGTCGAGCTCCACCGACCTCCTGAACCGGGGCATCAACATCCACGATGCCTTTTTCGAGATACAAAGCTCGCGATTCGATGATTACTACCGGGTCCGGGTCTGCAATTGCGGCACGTAGCATCGCGAACGCGTCATCTGGGCTGGACGGAAGGCCCACCTTTAGTCCCGGAATGTGGGCAATGAGAGCTTCCAGACTCTGACTGTGCTGAGCACATGAACCGGGTGTGATGCCCTGTTGCATTCTCACCACCATAGGCGCTGTGAGCGTCCCACGAGAAATGTAACGAACGTTTGCCGCTTGATTGATCAACTGGTCGAGGGCAACCATCAGGAAGTCGCTCCACATAATTTCGACGACCGGCCTCATTCCAGTCATCGAAGCCCCAAGGGCAGCTCCGAGAATCGCGGACTCTGAGATGGGGGTGTCGAAGATGCGTTTGCCATAGGTTTTTTGAATATTCCGCGTAACCCCGAAAGTCCCACCGGCGGTGGCTATGTCTTCACCGAACATGACCACTTCTGGGTTGGTTTCCATAGCTAGCATCAGAGCTCGATTAGCGGCTATGCCGTAGGCCAGCTCCTTACCTTGCGAAGGGAGCGGGGGGACATAAGTCACTTTGTGATGGCTCACCACGTGGAGAGCGGCAGTTGCTGGGTCGGGAAATGGTGCTGACAACGCGGCAGTCGCCGCGACTTCGACGACCGCGACCGCGTCTTGATGCAGGCGGTCCAGGTCGGTTTGCATTAGTGAGCCGTTGTCCATTAATATCTCGCCCAAAGCCCGAAGGGGGTCTCGATCAGCGTGTGCTAACTTGTCTTCCTCGCTCCTATATAACTGGGCATCGGCGTTGTAATGGCCAAGAATCCTTGGCACACGAACTTCAATAAAACTAGGGCCGCCCCCGTTTCGTGCTAGACCGATTGCTGCACTTGCAGCGTCGATGAGTTCAATGGGGTTTGATCCTTCAACGCTGACTGCCGGAAGTCCGTAGCCTCCGGCTCGAAGGTGCAGGGCTGTTTTAGGCACAGTTTCGCTGATGGGGGTCATTTCCGACCACTCGTTGTTCTCACAGACGAAAATGACTGGTAGGTTTCTTGCCACGGCGAAGACCATTGCCTCGTGCGAGCTCCCCTGATTCGTTGCTCCGTCGCCAAATGAGACCACAACAACGCCATGATCCCCAGAGAAATTCAAGCCTAGTGCGACACCATTTGCGATTGGAAGGCCTGCCCCTACAATGCTGTTTTCGCCAACGAATCCGTACTCAGGGGCCGTGAAGTATGCTGAGCCGCCCCTCCCACCGTTGATTCCTGTCTCTCGCCCAAGAACCTCCGCAAAAAATGCCTCGAGAGGCAGGCCACAAGCAATTGCCCACCCATGGCCTCGATATGTAGCAATCACTCTGTCCTGCGACCCGAGCAGGCTGACAATGGCAGATGGAACAACCTCCTGCCCTACGCAAGGATGCAGCGATCCCGCCACCTCATCGAGTCGCCGCAACTCAAGAACTTTGAGTTCCGCCTCTCGAATAAGTAACATTTCTTGATACAAAACGATTAGGTCGCTCGAAGTAGTCAGAATTTCGTCTGACTTATTAGTTCCTGAAAAATTCTCTTTCATTCGTCATCCACCCCTAAGGTTTCATTCGTCTTGGTTGCCGCAGCACTGCTAGTCGGTGGGGCTCTTGTTCTCATTTCAGGCGTGTCTCTGATAAAGATTACCCGTAGGCTACCACAATCGATTGTCTAATAGGTGTATTAGAGTTTAAGTTCTGAGTGGGACAGGCAATGCAACTGCGCCGTCCGCCCTATTTCTCAAGACGCCCAACATGGCTAAGCCAACGGAGGCGCCCACTTGGACGGTCGTTGCTCTCTCCCTCACACTTCCCAGGCTCTGATAGCGCGATAGGCCCTCAAGAGCAATTCGTTAGGTCCTTGCGGAGGAGACTAGGGCTAGAAATGTCTTCTTATTTCTAGCTAATTGAATAGCCGAAGACCTGCGCTTAGTGCAACAAGAAAGTGCACACACAATAAACGGCCCTACCTCTTCGCGCACTGACTTTTTGTGGACTGGTGATGCAAGGGGAGGTTTCTAATATTATCCTTGCCGTTCAGGATTGAACTTGAATAGCTTATTGAGACGGAAACGCACTCTTTGTCTAGTGGATCTAGCGGAACCAGCCGCCTAAAAAGAATTGGAGTCCGGTAAAAATTGGAGAAGTCCCTCTTTAGACAATCGTTTGTGGTAGCATTCAAAAGTGTTGAAGACATCCAAGTTCTGCCAATTCGGTCTTAGGGCACGGCGTAGAAGAAACGCATCGAGCCGCCAGATTTGAGTGACTCATTCAATCTCCTCAATTGGACCTTTGCTGACCCGGAAATTTATGACGTGCTTTCATTCGAGTCGACATTTCGCCAATGGGTTGAAGTGGAAATCGCACTCGTCGACGGACAAGAGCATCTGGGGGTTTTGGATCCTGCGGTCGCTGAATCGGTGAGGAGCTTGAGGCTCATCAGCCCAGATGACATCTCGGCTTTTCGTGCGTCAGCAGCCAACGTAGGATATCCAATCATCGAACTCGTGGCGGTTATGACGGCTGCGCTTCCTGAAGAGCACAAGGGGAGTATTCATCTTGGCGCTACTACGCAGGACATAATGGATTCTGCTCTTGCTCTTCAGGTTGTTGAAGTAGGTGGCATTCTGACAGAGCGTCTAATATCCGTGGGTGATCTATTGGCTGACCTGGTGGATCGGCACGCCGGCACTGTCATGGCGGGCAGAACTCATGCTCAAAACGCTGTCCCTATAACTTTTGGCACCAAGTGTGCGGTTTACCTATCTGAGTTCACTCGGCATCTCCGAAGAATCAATCAGGCGGCCAAGGAGGCATCTTGCTTGTCTCTTTTCGGTGCCTCCGGTAACTCATCCGCATTCGCGGGGGACTCAAATGCTCTCAGTGAATACGTTGCTGATCGTCTAGGGCTGCTTAAGGTTGACGTCCCTTGGCACTCCAGTCGCGATCGCTTTTCAAACCTGGCATTAATGTGCGCCATGACGAGTGCAAGCCTTGCACGACTTGCACGAGAGGTAATCGACCTTTCCCGTACTGAGATTGCCGAGCTCCACGAGTCGGAGGGCCCTCATAGAGGGGCGTCTTCGACTATGCCACAAAAGCGCAATCCAATCGCTTCTGAGGGCGTTCTTGGGCTCGCTCTAGATGCCATCGGTAACGCCTCAATGATGCTCCGAGCCTCGGAAGTCGGCCATGAACGGGCCGCTGGAGAGTGGCAACTCGAGTGGAAGGTGCTTCCTGAGGCTCTTCGATCCACGGCGACGGCACTCCTTTACACCCGGCGTCTCCTCCTTGGGCTGGTCGTCAACGAGGATGCTATGACCAGGAACCTAGAGGGGGATTATTCCCTTATTCTATCGGAGGAATATATGGTCATTTTGGCGAAGTCCTTGGGGCGCGAGCGCGCCCATGAGATCGTCTATAAAGCTGCTGGAATAGCCCGAGATAAAAAAATCCCACTGCACGACGCCTTGCTGAGTATTGACAGTTCAATCCGTGACCACTTCGAGTCTTGGCCTTTACTCGCTAGCTCGAGCCTCGGCCAATCGGCCTGGATTTGCGAGCGAGCTCGGTCCCAGTGGGAGGACGTGAGGGCCGAAGTGAAACTGCCTAAAACACCGTCTACTTCTGACACTGGAGAATAACTGCCGCGGGAGTGGCGCAATTTTGCTTCAAACTTATCGCCGTGCGGTTTAGCCAGACGATGATTCTCGGATGAATATTTCCCGCGCGAAGAACGATAGATGCCCTAAGCCGAATAACTTCGTGGAGCCGAAATTTGAAGGCCTATAATTAGCCGGCATCGTTGCTATGTCAACGTTGGCTGGCATTGGGTTTGAGGATTTCGGGACTATGACCATTGCCTTATTTCTAACTTCTTAGAAATAGGCGCCGGCCGCACTTGAAGCGAACCCCAGAAGTTGGAGTTTTAATCAGGAGCCAGGGACGGGCTATAAAGGGACTGAGTCCGGTACTGAACCGGGCTCAGTCCCTTCAGCTATAGCTTCATGCGATTGTTGTTAAGCGAGTTGAGATAGCCATCGAGTTCAGCTTTGAAGTGACTGATGCTGTTGAAGGTTTGTTGCCGGAGAAACTCTTCTTTGAAGTGACCAAAGAAGTTTTCAGCAACAGCGTTGTCTAGGCAGTTGCCTTTTCGTGACATCGATTGAATCAAACCAGGTTTAGCTAAGGCTTTTTGATAGCTGAGATGGCGATAATGCCAACCTTGATCTGAATGAATTATGGGTCTTTGTTCGGCGTCAAATTTCAAAAACGCTTTGTCCAGCATGTTTGCGACCAGGGCAAGAACCGCTGATGAAGCAAGCTCGTAGGAGATAACTTCACCGTTGAACAAATCAATCATTGGTGACAAATATTGCTTCTGACCTAACACCTTGAACTCTGTGACATCGGTGGCCCATTTTTGGTTTGGTCCAGAAGATCTAAAGTCATGGTTCAATACATTTGCCGCCGCCAACCCAACAGCACCTTTATAGGAGACATACTTTTTTGCGTCTGATGAAACAGACTCTGCCTTCTTCGTGCATTAACTTCAACACAGTTTTTACCCTCAAACCAAAACCGTATTTGGTCTTTAGGGCTGCGTGGCTGCGTGGATGCGTCTGTAACCGTAAGAACGATAAGCCTTATCAAACACCTCACGTAGCAGCGGTCGAATGTTGGCGTAATTATCGGCTCTGGCTTGTTTGGATCGATGATAGTAAAACGTGCTTGGTGAGAGCCCGACAACTAGACAAAGCTTAGAAACTGGGTATTTAAGCTCTAATGAGGTCACTGCCCGCGCTTTTTGTTCGTCCATTAGAGCTTGGACTTTTTGTAGGACAGCGTTCTTCGTTGCCAAATGGTAAATACGCTCTTCCAAGGCTTGGCTTGAGGGATCTTTGCCCCTGGGTTTTCGACCCTTTGGTTTGTCAACTAAACCCAAAACACCATCGGCTCGATAGGCAGCAACCCACTTATTTAGAACAGCACGACTGGTTATTCCAAATTCAGCCAAAACATTAGCCTTGGCCTTTCCTGCCAAAAACTTTTCAGCCGTAGCAACCTTACAAGGTGTGCGAATAACGATTATTTCCACTCATAGCCCCCAAGCCTAAGAGACGACCTTGGCGATAAGAAGTTTGCCAATCCCTGATTGTGTAGCGAGAGATGCTTAGATTTGTGGCGATATAAGAAACGCCGAAACCCGCATCGAAGAGCCTTTCGGCCGCAATGCGGGTTTCGGTTTGATGCTTCACCCTTTTGTCCATGAACTGCACCCTTCAGTGAGGGATCTCTAATGAGGCTCCAACTTCTGGGGTTCACTTCACACTGTGGATAGAGCTATAAAACTTCGACAGAGCCTAGGCTTCTGCTGAACTCGCTGAGAGGCTTGACAACGCGAGCAGTCCGCAGCTAAGCTAGCAAACGATTGTTCAGTGGCATTGGGGGTTCAGGTAGAGCCCTAAAAGCGGCTTGAGCTTTCGCCAAAAGTGGAGATTGGGCCCAAACTAGGGACCGGACCCCGAGGAGAATGGAATTGGCTTGAGCGGTAATCAAATGTTCCTCGATCCCTGGCCTGCACCCGAATCATTGTGGGCCGATCCTCCTTGGGTCATGTCTGGAAGCTCAGTGACTGCTTGGTTTGAGACTGATACCGATGCGGTGCGGAAACTTCTGAGTCCTTCATTTGTACCCTTGGCTGGAATCGAAGGGGTTCCAACTCGACTACGTTTTTATGATGTTTCATTCGAGCCGCGAGACGGGTCTCCAGAGGACAAAGCCCGCGGTTCAGGCACGTTTCGAGAAGCGGTGATTGCTTTCAAAGGGAGCATCGCGGAGGTGAATGGTGAATTCTCTGCCTGGATGTGGTCCGATGGTGACATTTACAACGCTTGGGGTCGAGAGGTATTCGGCTGGCCGATGGTTCGTGCCGAGATCAACATTGGCGGGCAACTCTTCGACTCTCAAGATATGGGTCAAACAACCTTCAGCCTAGTGACGAAGGAATTCTCACTTCACCTCGAAGTTAACGACGAGTCGACAGAAGAGCTCAGCCCAGGGCCTTCGGCAAACTGGCTGACACCTCGTCGGGTCTTGTTTCCAGGAGGGCAAGAGGCTGAGAGGCGGGATCTCCATATTGTGCGGCCCACAGTGCTTCAACCAGGCCTATTTTCTCAGCACGCCGGGAAGCTGTCGCAAGAAGGTGGAGAGGGCTCTTGGATCTCAACACTTAAGCCACTAGGAGAAGTTGTGGTTCAAAGTTCGAGGGGTTTTTCGATATGCGTGGGTGATGTCGTCGATACAGTTCGAGGAGTTTAGGTCGATCACCTCCTACTTCCGTCTCAGGAGTGGCCGCTTGGCCATTGCGGTTCAGCTGGAAGCCTGAACGGATAGTTCTTTTACGATTTATGAGTAGTAAGTTTCAAACCGTTTAAAAGAGAACCCCTTGCCCGTCCAGACTCGAATCATAGATAAATCGAAGTAAAAGGCTGTTCGATTCGAGCTACGGCTTATTCACTGGCCTAAGCAAACGACCGTTAATCGTGGTGTTGCCTGAATATTTAGCTCAAGTTGCAAGTGTTTCTAGAGCCTTGGTGCCCCCGTCGAATCCCTTTGAATGATTTTGGGCGGATCCGAAAGCTTAACGTCTGCCAACTCTTTGCCCCCCACGGCATCTATGAGCATCTCGACTGATTTTCGTCCCATTTCCTCGAACGGCAACCAAACTGTAGTCAATTTAGGCGTTGTAATTCTCGCAAATTCATTGTCACCAATAGCGATGACCGACATTTCTAAAGGCACCTTTATGCCTCTTTCAGACATCTCCGAAATTACCAAAAGCGCAAGTCTGACGGATGCTACTACCAAAGCTGTCGGAATGCCGATTAGCTTTGAACTTTCAATGATCGCTGAGAGCGGCGTGGTTTGAGAATCCGAATCACGGGACGCACTTACTGCCATCCACTCCTCTCTAACCTCCAAGCCCATCGTCTCCATCTCGGAGTAGAAACCCTCAAGCCGATCAGCCGCAGTAGTGGTTCCTGGTTCTAGTCCGATGTATCCAATCCGGGAATGTCCGAGGCTCGTCAGATGGTTGACCGCGAGCTTGACCGCTTCGGTGTCTTGGACAGTAACTGAACCACCGATCAGCTGAGCTTTCCGGTTAACCATAACAATCGGCACCCTGCTGGAGAGGAGTACCGGCGCAAATTCCTCGCCAATTGTGGCGAACGCAATCAGAACACCGTCAACGATGTTGTCATTTAGAAGGTGCAAGAGAACCTCACGCTTGGAAGCTAAATTTTTCCCCATAAAATCCCAACCAACTACCAGTAGCCCTTGCTCCGCTTCCAAAGCTGCACTCTCGATGCCATCAAAGATATTAGTGAATGCAAAATCGGACAATCTCGGTGCAATTAAACCAATAGTGGACGTGCTTTGAGATCGCAAGGAACGAGCAACCTGGTTGGGCCGGTAGCCCAATTCCTTGGCCGCCGCAAGAATTCTTTCCCGGGTTTCTCCCCTTGCAGCCTGCTTGGGGTCACCGCTTAAGACCCGAGATACCGTCGAAGTGTCTACCCTGGCTAGTCGGGCAACATCTTTCAGAGTAGGCATTTATCCTCAATCCCCACGATTCTGCTGCCTTGAATCCAACTGGTTTAACACGATCGCATCACACTACCCTAGATTTGCCGTTCCACAGCAAAGCGCTGGGCCGAATCTAACACTAGCGAAAAGAGATAAATCGGAGCGAGAACGCCCCGCCACTTGACGGTGTTCCAAGTACTCACGTCGCCCAACCGTCGCCACCAGTCCGGCCATCAACTAGAAAGCCACCATCGACAGCGATAACCTGCCCTGTGATGTAACTCGCCCTTTCCGAGGCAAGCCAGGCGATGGCTTCACCAATTTCGTGCGGCTCGCCCATTCGTGCCATTGGAATAAAGCGGAGTCTCTGTTCTAGATCGGCGGCTCCGGAATTGTAGATGCTTCGGGCCGAATCCGTTAGGACAAATCCCGGTGCCACCGCGTTCACTCGTATGCCCACGGGTGCCCACTCAACCGCAATAGTGCGAGTTAATGCCTCGAGGGCGGCCTTAGCGCTATTGTATGAGGCGCGACCAGGGGCTGTTCGTTGAGCAGAAACTGACGAAACATTCACGATGCTTCCAACCTTTGATTTCAGTAGCAGTGGATACGCGGCGCGGCAAAACCGGAATGTTCCACCCACGTGAACGTCCAGCATTTTGTTCCAATCCGAAGACTTTACGTCTTGTGTTTTGTTTGGCATGACAACGCCCGCATTGTTCACAAGAGTGTCAAGCCGACCAAAGGTCTCGGTCACAGCCTCTATTGCCGCCTCGATATCTTGCTCGTTCGTAACGTCGCATTTGAGACCTAGGGAATGTCTTGTTTGCAACCGTAGGGCTGCCAGACTTGCCTCTTTCAGATCAAGGTCTGCCAAAACCACCTGATATCCGAGGCGAGCTAGCGCCTCTCCCGCAGCGAATCCTATCCCCCTAGCGCCTCCTGTAACCAGTGCTACAGGCCCTAACTCAGCCGGGCGGCGCCCGTCTTTCACTTGGCATACCTTATGCGAGGATCGAGCACCGCATAAAGCACATCAACCAAGAGGTTGACGACGACATATAAAACCACCACTAGCAAGATTGTGCCCTGCATGACGGGGTAGTCCCGCTCACGGACAGCATCCAAAAGCAACCTGCCTACTCCCGGAAAATTGAATATCGACTCGGTAATAACCGCTCCAGCAAAAAGGGTTCCAACGTACAGTCCAAAAACGGTAATCACAGGCAGTAGAGCATTCCGTAGTATGTGCTTGCGCCATATCTGCCTTTTCGGAACACCTTTAGAGCGCGCAGTGTCGACGTATTCGGCGGACCGTTCCGATGAAAGCGAAGACTTTAGGAACCGCGTCAATAAACCTGAGAAGAAGATACTCATAGTGAGAATCGGAAGAACCAAGTGGCGAACGGACTCTCCAAAATCCTCCCAGATCGGAACGTACCCTCCTGTAGGTAATAAGGACAGATTCACTCCGAATAGAAAGATAAGAAGAATTCCGATTAAGAAGGAGGGCACCGCCAATGCCAGGGATATGTAGGCCGACACGCCCTTTTGCACAGCGCGGTTCGGACTTGAGACACCCAATAACGCCAAGGGGACGCTCGCTATCAACGACACTAAAGCCGTGCCAAAAACCAGGTGCATAGTTGCTGGTATCCGTGTCGCGATTAGGCTCGAAACCGGCAGTTCGTTGGCATAGGAAATCCCGAGGTTGCCTGTGAAAACCCCGCTAAGCCAGCGAACATACTGAAGGACTATAGGGTCGTTTAATCCTAGATCCTCGCGCGCTGCCTCCAGCTGCAGAGCTGTTGCGTCCGGTCCGAGTTTGAGTGCGACAGGGTCACCAGGAACCACGAAAATCATCCCCCAGATGACGATCGAGGCCACAAACAGAACTGGAAGAACTTGAATAATGCGGAAGCCGATATACCTTGTCATTGTCAAGCCGCCTTTGTCGGTGCATCGGTAAGGGGGTTCTCGTCGCCTGCGAAGTGCTGTCGTATGCGGTCAGCTATTACATCCAGGGATAGGATTAAAACCGCGATTGCGATTCCAGGAAACAGTGAATACCCAGGCGAATACTGGAGGTAGGATTTCCCTGCGCTTACCATTTGACCCCAACTCGGATCTGGAGGCGGTACACCTAAACCAAGGAAACTGAGCGCGGCCTCCAAGAATACAGCGAGTGCCCCGAGGACAACCGCCTGAGCGACCAATGGTCCTGCAGAGTTCGGCAACAATACTTTGAATAACAGTCGAGCGGTTGAAGCCCCAGCAGACTTGCTGGCCAGTACGAATTCACGGGTCCGCAACGAGAGAACTTGAGATCGGCTCAACCTTGCAAATTCAGGGATCCCAACGATCGCGACTGCAACCATCGCACTGCTAGGTCCCGGGCCAAGTGTCACAATTACTAGCAGTGCTAACAAGACTGCTGGGAGAGCTAACAGGAAGTCCATTACTCGCATGATAATCGCGTCCGCTAGGCCTCCAAAGTAGCCCGAAATCATACCCAGACTTATACCGAGGGTGCTAGCGATCAGCACCGCAAAGCTGCTTGTTAACAGTGTCGGCCGAGCTCCATAAATAATCCGAGATAAAATATCTCTTCCCAGGTGGTCGGTTCCGAGCCAATGAACCCACGATGAACCTTGAAGTATTCCATTCAAATTCTGCTCGAGCGGGTCATATGGAGCCACCCAAGGGGCTAAGAGGGCGGCTAAAGCAAATACAGCAGCAGCGGATAAGGCAAGCCACAAGGAACTCATCCCAGCTTTTCTTCTTCGGGCAACGGAGTTCTTGCTGGACTGCTCAAACGATGAAGCTTGCTTCTGGCGTCTAGGGGTACTCATACTAAAGCTCCGGATAATGGCATGCACTGGCCTGACCATCACGGCGCTCAATTAACATGGGCTGCTCCGACGCACATTTTTCCGTTGCCTTCCAACAGCGAGTGCGGAAGGAGCAACCCGACGGGGGATTAGCTGGGTCAGGGGGCTCCCCTTCTAGGACAATTCTCTTAGAATTTCCCTTTCCGGCGGATCTTTCCGGTGAAGCAGAAATCAGAGCAGCAGTATACGGGTGGGTTGGTTTGGTAAATACGTCCTCTGTCCGACCCACCTCAACAATTCTTCCGAGGTACATCACTGCCACCCTGTCGGCGACCAAGCTAACCACAGCCAAATCGTGGGAGATGAGTAGGTACGAAACGTCAAGGCTATCTTTTAGATCCTGAAGCAAGTTTAGAAACTGGGCCTGCACTGACACGTCCAATGCCGATACAGGTTCGTCTAGTATCAACACCGCTGGCTTAAGTGCCAAGGATCGTGCGATGCTTATTCTCTGTCTTTGCCCCCCGGAAAAGTGCCGGGGAAAACGGTCCAGCGCTTCTTCATCGAGGCCTACATCCTTTAGCAAACCGATTGCGCGCTCACGCTGTGATTTTTTGTTCCCGATGCGATGAATTCGAAGCGGTTCAGTAAGAATCTCTAACACCGATCGCCGCGGATCAAGAGACGCAAAAGGGTCCTGAAACACGATCTGCACTTGTCGGCGGAACTGTTTGCGCTGCCTCTTTGACATTGAGTTGATGTCAAAGCCATCGAACCGCACTGTCCCCTCAGTCGGTTTTAGCAGCCCAGCCGAGACTCGAGCTAAGGTCGATTTGCCACAGCCAGACTCACCAACCAGGCCGAGAGCCTCTCCTGCGTTCAACTCAAAGCTAACGCCGTCGACAGCCACCACCGAACTTGAAGATCGACCAAACAAGCTGCTTCGGGATGCAAACTGCATCTCAACCGCGTCGGCTGAAAGAAGCACCTGGCGGACTTGCGAGTTTGCGCCATGGCCTGCGGGAATTGCTGATTCGGTTGAACTAACCAACATGCTCGCCCCCGTCGCCAACAATCATCGAATCAGCCGACACCTCGTCGCTGAAATGGCAAGCTGATAGGTGATCCAACATTCCAATCTGCGCAAGAGCTGGTCGAACACCGCATTTCGCTCGATTGCGAGACACGTCACATCGCGGTTCAAATGAGCAGCCGTCCGTCATTAGAAGAGGACTGGGAAGGCTCCCTGGAATAACCGATAAACGACGACCCCTAGCTTCCAATGTCGGCGCAGCAGCCATCAGCGCAGCAGTGTAGGGATGCTTTGGGAAGTCGAGTACGTCATTCGTGGCTCCCTGTTCAACTATGCGCCCCGCATACATGACAATTATTTGATCTGCGACCGTTCGCATGAGTGCGAGGTCGTGGGAGATAAATATCATCGCGCTAGCCGAATCAGTCTGAATCTTTTTCAGAGTCTCCAAGACCTGAGCTTGCACAGTTACGTCCAGCGCCGTGGTCGGCTCATCTGCGATCACAAGTCGAGGGCTGTTTGCCACCGCAATTGCAATTTGCACGCGCTGCCTCATACCGCCGGACATTTCATGCGGGTACATAGAGTAACAACGATCGGGATTAGGCAATCTTACAGACTGGAACAATTCAAGAACTCGTCGCCTAACTTCGTCTTTTCCAATTCTGGAGTCGTGCGCATAGATTCCTTCGGCCACCTGCAAGCCAACCCTCATAACGGGATTCAGAGAAACCATCGGGTCCTGAAAGATGAAGCCGATTTGCCTTCCACGCACATCTTCCATCTCATGCTCAGAAAGTTGAACGAGGTCTCGGCCTTCGAATACAACGCTCCCGTTCGCAATTCTTCCAGGGGGTTTTTGCACAATTCCCATAAGAGCTCTCGCGAGCGCCGTCTTTCCTGAGCCTGATTCCCCCACAATCCCAAGCGTTTTCCCAGACTTCAATTCAAATGACACGCCACGAACTGCTTGGAGAGGTCCTCGGTCTGTTTCAAACACGACTGATAAATCCTTAACCGTCATCAGCATATCTTTTACCTCCATTCCGTCTATTGGCGTTGGGCGTCTAAAAAAAAGGAGAAGCCTGTGCTCGGTTTACACCGGTGCCAAGCTTCTCCTTTTCTTATTGTGTCTTCGAACTCTACTTAGCGAACCTTACGAGTTGAAAGATCGGCATCGTATCGATTGTGAAGTCGAAACCAACTACGGTTTTCGAAATTGCAATCACGGTAGATCGGTCGGCTATTGCTAGGGCCCACGCCTCGTCAACGAAGTAATCAATCAAATGCTTAGCCGCTGCGTCCTGCGCTGCTGGACTTAGTGCCGACTGCAATTCGGCTGCTATGTCCTGCCATTCTTGGGGAGGTGTACCCGGACCAAAGGCTGGGTTGTTCTCCGCACGGGTGATGCTGCCGCCAAATGCCGCCAATGGATACTTGTTACCGCTGGCAGTTATGCTGGGTAGGGCCATGAAGTCACCAGCAAGGTAGCGATCGAACACGTCCTCACCAGGTACCAAGGTCACAACTAGTCCCAGTTTCTCCCAATCTGACTTTAGGATTTCATTGATTGCGGTGACATCGGGGAAACGAGTATCCACTAGCATCTCCACGGGCACGCCAGTTAAGTCGATGCCCGCGGCATCGAGCATTGCCCGAGCCTTATCGAGGTCAAATTCCTTACTGGTGCCAAGGCTTATGTCAGTAAATGGCCCGGCATCAAAAAAGGTAAGCGCTGGAACGCTCTGTCCGAACATGACCGCCGAGACGATACCTTCCCTGTTCACCGCATGCCATGAAAGCGCTTGTCGAACTGTCTTGTTGTCGAACGGGGGCTTAGTCGTGTTCAGCCTCAGATCGAGAACCAGTGATCCGGGAGCACCAAGAACGACGTTGTATTGGTCCGAAAGTGATCCCGCATCTTTAGCGGGGACGCCTATCGCAATGTCCACTGTGCCCCCGCCTTGCAGTGCTGCCACCAGCGCGTCAACGTCGGAGAAAACTGTAAATACAATCGACTCCAAGTACGGACCCTCTCCCCAATACTCTTCGTTGGCTAAGAGAGTCATTCCGATTCCTGGGCTCCATGAATCCAGCTTGTAGGGACCACTTCCGGACGCCTCATTGGCCAGCCGGTCAAAATAGTCGGGTTCAATCATTGAAATCTGCTGGAAGATATCCGTTGCAGCTTGCGTAGGTATTGGGGTGTCAAATTTGACCAACACCCTCCCTTCCGCCACTGAAACTGATTCGATTGGACCAGTAGCGGCGAACATGTGAGCTCCGGTCTCCTCAAGCATGGCTCGATCGAAATTCGCAACGATGTCTTCAGCGGTTACAGAATTTCCACTGTGCCACTTCGCGTCTGGCTGAATCGTTAGAGTGACCGAGGCGTTGTCGGAGGCAAACTCCCAAGCCGAAGCCAGACCCGGGATTGCCACCTGATCACTTGTATAACGTACGAGTGAGTCGTAGATATTCTTCACGATTGGCCATTGTGGGGCGGCTCGTGAGAAAGGGTCAAAGGACTCGACATCGTTGATTAGGCCAACCTGGAGTGTTCCTACTGGGCCAGTGTCCCCAATGGTTGCGGCACTTGGGGTTGATTCATCCTCTGCGGTTGTCACATTGCTGCAGGCTGCTAGCACGAGAGAGAGCAAAATCACTATGCCAACCTTGGGCATTGTTAAAGCTTTCATGGTTCCTCCTACGTCATTGTTGGAGCTCGAGATACATTCTCAGGGTCTAACATACTCCCTAACATTAACTTTGGCAATCGATTGTTTAGATAGTATTTGCGGACATCCTTCATGTTTTTCCTGCTCAGCAAAATCCTAGATTTGCCAACCGCTGTGAGTAGCTTTTTTTACTCCACTCCTGAAGCCCTATCGAACTTTCAGCATGGCAAACAAGGCCATTGCCGATCCTCCGAGTAGCCGGGTCTAAGAGAGCACATGACCTTTGGGGAGAAAGGATGTCAATGGTTCGCAAACAGAACACGCAAGCATGGGACTATTTTTTGGGCACACTTTCAGGCCCGTCGTCTAAGAGGTTTTCATGAGGTTGCTCCACGTTCAATGGGATTAGAGGCGCGCTTGAGTTACCCCAGACTTGGTCGAAAGAACAGCATCAGGGCTTCAGAAAAATCCTCAACTTGGCAGTCAAGTAACCTTCTTCCCTAATTTGAAATGGCACTTTAATCCAGTCTGAGACAGTGCAGCACGTCGACGCCTAAACGCAGCTAACACTTTCTTGTCTGCGGACGTCCGGCAGACTCGCTCAGAGAAATCGGACCTAGGTGTAACTCCCTCCCTATTTTTTCGTCTGCACGCTGCAAACTCACAAAACGTAGGTATTTCCTGCGTTAACGCCAATAGGCAACCTATTTAGGTGCTTAAAGCTCCGACGTGAATCTGCAGTTTTTTATGTGATCGGGGCACTCGGAGTCCCTCACAGCAGGCTCTCCCTCAGTGGTAATCATTCGGCATTCAAGCGTGGGACAGAGGCTGTTTTCAAAACTAAGCTTTTTAAATAATTCCCAAGCGCATCAGTTTGACGCCTGAAATTAATCTGGATTTTATTATTAACAGAAAAAGGGAGAACAACTAGTCACGGAGACTCCGTAGTCAGCCTGCTGAACCTACTGACTCCAAAGCTTGCTGAGGGTTCAGAATTGTGAGTCGATCTGTTTGTTCCTGACTAAGCCCACGCGAATGTAGCAGTGGCACAAAACCAGTGAGTAAGTAGGCATAGCCAGTGCCACCCCTAGCAGAAAGGTGTGACATTGCGCAGATATCTTGGGAAAGCAACAGGCGGTTGAGATAGCCCCGACGGGTAATTTCCTGCACAAAGTCGGCTCGCTGAGAGTAAACATCTTCGTAGGTACCCCTAATCGTGTCAAACTCAACCCAGGCCCCCCGCTTCGCGATAGCCTCATGAAAATCCGGGTCGGGGAAAGTGTCGCAGTGACCAACAATCACGCGGCGCAGGTCCACTTTCTCTTCTTCAAGGACATCGAGCTGGGCCATCCCCACCTTGCTAGCACGGGCATGAAGGGTAATTGACAGATCCGTTTCCAGGTGGGCCCGAGCCGCTGCGCGTAATACCCGCTCTTCCTTCGCAGTCAAATAGGAGCCGTCAGCGCCAATCTCACCGATTACTCCCGGACGAATACCTGTTCCATCGAATCCCATCTTAATTTCATCCACGAGTATGGCAGTCAAGTCCCCCACTGTCATGCGGTCGATTTCTTCGCCGTACCAGGAATTGCGATACCATCCACATCCCATGACAACGTGGCAGTCCAAAGCCTTTGAGATTTCGAGCAATGCAGCCGGGTTGCGCCCCATGCGGCTGTCTGTAGTCACGTCAACGATGCATCCGCCGCCAGCAACGATGAAATCTTTCACCTCGCGAATCGCAAGCTCCACATTCGTCAACTGGAAGTCGAACGCAAGGAGTTGAGTTCCAAAAACAGATACCAGATCAATCTGCAGATGCTCGTGGGGCAATACAACACCCAGATCCTCAGAGGGAACTTTGCCGCGGACTGTCTGTACTAGGCCCATTAGAACACACTATTTCTCTAGCTCTGCTTTCTTGGGGGCAGAGGCTCTACATAGGTTGTTATTTTATAGTTCAAACAAACGTTTGTCAACACTTATTCGGCTTCACCTAACTGAACCTCGAGGCCATGCGGCAACGTATCTCATGTTGTGTCTTCGGCAGTTTGATATTCGACAGGACATAACGAATTATTACTCTTGACCGAGGCCATTCTGCGGCCTAAAGTTGATTTTCTACAAGGCGTCTGATTGATGGTTTTGGATCAACAAACCGAGGGTTCGAGTCCCTTCAAGCGCACTGAGGCCCACGATGCTTTTCACGACATCGTGGGTTTCTTCATTTTCTTGGCAAATCGATTACTTGACTTCACTCAAGATTTAGTAACTTATGGAACTAAATCCGATAATACCGTAGGGTGA
>Ga0209390_10005106_pt1 | contig 18956 bp, 5 predicted proteins | sample BON01_FD_187212 | JGI IMG/M metagenome (GOLD analysis project Ga0209390, IMG submission 187212) | Freshwater microbial communities from Lake Bonney liftoff mats and glacier meltwater in Antarctica - BON-01 (SPAdes) (version 2) | ecosystem: Environmental > Aquatic > Freshwater > Ice > Glacier...
GGGGGGGGGAAGGGGGGGAGCGGGGCGCGGGAGAGATCGAATGAGCAATGGATGACGAACACGTTGGGGCGCCTCCCGACCTGGACGCCGCGCAAAGCGAAGGAGATTTTGCATGAGGTGGTCCCATTCCCCAAAACGACTCACCGGCAGTGCTCGTCGCGAGCAGCACGGCACACGCGAGGGCGACGGTTGATTGGCGACCCATGACTATTGAGGGAGGGGCGGGGTTGGGTCGGTGGCGGGCGGCGATGGAACAAAAAGAGGACGATGGACGAAGAGAGTCAGAAGAAGGTGATGTTCGAGCGCGCGGCTTGGGAGATGCGAGAAGGAGGGTGTGCTGCGGTGGTTGCTGGTTTTGTGCTTGCGTGGATGAATTAGGATTAGTTCGGGGGAGGGGCGGCGGGGTTTAAGTAAGGGGAGAGGCGAAGAGAGATGACTGCAATCAGAGATGACAACGGCGCCGCGCACCGATTAGCTAAACCCCTCGGGTCGCTCACTCTACCGCGCCGCTCCCAAAAGTCGAAAGAGGGTCTCTTTTCACAAGAGAGAGATGTGCACGTTGCGCTGCGCTTATGCGCACCAGATACACACAGACAACAGGGGCTGCCAAGGGCCCCCTCCGGGGGGGGGGGGTCGCGACTCGCAACTCGCTGCTGTGCGGAGAGCAGGTGCGGGGGCGCTCGGTCGCCACAAGAGAAGCACGCCTCCTCCGGCGTCGGCGGCGTCGTCGGCCCCGGTCGAGCAGTCGGTCGTCGGCGCGCCAAGTTGAGCGCTACTCGTGCCATGTCCCGGTCAACGAGCGCGATGCAGTGTGCGTTACCAGGCGTTTGGATGGTCGGCGCGCTCTCACCGGGCGTCAATGAGGGGGAAGGGCGGGCGGAGCGCGCGAGCGAGGAGCGCGACGAGCGATCGCGACGCCGCTCCCGCCGCCGCCGCCGCGATTCGCCGGCGCTTTTGAAAAGCGAGCGCGGTCGCGCGGGCGCGCAATCCCTGCGCCCCCAGCATCAACACCCTATCGCCCCTCATCTCGCATCGCAGCATCAAATCGGACAACTCCGCCAAGGCACCGGCGTTCGTGTTTCACAGCGCCCCCGCGCGCCGGAAACCAAGCTCCAACACACAAGCTCCCTCCCCCTTCTGAGCCCGCATTGCCGCGCGCCACCGCTGGCATACTCTCTGGTCCATCCCCGCTGCGTCCGATTTCGCATTGACCGGGCGGGGGAGAGACTCCTCTGTCAGGACGGGGGCGTGGTTCTCTCTCCCGGCCAAGCAACAACACCGCCTCTCTCTCGCGCCAGATGCGGCAGCGGTAGGCGGCGCGTCGGTCTCCGAGTCCCGGGCGTCGGGATCGGAGTCGCGGCGCAATGCAGCGGCTACGGGTGCCGTCGACCGGCCCACGGGCTGCCGCCAGCGGCGGCGGCGCAGCGGCGGCGGCGGCGACGGCGCGGCGGCGACCGGCGGTCGCGCGCGCGTCGGCGACCGCCCTGCCGGCGCCGGCCTTATTCCAGCCTCACGCCCAGCCTCCGCGCGCGCAGCCCTTCGCGGCGCTCGTGGTGGACGCGTGGGTGCAGCTCGCGCGCCAGCAGCCTGAGCGGCGAGGCTACTATCGCGGCGGCGAAGGCCAGGGCGACAGCAGCAGCAGCACTAGCAGCAGCAGCAGCAGCAGCAGCAACAGCAGCAACAGCAGCAACGGCGCGCGAGCGCCGCCGCCGCCGCCGCCGCTCGTGTCGTCTTCCTCTGTCGCGGGAACGCCCCCGCTGCGCCGCCTGCTGGCCGTCACGAGGCAGCAGGCGCGCCAGCTGTCGGCGGACGATGCGGCCACCGTGCTGTGGTCGCTGGCCAAACTGAGCAGCAGCAGCAGCAGCAGCGGCGCCGGCGCCGGCGCCGGCGCCGCCGGCAGAGCGGGCGGCGGCCAAGCCGCGGCGGTGGCGGCAGCCGCGGCCGACGCGGGCGTGCTGGAGGCGCTGATGGCGCGCGTGGTGGCCCGCAACAACAACAGCAGCAGCGGCGGCAGCAGCGGCAGCAGCGGCAGCATCAGCGGCAGCATCAACAACAGCAGCAGCCTGCAGCAGCATTTGCAGCAACACTCGGCGCTGCCCCTGCCCCCGCCGCCGCCGCCCCTGCCTTTGCTGCCGCCGCCGCCCTCCCCCCGCTCGGCCGCGCTGGCCCTGTGGGCGGTCGCGCGCATGGGCTGGTCCCCCGAGCCGCGGCTCTGGGACGGGTTCTTTGCCTCCGCGGCCCCGCCCTCGCGACTGGCGCTCTTCAGCGCGCGCGACCTGTCCAACGTGGCGTGGGCGCTCGCCCGCCTGCGCCAGCGCCCGTCGGCGGCGTGGCTTCGCGCCTTGTGCGCGGCGGCAGACCCGTGGCTGTTTCGCCCGGCGGCAGCAGGCGCCGCGGGCGGCGGCTGGATCGGCTCGCAGTCGCTGTCCACGCTCCTGCTGGGCCTGGCCAACCTGCCGCCCGCGCCGGGCGGCGGCGCGGCCCCGCTGGGCGAGTGGGCCGAGCGCGCGGCGGCCGCGTCGCCGGCGCTGCGCGGCGGCGGCGGCGGCGGCCGAGGCGGCCGAGGCGGCCTGGCGGCGCTCGACGCGCGCGCCCTGGCGTCGGTGCCCGGGGCGCTGCACAAGCTCGGCGCGGGGTCCGGGGCGCTGCGGCAGTGGCTGGCGTCCGACTTGGCGCCCGAGGCGCTGCTGGCGCTGCGGCCGTCTTGGCAGGAGGAGGAGGAAGAGGGCGGCGGCCGCGACGACGGCGGCGGCGGCGGCGGCCGCGGCGGCCGCCAAACACGCCGCGGCGGGATGGGCGCGCGCGACGTGGCCGAGCTGGCGTGGGCGCTCGAACGCGCCTTTGCCGCATCTGGCGGCGACGTCGCACTCTCGCCCCTCCCCCCGCCCGTGCGCGCGCTGCGCGACGCGCTCGCGCGCCGGCTGGCCGAGCTGCTGGAGGAGAGCGCAAGCAGCAGAAGAAGCGGCGGCGGCGGTAACGGCCGCGAGGCAGCGGCGGCGTCGGCGGTGGCGGTGCCGGCGGCGGCGGCGGCGCAGGCGCTGCGCGCGCTCGTCGGCCTCCAGCGGGAGTCCTCGGCCGGCGGCGGCGACGACGACGCCGTCGAGGCGGCTGCCGCGACCGTGGCGCGCGGCTTGCCGCGCCTGCTGCCGCGCGCGGGCCTGCGCGACGTCGCCGACCTCGCCTGGGCGCTCTCGTCGCTCCGGCCGGCTGGCGGCGGCTCGGCCATCGCCGCCATCGCTGCCGCGCGGGCGCCGCTGCTGTCGGCGACGCGCCGCCTGCTGACGTCAGCCTCGTCTCTCCCGTCGGACCCGCGCGCGGTGGCCGTGGCGCTGGTGGGCCTGGCGCGCCTGCAGCCGCCCGGCCGCGCCAAAAACGGTCGGGCGTCGCAGCCGTCGCCGCCGTCGTTGCCAGAGGCCGCGGCCTCTGCGGGCGGGGCCGACGCGTCCGCCGCCCCCTCTTCTTCTTCTCCTTCTTCCTCCGCCGTCGCCGTCGTGGGTTGGCAGTGGTTCCTGCCCCTGTTCGAGGCCACGCTTCCGCTCCTCCTGCCGCCCTCGCGCTGCGCCCTCGGCGCGCGAGACCTGGCCATGGCGGGCTGGGCCGTCGCGCGCATGGGCCAGCGGCCGCTCGGCGCTTGGCTTGGCGCCTACCTGGCGGCCCTGCGCGCGCAGCTGCTGCACCCCCTAGTGGCTTCAGGCGGTTCCGGGCCCGCCGGCGCGCGCACGCTCGCGCGTCCCCTGGCGCACGCGGCCTGGGCGCTGGCGCACCCGTCGTGGGGCCTGTCGCCGCGGCGGCTCGAGGAGCTCTCGCCCGGCTTTGGCGGCGAGTTCGCGGCGGCGGCGACGGCCGCCGCGGGCGCGGGCGGCGTGGGCGCCGCCGAGGCGGCGGCCCTGCTGCGCGCGGTGCCCGTGATCGTGGGCGCGTCCTCGCCCGCGGGCGCGCGCTGCGCGCGCGCGCTGCTCGCGGCGGCGCAGCCAGCCCTCGCCTCCTCTGCGGCGGCGTCCAGCGGCGGCGGCGGCGGCGGCGGCGGCGGCGGCGGCGGCGGCGGCAAGGGCAAGGGCGAGCCGCTGGCCCTGCGCGAGCTGCTGCACCTGACGCTGCCCGCGGCGCGCCTGTCCCGCGCGTCGCCTCACGCAGGGGGCGCCGCTGCTGCGTTCGACCCCGAGTGGGCCGCGGACGCGTCGGGCGCGCTGGCGGCAGCGGCAGCACCAGCACCAGCACCAGCACCAGCACCAGCACCAGCACCAGCACCAGCACCAGCACCAGCACCAGCACCAGCACCAGCACCAGCACCCGCACCAGCACCAGCACCAGCACCAGCGGCAGCAGCAGCAGCAGCAGCAGCAGCAACCGGGAGCCCCGCTCCCTCCTCGCCCGCCGCCCCCTCCTCGCCCCCGATCGCCGACGTCGCCGCCGCGCTGGCCGTGGTCGGGCGCTTGCACCGCGCCTCTTCCGCGACCCGCGACGCTGGCATTTTCACCGCGCGCTGCGCCTCGGCCGCCGAAATCCTGGCGGCGCAGCTGGCCGCGCAGCTCGAGGCCGCGCGGGCGTCACCGTCGTCGCTGCCGCTTGGCGCGCGCGACCTGGCCGCCGCCGCCGCTGCCGCCGCCGCCGCCGTCTCGGCGGCGTCTCCTGCCGCCTCTGCCACCGTGCTCGACGCCGTGGTGCGCGCGGCGGCGGACGCGGACGGGGCGGCGATGCGTGGTGCCTCTTTCGACGAGCTCGCGCGCCTGCTGCAGGCGGCCGTCCAGCAGCAGCAGCAGCACTTGCAGCAGCAACAGCAGCACCAGCAGCAGCAGCAGCAAGAATGGGCCCCGCTCGTGGCCGCCCTGCTCGACGCCGCCGAGGCGCGCCTTGCGGAGCTGCTGCCGTGCGCCGCCGTCCTCGACCAGGCGGCCGCGTCGGCTGCGGACGGCGCTGATGCGCTTGACTGCGCGCCGCATCAGCAACGCGAGCAGGATCCGCAGCAGGGGCAGCAGCAGCAGCAGCAGCAAGAAGAAGAGCGGCGGCGCGACGCGCTGCCGCGTCCGCTGCTGCTCCTGCTCGAGCGGCCCGAGCGGCGGCGGGACGCGGGGCGGCAAGAGCCGCAGCCACAAGAGGGGAAGCAGGACGAAGCGCCAGCCCCGCCGCGCCTCTCCCGCTCGCCGCGCGGCTTGTCCGCGCCCGCGGCCGCGGCAGTGCTGACCGCCTTTGCGGCGCTCGGCCGCGCTCCAGCGCCCGAGGCGGCGGCGGGCCTGCTGCGCGCGGCGGCGGCCGGCGGCATGCGCGCCCTCTCGCCGCGCCAGGCGGCGCGCCTCGCGCACGCCGCCGCCCGCTTCTACGAGGACCTCGTGGCACCCGAGTGGTTTGCGCCCGCGCTGTGGCAGCGCCTGTCGCTCGCCGTGCGGCGGCCGCTGGACGAGGAGTATCTGTCACCGGCGGCAGCGGCGGCGGCAGCGGCAGCGACAGCGGCCGCGGCTGACGAGGCGCCCCATGCGCCCGCGCCCGCGCCCTTGCCCCCACCCCCCCCGGCCCGCATCGGCGACATGGTCGAGGCGGTCGCCGCCCTGGCGGCCTTGCGCGCCGCCCCGGGCCTGGAGCCGCCGCGGGCGCTCGCGGCGCAGGCCCTCCGGACCGCCGGGCGGCGCTGGGGAGAGCTCGCGGGCAGCGCGCGGGTCGCGGGCGCCGGCGCCGAGGGGGGTCCCTCCTCCTCCTCCCTTGCCTCGTCGAGCAGCTTTCCTGGTCTGGCCCTAAAGCAGCAGGAGCAGCAGCAGGCGCGCCTCCTGCGCGCGCTCAGGGCGCTCGCGCCGCTCGTCAGCGAGGGCACGGTCGCGCGCTTTGCCCGCGGCGCGCTCGAGGCGGAGCAGGCGGACGAGGAGGGGCGGCGGCGGCGGCGGCAGCGGGGGGACGATTCGGGGGGGCCGGCGCCGGAGGCGTCCGCGGCTGGGCCCGAGCGCCTCCGGCGCAGGCGCCTCCGCTCGGCGCTGGCGGCCATGTGGGTCGCCTGCCGCAAGAAGGACCGCGGGGGGGCGGCCGCCGCTGCCGCTGTGGGTGAGGAGGAGGCTTGCGGCGGCGCGGGTCCGCGCCCCGTGCGATTTGACGACGACGGGGCGATGGGGGCGCTCCGTGGGCGCGCGCCGTCGCCGCCGCCCTCGCGCGCGCCTGCAGTGGTGGGGATCTAGTTGTTTGGTTCGCGAAACGTTGCAGCGACAAGTCGGTTTCGAGTGTGTGTCTCTCTCGCCGGCGTGGCACTCGGACTCGCCGCCCCGTCCCGCCGCCGCCGCCGCCGCCGCCGCCGCCGCCGTTGCCGTTGCCGCTTCGCTTCACGAAACATTGCACGTCGCTCGGCTGGCTCGTGCAATGCTTTATCACGACACCCAATCGTACAAGGAGACCTCACGCTAGCTCAGCCCCCACGTCAACATCTCAGCTCGCGACGGGCGCCCAAGTCGAGTTGCAATCCTTGCGCCGCCTCTCATCGCGACAAAAAGTGGAGGCATCCCCTCTTTCTCCCATCGACTCGACAACCCACGCAGCCGTCAGATCGATCCTTGCACGCTTTGATACACAGTACCCATCGTCACACCGCCCCGACGCAAGCATGACGCTGCCGGCGGAGGAGGAGGTCTTCCCCCGAGGCGGTGCCGACCTGCTCTCGCCCCTGGAGAAGCGGCAGCTCAACGCGCGCGCCAAGGCGGACGCGGCGCGCGAGGCGGCCAGCGAGGGCGGCATCAGCGCCTCGCGCAAGCGTCCCAAAAAGGTGGGAGAAGACGGACCCCTGTGTTATCGGGGGGGTCATTTGGCGTCGGCCGGCCGCGCTCGCGATGCCCGTCGCCGCCGCCGTCGCTCCGCTCCCCCGTCTCGCCCACGACAAAAAACACAACCCCCCTCACAAACAACAAATCATCCAGCAGCAGCAGGCAGCAGCGCCGGACGCCGACGAGGCCGCCGTCACCCCCGCCGCCACCGGCAACAAGCAGCCCTCGCAGCGCCGCGCCGCCGCCGCCGCCGCCGCCAGCGCCGCCGCCGCCAATGCCAACGCCGGCGGCGACGACCAGGAGGGCGCCTTTTTCTCGCGCGAGCGCGCGGCCGGAAAGACGGCCAAGTACGTCGAGCTGCTCAAGTTCCGCCACCTGTCCCCCGGCCTGCGCCTCTGGGGCGCCGTGCTCGAGGTCACCCCGCGCCGCCTGCTCGTGTCGCTGCCGCACGGCCTGCGCGGCAGCGTGCGGCCCGAGGAGGCGTCCGACGCGCTGCACGAGCTGTCGAGGCTGCGCGCAGCGGCGGCGGCGGCGGCTTCGCGCCGCGGCGGCGGCGGCGGCGTCAGCCGCAAGCGGCAGGAGGAGGCGGACGCGCTGACGCGCGCCCTGCCCGGGGGCAAGGCGCCCGAGCTCACGCGACTGTTCTCGGTCGGGCAGTACGTCCGCTGCGCGGTGCTGTCGGTCAAGGGCGGCGGCGGCGGCGGGGAACAAAAGCCGGGCAACAAAAAGGGCGGCGGCAAGGGCGCTGACGACGGCGGCAACGACAACGACGACAACGCGCCCGAGGAGGCAGAGCCGGCGGGCCGCAAGGGCGGCGCGGGCCGCCGCAAGGAGGTCGAGCTGTCGCTGCGGCTCAACAAGGCCATGTCGGGCACGACCGCGGCCGCGCTGCTCGGCCTCGCGCTCAAGGCGGCGGCGGCGGCGCAAGGCGAGGGCGGCGAGGGCGGCGCTGGCGGCGGCGGCGCCGCCGGCCACCCCTGCCCGCCCGTGGTCGTCCCCTGCTGCGTCCGCAGTGTCGAGGACCACGGCTACACCGTCAAGTGCGGCGTCAAGGGCGTCGGCGGCTTCCTCCTGGCCGCCAAGGGCGGCGACGGGGCCGACCCCCCGCTGCTGCCCGCGCTGCTGCCGGGCGCGCTGGCCGACGCCGTCGTCACCTCTGCGGCCGGCGGCGCCTCGCGCCTGGCGCTGGCGCCGATCCCCGCCGGCGCGCCCGAGGCGCCCCTGCCGGACGACGCCGCCGACGGCCTCACCCTCGCGTCCTTGAGCCCGGGCACCTTGGTCCAGGCGCGCGTGCGCGAGCGCTTGGGCGACTCGGGCGTCGTCGTCAGCTTCCTGCGCCACTTCCACGGCACAATCGACCGCGACCACCTGCCCCCTGCGGCCGCCGCCGGCGCCGCTGCTGCGACCGCCGCCGCCGCCGCCGCGACCGCCGCCGCCGCCGCAAAAAAGAGGGGCAAGAAGGGCGCAGGCGGAGTGGAGGACGGCGCCGAGGTCGCGGAGGAAGAGGAGGAGAAGGAGACCAGGGCGGAGGAGGCGGGGGGCAAGAAGCAGCAGCAGCAGGGCGCGGGCGCGCAGCGCGCGGCCGCCGCGCTGCTGCTGCCGGCCGTCGGCAGCGCGCTGCTGGCGCGAGTGCTCTTTGTCGACATGTCGACCCGGCGCGTGGGCCTGTCGGCGCTGCCGCACGTGGTGGGCCGGTCGCTGCCGTCCGGGCCCCTGCCGCGCCTGGGCGACGTGCTCGAGGGCGCGGTCGTGCGGCGCGTGGACGCGGGCCTCGGCCTCACCCTCGACCTGCCCCCGCTGGCGCCGCCGACGGGGGCAGACCCCTCGCCGCCGACGCCGACGCCCGCCTCGTCGGGCCGCAATGGGCGCGCCGCCGCCGCCGCCGCCGCCGCAGAGGCGGCCGCCGCCGCCCCCATCCGCGCCTTCTGCCACGTGTCCAACGCCCTCGAGCCCGCGGACGCCGCCGGGGCCGCCGCCGACAAGAAGGGCGACAAGAAGGCCGGCAAGGCCGGCGCCTGCGACAAGGGCGGCGACGACGACGACGCCGCCGCCGCGCGCCGCGCGCAGGCCGAGGCGCGGCGGCTGCGCGCCGACTTCAAGGTCGGGCAGGCGCGGCGCGCGCGCGTGATCGGCTACCGCCTGCTCGACGGCATCGCGGTCGTGTCGCTGCGCCCCTCGGTCGTCGACGCGCCGGTGATGAGCGCCGCGGAGCTGCGGCCGGCGCAGCTCGTGACGGGCGCCGTCCTCCGCGTCGAGGAGGGCGGCGGGTTGGCGGCAGGGGGCGGCGCCAGCGGCAAGAAGGGCGGCGGCAGCGGCCGGGGGCGGCAGCCCGGCGTGCTGGTGGAGCTGGCCCCCGGGGTGCGCGCCTTTGTGCCCGTGGCGCACCTGACGGACGCCGGCTGCGACCCGCGCGACCCGGCCGCCGCGCGCAAGGCGCTGCGCCGCGCCGCCAAGCGCGGCGTCCCCGGCAGCGGCGGCCGCCCGCTCGAGCCCGGCGCCGCGGTCACGGGCCGCGTGCTGTCCGTGGACCCGGCCACGCGCCGCGTGATGCTCACGCTCAAGCCCACGCTCGTGAAGGGGCGCCTGCCGCCGCTGGCCGACCTCGCGTCCGCCTCGGCCGCGCTCGCGGCCTCGGCCGGCAACGGCGGCGGCGGCGGCGACGGCGACGGCGACGGCGACGGCGGCGACGGCGGGCCCCCTTTTGCCTCTTCGTCAAGCGGCGGCGCCGTCAAGGCGCACGGCACGGTCACCGGCGTCGCCCCTTTTGGCGCCTACGTGCAGCTGTACGGGGGGCTGAGCGGCCTGGTCCCGTCGGCGGCGATGGGCCTGGCGGCCGGGCAGGAGCCCGCGGACGTGCTGGCCGTCGGCCAGGTCGTGCGCGTGCGCGTGACGGGCGTGGAGCCGCTCAAGCGGCGGCTGCGGCTGGCGACGGCCGCCGGCGGCGGCGACGGCGGCGGCGACGGGAGCGGGGCGGCGGCGGCGGGCGCGGCGGCGGCGGCAGGAGCCGAGACCGAGGCGGCCGCCCGCGCGCACGCGGCGCTGGGGCGCTGGCAGGCGGGCGACGTGGTGGGCGCCGACACCGAGGTCGTGGTCGTGGCCGTCGACCTGTCGCCTGCGTCGGGGGCTGCCGCTGCTGCCGCAAGCGGCAACGGCCACCACGCCCCCGCGCCCGTCGCCGTGTCGGGCGTGCGCGTGCTGCTGATGCCGGGCGGCGCCGCCGGCAGGGTGCCGCGCGAGCACCTGGCCGACCACCCGGCCGCCGCCGCCGCGCTGGCCGACGCGCTGCACGCGGCCGTCGCCGCGGCCGAGACCATCGCCGCGGCCGCGGGCGGCGAGCCGAGCTACCCGCGCCTGCCGGCCTCGGCTTCCTGCCCGGCCGCGCGCGCGCTCGTGCTCGAGGTGCGCGCCGGCAGTGGCGGCGGCGGCGGCGCTCCCGCCGCGGCGCCGGCCGCCCCCTACCTCCTGCTCACGCGCAAGCGCGCCATGCTCTCGCGCGCCGCCGGCATTCCCCGCGACTTTGCCTCCGTCGCCGAGGGCGCGGTGCTGCCAGGATACGTCGCCAGCGTGACGGCCGACGCCGCCTACGTGCGCTTCTGCGGCGGCGTGACGGGGCGCGCCGGCCTGGCGCAGCTCGCGGACGTGTTTGTGGCGTCGCCCGCGCGCCTCTTTTCGGCCGGGCAGACGGTCTTCGCGCGCGTGGTGCAGGTCGACGCGGCCAAGCGGCGGTTCGCGCTCTCGCTGAGGCCGAGCCTCACGGGCGACCACGCGGCCGAGCTGCTCGAGTCGCTGCTGGCGGACGGCGAGGCGGCCGCGATGCTGCAGGAGCAGGCGTCGGCGGCGCCGCCGCCGCCGTCTGCGGTCGCCGGCGGCCAGGAGGAGGTGCCGTGGTCGGCCGAGCTGGCGCCGGGCTCGCTCGTCCGCGCGACGGTGCACGAGCACAAGCCCTACGGCGTGCTGTGCGACCTCGAGGCGCACGAGGACGCGGTCGGCGTGCTGCTGCCCGGCCACGACGGCAACGCCGGGGCGGGCGGCGGCGGCGGCGGCGGCGGCGGCAAGGGCAAGCAGAGGCCGCAGCTGGCCGTCGGCGCGTTGCTGACGGTTCGCGTGCTGGACGTCGACCGCGCCCAGGGCGTCGTCGAGCTGTCCGCGCGCCCCGAGCTGCTCGCCGCGCCGGAGCCTCAGGAGGACAAGGGCAAGAAGAGCATCAAGGCGAAAAAGACCAGGGGGGCGGCGGGGGCGGCGGCGGCGGCGGCGGCCACGGGCGGCGCCGCCAGCCCTGTCGCAGCGCTGGCCGCCGCGACCGCGGCCGCGCTGCCCGAGGGCGCCGTCGTCGAGGCCGCGACCGTGATCATGGCCAAGCCGCACTACGCCATCCTCTCGGTGCCGCTGCCCGCGGCGGGCGGCGGCGAGGGCGGCGGCGGCGTCGCCATTGCGTTTGCCGCGCTCGCAGATTACAACACCCTCGGCGGCGGCAGCGGCGGCGGCAGCGCCTCGGCCGACGAGGGCGGCCAGAGGCTGCAGCTGCACGCGGGCGCGGTGGTCCGCGGCGCCGTGATTGCGGCCCTGCCCGGCGCCGCGACGGGCGGGCGCCTGCTGCTGCGCCTGCCGGCCGCGGGCGCCGGCAAGCGCCGCCGCGACGAGGGCGGGCCCGCCGGCGGCGCCAAGGCGGCGCGGCTGGACGGCGACGCGGGCGCCGACGGGGGCGCGCACGCCGGCGGCGTCATCACGGCCACGGTGGTCGAGGTCCTGCCCACGGGCCTGGCCGTTACCTACGGCGGCGGGGCCGAGCCCCGCCGCGCGCACGTCCACGTGAGCGAGCTGCCGCCCGGGGATGCCCAGGCGCTCTCTGCGCCGGCGCCCGCGCCCTCGCCCTCCTCGCTCCACCTGCCTTACTCGGTCGGGCAGCGGCTGCGCTGCGCCGTGCTGCCCGCGCTGCGCGCCCCGGCGCCCGCGGCCTCCGCCGCCCCGCCGCAGCACTCGCGCCGCCACCACGGCGTCGAGCTGTCGCTGAGGCCCGAGGCGCTCGCCGCGGCCGAGGCCGGCGGCAAGCCCGCGCCCGCCTTTGACGCGCACGCGCCCGACGCGCTGGCGCGCGGCGCGCGCGTGGTCGGGTGGGTGGCGTCCGTCGCGGGCTGCGGCACCGCCGCCGTCCCGGCCGCCGTGTGGCTCTCCCTGGGCCCCGCCGCCCGCGCCCGCCTCGAGGCCGCGCAGACGGCCGAGCCCGGCGACGAGACGTCCGAGGCCGAGCTGGCCGCCCGGCCGCTCACCGAGCGCTTCCCGCTGGGCGCGCGCGTCGAGGCGCGCGTTCTGGCGCTGACCCGCCAGCAGCAGCAGCAGACCGGTTCTGGCGGCGGCGGCGGCGCTTTGTACGTGCTCGACGTGACGTTGCGCGCCCTGGACGAGGACGAGGACGCGGACGCGGACGACGAGGAGCAGGACGGGGCGCCCGCGCCAGCGCCGCCCGCCGGCGCGCTCGTGCTCGGGCGCGTGGCGGCGCCGCCGCGCGGCTCGGGCGTGCTGGTCGTCTTCGGCCCACGCCGCGGCGAGGCCGGCGTCGTCGCGGTCACCGACCTGCACGACCGCTGGGTCGCCAACGCCCTGGAGGGCCTGTCCGCCGGCAGCCTCGTGCGCGCCAAGGTGCTCGCCGGCCCGCGCGACGCCCAGGGGCGCGTGCCCCTGTCGCTGCGCCCGTCGGACGGCGGCCGCGTGATCGGCGCGCCCGCCCCCGCCGCCGCTCCCGCCTCCGCCTCCGCCGCCGCCGCCGCTCCCGAGGCCCCCGCCGTGCTTCCAGACGGCGCGCTCGCGCCGGGCCAGCCCGCGCGGGGCTACGTGCGCGCGGTCGGCCCCAAGGGCGCGTTCCTGGCGCTCGGCCGCGGCCTCGTCGCGCACGTCCGGCTCCGCGACCTGGGCGACGGCTTCGTTGAGGACCCGGCGGCCGCCTTCCCCGAGGGCGCGCTGGTGACGGGCCGGCTGCTGCGCTCGCCGCCCGTCGCGTCGGCTGCCGCCGCGGCGGTCGCGGGCGGAAAGACCAAGCAGCAGCCGCAGCAGCAGCAGCAGCAGCAGCAGCTGCTGCGCATGACGCTCCGCCCCCCTCGCGTGGCCCCGGCCGACCGGCTCGCGTCGTCCGGCGCGGGCCTGCCCGTGCGCACGGCCGCCGACCTCGAGGTGGGCGAGGTCCTCCGCGGCTTCATCCGCCGCGTCGAGAAGTACGGCGTGTTCGTGGCGATCGGGGCGGCCCCTCCCCGCGCCGAGGCGGCGGCTGTCGCTGCGGCCGCAACCTCGCCGGCGGCCAAGGCGCCGGGGCCCCTGTGCGGCCTCGCGCACGTCTCGGCCATCGCGTCGGGCGACCTGTCCCCCGACGACCTCGCGCGCCGCTTCAAGCCGGGCCAGGCCGTCAAGGCGCGCGTGACCGCCGTCGACGCCGCCAAGGGCCGCGTGGCGCTCTCGCTGCGGCGGGAGGACGTGGGCGGCAGCGGCAGCGGCAGCGGCAGCGAGGACGGTGACGACGACGAGGCGGAGGAGGGCGGCGAGGCCGACGACGCCATGGAGCTCGACGACGGGCGCGCCGGCAAGAAGCGCGCCAGCAAGAAGCGCGCCGCAACCGGCGACCTGGACGACCTCATGCTGGCGGCCGCAGAGAGCGACGAGGAGGACGACAGCGAGGAGGACGGCAGCGACGGCGACGAGGACGAGGACGAGAGCGGCATCGAGGAGGAGGAGGAGGAGGAGGAGCAGGGCGCCGATGACGACGGCCTGGGCTTTTCTTCCGGCTCCGACGACGACGACGACGAGGAGGACGAGGAGGAGGGCAGCAGCGACGCGGAGCAGGAGGAGCAGGAGGAGGAGGACCCCGTCTCTGCGGCCGTCGCCGCGGCCGCCCGCATCGCCGCCGCTGCCACCGCCGCCGGCCGCCAACCCGGCGCCGCCGACTCGGGCTCCGACTCGGAGGACGACGACGACGTCGACGACAACGACGAGGACGGCCGCCCCGCCGACGGCGCCGACGGCGCCGGCGACAAGAGCCAGCACAGCAGCGCCGCCAAGCGCGCCAAGAGGCGCGCGCGCCAGGACCGCGAGCTCGCCGTCCGCGCGGCCGAGGCGCAGCGCGCCGCGCAGGGGCCCGCCGGCGCCGCGCCGCAGGCCCCCCAGGACTTCGAGCGCCTGCTGCTCGCGTCGCCCGCCGCGTCACTGCTGTGGGTGCGCTACATGGCGCACCTGGTCGCCGCGGGCGAGCCCGCCGCCGCCCGCCGCGTCGGCGAGCGCGCGCTCGAGGCGATCCCGTTCCGCGAGCAGGGGGAGAAGTTCAACGTGTGGATGGCGCTGCTCAACCTGGAGGCGGCGTACGGCTCGCCCACGCCCGAGGAGGCCGTGGCGGCGCTGTTCCGTCGCGCGTGCCCGGCCACGGACGCCAAGCGGCTGCACCTGGCGCTGCTGCAGGTGCTCGACCGGCCGCCGCCGGCGGTCGCGGGCGGCGGCGGCGGCGGCGGCGGCGGCGGCGTGCCGCCGTCGGCGGCCGCGCGGCGCGAGCTGGCCGACGGCGTGCTCAAGGCCGCGCTCAAGAAGTACGGCGGCAGCTGCAAGGTGTGGCTGGCCGCCGTCGAGCGCGCGCTGCAGGACCAGCGGCGCCGCGACGAGGGCGAGGACGGCGAGGACGGCGAGGACGGCGAGGACGCGGCGAAGGCGGCGGCGGCTGCTGCTGCTGCGGCGGCGGCGGCGGCGGCGGCCAACACGACGGGCGCCGACGCGGTGCGCCGCCTGCTCGAGCGCGCGACGGCCTCGCTGCCCAAGCGCAAGCACGCCAAGCTGCTCACGCGCGCGGCCCTGCTCGAGTTCCGCGTCGGCTCGGCCGAGCGCGGCCGCTCGCTGTTCGAGGCGGTGCTGGGCGCGGCGCCCAAGCGCCTCGACCTGTGGTCGGTCTACGCCGACCAGGAGCTCGGGCAGCTGCGGCGCGACGCCAAGGCAGCGGCTTTGCTCGAGCACGCGGCGGCGGCGGCGGCGGCGGCTGGCAAGAAGGGCGGCGGCAAACAGGGCAAGCAGCGCCGCGAACAGGAGCTGCAGGCCGCGCGCGCCGCGGCCCAGGCCTCCCGCCAGCGCGCGCGCGCCCTGTTCGAGCGCGCAACCGCCCTGCCCCTGCCCCCGCGCAAGATGAAGTTCCTCTTCCGCCGCTGGCTCGAGTTCGAGCGCGCGCACGGCGACGCCGCGGGCGTGCGGCGCGTGCGCGAGGCGGCCGTCGCGTTTGTGACGGCGGCGGCGGCGGCGGCGGCGGACAGGTAGGGGGGGGCGCTCGTTCGTTGGCCGCCACCAACCGCTTCTACCCTTGACATTTGCTCGTCGCTTGTGGAGAGAGAGAAAGAGACGGTTTACGATACAGCTCTTGTCGTTCTCTTAATTTTTTTTTTTTCTTTGCCATGGCGTCCCGCGCCCGACAACAGGGCGCGCCGCCGCCGCTTTCAACAGTTTCAACAGTAACACGAACAACCTAGCAACAGCAGGCCATCGCCGCCTTCCCCTGTCCATCAGATCGCCACGTAGTACACGGTCACTAGCGCCTCCAGCACAGGCGGCGCAGGCGGCGCGTCGAGGCTGCTGCCCCCGCCCGCAACGACGCCAACCCCTCCCCCGCCGCTGCCGCCGCCGCCGCCGCCCCCGCCGCTCCAGGCGACGACGACGCGCCCGTCGGTTCGCGGGTCGAGGCGGTGCGCCGCCGCCACGTGCAGTCCGGCGCCCGACGTCTGGCTCAGGTGCACCGACACCACAAACTTGTGGCACGCCCCGCCTTTGCCGCCCAGCGCCGCCAGCCGCTTCACCACGCCCTCGGCGATGGCGGACGAGGCGGCGTCCATCTTTTGCGGCGACGAGGCGGCGCCCGTGGCGCTGCTTCCGGCGGCGGCGTTGCAGGCGGCGCGCACGAGCGCGTCGACCGCGCCGGCGTCGATGGCTGTGACAGAGGGGTCGCTGCCCGCGTCGCCCGCGACGTTGCTGGCCGCGTCTCTGGCGGTGTTGGGGGCGTCGTCGCTCATCGTTTTCCTGCCTCTTCTTGTGGGGGCGCCTCTTTTTGTCCCTTCGTTCCGAGCTGTCGGCGGGTCGGCGCCGGCGACGACGACGAGCACAAGGAGCGGTTCTTTGTCTCTCTTGTGTGTGTCCGTGGCGCTAGGGATCGATGTCAAGCGGGTGTGTTTTCGAGGATATTGTGACGGCCAAGAGGATTGTGCGGGTCACGAGCACACCCCCCGCTGCTGAGCGGTTTTGAAAGCGCCGGCCGCCTCCTGTGTCGCCCACCGCGCTGCCCGCCGTCGCTCGCCCTCTTTCACCGTGGTCGATCGCCGCATTCCCTTTGCCCACTCCCAATCCATCGCCCACACCGATCATCAAACTCAACCATGACGCTCACCTCCACCCGTCGGACCACATAACACAGACCACCATGCACTCGGCGTGGCGCGGCGCCGCGGGCGGAACCCAATCCCAATCACTTTCGCCGTCGACACCACCATCCTTTCGCCTCCTCCGCCACCCGCCGGCTCTCTCGCGCTCCATCCACAGTCAGCAGTGCGCATCAATCGCGACCCCTCACGCCATGCGGTGGCAGCGCCTGCGGCGACTTTCAAAGCTAGCCGCGGAGGCGGCCTCGCCGTCGGCAGCGGCGGCGGCTGGCGCCCGCGGCGTCGACCCGTCGGCAATGTCGTCGTTGCTGCGCTCGCACGCCGCTGGGCCGTGGTCCCGCCGATCTCTCTTCGCCCGGCCTGGCTTCTCCACGGCCGCGATAGGAACAACGGGGGGCGACATGCCGGCAGCAGCCCCGGCAGCAGCGACGCCGGCGCCACCAAAAGCTCCCCAAAAGCCCGGCGGCGCCAACGGCGCCAGCGCCGGCCGCCGCCGGCTCGACGAGGCCTGCCTCGAGCAGCACCCCGCTCTCAGCCGCAACCAGGTCCAGTCCTGGATCGCCCAGGGCCGCGTCACCGTCGACGGCAGGCCCGCCACAAAGGCCGGGCAGGCCGTCCCCCGGCGGGCTGTCGTGGTCGTCGACGCGCGCGAGGAGCGGTTCGTGTGCCGCGCGGGGTACAAGCTCGAGCGCGCGCTCGATCATTTTTTGCTCGACGTGCGCGGGCGGGTGTGCTTGGACGCCGGGCTGAGCACGGGCGGGTTCTCGGACTGCCTGATGCAGCGCGGGGCCAGGATGGTCTACGGCGTGGACGTCGGGTACGGGCAGGTGGCGGGCAAGCTGCGGTCTGAGGCCGACGGACAGAGCACGGGGGCGGCGGGGGTGGGGACGGGGACGGGGGCGGCGGGAGCGGCGGGCGCGGCGATGCTGCCTCGCCTGGCCATCCTGGAGCGCACCAACTTGCGGCACCTGCGGCCCGAGGACCTGAAGCCCGGATGCTGGGCGTTTGACGCGGTGGCCGCCGCTGAGGGGGCTGATGACGGGGCGGCGGCGGCCACGGTCCGCGGCGGCGACGGCGGCGGCGGCGCCAGCGCGCCCGCGCCCGCGCCTCCGCCCCCGTCGTCGCCGCCGCCCGTCTCTCTCGTGACGCTCGACCTGTCGTTCATCTCGGTGCTCAAGGTGCTCCCCGCGGTGGTCGGTGTGCTCTTGGCCGGGCGCCAAGAGCTGCGGCGCCAGCAGGCCCTGCTGCGCGAGGGCGCGCGCGGCGTCGGCGTGGCCGAGAGGCGGGCGGCAGAGGCGCAAGCGGAGGCAGCAGCGCCGGGGCCGACGGCCGGCGAGACGGCGGCGGCGGCGCCCGGACCGCTCCCTCCCCCCCCTCCTCCCTCGCTGCGCGACGCCCTCCCCCGGCCCGCCGTGGTCGTGCTCATCAAGCCCCAGTTCGAGGCCGGCCGCCGGCAGGTCGGCTCGGGCGGCGTCGTGCGCGACCCTGCCGTGCACAGGGCGGTGGTCGAGAGGGTCTCCGCCGCCGTCGCGCGCTGCGGCTTTTCGTGCCGGGGGGTGATCGAGTCCCCTTTGAAGGGCGAGAAGGGGGGCAACACCGAATTCCTGGGGCTGTTTGTGGCGGACGGCGAGGACGACGGCGCGGGCCTGTCGCTGGAGGGGGCCATGGCGGCGGCCGCGGGCATGGCCGCGGGGGAGGGCGAGAGGGAGGAGGGGCGGCGGGAAGAGGCAGGCGGCGGCGGCGGCGCGAGGCGAGCGATGAAGTAACGATGCCCGCGCCAAAATCAATGCCATTCGCGCTCTTTTTGTCCATCGCATTGCCTGACAGCAACCCGACCACCACCCCGACCGACACACGCTCTCACCCCCACCGCCAAGCGCCATGCCCAACGGCGAGGTGAGCCGCGGAGCGCGAGAAGAAAGAGGGGCAGGTCCTTGCGACTTTAGAAACCCCTCGGCCCCTTGAGAGGCGCCCTTCGCGGACGCGCGCGCGGACCTCGGGCGCCCTTGCGCGCGGGGCAAAGCGCAATCGACGCGCTCGGTTCCGGGGGTGGCTGGCCCATCTCTGCGCGACCCTCTGTCGTCGCGCGCAGCTCAGACAGCTCTCGGGCCCGAAACGCAAGGACATGCGACGCGCGGCCGACCGCGGCCCGACACCACCCCGAGGGGCGCGACGAGCTCATGCGACCGCGCCGCATGCAAACGCGTGGAGAACCGAGCGATACATCGACGCACGGTTGCAAAAGAGCGCAAAAAAGGCAACGCGCGGTCGACCGCCGCCGACGCCGCGCCCGCCCGCCCGCCCGTTCCTCTCGCCCCGCCAACCCCCGCCCCCGCACATAAAAAAAACGAACAGCAGAACGGCAACGGCGGCGGCCCCACGCTCGTCAAGACCAAGCCGCGCGTCGAGAGCAACCGCGTCCTCGTCACGGGCGGCGCCGGCTTTGTCGGCAGCCACCTGTGCGAGTTTCTCGTCAACCGCGGCGACCACGTACGTTTCTTTGTTTTTCCTTCGCGTTTTGTTCTCGCCCGCCGCCGCCGCCGCCGCCCCTTGTTTCTCATCCTGCTCTCGCCCGCAAAAAAAACTCCCCCTCGCCCTGAACCGACAGGTCATCTGCATCGACAACTTCTTCACGGGCAGCAAGGAGAACGTCGCCCACCTGCTCCCCAAGAGCAACTTTGAGCTCGTGCGGCACGACGTGGTCGAGAAGATCCTGCTGGAGGTCGACCAGGTGCGGCCCAAGGAGGCATGATGGGGGCGGGGCGCCGCTTCCCCGCCCGCTTACACACTGCTGCTGCGCCCTCGCTTTTTCCTCGCCCCCCCCCCCCCCCCCCCCCCC
>Ga0209390_10005111_pt1 | contig 18939 bp, 35 predicted proteins | sample BON01_FD_187212 | JGI IMG/M metagenome (GOLD analysis project Ga0209390, IMG submission 187212) | Freshwater microbial communities from Lake Bonney liftoff mats and glacier meltwater in Antarctica - BON-01 (SPAdes) (version 2) | ecosystem: Environmental > Aquatic > Freshwater > Ice > Glacier...
CACACACACACACACACACACACACACACACACACACACACACACACACACACACACACACACACACACACACAGCCCAACGCGTCATGCGCTTCTTCGCTTCCAGCCTCTTGTTTATCGACGCCAACCATCACAACCACGGCACGGGGGAAGAAGAAGATGGGAAACTTGAAGAGAAAGGGGGGGAGGAGAGCTCCCCCTTTGCCGATATACGGATGATTGATTTTGCGCATGTGGGGTTCCGGCCTCCACAGGCGAAAGAGCAGGCTCAGGAGAAGGGAGAGGGAGAAGGAAGTGGTGGGTGTCATCATGTAGAGAAAGTGGACGAAGTGGAGGAGTGGGATGATAATTATACCTATGGGCTTCGTATGTTGTGCAGTATTTTAGAGGGGCTCAGGGAGGAGATGAATGGAAAGAGTCACTCCTGAAAACCAACAAAGAATTGAAGTGATGCGAGTAATTGGTGTTTGTTGTTCTGTGTGTGTGTGTGTGCGTGTGTGTGTGTGTGTGCGTGTGTGTGTGTGTGTGTGAATGAGTGAGTGGATAGGTGTGTGTGTGTGAGAGCGAATAAGTGGGTAACTGGAAGAGAAAGAGAAAACAAACCAAGAATTCAACGCACATAATTGATGGTATATCTCTTTCTTGTTGGATTCTTATTCTTTTCCTGGTTCGCCTTACCGGTGGACAATCACAGACACAGAGGCACTGACACACTTCATTTATTCATTCATTCGTTCAATCTTCTCATCCTTTCCTTTCTTTCATTCTTTCCTTCTTTCTTTCTTTCTTCCTTTCCTTCTTTCTTCCTTTCCTTCTTTCCTTCATTGGTTGTTCCTGAGTCAGTCGGTGGCAACGCAGAGACTATTCATTTATTCATTCATTCGTTGATTCAATCTTCTTCCTCTTTCCTTCTTTCATTGTTTCTTTCTTTCTTCCTTTCTTTCAATCAGTGGCGACGCCGGCTTCTTTCTCCTCCCCCTCTCCGTCCTCCCCACTGTTGACCTGCAACTCCCACATTTTCGCGTACTGCCCTCCCAGTGCCAAAAGCTCGTCGTGTGTGCCTCTCTCGAGCATGCTGTGGATTAAGGAGAGGGTGTGTGTGTGTGAGTGTGCATATGTTAATGGAGAGAGTGGATCGATGAGAATTTGGGGGTTGTATTAAACACATATACACACATAGACGCACCAGCCCTTGTCCATGACGATAATCTGGTCCGCATTTCGCACCGTACTGAGGCGATGGGCAATGACAAGCACCGTGCGATTGCTGCCCAAACGGTTGAGGGCATCGGAGATCTCCTTCTCAGTTTTCGTCTGTATGTATATATAAATATTTGTGCGGGCATGGGTGTGCGGATGTGTAAGAAATGAGACAGGGCAGATGCATGCATGCTAGGTATACTTACGTCGAGCGCACTTGTGCTTTCATCCAAGAGAAGGATGGGTGCGTCCTTGAGTATGCACCGCGCGATTGCCACTCTGTGTATGTGTGTGTGTGTTTTAGTGTGTGTGTGAGTAAATAACTCTGTCTTTCTTTCTCTCTTACAAACATACCTCTGCTTCTCTCCCCCACTCAATTTCAGGCCACGCTCCCCGACGGCAATGTTGAACCCTTGCGGTTGTGCGTCAATGAAAGGTCGGAGCTGTGCGGATTCCACCGCCTTTTCCACGTCGGCAAAAGTGGCACTCAGGGAGCCATACCGAAGGTTGTTCAAGAGGGTATCATTGAAAAGGGACGTGTCCTGCGGCACCACCCCAATGGCCTTGCGCACGGAGCGTTGCTTGAATTTCCTGATGTCTTCCCTGTGGATGTAGATGTGTGACGTAGGATGTGTGAATCCGACGCACAACAACAGATCAATCAATGTCTTGCTTGATACCCTCATTCCCCTCCTCTTCCCCCACTCCAAACCATCCAACACGCACACACACACTTACCCATTAAACCGGACAACCCCGCTTATAGGATCATAGAAGCGGAAAAGAAGCCGTGCGAGGGTCGATTTGCAGCTTCCGGTGTGGCCGACGATCGCTGTAGTTGTCCCTGGCTTGATGGTGAATGACACATTCTGCACCCCCTGTATGAGTGGGGTGTGTGTGTGTATGTATAGATAGGCTTGTGTGAGCGCGCGCTTTTAATCTGTCTGTGTGGGGTGACTAACTTCTAAATACATCTATCTCTCTATGTCTTTTTCTATCCCAAACCCGCCTGAGCGCCCCGCCCCCTCACCCCCCAAACACACACACACACACACACACACATACTACTTACTCGTGCCGGGTCCTGCTCCGGGTAGTGGAAATAGATGTTCTCAAAGGTCACCTCCACACCGCCCTTCTTGCCCCCCCCTGCCTCTGAAGCAGGTATAATTGCAGAAGGAGGAAAAGAAACGGACGGAGGGGGAGAGAAAGTGGGGGCATAGACAGGGTCCTTGATGTCAGGCCGTTCGGCGAGGAGGAGGTTGAGATTCTGCATGTCGATGAGGGCTTTGGAGACGCTGTTGTAGACCGTCGAGAGGACCTTGAGGGGCTGGAAGGCGTTATCAGTGAACTTATTAATGGCCACAAAGTCACCCACCGTCATCTTGCCTGAAGAAAGAGAGGAGGGAGGAGGAAGGGGGTATCGATGAGAGTTGGTCATGAGCGTATCTATATTCAGAAAAATGAAACGGGTGCCTAGCTCTCTATATATATTTCTTTACTTACCTGTCACGACGCGATGAACCGTCAACAGGAGAATCCCCATCTGGAACGTCTGCAAGATGAAGCCTTGCGTCATGGTCAAATACGAAAGGGAAGCGTCCGTCTCTGCGTCCAGCTCCTGGAAGACCCGCACGCCGTTCTTGTACTTAAATTTCTCGTAGGGCTCGTTGGTATAGGCCTTCACCGTCTCGAAATTGGCCAAGGAATCGGTGGCTCGTTCCTGCAGCAAACAATAGCGAGAGTAAGTGTGTGTGTGTGTAAGCTTGACTTATCCTTCCAACGTTCTCTTCACTTTCGCTTTTGTACATACATGGATCTCCGAGTCTTTTTGATTGGAGAGTTGGCGGAAAAAGCGTCGCCTGTTTGTGATCTTGACGGTGACGATGCCTGCGTGTGTGTTTGTGCGTGTGTGTGTGAGAGAGATGAGAATCAAGAGTGAGTGACTGTGGTGGTTTTCATATCTATATATATGTCTCGCAATCGACACACCATCCACAAAACACACACACACACACAAGTTCTCCAACTCACCAAAGAGCCACAGCCCCACCAACAGCAACAGTGAGACATCCCACTGATGGTAATGGACCAAGAAAATTGCGCACACCGCCAAACATTCCGCCAGGGTGGGGATAAGGGTCAAGAAGGTGTAAGTGACGATGGTATTCACCGAGTCCATTCCCCGGTCGATGGCGCGGATCGTCTTGCCGATCTTTGCATTGAGCTGCCAGCCCATGCTGAGGGAGAGGATGTGCGAGTAGGTGTGTTCGGATATTTCAGCGCTGGCGACCTTGATATACATATATGTGTGTGTGTGTGTATGAGTATATGTGTGTGTGTGTTTGCTCTCTCTCTTTCTCTGCCAATATTTACCTTGCGGACGCTGAGATAAATGACACTCTGCAGCTCTTGCAGGAAAATGCCAAGGAAAGTAAGGGCGCAAAACTCGACCGCAGCCATGGCCGCTTTGACTGGTTCCATCTGCATTTCACCAGTAGCGGCGTCCGCTGCTGGTTTCCCGCCTAAGAAATTGATGGCCCTGGCAAGAAAGAAAGGTGCAATGACAGTGCAGCACTTGGAAGCGGCAATGAGAAGCCACGACGCGATGCATCGCACTCGATTGCCCAACCAATTGAGGGAAGTGCGGCTGGGCCAGAAGTAAGGTTGCAGGACGAGGAGGATCTGTTGCCAGGTTAGACCTATGCTGCTGCCGGCGGGGGCTTTGGCGGCTTTGCCAGTTTTCTTCCTTCACGTTCTCCCGCCCGTCGCGACGGACCTTTTGAAAAGAAGGGTCACCTAACTCGACGTCGGAGGTATAGATCGTCTCATCTCTGATGTCCCCCAGGGGAGGAGCCTCGGTTTCCGGCTGCTCTCGGTGCTCTTTTCCCTCTTGCTGGTCTTCCTCTTCCTCCTCTTCTTCCTCCTCCTCTTTGCCTTCAACAAGCACCGAGGCCCCCATCTGCGCCTGTGTCTGTATCTGGGTCTGGATCTCTGCCCGAGAGGGGGAAAGATGATACGCTCGCAGGAGGTTAAACAGGATGGGCAAGTCGACGATGCCGACGAGGAGGAAGACGACCAAGACAGCCTTGGCGACGTGGGGGGTGCTGGTGATGTCGTCCTCATCCCATCCGAGAACGGAGGCCTTGACGAGCTGTTGTTGTGTGTATGTGTACGTGCGTTAGATGTATATGAGTGTGTATAATATTTTGCTGTCCCCACAAGACCACTCGTTCTTATATGACATACATCACATACATAAAACGCACCATTATGACGAACGTCCCTATATTCAGCAAGCAGGTGGAAACGCAAAAGCCACTGATGACAGGGGAAGGCAATGCCGTGCGGCCCTGCTTGGAAAGGACAGCTGGCAACGAGACGTTCAAAATGCCACGGACTAGAATCAGCAGGACGATATCTGCTACGGAGGTGGAGAATCCATAGCTGTATGGTTTTGTTGTGAGATTGAATGGGGCGGCAGTGAGTGAGTAAGTGGATTAGTGGATTGGTAGGTGTGCTCCTTTTGCAAAACCACTTACTTTCGCACATGTTTCTTCCAGAAAATTGTCATATCGCCATCGTACATTCCCAAGAGCAACGCCAAGAGGAGAACCACATCCACAATTCCTACGATCAAGAGTGCCGTGCGCCATTGTCGTACCTGTATATATATACATACATTTATTTATTGTATATGTGGGTGCGCTTTTATCTACTCCCTTTTCAAGCTTTATGATTCGCTTACCTTGCGCCAGGCGAAAGCCGCTTGGGTTTGGCTGGTCGTGACCCCACTGGACAAGCTTTGTGCTAGCTTTTCATCATAGTGGAGTGGGTCCATAATCCTCCTGCTTGACTTGGCTTGCAGAACGGTGCTCTGTATAAATTGTGTTGTGAGAGTTGTGAGAATTATATATAGATTAGTGCTCACGACTAGCCTCCCAATTTCCACCCATACATCTTTACAGCATTACTGCACAAACATATATTTACCATGAAAGCCCTGGCCGCGTGCATGTAGGCATCCTGCTCATCCGCCGCCTCCTTATCTGCCGCCTCATTCTCCTTCTCATCAATAAATGATGGCCCTGGTTCTAGCAAGTCCTCCCCACTCCCTGTCAGATAGCCAGGCCCACCAAAGACACGCATGCTGATATTTTCCCAACTGCTGCCGCCGCTGCTCCTGCTCTTGCTGCCACCAGGAAGGATAACAGGGACAGGGGATGTCCGTTGTTGAGGAGGTGATGTATCCATAGAATCCTCAAAAATAATACGGCGCTCCTCGGTGGGGGAAGCACCAGGGCGCTGATGACTGGCCATCCTGGAAGCCAATGTCCCTCCTTCTTCTTATGTGCCTGTCTCTGGAGAAGGGGAGTGTGGGGTAAAGATAAAAAAGGTCAGCTGATGAGTAAGAAATGCTGTCGGAATATAATGCCATGTGTCATGTCTAGTGCTGCTGCCATCATGATAAGATACTATCGCCAAACGACTTGTCTTGTCTTGTCTTGTTTCTTTAGAGTGCACCCTCAAGGGGGGCTTTTCTGGCGCGTGCCGGAGCAGGCCTACACTGTACCGTGCAAGAGCATCACATCCCATGGGCAGGGTGCTCAGGTCTTATGCACTTGAAGCATCTCAGGGCTTGTGCGGCTCTGACACATGTATGCCCATCCTCGACCATAAAATTATAGAAAATACGTTACGTTCCGATCCCTCTTGTCTTGTCTTGTCTTGTCTTGTTTCTTTAGAGTGCACCCTCAAGGGGGGCTTTTCTGGCGCGTGCCGGAGCAGGCCTACACTGTACCGTGCAAGAGCATCACACCCCCATGGGCAGGGTGCTCAGGTCTTATGCACTTGAACCATCTCAGGGCTTGTGCGGCTCTGACACATGTATGCCCATCCTCGACCATAAAATTGTAGAAAATACGACACGTTCCGACCAAAAACCGGAGCAAGGCAATTATGGTGGGCAAAAAGCAAAAGCGCTCACCACAACAAGGTATACATCAAGGCGCTGTTGAATCCCAGCGAAGGCCAATTATGGTGGGCAAAAAGCGAAAGTGCTCACCACAACAAGGTATACATCAAGGCGCTGTTGAATCCCAGCGAAGGCCGCTGGGATTTGTGGAGGAGGAGAGGAGGAAGCTCGAGGGCTGGATGATTTGCTTTAGGCATCTTGGAATGTGTCTCTATATATGTTCCACGGGGTACGACATGATTGATGGTTGTGTCGTGCGTGCGTGAGCGGATGGAGCATGCGAGATGAGAATGTGATGGACGGGCTTTTGGTTCGTGCAACACACACGAGGCACAATTTGTGTAGAGATAGGGGGGGGGGGAATGCTAGCTGATCCAAGCAAACAGCTACGTCTGTTGGGACTTGGGCATTCATGTTTCATCAATTATTTTTTTGTGGTGACATTACAATCATTATTTTTTCTCGACTGAAATCTTGTTATGTTCATCTTTTCTGTCTATTTACTCGCCCTGTGACTTTCTCTTAACAAAAATAAATAAGGAGCAAAACTTGAAATCCCCCCCTGTGCTGCCACTGAAACTACGCAGGTGTACCTTACGAAAGCCCGGCCGCATACACAAGACCGGAAGGACGGCACTCGCAATGAAGTCGTCCGCTTTCCCCAAGTTCTTGTCATAAACCGAAAGGCTCAGCAATACATGTTCGGGAGCCAGCAAGGGAAAAGTAAAACTGGTGTCCCAAACAGGGTTCAGCCCGTTACCCGTGATGGAATGTGTCGACATCGTCTTTTGATCCGCAGGCACCCCCATCATTTGCAGATAGACATACGGGTGAATGACTGACCCTCCCCCCGTCTCCTCATTCCCTGTTACTGTCGGCAACTGCTGCGCCGAGATCACTCTCACCTCCAACAAGGCAGGTGAAGGAAACGGACCCTCCGTCGGGTGGAAAGACTGTTGCTGCTGGTCTTCTTCCTCCGGCAACCGCAACGCAGGCGGCTTAAGGAGATAGCCACAGTTGCCATTCTCCACAAATTTCCCCCGATTTAATTGCATTGCGAAACCATTGGTCTGGTAATTAAGTGCGACCATATGCACCCCAGCCGTCCAGGGTGGCACTGGGTTGTAGTTGGAGGAATCAAGCCGCATCGGGGAGGGGAACACGCGAAACATGCGACGTTTATTCAACTCTGCCCACTCACAGGGTCGCTTGGCGAGGGCTTGGTCCATCTTTGTCTCGTTGTAGCTGGTGCAGGTCAAGGGCTCTCCGGGTTGGGGGAGAGGGATGTCGAAGCGCTTGAGGCGGACGGCAGGCATCCAAGTGAGGCGGGACAGTTCGGGGGCGACCTTGTTTTTTTTCTTGGAAGGGGTGCTCGCTTCTGATGACGTTATTCGCCCTGTTCCTGTGGATGAGAAGCTGACGCTGCCACCACTGCGATCGCCATCAACAACGACGGCAGTGTCAGCCTCAGTGGCAGCAGCAGCGGTGGTGGTGACTGGCGTCGTCGTGTTTTTCTTGCTCTTCTTCTTGCTGCCATCCGAACGAAGGGAGAAGGAAATGCGCGAGCCTAAAGAGTGAAAGGAAAACGACAACCACAACAGCATAGAGTTGAAGAGACGTCGAGCTCCGGAGGAGGACGGAGAGGCTGTTGCTGTTGCCCCTCCAAGGTCGACATGATCGCTGCCTTCCCTTTCATCCATCTCTCCTGCATCTACTGCTGCTGCTCTTACAACTACATTTACCTCCGCCTGTGTGTGAGGGATACTGCTACCACCGCCACCACCAGCAGCAGCGAAGACGTCTCTACGACCACCACCAGCACAATCATCACTACCACCACTGTCTCCCGCCTTGGTTTCTTCTTCTTCTTCTTCTTCTTCTTCTTCTTCTTCTTCTTCTTCTTCTTCTTCTTCTTCTTCTTCTTCCTCATCCTCCCCCTCCTCCTCCTCCCTCTCAGTCTGAAGCCCATCCAACCCAGACCCAACCGACGACCCCGCCGACGGCAACAAATACTGATGCGGGTCAAAATGCAAACACTTCGCCTTCACAATCACCTTCCCCCGCAACGCCTCCGGGGACCGCAGCAAGAAGCTCGTGGGGGTCCCCATATGGCTCTCAAAGGAAAAAGAGCTCTTCCCCCCAAAACGATGCCCAAAGAAACTCCGACTCATGTTCTTCATGCTCTTGAACGGGCTTGCGCTACCACTACCACCAATATGCAAGCCGCTGTGTGTGTGGCTGCTATGGCTGCTGCCACTGCCGTGCCTCTCCCCTTGCCCATGTCCTTCTTCCTCGCCGAGCGGGGGAAGTAAAAGCTTGTCCCCCAAGTGCTTCAACAGATATTTCGCCATAACTTTCTGTTGCTTGAGGCTGCAATGGTTCTCAATCGAGAGGATCACAGGGTAAGGAGAGGTCTTGAACGCATACTCTTCAATCGCCTGCACCACATGCTTAAATCGAATTCTTCCCGTGAGTGTGTGCCCATGATACACCAAAGGCTTCCCCCTCTCGCCATCCCAACAATCAATCTCCACACACCGGCACCCATTCATCAAATCCTGGATGTACCGATTCACGGAGGACGCACTCTGGACCTGATCCCCCTCCAAGTAAGTATTGTGACTGCTTGCGATATAATAATCAGTCAATGGCCTCGTCATATCTTGATATACATTCTTAGTCTTCTTGGGGTCAAGCACTGCATTCCGCTCATCGTTCATAAAGGAGGCAAACCGAGGATAAGAGAGGGCCTCCCCTCCATGTTCAGGGTCGATCTCTAAGAGGAGCGTGCGGGCCTGTGGCAGTGTCATGTCTTCTTCTCCTTGGTATTCCGTGAGGAACGAATGGAAGCCTTGCAAGGGCAGCAGCTGTCGGAGGAGGGGGCAATAGACACCACCACCGTCTTCAGGACCCTCGATCTGACACCGCTGCTGCTGCTCATCCTTCTGCTCCTCCTCATGCTGCTCTTTGCCTTGCTGCTGCTGCTGCTGCTGCTGCTGCTGCTGCTGCGCTTCTTGTCCTACGGGTACTGCAATCTCCCCCTCCTCTGATGATGATGAAGCAACAGCACTCGCATTGCTACTCCCACGGCTTGTCCTCCCCGGGCTCCCACCCGTCAAGCTCCACCCATGCACCTTCCTCTTCTCCGTCTCCTCGGGGGAAGAAGGCGAAGCCACGTTCGATGATGGTGATACATCCACAACAACACTCCTCCTCCCACCCCCCTCCTCCCTCTCCACCTGCACCCCCTCCCCCGTCACCATCCTTCCCCACAACCCCTCCAAGTCAGGCCTCCGCCTCAGGCGCCGCATCAACGCCACAAACTCGTCAAAATCCAAGCTCTGGTTCCCATCCCGGTCAATCTCACGGAAGACTTCCGCGACATACTTGCGATCCATTTTGATATTTAAAGTGGTGACGAGGTCTTCCACTTCCTTCTCCGAAAGGACCCCGTCGAGGTTCTTGTCGGCCTTGGCCCAGACTTTGCGGAGGTACCTGTGGATGTGGGGGTAGAGGGGGCATTAGAAGTAGAAAAAACGCCAAAGAAACAAAACAAAACATACTCTCACACATACACACACATATATACATAAAAACGTACTTTGCATCCGAGTCTTTAAAAAGCTCCGCGGCCTTCTCAATCTCCAGTGCCAAGATGGTCTTGAACCGTAAGAATTCCGCATCAGAGTTAAATACCAAATCGAGCGTCTCCTCCTTCCTCTTTCCGTGATAGACAAGGGAAAGGGAGCGGGCCAAGTCTTCGGGACGGGAAAACAGGCGCCAGTAGCGCCGGAATTGCTTTGTCTGTTGCCCTTCCATGACGCGCGTCACCTGTAATATATATGTATATGCGTGTGTGAATATGTGTACATGGGGATGAAGGAGCGATACGTTTATATTATATCTAGAGGTGTGTGCATGTATGAGTATATGTACATGTGAATCAAAGGGAGGGATACGTGTATCTATGGATATGTGTGTATGTACATATATATATATATATAATATACCTACCTCATCAAGAGGCACCTTGGCCTTGTGCGCTTTCTTGCTCCTAGAGGCCCAATACAGACAACCGGCGATGACTTTGAACCGCGTGATTTTGGGCTTGACAAAGTGCTTGGTGAGCGAATGCGAGCGCCGGGGGAGCTTGGTGGCGTAGGCTAGGATATATATGTGTGTGTATGTGTACGTGTGTAAATATAAAACAATTATGTGATGGAAAAATATGGACACGACGACACGGCAAACAGGCGCCTGACTGCTGGCGAGATACACTTACTGCGCACAATCGTCTTCGCTTGAGGAGGGCCTGAGAAGGAGATGGGACCCTTAATCCGCTGATGAAAGACGTCCAAGATGCTTACACCCATGCTTGTTGTCTATTGGTCACACACTTCTCACAGGGTCCTCACGCGGCGGCGTTTTTTAGTTTCTTTAGTTGCATGCAGCGGCTAAAAAGTCACACTCAGCAAGTAGAAGCAGAAGAGAAAATGGAGGGTGCATCCGCTGGCAATATTTATCTGTGTTCTGGCTGGGGGATTGGGAGCCTGTGTGTGTGTGTGTGTGTGTTGTAATCAATAGGGGGAAAGAGGGTGGGTTAGGGTGGGTGGGTATCTATTCCAGTATGTGTAACATGAAGTCTCCACACATGGTGGTTCTTCAAGCCTCTCTGCTCTCTGCACAACAACAATTCATCATCCTCCTCACTTAATTAAGACCGTTGATAGCAGCGCCATAGTGGACCTCCGTCACCTCCAACCCCTTCTCCTGCATCTCCCTCAAAAGACCCACCGCCCTCCGTCCCTCCCTCCCCCTCGCACGCGCATTGATCGCACATCCATACGCCACCGGATTCCGAGGCAACCCTCCTCCCTCCCTCCCTCCCTCCCCCCCTGCCTCCATCTCTCTCAACAAACCCACCGCCTCTTCCACCATCCCTCTCCTCGCACACGCATAAATCGCTGCTGTATCCACAACAGCATTGGGCCTCACCCCTCCCTCCCACCCTCTTCCCTCCCTCCCTCCTCCTTCATTTCCTTCAACAATTCCATGGCCTCCCTCGCCGTCCCTGCTTTCCCCTACGCGTTGATAGCAGAGCTGTAACAGCCAACAGAAGGCCTGACGCCCTTCCTCCTCATTTCATACAGGACCTCCCTCGCTTCCTCCCACCCTCCCGCCTTCCCCAACCCATCTATCACCAAATCTCCCTCCCTCCACTCCTCACACATGCCATCAAGGCATAGTTCTAACACCACACATCAGGCTTCACCCCTCTCACCTTCATGTTCTTCAGCAATTCCAATGCCTCGCCCTCCCTCCCGCCCTCCCCCAAGCCCTTCATCACCTGACTATACGACGACAAAGGAGGAGTCAATCCATACGTGTCCGTCAACGACCGTAGCAACTCCAAAGTCGGCACGCCCTCCCTCCCTTCCTGGTCCTCATTTTCATGCTGGTGTTCTTCCACCTCCTCCTCCTCGTCCCTCCCGGCCTCCCTCCCGTCCTCACCCTTCCCAGTCATCCCAATCAACCTCACGCACTCCCTCTCCTCCTCCTCCTCCACCTCCCCCTTCCTCCCTCCCTCCCTCCCTCCCTCCCTCAGGTCCTGCAATAAATACAGCGCACTCTTCCTCCTCCCCAGCCGACAATACCCAGAAATAATGACTCGATAACTAGCAGGCAAAGGCATCCTACCCCCCTGTGCGACAAGGCGTCGAAGCAAGGCCAGCCCCTCGTCCACTAATCCTCCCTGGACCAAGAGAGAGATAGCCCCGTGGTAATCTTCAGGAGTCGGCTTCCTTCTCCTCCTTTCCTCCCTCCCTTCCTCTTCCTCCATTGGATTCCTTCTCCTGCTGCTGCTGCTGCTGCTGCTGCTGCTGCTGCTGCTACTGCTGCTCTGCTGTTCTTGCTGCCGCTGTGCCCTTCCTCCATCCCTTCCTCTTCCTGCTCCATTGTTTCCAGCAGCAACAATGCCCGTGGTGCCATGGAGGGTGACAAAGTCCCTAACAACAATTCCTCTATACTACTACTGGCCGACAGCTCCAACTCCGTCCTCACCCCCCTCCCTCCCTCCCTCCCTCCTCCTCCTTCTACTGCTGCTGGTCCTGCCGCAGCTGACCTCGCCGCCGCCTCCTCCAGCATCTGCAACACCTTTGCTCTTAATCCCCCTTCCTCCCTCCCTCCCTCCCCCTTCACCCCTCGTCGTCTGGCTTCTTGATAAATGACCCACATGGCTTTCCACCCGTCTTCTTTTGGCATGGCTGCTGCAATTACCTTCCACCATTTCTTACCCTCCTTGTCGCCAAGCTTTCCTTCTCCTTCTTCTTTCTTATTTTCCTCGCTTAATTATCCTTCTATTATTGGGAATTCTCCACTCTTTTGGTCATGGTGAGGGAAAGAATTGAAGAAGCCTTTGACGGCCCTATCCATGGCTACGGGGTGATTGGACGCCACGGCCGACGACAAGGCCAATGCCACCTCGCTTGGTAAAATGGGGACGTACTTATTTTCAACCTTACTACTACTGCTCTGCTGTTGCTGCTGTTGTTGCTGCTGCTGCTGCTGCTTGCTAGCAGCGTACTCCTCCTGCTCCAACTCGCACAGTTCCTGGAAGGTCCGCAAGACCTCCCGATGCATCCCCCTGCTATGACACCTTTGCATTAGCTCGACTAAAAAGACACGGCGCGCCTGCAAGTCGCCCGTGGAGGCACGTAAAACAGCGAAGCCTAGATTGGTCCGTTCGTGGTTCTTGGAAGAAAGCCATTCCTCGGGAGAGGACAAGGAGGGAGCGGGGGAGGGGGAGGGGCGGCGGGATGGACGACGACGACCGCCACCGCCGACGCGGGGACGAAAGACATTGTCTGAAAAAGGAGAGGAGGAGGAGTGGGCGCTCCTGCTTCTACTGCTGCTGCTGCTGCTGCTGCTGCTGCTGCTGTTGCTGTTGTTGCTGCTGCTGCTGGCATGGCGAGGGATGTGGGCGGGTCCAAGCCGCTGAGGTCATTGCTTGTTCGAGGAAGGAGGAGGCGTGGCCGTGGCGGTCTTCTTCTGGTGGCCACCGCGGCGACGGCTTTCCACATGCGGCCGCGTCCTGTGTGTATATGGTCGGTGGAAGAAGCGTGAGGATGCTGTGTGCGGCCCTAGATACATGCACTGCACTGCCTGCAATCGAGACTCCCCAAAGTCATCAAAAATCGCCTTCGGCGAGGCGCTTCTTCCTTCGTTCGACGCCATTCGAACTCACAACCCATCTCTACAGCCCCCCTTACAGCCATGGCCACCCTCCTCCCAAAGGACGGAAACAGCTCTCCCGCTTCTCCGCCAGCCATCCATGAAGAAGAAAAGTGAGTTGAGACGAGCAGCAGCAGCAGCAGCAACAACAACGCCGCCCCTGCAAGCCTGCCCGAGTACGTCGAAGCCACCATGCCGCCGGAAGTCGCCATCCGCCCCAACGCCTTTGGCCTCGGGTTGTTTGCGACGCAGCCGTTCCAGGCGGGCGACACGCTGTACATCGCCTCTTGCCTCTATGTGCCAGACATTGTCCCCGGCAAGGTCACTTTACGACTCACGGGCTCGAAGGAAGAATATACGCTAGACATGCAAGAGCACTCTGTCGTGCAGTCCGACCTACCGGGCAAGCGACAGCTTTACACATACGATGCCTTTATGAACCATGCTTGTGACCCCAACACCACGTCGTTCGTCACTGGTTGTACAAGTGCCGCACTCACCTACGGGATGAAAGCCTTGCGTGACATCGCGACAGGAGAGAGCTCACATGTGATTACAACCTGTTCGAATTCGACGCTGGGGACGCGGCTATTCTTCAGTGTCAATGTGGGGCGAGGGAGTGTTTGGGTGCCATTAAGGGGTTTCGGTATTTGAATTTCGAGCAGGCCTTGGCGAGGTTTGCGACGGCGGAGCCTTATGTGCTTGCTTCTTACTTGGAGGAACACCCCGAGGTGTGCTTTGTGGACTTGCGGAAGAGGACGAAGGAAGAGGAGGGGGGGGAAGAGGAGGTAAAGATGGAAGTCACGTTTGAGGAAGGGAGCGGGTGCAAAGCCTTGGCGACCAGGACGTGGGCATCGGGGGAAGTACTCCTTCGTGGCATTAAACTACCGGAGCACCAGCCGCAGCAGCAGCAGCAGGAGCCGGAGGTGGAAAAGCAGCACGCTTTCATTGTGGTTTTGGCCCCAGGCGTTGCGCGGGGGCTCGCATCGATTGACTTGACGGGTCTCCGGGGGGCGGAGGAAGAGGAGGGGAGGGAGGACGAGGAGAAGGAGGAGACCTGGCCATTACGTTTTCTATTTAGCGGTGATAGGAGGAGGAAGACCGGGGAGAATAAGGCGAATGTGCGAGTGGAGAAGGAGGGAGGGAGGGAGGGAGGGGAGGAGGGAGAGGGAAAGACGTACAAGGTCGTGGCGACTGCGGCAATCGCGGTTGGGCAGCCGTTGGTGGTGGAAGGGGGGAAAGGAGAAGGAGGGTCAGTGTGAGGAGGAGAAGAAGAAAAAAAGAAGAAGAACGTAGTTGAGAGAGTATTGATAAATAATGGAGAGGGGGAGAAAAAGTCGAGAGGGAGATAGAGGGAGAGGGGTTAAAAACAGAGAGAGCGACGCCTCCAACGCATTTCCCAAAAGTAAAAATCAGAGATGTTTGCATATTTTATATATCATAGAAACTTTACACGGTCACTTTGTTGGATTTTTCTGTCCTCGCTGATGCTGCTCCTCCTCCTCCTCGTCCACCTCCTCCTCCCATAGGCAGACACCGCCTCCTTCCTCCCTCCCCCCCCCTCGCCCAGCCACCTCGATGATCTCTTTTTCCATCGCGGCCTTCGACAGGATTTTGGAAGGCGGTTTGGGACCTAGGTCGACCACGTGCATGCAATAACTCACAGGGATACGGTTATGTGATTCATCGGTTTTATTCAATTTATTTTCATTTATATTGATAGTTTTATTTAGACTATTTGTTTCATTCTCCTCATTCATCTTCTTGTTCTTGTGAGCCTGACGATGAAAGTAGACAAGACCAGGCGAGGTACCTGTTTGACAATAACCACTAGAAGAAGAAGAGGAAGACGAGGAAGCGAGGGAGGAAGGGGCGGGGTCGTGTCTGCGGAGGGAGAGCATGATACTACAATCGCAGGCACCCAAAGAAATGAGCCAACGCTGGAGGAGGACCACGCATTCCTCTTTAGTTAAAAGCTGGACGGCAGCTATAGCCTGAATGTGCTGCGCGTCGAGAGAATGGGGCTGGCAATGTCTGTCATCATCCTGCTCATCTTCTTCGTTCTCCTCCTCGTATTTGTCCTCATCTTCGTCGTCGTCGTTAGCGTTGACCTTGCTGTTGCCGTTACTCTCCTCTTTAGGAGGATGTACCACCACCAGCAGCTCCTCCAGCCGCTGCACCATCGCAGACATCGACACCGCCCCTTCTTCCCTCCCTTCCTCCTCACAATCCAAACCCCCTCTTAACTCCGCCACCTCCAACAAAGCCAACGCCTCCTTCTCCCCCTCTCCCTCCCTCCCTCCCTGCCCCCCACATAAATCAATCAATCGTCGCATTACCAACCCTGCTCCCTCGATATCTAGGACGTCCATCGCTTGTATTTTCTGCAAACGCCGCAATAAAGGCTCTTGCTCCAATATCTGCGCCACCAACGCCATCAACACTTCCAGCGGGTCCTCCTCCTCCTCCTCCTTCTGCTGCTGCTGCTGCTCCCCCCCATCCTGCTCGCCAGCCTCCTCTTCCTTCTCCCTTTCCTTTTCCTCCTCCCCCGACAATAGCTCCCTCGCCGCCTTCCTTGCCCTCCCGTCCCCCCCCTCCCCCCTCCCAAACACAACCTGGCTCTTCACAAAAAACTGACAAAAATTCTGGGGATTCCTCAATAACCCTTGCAGAGCCCTCGTCATTCTTTTTCGCTCTCCTGAGAAGAGATCGAGAGGAGAGTACTCTGTATTGGGGGATCCTATTAATTTACCCCATTCTGGCTCTAGAGCTTGAGTATCGTGCAGGGCGTAGCGATACCGCTGCATTAAATAAAAGCGACTTTCTTCGTACTTGAATCGATGTGCCGGGGGCACAAGACGGCTATGGGAGGTATAGCCGGCTTTGGGCTTCAGCTCGAGGGTGAGGCGGGGGGAGGAGTAGGGCGGGAGGGAGGAAGGGGGGAAGAAGCGGGTGAGGTCCATGAGGCATTCAACGGTGCAAGCAGAAAGATCCAGGCCGTAAATAGCTCGTCGTGCGGGTCGAAAAGGCGTGATTTCCTCTGATATTGCTGCTAGAAAGGATGGGGGGACAGGGAGGGAGACGCCGCCGTCGAGGTATTGGTGGCCGAGCGCCGGGCCTACTACTTGGAGGATGTAGACTCGTTCATGGGTTGGGTCGTAGTGCGCTTTTTCTTCCCCCGGGTGACGTTCTTTTAGCAGGCGCAGCACGTGGTTTTGGAAGCGTGGGTGGTTGCCGTGGTAGGATAGGAGGACGTGGAGCTTGCCTTCGGCTAGGTAGGCCCAGTCGGAGGGGTCGAGCTCTTGGAAAGAGGGGGAGGAGGAGGGGGGAAGGTCGGCGGGGCTGGGTGATGATGGCGTTGTTGTTGTGGTGGTGTCCACGCTGCCAGCGGGTTCAGATAGGCTTCTCCTGCTTCTTGTCGTTGCGCTTGTCGTCGTCGTCATGCTGTGCAAGTGTGTGCGGTGTACGTGGGGTTGGTGTCGAGCCGAAAATAGAGCGGAGGTTAGAGGGGGGGACTTGGCGCGAGCAAAACGCAACCAAGATGCACGTTCTTCATATTGTATTTTTCAGGTAGTGGTGCTAGTTACGCTATTGACAGTCGCGATCGTCACGTGCTGCCCTGCTCCCCGCTCGGCAGCGAGGTGGGAGAAGGGATGGGGGCACGATAACAAGGTTGCCACAAAGCACAAGGCACAAAACCTCTCTCTCTCTCTCACTCACACACACACACACAGCGCCATCACTAGCGGCAGCCCCAGCTGCGGGCGCAGGCCGGGCCTTGGCACTTGGCCTTGGCCACTTTCCCTTTCTTCCCCTCCCGTCTGCCCCTTCTCCACTTTTTGTTTTGAAGGCACACACACACATATATATATATATACACACACACGCGCCTTCGGAAAACCAAAGGCATTGCCTCCAAACAAGAAGACATACACAGTCGCTCTTACTAGATGTAAGTAGTCTCACTCACTCCCCCTCCACACACACTATGTACACGCGCGTCTCCTACCTCCCTCTCTCTCTCCCTCCCTCCCTCCCTCCCTCTCTCTCTGTCGCCCTCCACCGGCGCGCCCTCCACCACCTCCATGCGGGAGCCGTCAGCACCGCCGTACGCCCACCCGCGAGAAAGCGGGGCCTTGTCTCCCTCAACGGACGCCGCCTCAGCACCCACGGCCTCCTGCGGGAGCCGTCAGCACCGCCGTACGCCCACCCGCGAGAAAGCGACCCACGGCCTCCTTGCAGGAGCCGTCAGCACCGCCGTACGCCCACCCCGTGTCGATGGCGATGTCCAGGAGGGACTCGGCAAACTTTCCCGTCGTGCTTTCAAATGCCGCTGAGCGGTATGTGGTCTTCGGGTTTGCTGTGTGTGTGTGGATGTGCATATGTGAATGTGTCATTGGGTCCTTGAAGATGCATGAAAAGAAGATATGCCGCCGAAGGGGGTTGGTTCACTGGACGCTGGTCAGCTGCTGGTGGTTGACTCAACTTGAGGCGTGGGGGTCACACTGTGGGAGCAGCGCGTAAAGCAGGAACCATGACCAAGGTGAACCGCCCCACGACGACAACGCCACTTGGGTGTGACGTGAGGGGGTCCGAAGAGGCGAAAGCATCATCAGCTTGCATGTTGCTTGTGGCGACTGTTCACCACGAATCACGTCTCCGAACGTTCTCCCACAGGGCCGCTGGCCCCGGGGGCGGCCGTACCTTGAATCTTCTTGTTGGGGAGGATGGAGAGGCATAGAATGAGAGGCGCAAGGCGAGGACAAGATGGGCAGGCGGGAGACAAGGGGCAGGGTGAGGTAGGTGAGGGACAGGGGGCAGGGGGCGGGTGATGCCCTTCCACAATTGATGTACCTTTCTCTTCTCCGTCAATCGCGCCGGTCGCCGGTCTTTCGCCAGCGTTCGCCAGTGGTTTGTGGAAAAGATTCGACCGATTACACACCGGCAACACAGCACCGCCACGCCCGCAGCCCACGGTCGTGTCCACCTCCCACAGCCACGCCTCGCAGCACACACACAAACACCCCCCGCAACGCCACGCCTCCATTGCCATGCATCCACGGCCGTGTGGCCCCCGCAACCACCGCCACCACGCCCGCGGCCCTGCGTCGCCTACCACGACCCTCCCCGCCTCCGCATCCCTGCCCACGACTTGCTACATCCCTGCGCACGATCCGCTACATCCCTGCCCACGACCCGCTGCATCCCTGCCCACGCCCCCTCTACGCCGGCAGCCCACCTGCCCTTCGCATCTTCGCGAGCACCTCCCCCGCATCCTCCTCTTCCACGGCCGTGTCATCCTCCTCGACCACCTCCCCCGCATCTCCGCGAGCACCTCCCCCACATCCTCCTCTTCCCCTCCCCGACCACCTCCCCCGTACCTTCGCGAGCATCTCCCCCGCATCCTCCTCTCACGGCCCTGTCCTTCTCTCACGGCCGTGGACCACCTCCCCGGCATCATCCTCTCACGGCCGTGTTCCTCCTCTGCGAACACCTCCCGCGCATCTTCGCGAGCATCTCCCCCGCATCCTCCT
>Ga0209390_10005112_pt1 | contig 18932 bp, 19 predicted proteins | sample BON01_FD_187212 | JGI IMG/M metagenome (GOLD analysis project Ga0209390, IMG submission 187212) | Freshwater microbial communities from Lake Bonney liftoff mats and glacier meltwater in Antarctica - BON-01 (SPAdes) (version 2) | ecosystem: Environmental > Aquatic > Freshwater > Ice > Glacier...
TCACTTTCGCCGACGGCCACGTCGAATCGAAGAAATGGAAGGACAAGCGCACGCTCATCCCGGTCCGGCATATTTCGACCAATGTTATTTTGACACCGAACAATCCGGACTACGACTGGTTGCGCGAGAGGGCCAGTCACGTGAAGAACCCAGACAATGGTTGATCCGGCGATTCACCCATGTGCGGCCAACGATGCGGACTGGATCGTCGGCTACGGCCTGGACAGCGCCCAGAATTACCGGGCTTTCGTTCTCCGTCCGAACGAGTAAGTCGACACCATCACATCCGGGGCCGCCCGTTCGCGGGCGGCCCCGGAACCTTGTCGTGCCATGAAAGCCAAACATCCAAGTGTTTCATCAGGTACCGGAAAACCGAGTGCCACTGCGTTTCTGAAAAAGCGGCAGTGAACACACCGCTTTCCTCCGCAACCGTTTTCAGATGCACGCACGTCGCGTCAAAACAGCTCCTTCTGGACCAGCTTCAGCGGTGCGAAACTCAGACGGTGAATCGAGCAGGGTCCGTGTTCTGCAATCGCCGCAAGATGTTTCGGCGTGCCGTAGCCTTTGTGTTCCGCAAAGCCGTATTCCGGGTGGCGCTCGTGCCATTCGAGCATCTGCCGATCACGAGAAACTTTTGCCAGCACGCTCCCCGCCGCGATCGAGTAGCTCAATGAATCCCCCTTCACCAACGCCGTCTGCGTGACCGACAAGGTCTTCACCGGTCGGCCGTCGACCAGCGCGTGTTCGACGGCGCACTTCATTCCTGCCAACGCCAGATTCATCGCGCGATGGGTCGCCTGAAGAATATTGATCGAATCGATCACTTGCGCGTCGCATTCAGCAATCGAATGGTGAATGTCAGGATTTGACACGATGAGTTCGAAGAATTCCTCCCGCTGCAATTCGCTCAGTTGTTTGGAATCGTTGAGCAACTTCAGGCTCTCGGGAATGCCCTCTTCAATCCACGCGCCGGGCAGGATGACGCACGCGGCCACCACCGGCCCGGCCAGCGGTCCCCTGCCCGCCTCGTCGATTCCCGCGATGAACCGGCGGCCACCGGCGATCAACTCGCGTTCATACCGAAAGCGATCAGGTTCAGGGCTGCGGCGTGGTCGTGGCATTAATGGAGACGGCCGGTGCGCCGTTGATCGTGGCCGTGCCTTCGATCCGCAAAACCGTCGATGGCAAATCCGGCGTGGGCGAATCGGCAACAGGCAGGGACTGGGTCAACGTGAGCATGCGACCGGTGAACTCAACCGCCTGATGGGTGGTCAGGTTGGTACCGATAACCGTAAACTGTCCGGCCGCCGGCAGCCGGGCGCCGCTTCCACCGCGCGCGGAATAGAGCCGGTAACGTTCCGGGAACTGTGGATCGTTCACGTTACCGGGATAGTTCACACCGCTGGCATTCGATCCACTCAAAATGACTGGTCGAATCGTTCCGACATAACGTGATTGATCCTGATCGATCACGGTCACTTCGTCGCCGCTTATCCGCAGCTGAAACGACGCGAGCAACGAACTCGCAGCGACCCGAACGATCGGGGTCGGCGCAGGTGCTGCCGCCGTTCTTGCCTCCGGCGTGGCCAGTCTGACAGACTTCGCGGACGGGGCGTTTGCTTCCACGGATTTCTCCGCAAGGCGAGGACTCGAAGACGGGACCGTCGGAACAGCGTCGGCCGCCTGCGCTGGCGGCGTCACCGCATAGAACTGAAACACATCCGCGTCACCCGCTCCCGGCGCGGCGGCGGACGGCGGAAGAGCATCTGTGAATCCGCCGAAGCGATCCTGTGCCGAAGACAATTCCGCCCCGGGTTCACTGCGCGGAAGCGACACACTTTCGTTCCTGGCAAAAGAGAGCGTTTCGGTTTCATCAGTCGGCCCGGACAGCAGCAGGAGCACGATCAACAACGCGAGCACAAAAATGCCGCCGCCGGACCACGCCAGTTTCGGCCAGAATGACGACCGGCCGGAGACCCTGTTTTCACCCGGCAAACGACGGCCGTAGACCTTCACCACCTCAACCTTGAGCGCGTTGCGGGTGATCGGGTGGAGCTTGAAATCATCGGGGCTCGCGGCGGTTTTTCTACCCGCTACGTAGTCCCGCATCAGCTTCTCAATGGGTCTGTCGGATTCCGACGGCATGATGATTAGACGGTATTGGCCCGGTTTGTCTCCCGTGAAAAGACGCGCCGGGCGACGTCTTCCAGTTTATCCAGGCATTTGCTCAGACGCGAGGAAACGGTTTTTGGATTCAACTTCAGAGAGGCCGCGATCTCCTCGTAGCTCAGATCCCCAAAGTAGCGCAGTTCAATGACTTCCCGACACGGATCACCGAGGTGCAGCAACGCCTCCTGAAGCAACTGGCCCTGCTCTTCCGCATCCAAAACACGGTCGGGGCCGGGCGCACGCGACGCCGGGTCCAGCCGCAAACCAGTTTCCGGATCTTCTGCATCGAGCGAGACGGGAGCCAGTCCGCCGCCCCGTTTGGCGGCGCTTCGCTTCTGCCGGTAGTCGCGGGTTTTATTCGTTGCAATCCGAAACAACCACGTACGGAACTGGCTGTTCCCGGCAAACGATTTCAAGTTGCGGATCACCGCCAGAAACACGTCCTGGCAGAGCTCATCCGCGTCATCAACGGAGATGTCCGGTGACAATTGATAGATGAACCGCGCGGTCGGAGCGTAGTGCAGGTCGAACAAATCATCCCACGCGTACGAATCGCCGCGCAGGCATCGTCGAATCAATTCAGCTTCTGAAGGCTCCGTACTCATCGAAACAGCAGTGGTTGAAGGATTGGACATCAACCAAATTAGTCGAGTTCAAACTGCCATCGATTCGGCCGGCCACGGGCCACTCTTTGAATGCTACAGCGACTGGATCAATCTCCGGATTTCCTTCAACCGCGCCGAAGGTTTCCGTTTCGTGAGACGCGGAAACTTGCCGCCGATCTGGACCAGATCACCGTTCCGCGACAACATCAGCTTGTTCTCGCGCACTTCGACCTGATTGATCTGTTTCGTCGCCGCGAGCAGTTTCAACTCGGCGATCTCGAACAGCAGGTCCACGCCGTCCTGAAACGGGCCGAAACGATCCCGCACCTCGCGTTTGAGTTTTGCCAGTTCGTCCGCGTCCATGATCGACGCCAGCTTCCGATAAACTTCCACACGTTGGCCCGATTCGGAAATGTAGGTGAGCGGCAGACACGCGCGGCCAACGTCGAAGTCCGTCACAGGAGCGTCCTCGGGAACTTCTTCAGCGGACCGGTAGCTCGCAACGTCGCGCGGGATATTGATCTGGATCGAATCGTCGATCATGGTTTCAAGCAGCGCGCCGTCGTCGTTATCTGAAACTTCAATAACCGCCGACGGATTGATGGAAATGAAATCCAACCGCACCGCGACGTCCACGCGTTGTTTGGGCTTCTCGCCCTTCAATCTGGAAACACTTTGCGAGAGCAGCTGGCAGTAAAGATCGAAGCCGACCGCCGTGATGTGCCCGCTCTGTTGCGAGCCCAGCAGATTGCCAGCACCGCGAATCTCCAGATCCCGCATCGCGATTTTGAACCCGCTGCCGAGCGACGAATATTGCTTGAGCGCGGTGATCCGCTTCCGCGCATCGGTGAGCAACCGGGCGTGCCGGGGAATCAACAGGTAGGCGAAGGCCTGATGTTTGTAGCGCCCAACGCGGCCGCGCAATTGATACAACTGCGACAGACCGAACCGGTCGGCGCGATCAATGATGATCGTGTTCGCATTCGGGATGTCTATTCCACTTTCGATGATCGTCGTGCAAAGCAGCACATCGGCCTCGCCGTCGACGAACTTGGTCATCACTTCCTCCAGATCGTCCGCGTCCATCTGGCCGTGTCCGATCAACAGCCGCGCTTCGGGCACCAGTTTCTTCAAACGCAATCCCATCGCTTCAATCGTCTCCACCCGGTTATGTAGAAAAAACACCTGGCCCTGCCGGTTCAGTTCGCGGCGAATCGCGTCGCGCACGATGCGGTCATCGAATTGCGCGACGATGGTTTCCACCGGCAACCGGTCCTGCGGCGGCGTTTCAATCGTGCTCATGTCGCGCGCGCCGGTAAGCGCGAGGTAAAGCGTCCGCGGAATCGGTGTCGCGCTGAGCGTCAGAACATCAACCATCGAACGGAACATCTTGAACGTCTCCTTGTGTTTGACGCCAAACCGCTGTTCCTCGTCGATCACCACCAGCCCGAGATCCTTGAACGCAATGTCCTTTTGCACCAGCCGGTGCGTCCCGATGACGATGTCCACCGCGCCGGTCGCAAGATCCTGAATGGTCTTCTGCTGTTGCTGGCGCGTCCTGAACCGGGAGAGAAGTTCGACGCGAACCGGGTAGTCGCCCATCCGCTCGCGAAACGTGTTGAAGTGCTGTTGCGCCAACACGGTCGTCGGCACCAGAATCGCCACCTGTTTGCCGTCCATCACGGCCTTGAACGTGGCGCGGATCGCCACCTCCGTCTTGCCGTAACCCACATCGCCACAGATCAGCCGGTCCATCGGCTTGCGCCCTTCGAGGTCAGCTTTGGCAGCGATGATCGCCTGCATTTGATCAGGCGTTTCCTCGTAGATGAACGCCGCTTCAAACTCGCGCTGCCAATGCGTGTCGGGCCCGAAGCAATGCCCGACCTGCGAATCGCGCATCGCCTGGATACGCAACATCTCGCCGGCCAGATCCTGCACCGCGTGTTCAGCCTGTTCCTTGGCCTTGTTCCAGCGTGTGCCGCCGAGCTGATGCAACGGCGGACGGATCTTCCCGGCCCCGACATATTTGCTGACCAGGTGCGATTCGCTGATCGGCACGTAGAGTTTCGGAGGTGGCTGATCGGGATCACGCGAGGCGTATTGGATGACCAGACATTCCTGCTGCGCTTCGGTCTCAGAACCGGTGTGGCCTTTTCGCCCACGACCCATCGGCATCACTTGCAAACCGGCGTACCGCCCGATGCCGTGCTGCAAATGCACCACCAGATCTCCCTCATTCAACTCGGTGAAATCAATGTCGAGCAGCGACTTCGTCCGGGCGGCCTGCGTGGTCTTGAGCCGACGCGGTCGCAGCACTTTGTAGCGTCCGAAAATTTCGGCGTCGGTGATCACCACCAACTTGCTCGGTTCAAAAATGAACCCGCGCGACAACGAACCCAACCCGATGCGAAGCACCGGTTCCTTGTCTTTTGACCCACGACTTTTCCCAGTTTCGATTTTCGGAATTCGGCTTTCGGAATTCCCGGCAATCTCCCCCCACACCTCCTCGAACCGTTGGCGTTCGCCGTCATTGTTGCAAAACACGTGCACCGCGTAACCCTGCCTCAACCAACGCTGCATCTGCTGAAAGAACTCCAGCCGCTGCGCCTCCGCCACCTGCGGATCCGGGACCCGCTCGCCCAGCGGCCGGTACAGATCAAACGAGCCGCACCGTAGGACAGGTTTGCCACCTGTTTCCGGCGAATTCAAAGACGCCGCCGACGTCCCGGAGCGCGGACGATCCGTCCGCGAGGATCTGTCTGCGGAGTCTTCGCCGCCACCCGAAGACAGGTTGGAAACCTGTCCTACATTATCGTCGAATCCGTCTTCGTCCTCGGACAAACTCACGACCGTCATCCCTCTCCCGTACATCGCTGAAATCACACGATCCCAATCAACGAACAGCGGATGCTTGTCGGGCATCGACTCCGCGTAATGCGCGGCGTGCTCGATGAGTTTCTCCGGCTCGCAGAGGAGGACGATTGTCTCGCTCGGCAGGTAATCCAGCAGCGTGGCGAATGGGGAAGTAATCAGTGAATCAGTATTCAGTTGGTCAGTGTTTCGCTTGTCGTCGTTAGCTCCAATACGACTTCCGACTGACTCACTGTTCACCGCCCGCCTCAGCAGACCGAACTCACCGGCCGGCGGAATTTCCACGAGTTCAATTTCCTCCCGCGAAATCTGGGAATGCGGATCAAAGAAACGCAACGACTCCAGCTCGTCACCAAAAAATTCCAGTCGCACCGGCCATGGACTCGACGGCGGATACAGATCGACGATCCCGCCGCGCAACGCGATCTGCCCCGGACTGTTCACCTGGACCTCGGGTTCGTAACCCTGATCTTCCAGCCACTCGACCAGATCCAGCGGATCGAGGCGACCGCCTCGCCGCAGCGATTTCATTCGCCGCCGGATCTCCTCCGGCGCGAACGTCCGTTGCGTCAGCGCGACAACATTCGTCACAATCGGAAGCGCGACAGTCCTGTCGCCCGGTTCTTTCTCCGTTCCCGCGAGAGACATCACCGTTTTCAGCCGGTCAGAAATGACATCGAGATGCGGCAACTTGTCTTCGTGTGGCAGAATTTCCCAGTCCGGAAAAAACAAAGTCTGGACAGCAATTGCGCCGGTCGTGACGCCGCCCTCCACCTTTCGGAAATCGGCATTCGGCGTTCGGCTCTCCCTCGCTCCGAGGGCGAGCCACGTCTCCAGATCCTGCTGAAACTGTTCCTGGGACTTCAGCGCTTCAGTCACCACCAGCAACGGCCGGTTGGGAAAAAGCCTCGCCAGCAATGCCGCGACAAACGGCTGCGCGGGAGCCGTGATCCCCGCGAGCGACAAAGCTCCGCCGCGCCCGACTCGCCGGTGCAGGTCCTGCACGGCGGGGGCCTTCAACACGGATTCAATGATTCCGGCATCGACCGGCGGTGATGTTGTCTTCGACAAATCGGGGGTGAAACTGCCCTGACACGAACACTTGGTCAAGGAAGCGGAACGCACCGGGTGCGATTGGAAGCGTGGGGCAACTGGGTATCCAAGACGCCGGAAGGCGAGTCTTCGAAGTCTTGTGTGATTCCTCGCACCCCGCAAATGTCACACAACGGAATGGCCGAGCCGCACAGAGCAGCCTGGATGTGAATCCAATCCGGGGCGAACCATCAACCGTCGCGTGCGCCCGCAAGTTCGCCCGGAAGTCTCACTCCACCTTGCCCCACACTTTCAATCACACCCTCCCCCACGGTCTACGTGGGTTCCTGCTGGCTGATGCAATGGAACGAACCGAGACCCCAGATCAAGTCGGTGGAATCGAGACCGATGACCCGTCGGTCCGGAAAACAAGACTGCAGAATGTCGATGGCCCGTCGGTCATTCGGGTGTCGGTAGGTTGGCACAATCACTTTTCTATTCGCGATATAGAAGTTGGCGTAGCTCGCGGGCAGTCGTTGCCCGTCGTAATCCACCCGCCCGGGCATCGGCAGTTCGACGATTCGCAACGGCTGGCCGGCCTGATCCTTCATCGTTCGCAGGAGTTTTAGATTCTCCTGCAATAGTTCAAAATTTTCGTCGGCCGGATCTTCTTCCACGGCGGTGACCACGGTATTTGCGTCCGTGAACCGCGCGATGTCATCGATGTGACCGTCCGTGTCATCCCCGACGATGCCGTCACCGAGCCAGAGGACATTCGTCACGCCGAGGAAGTCCTTGAGGAGTTGTTCGATCTGCTGCTTCGTGAAGTCCGGATTGCGATTGGGATGAAGCAGACACGACGTCGTGGTGAGCAGCGAGCCTTCGCCGTTCACGTCGAGCGAACCGCCCTCCATCACGATGCCGGGCGAGAACAACGGCAGGTTGCGCAATGCGGCGACGTGCTGCGGCACCGCGTCATCGAGATCGTACGGCGGATATTTGTCACCCCAGGCGTTGTAGCCCCAGTCGACTACCGCGCGCTCGTGGCGGCCCTCGTTTTCACGGGCGAGAAAGATCGGACCGTGATCGCGGCACCACGGTTCGTACGCCGGGAAATGGTGAAAGCGAATCCGTTCCAGCGGCGTGTGGTGTTGCGCCAATAAACCACGCACCCAGCCTTCCATTTCCGCGTGCCAGACATTGATGTTCACATCTTCGACCTCGACAAGTTCCTTGATGAACGCTGCGTAGACCGGCGGGATGACATCGTATCGATCCGGGAAACTGATGCCGTCGGGACGTGGCCAAGTCAACCAGGTGCCGGCATGCGGCGCCCATTCGGCGGGCATGCGGTAGCCCAGTCGGGCGGGTGTTTGATTGGACTCGGGGGAACTCATTTTTGCAAATCAGGGAAGGGAATTGATCCGTTCGTTTTCGCCGCGTCAGGCCAACGGCTCGACACGCGCGGCGGCCAGCAGTTGATACCACTCCTCCCGGGGGAGGTGGATCTCGGTGGATTTCGCGGCCGCACGAATCCGGGCCACCCGGGTCGAGCCGATGATGGGAACGATCTTCGCCGGGTGCCTCAGCAACCACGCGAGCGCGACGTTGCTCCGGGTCGTTTCATGACGTTCGGCAAGCTGATCCAGCAGATCGAGCAACCGTTCATTTCCGTAGCCTTCCTGGGATGGCAGCACGCGAGTTGCGCCGTCGGCCAGCTGCCCGCCGCCAAGCGGACTCCAGGCCATCGGGATGATGTTTTCCGCCAGACATTGATCCAGCGTCCCGTCGTCAAGCGAACGTTGCTGCGCCAGACTGATCTCCACTTGGTTGGCGATCAACGGAAACGGACACGCCTTCTGTAGCGCGGTGAGATACGAGGGCCGGCAGTTGCTCACGCCAAAATGCTTCACCTTGCCCGCGTCAAACAACACGACGAACGCGCCCGCCACTTCGTGCGGATCTCCGAGGTAGTCCGGCCGATGCAACTGATAGAGATCAATGCACTCGACGCCGAGACGTTTGAGGGAGCCCTCGCAGGAACGTTGAATGTGATCACCGGAAAAATCATAACGGTACGGCGCGCCCGGACTTGGATCGTCCGGAAATCGAATGCCGCACTTGGTCGCGATCACGACGTTCTCGATCATTCCGGGAACCTCTTTCAGGACTTCCCCAAAAATCTCCTCCGAGCGACCGCCGCAGTAGATATCCGCGTGATCGAACAGCGAGTAACCAGATTCGTAGGCGGCGATCACCGCCTTTTTCCCGGCCTTGATCCCTTCGGCGTTCACGTCCGCCCGATCCCAAGTTCCGGCGATCCGCCAGCAGCCGTAGGCCAGCCGCGACGATTTCAAATCTGAATTACCCAGTTGAATGGTCTGCATATCGAATGGCGAAAGCTTAGGGAGGGTTCCCCCGGGGAGCAAAAATTATCTGCAGGAAAACAGCGGAATCATCCATCCCGACACTGTGAACTGCCAACCTATACGGAACGATGCAGTAGGAATATGGGGGGACCACGCCCGCCCCGGTCGTTCCCCGCAACTACATCGTTGGCTGAGAACCGAACCGAAATGCTCCCGCGATGTATCCGGCATGGCAGCTTCCAGCGGACAGAACCGCGCCAACTTCGTTTTTCGAGTGATCTGTGAAAACAGTTTGTAAGGTTCCGGTCATTTCAAACAACTGAGGGAGTGAGTGCAACAAGTAGAATTGGGAAGAACGCAACCTCCGTCGCCGGGACGACCGGCTGGAGCGCAACGTACAATGGCCGTCCCACGGCCATCTGGCAGCCGCGAGTGCTCACCGCGAACGGCTTGTTCGGCGTGATGGAAGACGGATTCGGATTCGGATTCGGATTCTCCATCGGATGGGCCAATGATCTGGTCGTGAATGTCAAGGCCTGCACGGACTTGTCGGCACCGTCACCCTGACCGATGGAGCGGGATATTTCAGTGACCCGAACTGGGAAACCCCGCCCGACCGCTTTACCGGCTCCGAATGCCGTGACCTTCTGAAGCACGAAATTTGCTCATCCAGCAATATAACCCGCGCTCCAACCGCCGTCGGTAAGGTGTGCGGTTCCAGTGACGTAGGACGCTTCGTCGCTCGCGAGGTAGAGGGCGGCGGCGGCGATTTCCTCCGGCGTTCCCATTCGACCCTGCGCCTGCGTGCTGGCCATTTCCTTGTAGGCCTTCTCCGGATCGGGATACTCGGCGAGCCGTTCCTTTACAAACGGGGTTTCCACGCGGCCCGGACAAATGCAGTTCACCCGCACGCCTTCCTTGGCGTGATCCAGCGCCATGCACTTCGTCATCCCGACGACGGCGAACTTGGTGGTGCAATACGCCAGACGATCCCGGATTCCGACCACGCCACCGATGGACGCGAGGTTGATGATGTTCCCGATTTTGCGTTCAAGCATCGACGGCAGGAAGACTTTGCACATGTTGAAGGCTCCGCGAACGTTTACGGAATACATCCGGTCGAGATCTGTTCCTTCGGTTTGCAGGATCGTTCCCACATGCCCGATCCCCGCATTGTTGACCAGGATGTCGAGACGGCCATGGTGTTCGAGAACGTGGCCGGCAACCTCTGCGCAGTTCTGCTCGCTGGCCACGTCGAGTTCTGCAAACTCGGTCTTGCCCCCCGCCGCAATGATCCGGTCCACCGTTTCCACGCCAGCAGTCCGGTTGCGATCCGCGACGATGACCAGCGCGCCGACCGAGGCGAAAGTTTCAGCAATGGCAGCACCGATGCCCGATCCGGCACCGGTCACAAGGGCGATTTTATTATCAAGTCGAAACATAGTTAGTGGCAGGAGTCTCAAAAGTTCTGAGGGCAAAGACAATCGCGAAATGACGACAACCGCCTCATTGGCAGTGTTTTCATCCTTTTCTTGTAGAAAAGGCTGGCTTCGGCAAACCGGTTCAAGGTTATTCTCCGCCTCCCGCAACACACAAATCATGAACGCAATTGCCGTCAACCCTGGACGAAAAGAAGTCGGAGTCGTGAGTCATCCCACCCCAGAACTCACGCGCGACATTGAAGTGAAATTCCGCATGCTCGAAGTGGGCATCTGTGGAACGGACCGTGAAATCTGCCGGTTCGACTACGGCTCGCCGCCAAGCGGGTTCGAGCATCTCGTTCTCGGCCACGAAGGCTTGGGCGAAGTCACCGAAGTGGGTTCCGATGTTTCCACCTTGAAGAAAGGTGACCTGATCGTGCCGATGGTCCGCCGTCCCTGCACTTCCGAGGATTGCACGCCGTGTCGCGCCGGGCGTTCTGATTTTTGCACCACCGGAAATTTTACCGAACGCGGCATCAAGGAACAGCACGGGTTCATGACGGAAACCATCGTCGATGAAGAACCCTTCCTCTGCAAAGTTCCGGAATCGCTGCGCGATGTCGCCGTACTGATGGAACCGTTGTCCGTCGCGGAGAAAGGGCTCGAACAGATTTGGAAAGTCCAGAACCGCCTGCCCTGGGGATTGGAGTCGAACGGCGGACTGCCCTCCGGAAAAGGTAAGACCGCCGTCATTCTCGGCGCGGGTCCGATCGGCATCCTCGGCGCGATGGCCTTCAAGGTGGCAGGCTTCAAAACTTACGTTTACTCGCGCTCTCTGAAACCCAACCCGAAGGCGGAAATCGTTGAATCGTTCGGCGTGCCTTACATTTCCGCGTTGGAAACCAATCCAGAGCAACTGGCTGAACAGGTTGGCAATATCGACGTCGTTTACGAGGCGATCGGAACGGCGGTGAATTCCTTCGACGTGTTGAAAGTGATGGGACTGAACGGCGTGTGCGTCTTCACCGGAATTCCCGGTTATCCGAAACCACACCTGACCTTTGACGCCGAGCTGATCATGCGCAACATGGTGCTCAAAAACCAGGTTGCCATCGGCACGGTCAACGCCAGCCGGCAGGCTTTCGACTGGGCGATCCGCGATCTGGAGCAATTCATGAAACTCTGGCCCGACGCCGTCCGCGCGATCATCACCGACCGTCACCCGCTCAAGGACGCCCGCAACCTCCTGCTCGGAAAGGCGACCGGGATCAAGAGCGTGCTTGAGATTGGTTAAGAGCCTGCCTGAAAAATAGCGGCAGGCATCCTCCCCGCCGTAGCCGGCGCTGCCAACCCGACGGAAAGAACGCTCCGCAACGCCGGGCACGTAAGAACTTCCCCGCCCCCTCCCGCCATCCAACCCCCAGCAGGGATGCCACCCTCACCCGCAGGCACGATGCCTGCCGCTACACTCCCCGGACCGTGAGACCTCCGGGCTCGCAGAGAGCATCAAACCGCTCGCGCGTCTGCCGAAGCACAATGGATTCAATGCTTCCCTTCGGATTGTGCGAGGCCTGCTGCGAACCGGGACGTCCCGCGCTCCGGTGGAGGACAGCGCGTCCCGCCTGTCTCCTTGCGGCCACGAAAGCCGGACGCCGATTGAAGTGAGAAACCAAGCCTTGGCGTAACACCGGCTGAATCCTCGCGGCACCCGTGACAGGCAGGATGCCTGTCCTACCTTACAGGCTGAATCCAACGCCCAAAGTTCAAAGTTCTACTGCCATTTTCAGACAGACTCTCAGAATTCTCAACTGCGACGGTTCGCCTGCGCGCGTTTTACTCAAGCCGAGGTAGATACCGAATCGGTTCCGGCGATCATCACGACGAACTCGCCTTTCAGCGTCCGGTCTTTGATTTGTTCAAGCAGGTCCGCCGGTTTGCCGCGCAGGAATTCCTCAAACTTTTTGGTCAGTTCCCGCGCGAGCGCAACCTGGCGATCCGGAAAAATGTCCTGCAGCTCGTTCAGCAGTTTGTCGATCCGATACGGCGATTCGTACAGCACCAACGTGCCCGGTATTTCCTTCAATTTTTCTAGGCGGTTCCGACGCTGACCCGATTTGTGCGGGAGGAATCCCACGAAATGAAATTCATCGGCGGGCAGTCCGCTCGCCGTCAGCCCCGCGACCAACGCGCACGCACCGGGAACGGCTTCCACCCGGAACCCGGCAGCCAGCGCAGCTTTCACCACGCGTTCGCCGGGATCGCTGATTCCGGGACTGCCCGCGTCGCTGACCAGCGCAATGATTTCTCCCCTGCCCAACCGCTCAACGATCTCCTGCGTGCGGCGCGCCTCATTGTGCGCGTGGTAGCTGATCATCGGCTTCTTCACGTCCAGATGTTTGAGGAGCAGACCGGTCCGGCGCGTGTCCTCGGCACCGATGACATCGCATTCTCTGAGCACCCGGATCGCACGGAGCGTGATGTCTTCGAGATTGCCGATCGGTGTGGCGACGAGGTAAAGCGTCGAGGGCGTCAGCGGCGGAAGTGTGGATGGCGATTCGTTCACGATAAAAAATTAGTAAGCGCGATTCATGGAGGCGCTCGAAGGAGTTCTGTTTTTCAAGATTGCTGGAGTCTGCAAAAGCGGGGTCGCGGCTGCGCTTTGCCACCGCACTCCATGACGCTGACGCGAAGACTCCAGCTTCGAGCAGTGCATCGAATCACATCTCACCACGTTGACGGGCCGCCTCGTACAGAAACACCGAAACCGAGCTGCCGACGTTCAGTGAATCAACCGTCCCGGCCATCGGGATCACAACCAGATCGTCGCACACGCTCTGCACCGGTTTCGAAATTCCGTAGCCTTCGCTGCCGAACACAATGCAAACATCCTGATCCAGTTTCACGTTGGCAACGGTTTTCTGATCCGTGTGCGCGTGGGCACCAACAATTCGCACACCCTGAAATTTCAATTCTTTAAGTGTGTTCACCAGTCGATCCGAGTAAACACATGGCACGTCAAAGACAGTTCCCATGCTCGACCGGATGGTTCGCGTGAGATACGGACTGCTGGTTTCCTCGCCAACGATGACCGCGTGTCCTCCGAACGCAGCGGTGTTGCGGATGATCGCGCCCATGTTCTCGGCGTTGGTCAGACCGTCGCAGGCAACGAGCAGACGAGGCGACGCGGTCTGTTCCATGATCTCGTCCAGCACGTGGGGTTTCACAATTCGAGCGGTGACCTTGATCGCCTGATAAACAGCATAACCGGAAATCTTGCCGATGGATTCCTCGTCGGTGACGTAGATCTGAATGTCCTCGGGTCGAACCTCCAGCTCGGGGCGCAGTTCCATCAGCCATTCGGAGGTGCACAGAATGGACACCAGCTCGTATTCGAACCGGCTGTCCAGCAACCTCCGCACACACTTTTCTCCCTCGGCCACGAGCAGATCCAGACGATCCATGTCCTTGCGCCGACGCAGCGTGCGATAAGGCTCCAGCTCCGGGAGAGTCAGATCTTCAAGGTAATGGACGTGCAGCACCACGGACGTTAAATCACGAACCACGGTCGCCCGGCACGCATAATCGACACGCATCTGCGCATTGTCCGGAACTGACACCTCAGAGGAAGGAGGACGCGGAGGCCAGATGCCGAGAACAATGCTGCCGTTCTCTCCGCGTCCTCCTCCCTCCGCGTTAAGATCCAACACCCGAGAAATCCCAACGCTGGACAACGCCCGGACGGATTTGCCACGCTCCGCCGGTGAAGCAGACAATTGTTACCCTCGATCTGGAAGGCGTTTTGGTCCCGGAAATCTGGATCGCATTCGCGGAGAAGACTGGCATTGAAAAACTCAAGCTGACCACCCGCGACATCCCGGACTACGACGAGTTGATGCAGGGCCGTCTCAAGATTCTCGATGAGAACAATCTGAAACTTTCCCAGATTCAGGAGGTCATCGCCACGCTCTCACCCCTGCCCGGGGCCAAAGGATTTCTCGATGAACTCCGGTCGCTTACCCAGGTCATCATCCTGTCCGACACGTTTTTGGAATTTGCCAAACCCTTGATGGAGCAACTGGCCTGGCCGACAATTTTTTGTCACAACCTCGAAATTAAAGATGATCGAGTGGCGAACTACTGCCTCCGTCAGCCCAACCAAAAACAGAAATCCGTCACGGCACTCAAAGGCCTGAACTACAAGGTCATCGCGGCGGGAGATTCGTTCAACGACACGACGATGCTGGGCGAAGCCGACACCGGATTCCTCTTCCACGCTCCGGAGAACATCAAGACGCAGTTTCCGCAGTTCAAAGCATTTGATGAATACGGAGATCTGCTGAATGCGATCAAGGGCGAGCTGGCAGGTTGAACTAAAATCAGTCCTCCGCCTTCAGTTCCCGCGTCATCAGATCGCGCACCACAAGCCGCACGTCTTTGCCCTTGTAAAGTGCCAGATGAACTTCGTCGATGATCGGGCTTTCAATGCCAGCTTCCTGGGCCAGCTTCCAAACCGAACGACTCGCCGGGTAACCTTCGACGACCGAGACCGTTGAACCGAGAACATCTTCGAGTTTCCGGCCCTTGCCCAATTGTTCGCCAAATCCACGATTGCGACTGTGCCGACTAAAACAGGTCACGGTGAGATCTCCCAGTCCGCTCAAACCAGAGAAGGTCTCGGGCTGAACGCCGAGGGCCCCACCGAGCCGTCGCATCTCGGCAATCGAGCGGGTGATCAGGGCCGCCTTCGCATTGTCGCCAAACCCAAGTCCATCCCCTGCTCCGGCGGCGATGGCAAACACGTTTTTCAACGCACCCCCCAGTTCCACGCCACGGAGGTCCGTGCTGGAATAGACCCGAAATGTCGGTGTACTGAAGAGCTTTTGCACAATACCCGCCACCTTCGCATCATAGCTCGCCGCGACGATTGCCGAGGGACTGTGTTTGGCGACTTCGATTGCGATGGTCGGACCGGAGAGCGCGGCGACTTTTGCGAAAGGGCAGTGTTTGGAAATGATGCCCGTCATAGTGAGTCCGCTTTCGAAGTCCACGCCCTTGGTTGTCGAAACCATGATGCCGCTATAATCAGGAATCTGGCCGACAACTTCGGCCAGACCCTGCGACGGAATTGAAATGATGATCACTTCCGCATCGCGCACAGCAGCGCTCAGATCAGGAGTGAAGTGAAGGGTCTCCGGCAATGTGACGCCGGGAAGAAGTCGTTCGTTCTGCCGGGCGTTTTTGATCACGTCCAGCTTGGCCTCATCGCGACCCCAGATCGTGGTTTGGTGACCCGATTCGGAAAGGATCTTGGCCAGGGCTGTTCCCCATGCTCCGGCGCCGAGTACGGTAACTTTCATTATTTAGCTCTTTTTCCGTTCAAACCGATTCTCCGTTCCGGCAAGCAATCGTTTGATGTTGGATCGGTGCTGATAAATCACGAGTGCACCAACGACACCTGAAATAATGATCATGTCCGTGCGTCCGTTCATCTGCCAGGCCGCAAACGGTAGCACGATGGCAGCGACGATTGAGCCCAGCGAAACATATCGGGTGGTAAAAACCACCACGGCCCAAACTCCGATGACCCCCAGAAACGTAACCGGCATCCACGCGATCAACACACCGCCTGTCGTCGCGACACCCTTGCCTCCTTTGAACTTCAGCCAGCAGGTAAAATTGTGTCCCAGAATTGCCGCAATACCCGCCATGATCTGCAGCGCAGCGTAGTTGGGACGAACTTCCAAATCAACGATTGGTTGCCCGAAAAAAACGTATATAGCTTCCGCAATTACGGCCACCGCCAACCATCCTTTCAGAATATCACCGAACAGCACCCCCATCCCGACGCGTTTGCCGAGCGTCCGAATGACGTTGGTGGCACCGATGTTTCCACTGCCCACTTTCCGGATATCAATGCCCTTCCCCTTCGCAACCAGAAACCCAATGGGAATCGAACCAATCAGATAGCAAAGTAGAATGCAGACAATGTAGGAGGTGACAAGCACGCGTGGAAGTTAGGCACCGGCCTCCTGAAGCATCAAGCGGATTAATTCCGCCGTCTTGAACCTATATTGGCCACCGACGTTCTGCGCCTTGACCGGTCGTAACATGACCGGCATATTATTCGCATGCTTGTGAGGAAGACTAATTGGAGTGGAGCAATCATTGGAATCTTCATCGTCGCGCTTGCACAAACATCACGATCGCAACCAAGGTTGAGACTGGATCTGCAGACCAGGGGGCATCAGTCCGAATTATCATGGCCCACCACTGTCGACGTCCCTGGCCAGGGCGACATCTTCCCGACCTACACCGTTGAACGCAGTTTGGACCTCGTCCATTGGGAACCCGTCACCGGAAAGATCAAGGGCCTGTCGGACCGGTCCGGCCCGACACTGGAAGTGCTTTCGGAACATTCCGACGGTTTGGGTTTCTTTCGACTCAAGGCGGATTTGTCCCCGCCTGACGGTCCGTTGCTGGGACGCTGCCAGCTCCCAGTCCCCGGGCTACGGCGTGAGCACAACTTTCCGGCAAGGCCGAAGTTCGGCTTCCCATCCGGAAACACCTTGTCCCCGGACCGCCAGCCGCCAACTGTTGTTTGGGGGCAGTGTCAGGATGCGCCCCCAAACCCTCTCCCTCGGGGCTGGCCATTACCCACAATTTCATTTTGCATATTAAGGGCTTGTACTTTCTTGCTCTTTGTATTCTTTGGAGGGATGTCATACGAATCCTTTGTTTCGCGGTGTCCGCAGCGCTGGGCCGAGATTGATGATTCGCGATTCGTTTGAAACTGGCTGCCATTTCACTTCCATATATTCTCCGGACCACGAGGCGGACTTTCAAGAATGCGTTCGGAACCGTGGGGCAGGAAGGCACGATCTGACGAACGGACACCCCGACACGCGACACCATCTTGGACTGCGGTGGCAGAGTGCAGCGGCGACACCGCTTTCGCCCTTACGAAGCGCACTGAACCATCCGGGGCCTGCCGCCCGCGCAAAAGTTCCGTCGCCGTTGCACTCTGCCGGAGCACTCCATAATTTCCCGTCCGGTCCATGAGGGACCGTTCAAACCATTTGCTTCCTCCCGTCTCCGTTCACCCCCTGCGGACTGAAAGGCTGCGGTCCCTCCACCCAACTTTTCAACCGCACACCACTTTGACAATCACCTTGACCAGCCCTTGCCAGCCCTCTAGGAAACTTTCATGACACCAAACCAAAACAGCGATCTGGAATTTATCCAGGTCAGGGCAGTATCAATCGCGGTGTCGGATACGGAACGGGCGAAGCGTTTTTATGGAGAGACGCTCGGCCTTCCACCCGAACGCGAACGGAAGATGGACATGGCCTATATGATTGGCGAGGTGATCCTGCTGCTGAAACCTCAGGAGGAATGGTACGGAAGGCCAACCCAGGAGTTGAACGCCCGTCTCACGTTGCGGGTGAAGGATGCCTACGCGACGGAGAAGGCAATGATCGCACGCGGGGTCACCATTTCGGATCCGGTACAAGTCTACGGTCAGAACCCGATCGGTGCGTTCCTCGACAGCGAGGGAAACAAACTTTGGTTCTGTTCTGATTCGGGAAAACCGACGGACTCCTGAATCGCATCAATCGTTTACCACCCCGCTTCCCGGCACGCGCGACGTCAGCCCAGTCGCCGCAGCACGCGAATCCGCTCCCGGCCTTCGCGCCCCGCGAAGGCCACATCGGGAACGTAATCGTCGATCACTTCATAGCCGTCCGCAAAGAACGCCGTCAGATCAGGAATACTGAATGGAAAGGGAGGCCCCTCCTCGCCCGGATCAAGGTCCGGTTCGATGAACCACACCCCGATCACCAACCCGCCCGGCCGCAGCATCAGATCCATGCCGCGACGGTAACCGGGGCGCAACGATGGATGCAGGCCGCTCATGCAGGTATGCTCCAACATCAGATCAAACTGACCGTGCAGATCTTCCGGCGGTTCGAAAAAGTCTGCCGTCACGAACCGCCCGGCCAGATGCGGATATAGCGCGCAAGCCTCCGCCACCCCCGTCGGGGCGATGTCCAGCCCGGTCGCATCCAGTCCGTGATCCACCGCCAACGCCACCTCATGTCCGTGGCCGCACCCCGGTATCAGCGCGCGCCCCCGTACCGGATGACGTTCCAGATGCCGTCGCAATGGCGGCGAAGGCCCGCCCTTGTTCCAGAACGCTTCCCCATTTTTGTAAATCGCTTCCCAGTTCATGATTTTATTTTAGTTGTTTGTCGGCAGGTTAAAACTCAGGAGTGACCGGACTTTGGTGCCCCCCCGGGCTCTTTTCTCTGAGAGGATAAAGTGATGGTGAGGAGAGGTGAAACTTTGGGCTGAACAAAAAGCGTAAAAAGGGGGGCCTTGGAATGGCATGAAAGAGTCCACTACAATGAATTAACAGGGAGAGAACCCACTCGAAGTGAGCGTCCTTCCGGAACAAGACAAGGCGC